>SXGT01573843.1_pt1 | contig 21984 bp, 10 predicted proteins | sample 3176221 | NCBI WGS metagenome assembly SXGT01 (sample SAMN11356862, study PRJNA531348) | freshwater metagenome | isolation source: freshwater sample F1-120 | place: China: Fuxian Lake, Yuxi | collected 2017-12-25
GACGCTCATCGCGTACTCCATGTAGGAGCGGCGCATCTCGTCTTCGATGTTGATGGGGAGCCGCTCGCGTGGGGCGGAAGGCGGCTTCGACTCGTCGACCACGAATACCTCCAGCTCTCGGTTGGCCCGTGAGCCGGGCGAACCTAGTGCCGAGAGGCCTCAGTGTCAATCTGAGACGGTGTTCTATTTTGAAGAATTTCGGAGAAAAATACCCTGTGATTACTCAATGTTACGCCAGAGGAACTGGCGCTGAGTGACGTAGTCGAACAAAATCGCGAAGACGTTGCCGCTCTCGGTCACGACCGCGTTCGACACGAACTGGGAGCCGGGGAGGTCGGCCACGACGCAGGCGTCGTTGGTCGGGGCCCACGGGCAGACGCGGGGGCGGACCTGGCCGTCGGCGCCCATCACCGAGGTCGCATACCCCCACGGCCGGCTCGTGTAGTCCGCGGGCGCGAGCTGCGCGTCCAATCGGGTGAACGTGCCGACGTAACTGAGGACCGACGTTGCCGTGCCCTTGAGGTAGTAGAGCGTGCCGCCCGGTCCGCCGATGGGCATGACGATGCCGCCGCCACCGGTCGTGAGATAGGCGCGCTTGTCCTGATCGTAGTAACCCTGTGGGTAGCCGCCCGAGGACAGCACGGCCGAGTAGACGCCGGCTTTGAAGGAGCCAATCTCGTAGGTGCCATTGGTGCCGTCGTACGAAGAAATCCATACGGTCCCCGTTTCGTCTGCGTTCGTCGCGTTGCCACCCATGCCCATCGTCCCATCGCCGCCTTGTCCGCCGTGCAGCAGATAGTTCGGGACGTTCGTCGTCGCCCTGACCTGCGTCGCGCTCGCCCCTGGACCGATGGACCACACGCCCGAACCCGATCCATCGAGGAGCCCGACGCCGATCGTCGCGCCCGACTCCCAGCGCAGGTCCACCGAATAGTTGTACTGCCCCCACTCCTTCGTGAAACCCGCATTGGCACTCGCGAGCGTCCGTGGCGGGTCGTAGGGCGTCTTGCCGCCGGAAAACCAGATCACGCCGTCGGGAGAGAGCCACAGCTGTGAAATGTTGAGGCTGGTGACGCCCTTGAGGCTCACCTTCGTCGTCGTGAAGCTCTTGCCGCCCTTGCCGGAGGCCGTCATCGCCGTAGAGTAGTTTCCGGTGAACACGGCGATGGCGATGCCCCCGACGCGGTCGGTGGCGAGGCGGAGGTTGCCCCCGCTGAAGGGCCCGGCGACCAGCGACAGCGCCTGTCCATCGAACCAGTGGAGCTCATAGCAGTTCCCTTCGCCGCAGCGCGCTGCGACGTAGGTCTCGAGGCTCGACCCGATGACCTGCGGCGACTGCGACAGGTTCGCGAGCTGCGTCTTGAGCGTACCGCCCTTGGCCAGCGCGATCTGGTAGAGGCCGTTGGCGTCCGTCGTCGTGACCCACACGCGGCCCGCCCCATCGATGAACAGTGCCGTCATGGCACACGTCGCGCTCGCATCCAGCGTAAGCGTGTCGGCCGCCACGACCGCACCGGCCTTGACGTGCACGACGATCGAGGGCGCGGCCTTGTTCTCCTGCAGGCAATACCAGTGTCCGCCAGCATCCGACCAAATCGAGTTCGCGTAGAGGTAGTCCTTGGCAATCGGGGTCGTGCCGTTGGCGGAGATCGCGACCACCGTCTGAAGACCACCCTTGCCACCGGTGAGCTCCGTCTGGCCAAACGAACTCTGCGGATAGAGGTACTCGAAGCCCGACAGCAGCGGGGTCCGGACCGCGCCGTCCCACTTGTCGGCCTGAGTCGTGCCGATATTGCCGGTGGTGTCCGTGTACACGATGAGAGTCCCACCATCGGGCGCGTCGTACAGGCTGCCATTGAAGTAGCTCCCAAAGGGATACGGCGCCTGCTTGGCCGCGCCATCGAGCACTCGCTCGAGCGTCGAGGCGCTGCCGTTGGACGCGCTCAGCCAGCCCTGCTCGTCGAAGCTCGTGAAGCCGCTCGCGTAGCTGTACTGGTAGACGATCGACGGGAGGATGGGCGCGAGCTCGGTGTGGAAGTCTCCCCGCTCGACGACGAGACCGGCCGGCCCGACGCAGTCGCCGAACTCGCCCGAGTAGCAGTTCGTCGGCGGCCATACGATGCTTGCGGTCCCACCGCGGGCCGTGATGCCGATACTTCCCTGACTCGCGCCGCCATCGCTTGGCGGCTGCGTGGACTGGAAGATGAGGCTCGGGATCTGCTCGAGCGCGTCGCACGCCAGACCGATTCCGTCACCGTCGAGATCCGCCTGCGTCGCATTGGCGACCTTGGGGCAGTTGTCGTGGTCGGCACACCACGTGTCGCCGTCGGCGTCGTTCAACGCGTCCTTGGGGCACAGGTCGCAGACATCGCCCATGCTGTCCCCGTCGAGGTTGGCCTGATCCGAGTTCGGCCGCTCGGGGCAGTTGTCCTTGTTCGCACACAGCCCATCGCCGTCACCGTCGTTCTGTGCGTCCAACGGGCACGCGTCGCACACATCGCCGAGCGCGTCGCCATCGCTGTTCTTCTGGTCGGCGTTGGCGAGCGTGGGACAGTTGTCGACGTCCGCGCACTTGCCGTCCTTGTCCGAGTCGTTATTGCCGTCGCTCGGGCACGGGTCGCACACGTTTCCGAAGGTGTCGCCATCGGTGTTGGCCTGATCCTTGTTGGCCTTCATCGGACAGTTGTCGGTCCCGTCGAGCACGGTGTCGTTGTCGTCGTCCGGGTCACAGAGGTCGCCCTGCGCGTCGAGGTCGTTGTTGGCCTGATCGACGTTGGACACCATCGGGCAGTTGTCGTTGACGTCGAGCTTCGTGTCGTTGTCGTCGTCCGAGTCACATGCATCGCCCTGCGTATCGCTGTCCAGGTTGGCCTGGTCCTTGTTGGCGAGGCCGACGCAGTTGTCGACGCTGTCACACACGGTATCGGAGTCCGTGTCCTGACATCCGTCGCAGACATCGCCAATCTTGTCGCCGTCCGAGTCCTTCTGATCGGCGTTCGCGATAAACGGGCAGTTGTCGACATCGCCACACACGAGGTCCTTGTCCGAGTCGTTCTGCGCGTCGTTCATGCATGTGTCGCAGGCGTTGCCCTTGCCGTCCTGATCGTTGTCCTCCTGGCCCGGATTTGCATGCACAGGACAGTTGTCAACGTTTGCGCACTTCCCGTCCTTCTCGCCGTCATTCAGTGCGTCGTTCACGCACGGATCGCACGCGTCACCGAAGGCGTCGCCGTCCGCGTTGGACTGCAGCGAGTTGGCCACGGTCGGGCAGTTGTCGACGTTGCCGCAGACGGTGTCCTTGTCCTCGTCGTTCTTGCCGTCGTTCGGGCACGGGTCGCACGCATCGCCCAGCGTGTCCCCGTCGGCGTTCGCTTGGGTCCCGTTGGCCACCTGGGGGCAGTTGTCGACGTCACCGCAGACCAGGTCCTTGTCGCTGTCGTCCGCGCCGTCCTTCGGGCAGACGTCGCACGCGTCGCCCTTGCCGTCGTTGTCCGAGTCGAGCTGGTCCTTGTTGGCCTTCTGCGGGCAGTTGTCGAGGTTTCCGCAGATGGTGTCGATGTCCTCGTCGTTCTTGGCGTCGTTCGGGCACGCGTCGCAGGCGTCGCCCTTGCCGTCGTTGTCCACGTCGGCCTGCGACAGGTTCGACTTGTCCGGGCAGTTGTCAGTGTCTCCACACACGCCATCGCCGTCGACATCGTTCTTCGCGTCGAGCTTGCACGTGTCGCACGCGTCGCCTAGGCCATCCTTGTCCGCATCCTTCTGGTCGGCGTTCGCCACCGCGGGGCAGTTGTCGGCGTCCGCGCAAAACCCGTCTTTGTCGCCGTCATCTTTCGCGTCCTTCGGGCAGCTGTCACACACGTCGCCCTTGTTGTCCGCGTCCGTGTCCGCCTGATCCGGGTTGCTCTTGGTCGGGCAGTTGTCCAGCGTCTCGCAGTGGCCGTCGATGTCCGCGTCGTTGGCCACGTCCACCGGGCACGGGTCGCACGCGTTGCCGAGGCCGTCCTGGTCGGTGTCCTTCTGGTCCGCGTTGCCCTTGGCGGGGCAGTTGTCGACGTTGCCGCAGACCTCGTCGCCGTCCTCGTCGTTCTTCGGGTCCGACTTGCACGCGTCGCACGCGTCGCCCAGCCCGTCGCTGTCCTTGTTGGCCTGATCGACGTTGCTCAAGAACGGGCAGTTGTCGACGTCCGCGCACTTCCCGTCGCCGTCCTGATCGTTGGCCGCGTCCTTCGGACACGCGTCGCAGACATCGCCCTTGCCATCGTTATCGGTGTCCGCTTGATCCGCGTTCGCCTTGTCCGGGCAGTTGTCGAGGTCACCGCACTTGCCGTCGGCGTCGACGTCGTTCTTGGCGTCCTTCGGGCAGGTATCGCACGCGTCGCCCTTGCCATCCGAGTCGCTGTCCTTCTGATCGGCGTTGGCCACGGTCGGGCAGTTGTCTGCCGTACCACAGACGTCGTCCTTGTCCTCATCGAACCCAGCCGCCGCGCCACACGTCTCGCACGCGTCGCCCTTGCCGTTCTTGTTGAGGTCCGCCTGATCCGCGTTGTAGACGAACGGGCAGTTGTCGACGTCCCCGCAATAGCCGTCTTGGTCCTTGTCGTTGGCGACGTCCTTCGGGCACGCATCGCAGGCATCGCCGAGCCCATCCTGGTCGGTGTCCTTCTGGTCAGTGTTCGGCTTGTCGAGGCAGTTGTCTTTGTCCCCGCACACGGTATCGGCGTCCGCGTCATTGAGCTTGTCCTTGAGGCACGTGTCACACGCGTTGCCGAGGCCGTCCTGGTCGAGGTCCCCCTGGTCGACGTTGGCGAGCTTCGGGCAGTTGTCCACGTCGCCGCAGACGCCGTCCTTGTCCTCGTCGTTGAGCTTGTCCTTCGGGCACTTGTCGCAAGGATCACCGAGTCCGTCACCATCGGCGTCGGCCTGGACGACGTTGGCGTCCAATGGGCAGTTGTCCTCGTCGGCGCATCGACCGTCGCCATCCTGGTCGTTGGCCTTGTCCTTCGGACACTTGTCACACGCATCGCCTTGTCCGTCCTGGTCTTCGTCGGTCTGTGCCTGGTTGGCGATGGCCGGGCAGTTGTCGACCTTGGCGCAGATCGTGTCGCCATCGGGGTCGTTGGCCGCGTCGTTCGGGCACTTGTCGCAGGCGTCGCCAATCCCGTCCTTGTCGCCGTCGCCCTGGGCGGGGTTGGCCTCTGCGGGGCAGTTGTCCACGTCGGCGCAGCGGTTGTCCTTGTCCTCGTCGTTCTTCGGGTCGTGCAGGCACAGGTCACAGGCATCGCCCTGCCCGTCCACGTCGGTGTCCTTCTGGTCGGCGTTGGCCTTCTGCGGGCAGTTGTCCGTGTTTCCACAGACCTTGTCGCCGTCCTTGTCGTTCTGCGGATCCTCGGCGCACGCGTCGCAGGCATCGCCCAGGCCGTCCTTGTCGGTGTCAAGCTGGTCGACGTTCAGGATCGTCGGGCAGTTGTCCTTGTCCGCGCACGATCCGTCGCTATCGCCGTCGTTGGACTTGTCGGCCGGACACGCGTCACATGCATCGCCCAACCCGTCCTGGTCGAGGTCGGCCTGATCGACGTTCTGCTTGGTGGGGCAGTTGTCGAGGTCATTGCACACTCCGTCCTGCTCCGCGTCGTTCGTCGCGTCCTTGTCGCAGAGGTCGCAGGCGTCGCCGAGGCCGTCCTTGTCCGAGTCGGTCTGACCCGCGTTGGCCACGTCCGGGCACGTGTCGACGTCGCCACACACGCCATCGGTGTCCACGTCGTTCTTGGCGTCCTTCGGGCAGGCGTCGCACGCGTCGCCCTTTCCGTCGTTGTCCCCATCCAACTGGTCGGCGTTGCTGACCGCGGGACAGTTGTCGGTGTCAGGGCACTTCCCGTCCCCATCGACGTCCGTGTCGACGCTCAGCGGACAGACATCGCAGGCGTCGCCCAGGCCGTCCTTGTCCGTATCCAGCTGATCCTTGTTTGCGACCAAACCGCAGTCGTCGTCCTTGTCCCCGATGGTGTCGCCGTCGGTGTCCGCCTTGGTCTTGTCGGTGCCGAGCTCGCCCTCCTTCTTGTTCGAGAGGCCGTCGCCGTCGATGTCGTCGTCGGACGTGTCCGCGAAGCCATCCTCGTCCTGGTCGTTGCGGACCACGATCGTCACGTCCTGCTTGGCCGTGATCTCCTGCCCGGCGGGCGTGGCTTGAGTCACCGTAACCCCGATGATGACCGAGGTCTTTCCGGTCGTGGCATCGGCGACGTCGTAGCCCGGGCTCCACGTGAACGTGAGCGTCTTGTCGTCCCAGGACGGCTTCACGGCGCCCGGAACCTTGCTCAGGTCGAGCGCGACCGTGAACGGGTCGGCCTCCGGGTCGGTGACATTGACCTTGACCTCCAGGGTCGAGCCCTCGGTGACGATGAGGTCACCCGAGGCGGTGATCACGGGCGGCTTGTTGGTGGGCGGGACGTCCGGCGTCACGTCGGGCGGCGCGTCGGGAGGCGTCCCCGGATCGGACACGTCGGGCGCGCCCTTGTCGGTGGAGACGATGACGTCGTCGGCGCAGACGTTCGTCCACGCGACGGGCGTCTTGTTCGGATCGCAGACCTGGCAGCCGTCCTTGGGGTTGGGGTCGCCCTTGTTCTGACACGCGTCGCCGATGTGGCAGCGATCGACGGCCGTCTGATGGACGCAGACGTGGCTGGTCTGGTCGCAGAAGTCGTTCGTGCAGGTGAGGTCGTCGCCGCAGTCGGAGTCGACTGTGCACTGCTTCGCCGGTGGCGTCTTCCCGGTATCCGGGTCGCTCTCGGCGACCGAGGCCACCGTGATGCCGCCGCAGCCGATCGCAAACACGCCCATGGTCGCCACTGCGACCGACTTGCCCCACGACTTCACCATTCGCAACCCCCCTGAGGATCGAGAGCATCCAGCCCCCGAAATCGACGCAACGGGCGCGGAACCTAAGAGACGTACATTGTATTGTCAAATCCGTGGCCCAACTGCGCGCGCATGCGGTCGCAGTGGATGGCCCGGTGCCGGTGAGAGGCCAAGAAAGGTGATGAGCCCGAAGTTTGACACCAGGCGACGTGGCGACCGAGACTGACGGCGTGACGAGCGACAAGCGCCTCGGCTCGCCGGCGAACGACTCGTCCGCAGAGCCTACCTTCGACGGCGCACAGTCGCAGCCATTGGGACTGCGGGCCAGCGGTCTCGCGCTTTTGGAGGACGCCTTGGGGTCGGCGCTGACGACGACCTCGACGGGCGCGCGCGTTGGCGAGACGAGCGACATGGCCGGTCTCGCGCGTCCTGGAGCGCCCCGCGAGCCGACGGAGCTCCCGACGCGTCTCGGACGGTATTCCATCCAGTCCCTCATCGGGTCCGGTGGCATGGGTCGGGTGGTCGAGGCCATCGACACGCGTGACGGATCCATCGTCGCCCTCAAGCTCCTGCGCGACACGAGCCCGGAACGGGCCTACCGCTTCAAGCGCGAGTTTCGGGCCATCGCCGACCTCGACCATCCGAACCTCGTCGCGCTGCATGACCTCGAGCTCGAGGGCGGCGCCCTCTTCTTCACCATGGAGCGGCTCGACGGGTGGTCGTTCGTCGACGCGATGTGCGGCCCTGGAACCGTGCGCGACGGGCACCAGGTTCATGCCCGATGCCTGGACTTTCCGTCGCTGTGTACGGCGCTCGCCCAGCTCACGCGGGGCCTGCTTGCGGTGCACGCCCATGGCCTGGTCCACCGCGACATCAAGCCCTCGAATGTGCTCGTCACGTGCTCCGGGCGAGTCGTCATCCTCGACCTCGGCCTTGTCCGTGAGGCGCACCTCGACGCCTTGGAGGCCCAAGGCGGAGCGCCCATGTTCCTCGGGACGCCGCTCTATATGGCGCCAGAGCAGATCGCGACCGCGCACCTCGTCGGGCCCGCCGCGGACTGGTACGCGGTAGGCGAGCTGCTCTTTCACTGCCTGGCGGGGCGCGCTCGGCTCGCGGGACTGACGTTGGGAGAGCTTCTCGAGGCCAAGCGTGCGGGCGCAGTCCGACCGCCGTCGGCGCTGGTCCACGCGCTCCCCAGCGTGCCCGAAGCGCTGGACGCGCTGTGCGTCGGACTTCTGTGTCCCGATCCGAGCCAACGCCTCGACGGCGCGGCCATCCTGGAGCGGCTCGGTGCGCAAGCCGACGGCGCCCTCGCCGTTCGGACCGACGCCGGTGCGCTGGCGCGCGTCCGAAGTCCCACCCCCTCGGGCGAATCCCCGGGCTCGACTCCTGTCGGGGCGTCGAGGAGCGGTCCGGTAGAGCGCCCCGCGACGGGCTCGGAGCCGGGGGAGACAGCGCCGAGGATGACTCCGCTCGGCCGAGACGACGAGCTGGCTCAGCTCTGGACTGTGGTGGCGCGCGTCGGCGACGCGCGTGGGCGCCCTGCCGTCGCATGGGTCAGCGGCACCTCGGGGATCGGCAAGTCCGCGCTCATCGAGCACGTGCTTCATCGCGCGCGTCAGGAGCACGGAGCGCTCGTCTTGGCGGCACGCTGCTCCGAGCGTGAGTCGATCCCCTACAAGGCCGTCGACTCGGCCATCGACGCCCTTGCTCTCGAGCTGCGCCGTCTCAGCCTGGGCTCGACCGAGACCCTCGCCGCAGCGCGCCCGAGCGCGCTAGCCGCGCTCATTCGGGTCTTTCCCGTGCTTGGCACCGTCCGGTGGGGTGACGCCGCGACGCGCATGACCCTCGGTCCCGCAGACGCGATCGACGTGCGTCGCCGCGCCTTTGGCGCCCTGCGCGCGCTGCTGAGTGACCTGTCTGCCGTACGGCCGCTGGTCGTCGCCCTCGACGACCTCCAATGGGTGGACTTGGACAGCGTCGAGCTCCTCGAGGCCCTGCTGACAGGGGAGGTCGACGACCGTGGCGCGCCGCCGCTGACGGTCATCGTCAGCCATCGCGCTGGCGCGGAGGCGTCCAGCCCCAACCTCGCGCGCCTCCGAGCGTCCCTCTCGGCGATGCCGACGCTGTCTCCCGCGCCGCGCCTGGAGCTCGGCCCGCTCGACGACGTCGCCGCGACGGCACTGGCGCGCCGGCTGCTCTCGGCGGAGTCCGGGCCGATCACCGACGACTGGGTCGCTCGGATCGTCGGTGAGGCGCAAGGGAACCCCTTCTTCCTCGGAGAGCTCGCACGCTGGGCCTCGGCAGAGCTCGACCGGCACCAGGAGATTGGCCCGAGCGCAGAGACCGTCGATCGCCTCAGCCTGGACCAGGTCGTGCATGACCGACTCGCCGCGCTCTCGGGGGCCTCGCGTCGGGTCATGGAGGTCGTCTCCCTCGCGGGCGGGCGGCTTCCCCGCCGGGTCACCAGCGAGGCCTTGGACGCGGACTTCGTCGATCGCGCCATCATCGCCGGCCTCCGGGCTGCGCATCTGCTGCGGTCCACGTCGGCCCCTGACGACGAGGTCTTGGAGACGTATCACGACCGCATCCGCGAGGCGGCCGTCCGTGGGCTCGAGCCCGCTGCGCGACCGGCCATGCACGCCGCCATCGCCGGGGCTCTGGAGCGATGTGGCTCGGTCGACGTCACAGCCCTGGCTCTCCACTACCGCGAGGCGGGCGACCGGGCCCGAGGCGCGCGGTATGCGCTTGCGGCGGCGCAGCAGGCGGAGCAGTCGCTCGCGTTCGACCGGGCGGTCGCCCTGTATCGTTCGGCGCTCGAGCAGGGTGACTTCGACGACGACACGGCGGCGCGCCACCTCGGAGCACTCGGCGAGGCGCTGGGCAACGCAGGTCGCCTCCACGAGTCGGCGCAGGCGTATCGCGCGGCGGCGGCTCGTGGCGCAAGCACGGACGAGCAGACCGAGTGGCTTCGGCGGGCCGCGGAGAGCCTCCTCATCATCGGGCAGACCGACGAGGGTCGCGACGCGCTGGGAACGCTGCTGCCGCGCGTCGGTGTCTCCATGCCGCGGACGACCGCGTCAGCCGTCGCGTCGCTCATCGGGCAGCGCATCGCGCTGAAGTGGCGCGGGCTGGACTACGCGCTGCAGCCTGCGGAGGCGTGCCCACCGGCGGTTCTGCGACGACTCGATGCGCTTTGGGCTGCGACGCGGGGGCTGATCTACACCGACGGCATCCTGGGCGCCGCCTTCCACGCGCGCCATCTGCGGCTCGCGCTCGACTGCGGTGACGCGACACGGATCGTCCGCGCGCTCGCGTTCGAGGCCCACTTCATCGGGGTCATGGGTGGCGACGCGAAGAGTGAGGCGGTATCGCAGCGCTTCGCCGAGTGCGAGGCGCTCGCGACCTCCGTCGGCAGCGACTACTCGCGGGGTCTCGTCCACGAGGTTCGCGGCATGTGGTTGCTCGGCTGCGGCGCGTGGCGCGCCGCCAAGGCCTCGCTCGACCGCGCGATCCTTCTGTTTCGCCAGCACGGCCCGGGGGTCGCCCAGGAGATCAGCTACTGCGAAGCGTCGACCGTCCCCGTGTTCCTCTACCTCGGTCACGTCGCCGACCTCGTCAGCTACAGCGCCCGCCTCCTTCGGGAGTCGGAGGGCCGCAGCAACCCCTACGTGGAGGGATTTGCGCGCGGCGTGGGAACGAGCGGCCTCGTGGCGCTGGATCGCGTCGACGAGGTGCGGGAGCAGCTCGAGATCTACCACCGAGACGCCCCGCGCCGATTCGAGGCGCACCTGCTGAACTACCTCGCGCAGTCGTCGGGCTTCCTCCGTTATCAGGGCCGGTCGTCAGAGGCGTGGGCGCAGTGTGAGGCCCAGTGGCCCGTCGCCAAGAAGGCGACCCTCATTCATGCACCCTACCCGCGCGCGGAGTTCCTCGTGTGGCGCGGTTTCAACGCGGTCTCGGGCGCCAAGGTCGCGCTCGACCCTCGCCCGATGCTCCGAGTCGCGCACGCCGTCGGCAGGGAGCTCGAGCGACTGCCGATCGGCTTTGCCCAAGGCTACGGCGCGGTGATTCGCGCGAGTGCGACCGCGCTCGAGGGTCGCCCTGAGCAGGCCCTCGAGCACCTACGCCGCGCGATCGGTGTCTTTCGGTCCTTCGAGCTCGGCTTCTACCTGAACACGGCGCTGCAGCGGTTGGCCACGCTCGCGGGAGGCGACGAAGGACGCGCGGCACAGACAGAGTTCGAAGCGTTCGTTGCGCGCGAGGGGATCGTGCGACCGGAGTCGTTCACCGAGATGATGGCGCCAGGCTTCGAGCGAGCGCGCTGAGCCGGGCCTACGGCCGCTACTTCTTGAGCGTCTGCAACCCGAGACCACCGACGTAGCCATAGCTGACGTCGTCATCGTAGCCGTAGACAATGATGGCAATCGGCATCTGCTCGCTGTCGGAAGAGACCGTATGGACGCCATCGCTGAGCTCGGTGACGTGTACCACGTACTCTGACGTTCCCTGCACAGGCGCGAAGTCGCCCTGACCAAGGACCTTGCCGTCGAGCGTGACGGTCGCGCCCTTGGGCGCGGTGATGTTCACGTAGTCGTGCTGGTAGCTGTCGGGCGTGAGGAACACGTAGCTCTGCCGCCACTGCTCCTTGGGGGCCACGAGGATGAGGTCCGGATCGCCGATGGCCTCGCAATAGCCGGAGACGCAGTTGTGACCCTCGGGGCACTGTGACGGCTGCGTGCACATCGGCGGAATGCAGCCGCTGAACGGCAGGCACGACCACCCCTGCGGGCACTCGGCGTCCGTCGTGCAGAACGACGCGACGTTGCCCTCGATCTCACCGCTCGAGGCGAGGTACTGCGCGACCATCACCGGCTGATTGGCGGTCACGACGCAGTGCGTGCCCGTCTTGAACTCGATCCACTGGCCCGCCTTCAGCGTGTAGAGGCCCGGACCGCCTGGGTTCGGGTTGACCTGGACCTGGGTCCCGTCGTTGGACGCAATGACCCGCACGTAGTCCTTCTCGACGCCGCGCGGCTTGCTTCTGGTTACGACGTATTCCTTTCCCCACGCCTCGACCGGAATGAGCTGCTCCTCGAGGTGATCGGCGCAGCAGGCCTCGGCGGTCACGCTCGCCTCGGAGCCACCAAAGACCTGCACGGGACCGGTCGCCTGGACGTGCGTCCCGGTCATGTCGGCGCCATCGGCGTTGGACTCGATGTTGAGCACCTCGCCGCGCGCGAGCTTGAGGGTGGCGCTCTGACCGGCGGCCAGCGCCGGGATGTCCGACCCCGCGAGCGTCGGCGCAGAGACCGTCACCGTGACGTCCACGCTCTCCTCCTGGAGGCCGATGATCGTGACGTAGCTCCGGAACTTGTTCGCGATCTGCGCCCCGGCGACGACGTAGTACTCCTTGCCGAGCCCAATCTCGGGCAAAAGCACCGACGCGTCGTTGGAGAAGACCTTCTCGTTGGACAGCGGATTGAACTGATAGGCGGTGATCGGGAGCGTAGACGTGATGGCGTACGCGTTCTTGTTGCGCGAGGTCCCCTCCTGGCCGAACTTGGGCGGCAGCTTGAAGACGGCCAATGAGAGCGGCGCCACGTCCTGCACCTGCGTCGTGCCGTCCGGGAGCGTAACCGTCACCTTGGCCGTCTTCGACGCGTCGGTATTGGAGGTGATGACCGCGAACTGCGCGCTCCACGCATCGGCGACCTCGCCGCCGGGCCCGGTGTCCTTCGCGTTGTCCAGATCTACTGCGTAGAATCCGCAGCCAGCGTTCGTGTTGAGCTTGATGTCCTTCGAGCAGGGCGAGAGGCACAGGCCGAGCGCTTCGTTGCACGGGATGCCGGACTGGACGCAGTCCTGCGACAGGTCCCAGGCGCTCCCGTCGTTCTTGCAGATCATCGCCTTGCCTTCCTGGCACTGCTTCTTCCCCGGAATGCAGGCGAAGCAGCCACCGCCGCCGCATACCTGGCCGCCCGTGCAAGTCGCGATGACGTCGAAGCCGGAGGCGTCGGCCTTGCACTCGACGACGTCGTTGCCGCTGCACTGCTTCTTGCCTGGCTGGCAGAAGAGGCACTTCGACTGGTAGCAGATCTGGCCGTTCTGGCACTGCGTGCCGTTCATGCACTGGACGCAGAAGCCGTCGGGCGTGCAGTGGGGCGCGATGGCGGGGCAGTCGCCGTCACCTTTGCAGGTCAACGACGAGCCGACGTCGGGCAGGACCTGGCCGGTCGTGCCTCCCGCGTCGGAGGCGCCGCCCGTTCCGGTGCCCGTGCTCGGCGCGTCGGTCCCTGGCACGACGGCATCCGGATCGAAGACGGCGCCCGTGGCCCCGGTGCCGCCGGTGCCGCCGGTGCCGACCGTATCGCCCCTACGAGAGCCGCTACCACTCGATGTCGTACAGGCAGACCCGAAGAGGGCCGCGAAGAGAACCAAGCCCAAGACCTCGGAGAGGCGCCGTCGAGATACACACCGCATGGACCACCCCAACACCCGCATCAACCACAACCGCTACTGCGCTCAACACTCGCACGCTGCCGCTGGAGGAGCGCTGCTGTCAGGGCTCACCCGGCGCGCATCATACGCGTCGTGGCCCCACTGGAAAGCGAAAAGTGGCGACGTGCATCGCTCGGCCGCTCGGGCGGGAGGGCACGCCACGCGTGGGCCAGTTGACGAACCATGCGACACCGCCCGCCGAGCGATCCGGCGGTTGCACTTCGGCACCGGGCGCCGGAGGATGCGACGATGACCACGTCGCCCGAGTCGCTTTATCGCTCCGCGCCCATCGAGACCTGCCAGCGGGAGACCGCGACGATCGCGTTCCGGCGTTTCGGACCACCGGACGCGGCAGAGCGCGTGCTGCTCGTGCACGGGTGGCCCCTGAGCGGCTTCACGTGGCGGAAGGTGTTGCCTGCGCTCACCGAGCGATACGCGTGTGTGACCGTCGACCTGGCCGGTGCTGGAGACTCCGAGTGGACCGAGGCCAATGACTTCAGCTTCCATGGCCACGCCGAGCACGTCCAGGCCGTCGCGCGGCAGCTGGGCTGGGACCGCTACCGGCTCGTGGCGCACGACACGGGCGCCACCGTCGCGCGGCGACTCGCGGTCATCGAAGGCGAGCGCGTCACGCATGGCGTGTACCTCGACACGGAAATCCCGAATCACCGGCCACCGCTCGTGCCGCTGTTCCAACGGCTCGCGGCGGTTCCGGGAGCCGGCGCGACGTTTGCGCGTCTCCTGCGCTCGCGCCGCTTCGTCCACTCGAAGTGGGGCTTCGGCGGCTGCTTCGAGGACCGTTCGCTGCTCGACGGCCCCTTCGAAGAGGCGTTCATCAGACCGCTCGTGACCTCCCGCCGCGCGATGGACGGCCAGATGCGCTACGTCCGTGGCATCGACTGGAAACAGCTCGACGCGCTCGCGACCGACCACCAGAAGATTACGGGGCCCTCCCTACTCCTCTGGGGCGAACGGGACCCGTTCTTTCCCAAGGAGCGTGCGCGGGAGATGGTCTCGCAGTTTCGCGACTGCCGCGACCTCATCGTCATCCCGAACACGCGATTGTTTCCACATGAGGAGCGCCCGGACCTTGTCGCCCAGCACCTCCTGACGTTCTTCGCCGCGTAGCTCCGAGCCCTCGGCCGCATGACGCGATGGGTGCCGTCATGTTATCGTCGCGCGTCCGTGGGAGGCCGCGCCATGCGCCGATGTGTTGACGTAGTCTTTGTGCGCCTGTTGCTGTCGGTCGTGCTCTTGGGATGCACCTCCGATCCGAGCGGCAGCAAGTCGGGTACCGACACCAGTTGGGGCGGCAGTACCGGCTTTACGCCAGACATTCCAACAGTCACCGACCCCGGTCAACCGGCGAAGGACGCGCCGGTCATCTGCAAGCCCAAGGAGGCGCGCTGCAAGACCGGCACGTCTCTCGAGACCTGTAGCGACGACGGCACCGAGTGGGTACTCACGCCCTGCGCCGCGCAGACGACGTGCGACCAAGGGAAGTGCCAGGTCGTCAAGTGCACGCCGGGCACGACGATGGGCAAGTGCTCGGGCGCCAACGCCTTTCTCGCCTGCAACGACGAGGGCACGGGCACGACCACCAAGTACTGCAACACCTCGGCGCCCATCTGCGTCAAGGGCGAGTGCAAGGACCTCAAGTGCGCGCCGGGCTCGCTGCAATGCCAGGGATTTGGCGCGGTGCAGCAGTGCACCGAGGACGGAAAGGGCTACGCGGTCGTGGAGGAGTGCACCGAGGGGACCATCTGCAAGAACGCCTCGTGCATCACGACCTGCGACGCGGATCTGAAGGAGAACACCTACTTCGGCTGTGAGTATTGGGCGGTGGACCTCGACAACATCGAGGCGGGGCAGTTCGAGCAGGTGGGCCTCGTGGTCTCCAACCCGGACGATAAAAAGACGGCGACCATCACCATCCTGAACGTGGCCACGGGCACCGACCTTGCGCTCACGGACACGGCCGTCCCGCCCAAGAGTCAGATCGTGGTGGACCTGCCGAAGGGCTTCAACATCGACGGGTCGGTCATCTCGAACAACTCGTTCCGCCTGCGCTCGACAGCACCTGTCATCGTGCACCAGTTCAACCCGCGGAACGCGGCGAGCGTGTACTCGAACGACGCGACGCTGCTCATCCCGGCGAGCGTGCCGGGAAAGGAGTACATGGTCATGTCGTGGCCGCAGCGCGCGGCCGACAGCCTCACGGGCGGGGTGCCGCTCCACGGGCTGATGGCGATCGTGGCGCAGGAGAAGGGCCTCACGAGCGTGCTCGTCGTCCCGACCGCGCTGATTGAGCCGTCCAAGAGCAAGGAGCCCAACAAGACCATCGGGCCGCTGGCGCCGAACACGCCCGCGCAGTTCGTGCTCGAGTACGGCCAGGTCCTCCAGCTCGAGACCGGGGGCGGTTTCCCCGGAGCGGATCTGACCGGCTCGTTGATCGTCACCGACAAGCGCGTCTCCGTCTTTGGCGGCCACGAGTGCGCCAACGTGCCGCTCGTGCTGGACAAGGGCGAGTACAAGGGCACCGACTACTGCGACCACCTCGAGCAGCAGCTCATCCCCATCGACACGTGGGGCAAGGAGGTCATCTGCGACGCCTTTGCGCCGCGCTCGCCGCAGCAGACCGACACATGGCGCATCTTGGCGTCCGAGGACGAGACGGTGGTCGATACGATCCCGCCCCAGGCGGGCGTCGAGAAGGTCTCGCTCAAGAAGGGCGCCTTCGTGGAGTTCCAGTCCAAGGACAGCTTCATGGTGCGCGCGACGGCACCGATCCTGGTCGGTCACTTCATGTCGAGCTCGAACTACCCGGGCTTTCAGCCGGACCCGCTGTGCGCCTCTGCGCCCAATGAGACCGGCATCGGGGATCCGAGCTTTGCCATTGGCGTCGCGACCGTGCAGTACCGCAAGGACTACATCTTTCTGACGCCGCTCGACTATCGCCAGAACTACGTCAACATCATGTATCCGACCGGCGTGGAGGTCGCGCTGGATGGCGTGCCCCTCGCGCTCGAGCTCAAGCCCCTCGGCAACACGGGCTGGAACGTACAGACGATTCCGGTCGTGCCGGGCGTGCATCAGCTGTCGAGTACGGCGCAGTTCGGGGTGACTGCCTACGGTTATGACTGCGATGTGAGCTACGCGTATCCGGGCGGGATGAACCTGATTACGCAGAAGGAGGCGCTGCCGTGAGTCGCGCCGCGTGGGTCGTCGTGTCCGTCATGCTCTGCGCGTGCGGCTCGACGGAGCCTGGGAGCGCGCCGGGCGCCGGCGTAACCGACACTTCGGTGGCCACGGGTGACCTCGTCGACGCAGGGTTCGACCTCTCAAGCGTTACGGATGACGTGCCGAGTGACACCGCACACGCGCCGGACCTGGGTTCGGACGCCACGACCGACGCCGCCGAGATCCCACCAACGCCGCTGTCCGTCTCGGTGGCGACCGCGGGTCCCTGGACTGCCACGGTTCATGGACTGGGCTCCGCGGTCGTCGCGCGGGTCGTGGCGCTGGAGGTCGGGCTCGCAAACAAGGATGACGTCAAGGAGACTGCGCTGTTCGATCCGCACAGCCCGGCCTACGACCTCGATTGGAGGCCCCTCGTCCTCTGCGGTCCCAATCAAGTCGGCTGGGACGGCGGCTGTCAGGGCAAGGTCACCACTCAAGACGGGGGCCAGACGCGCTCCGTCGAGCTCACGCTCGTCGAGGGCGCGGCGTCGAACGTCGTCAACATGCGCATCGTCATGGAGGCGCCCGACGGCGAGCGGTACTACGGCCTTGGCGAGTACTTCGACACGCCCGAGCATCGCGGCAAGCGGCGCGCGATGCACTTCGTCGTCGATGGCGCCCAGGAGTCGGGCTACAACGAGGCGCACGTGCCCATCCCGCTGCTCATCGGGTCGAAGGGGTGGGGCCTGTTCGTCGAGGACCGCCGCGCGGGCGACTTCGACGTGGCCGCGACGGACAAGAGCCGCATCGCGGCGGCGTTCGAGACGTTCCCAAAGCGCAGCCTCAAGTTCCACCTCCTGGTCGCGGAGCGTCCCGTGGACATCCTGGGCCACTACGTCGCGCTGACCGGAAAGCCCGCGGTGCCGGCCGAGTGGGTCTTCGGCGGCCTGCTGTGGCGCGACGAGAACGAGAGCCAGGCCGAGGTGCTCGCCGACGCCAAAGCCATTCGGGACAACGACCTCCCGCTCTCCGCGCTGTGGATCGACCGCCCTTGGGCCACGGCGCACGAGAGCTTCGTCATGGATCCGGGCAAGTTCCCCGATCCCAAGGTGCTCGTGAGCACGCTCCACGACACGGGCTTTCGGCTGTCGTTCTGGTCCGCGCCCTACATCGAGGAGAAACTGGCGGCGCCATATGCGGAGTTCACCAAGAACGGTTGGTTCGTCGAGCCCAGCCTGTTCTTGAAGTTCGGACGGCTCGTGGATCTCACGGCGCCGGGTGCTAAGGCGGCTTACAAAGCGCTCATCCAGAACGCAATCAATCTTGGCGCCGAGGGCTTCAAGCTCGACTACGGCGAGGACATCCAGGTGGGCATCGCGGGTGCTGCGATCGGGTTCAAGTTCGCCAACGGCGAGGACCAGCGCACGATGCATCATGGCTACGCGGTCTACTACCACCAGCCGTACTTCGAGGCCGTCGGTGGCAGCGGCAAGGGCTTCATCATCGCGCGGGCCGGGACCTATGGCGATCAGGCCAACGTCACGACCATCTGGCCAGGCGACTTGTGCAACACGTTCCACAAGCACGCCGAGGTCGGACCCGATCCCAAGAATCCTGCGAAGAAGATCGTCCACGTGGGAGGGCTCCCGGCGGCCATCTCGGCGGGCCTGTCGCTCGGCACTTCGGGCTATCCGTTCTACGCGTCCGACACGGGCGGCTATCGCCACGGCCGCCCGACCAAGGAGGTCTTTCTCCGCTGGACTGCGTATAGCGCCCTGGGGTCGGTGATGCAGACCGGCGGTGGGGACAAGAACACGAACCCGTGGGATTTCGGCAAGTATAACAATGGCTTGGGCGAGGCGAGCCAGTTCGATCAGCAAACGGTAGACATCTATCGCAAGTTTGCGCGGCTCCAGGTCCAGCTCTACGCCTACAAGTACCCCACCATCCAAGCGGCACACGCCACAGGCCGACCGCTGACTTCGCCCGTGGGCTTCCTGTTCCCGGAGGTCGCTGACGCGCCGCCGCTCGAGTACCTGCTCGGCGACGACCTGCTCGTCTCGCCAGTGACCGACGCGACGGGCAAGGTCACGGTGACGCTGCCCGCCGGAGGCTGGACGGACTGGTCGACGGGCGAGCGACACGTGGGCCCCAAGACCTTCGAGCGTGCCGTGGCGTTGGACTCGGTCGCGCTCTACGTCCGCGACGGCGCCATCGTGCCGCTGCTACGCGACACGCTCGACACGCTCTCCCCCGTCGCGCCGTCGCAGGCGGGCACCATCGAGTCCCTGGCGCAGGACCCTGGGACGCTCGTGATTCATGTGTACCCGCCGAGCGCGGCGGAGCCCAAGCGGACCTTCGAGACGCTGCGGGGCGTCACGCTGCTTCGGGACGGCGAGAAGTTCACGGTGACGGCCCCCGCGACGGGCACTTTCGTGAAGTACGTCATCTTGCCGCATCGCGCCGACGGGACCGTCGCCGATCCGAAGGAGCTCGGCCCGGCCGGTGGAACCGTCACGCTGAAGTAGTCACCACCACCGCGCGCTCGCCGTCGACCTGCCCTTCAGGTCGCAAGAACGACAGCAGCGGCGGCAGCAGGCGCTGGACGGCATCGACGTGCGCGAAGTGCGAGGCCTTCCCTTACTTGCACTTGCTGGAGCTGCACTTCTTACCCGGGCACTCCGAGTCGAAGCTGCAGGAGCCGTCCGGCGCATTGCTGCACTTGCTGGAGCGGCACTTGGCGCCTCCGCCCCCGCAGTCGGAGTCGAAGCTGCAGGAGCTGCCGGCCGAGTCGGCGCACTTGCTGCTGCGACACTTGACGCCCTTGTTGCAGTCGGAGTCGAAGCTGCACTTGCCGTAGTCCTTGGCCGAGATGGGCGTGTACTCGATCGGCACAATCGACATCGGACCTTCGGCGAAGCTGCCCGCGGGGCAGGAGGCGAAGGCCGGTGCGGCGAGGAGGGTCGAGGCAAAGGCGCCGAGCTTGAGGGTCGTTGCGAGGCTCATGGTGATGTTCTCCAGCTTGGGGTTCACAAACACGGCGAGACTAGGGCCCGACCGCGACGAGGTCAACCGCCGCACACGGACTGCGCGAGTGCATCGGCGACCGCCGGGCCGTGCAGGCTGGCGACGCAGGCGAGGCCGAAGGCGAACGCGGTGCCTGGCCCGCGGCTCGTGATGACCGCGCCCGAGACGGCGCCCGAGACGACAACCGGGTCCTCGCGATAGTCGACGCTGCCCATCGCCTCGCGCACGCTCGGGTGGCTCGTGACGGCGGTTCCTGCCGGCAGCCCAGCGCGCGCAAGCACGGTCGGACCGGCACAGATGGCCGCGACCGGTCGACCCGCAGTGAGCCGCGCGGACACGAGCCGGAGGACGCGCTCGTCGCCCAGAAGTACCTCGACGCCTTTGGCTCCGCCCGGCACGATGACTAGGTCCCAGTCGTCGCCCCACTCGTCCAAAGCCTCCTGGAGATCGAGATCCGCCATCACGCGGATGCGGTTGCGGCCCACGATAGGGTTGCGCCCGCCGACGCTCGCGGTGACGACGTGTACCTCGGCACGGCGAAGCAGGTCGATGGGGGCGATGGCTTCGAGCTCTTCGAAGCCGGGAGCCAGGAGGACGAGTGCGCGCTTCATCGGGCCACCGTATCAGGTCTCATGGTTGTTGGCGCCGAAAGCAGTCGACCACGTGATCGTCGACGAGCCCCACGGCCTGCATGAAGGCATACACGATGGTCGAGCCGACGAAGTTGAAGCCACGCCGTTTGAGGTCCCGGCTGAGGCGGTCGGAGAGGTCCGTCTTCGGTGGCACGTCGCGCAGGCTCCAGCGCAGGTTGACGATGGGCCGACCACCGACAAAGTCCCAGAGGTAGCGGTCGAGGCTACCGAACTCGCCTTGTACCGCGAGAACCGCCCGCGCGTTGGCCACCGCGGAGGCGAGCTTGAGGCGATTGCGGACGACGCCCGGGTTCAGCATCAGCGCCTCGACGCGGTCGGCGTCGAACGCGGCGACCGCGGCGGCGTCAAAGCCCTCGAAGGCGGCCCGATACGCTTTGCGCTTTCTCAGGATGGTGATCCAGGACAGTCCCGCCTGCGCGCCCTCGAGGACGAGCATCTCGAAGAGGTGACGGTCGTCGTGTGAGGGGACGCCCCACTCGGTGTCGTGGTAGGCGACGTATAGCGGATCTTTGCCGCACCAGGTACAGCGCACGCGGTCGTCAGACATCGAGGTGCTCCTGGGGCGGTATCTGGCGCCGCTTGATGGGCTTGAGATAAGCCGAGAAGCCGTCCTCGAGCGTCGCGGTATCCACGCCCTGGACGCCGAAGATGCGGTCCCAGGTGCGCTCGAAGCAGTGCGCCGCGTCGGGGAACTCGCGCGCCAACGTCAGCGCGCGCTCCCAGAAGGCGCGACCCCGCGCCCGAATGCGGTCACGCGTGACGGCGAACTGCGCCCCTCCATGAAAGCGGAGCCACTCGGGCGGCTCGGCGTCGAGGAGCGCGCGGTGAAACGTGTCCACAGCGAGCTCCTTGCGCTCGGGGTTCTTCGACCAGGGGACGAAGAGGCGGCGCCCGCGCGGATCATCCGAGTCGACGAGGAAGCCGAACCAGGCGAAGTCGGCGACGACGCGCTCGCCCGAGGCCAGGGCACGGAGCACGGCGTGAAAATCCGAGGCGTGATCGAAGGGATGGCCCTGCGCGAACACGGTGAGCTCGGGCAGATCGTCCCAGCGGTCCAGCAGATGGTGCACGTACGTCTCGGCCTCGCGACCGACGTTCTCGCGCCGTATGACCTGCGCCCACGGGGCCTCACAGTCGCCCTGCTTGTCGTAGATCGTGACACGCAACGACCGCGGGACCTTGCGCGTCCAGGCGATTGACTCCTGGTACCGCGCGACGACGAGCTCGACGGCGCCTTGGCTCAGACGTGCTGCCCGGGGCGCTTCTGGAGCTTGGCCTGACCGGACGAGTACTGTTTCCAGTTCACGAACGGCTCGCCCTCGCGCACCTGCGTCATCGTGATGCAGCCCTGTACCGGACACACGAGCGAGCAGAGGTTGCACCCGACGCAGTGATCCTGGAGCACCTCGACGGTGCGCTTCGTGGTGCCGTTGACGAGCTTCTCGACCGGTCGCATCGACTGATGCGCGCCGTCCTCGCACGCGATGTAGCAGAGGTCGCAGCCGATGCACTTCTCTTCGTCGATACGTGCCACCGTATGGTAGTTGAGGTCCAGCTCCTCCCACTTCCCGACGTTCGGCACGGCCATGCCGCGGAAGTCCGCGAGGTTCCGGTAGCCCTTCTCGTCCATCCAGTTCGAGAGGCCGTCACACAGGTCCTCGATGATGCGGAAGCCGTAGTGCATGATGGCCGTACAGACCTGCACGTTGTCGCAGCCGAGCGCGATGAACTCGGCCGCGTCGCGCCAGGTCGAGATGCCGCCGATGCC
>SXGT01814500.1_pt1 | contig 21980 bp, 13 predicted proteins | sample 3176221 | NCBI WGS metagenome assembly SXGT01 (sample SAMN11356862, study PRJNA531348) | freshwater metagenome | isolation source: freshwater sample F1-120 | place: China: Fuxian Lake, Yuxi | collected 2017-12-25
GATCTCGTCGATGAAGAGGATGTCTCCCTCCTCCAGCCCGGTGAGGACTCCGGCGAGGTCGCCCTTCTTTTCGATCGCCGGGCCGGAGGTGACGACGAGGCGCACGCCCATCGCCTCGGCGATCAGGTGCGCCAAGGTGGTCTTGCCGAGCCCCGGCGGGCCACAGAACAGCATATGATCAAGGGGCTCCCGGCGTTGACTGGCGGCGCCGATGAAGACCTCCAGGTTGCCGACCAGCGCCCGCTGACCGACATACTCGGCAAACGTGCGCGGACGCAGCGCGCGATCGGGCTGGCGGTCAGGGTGCGCCGCCTCTGGCTGCAGAGCTGGATGCTGTTGGCCGCTCATGGCGTAGTTCTCTTGCTGGCGCCGGCGCCGTCACGGCGCAGCCGACCGAGCGCCGACCGTAGCAGCCCGTCGAAGTCCGAGGAAGCCTCAGGGCGGTCGGCCAACACCGCCTCGAGCGCCGCATGCGCTTCAGCGGTGCGGTAGCCCAGGTTGCTGAGCGCGCTCAGCGCGTCGCGCACGGCCACGGGCGACGACGGAGTAGCAGCCACGCCGGTCGCGGTAGGCAGCCGCATGAGGGCAGGAGGGATCTTCTCTCGCAGCTGGACGACCAGCACCTCGGCGATGCGCCTGCCGACGCCCTTTGCCCGACAGAGCGCCTGGACATCGCCGTCGTGCAGGGCGCGCGCCAGGACGGCGGGCTCATGCTCGTGCAGCAGGGCGAGGGCGAGCTTGGGCCCGACACCTGTCACGCCGATGAGCGCTGTAAAGAGCTGCTGTGCCTCGGGCGTAGCAAAGCCAAACAGCGAGAGTGCGTCTTCGCGGACGACGGTGTAGATCCGCAGCTCGACTTCTTGGCCCAGCGACAGCGTCGCGACGTCGCGCGACGTCAGGTGGACCGCGTACCCCACGCCCTGCACGTCGACGATCACGCCGTCATCGACCACCGCGAACACCCGGCCCCGCAGCATCGCGATCATCGCGCCCCTCCGCGCCGCGCTGCGGCGAGGACGGCGGCGTAATAGGCCCGCGCCGGCGTCATGGTCGGCGCGGCGGCGACTGAGCCGGAGCCCAGCGCCGCCGTCCGTGCCAAGTCAGCGGTGCGCTGCAGCAAGCCAGCAGCCGGGGTCCGCGTCGCCGCCGCGGTCAGCGCCACTGCCAGCGCGTCGGACTCATCCTCGCCGAGGCCAGCTGGCAGCGCGAGTTGGATCTGGATCATGGCTTGAATCTGGCCTTTGGTGGCTCGACCGCTGCCGACCACGCGCTGTTTGACCTCCGAGGGCGTCACCTCGACGACCTCGATTCCGCGCGCCGAAGCGAGCGCGATGGGCAGCCCGCGCGCCTCGCCCAGGGCCAGAGCGGCGCGCGGATCGCGGCGGACGAAGGCGGTCTCCACGGCGACGACGCTGGGCTTGTGCTCGTCGAGCAGCGCGGTCAGGCCCTGCAGGAGCGCACCCAGGCGCCGTGGACGCTCCCAGCGCGCCGGCGGCTGCAGCACCCCGCTCGCGCGTCGCGTGATGTTGCTGCCGCAGACCTCGAGCACCGCCCAGCCGAGCCGCAGGGTGCCGGGGTCGATGCCCACCACGACGTCGCCGGTGCCGGCACGGGTCGGCGTCGCCGCCATCGGCGCCTTGCGGCGACTGCCCTCCGTCATGGCGCACGCTCCCCAACTGGGCCGCCTCATTGGCGCGGCCGCGGCGCAGGCTACGGGGCTGGGCTCGGCGCTGGCAAGCACCGGGCGCCTCTGCGCTGGCGACGCGACCCGCCATGACTGGCCGAGTCGCTTGACTGCTGTTCTTGGGGGGCTCGGCGCCCCTTGGCCGTGTAGCGTGTCACATTTCTGGCCTTCACCAACCACAGCCGGGCCCAGTTCGACGCCCACGCCGCCTGCTTGAGAGCGTCTCTGGCGTCACGACGGAGCCGGCGCTACCGTCGCCCCTGCGGTGCCGCCGCGCCAATCGCTCGGCGCCGAGGCCGCGTCTGCACCGCGGGGGAGCTGCCGCGTCTGGCCTGGGGAGGAGCATTGTCGCCGCGCGCAACCAGACATCCGGCTTCGGAGCTGCCATGGCCGCGGGTGGCGCGCGGCGCCCTTGCCTTGCTGCCACTGCTCGCCGCCTGCGCGCCGGACGCCACGCTCGAGTCGGTGGCGCAGAGCGCAGGTGCGCTCGTCCAGACGCAGGCGGCCGCGCTGGGCCTCGCAGACGCGCCGACTTCGAGCGCCGCGAGCGCCGATCTCAGCGCTGGCCGCAGACCCGACGACCGGTTGAAGGCGCCGTCGACCAAGCCGTCCAAGGGCACGGCGCGCAGCCCAATCCCGTGGCAGCCGGTGCCGCTCACCGGCGCGGTGCTCCGAGGCAGCGAGCCGCAGGCGACGCCGAGCCTGAGCGAAACGCTGGGCCGGCTGCGGCAGCTGGCTCAGGTCGAGGAGGTGCGCCTGCTCGGCGCTTGGTTGAGCGACAAGACGCTGAGCCGCTTGCCGGAGCGCGACCGGGCGATGCTGCCCGTGGCGCCACGGCGCCTGCAACAGGCGCTGCAGGGCGAGGTCGTGGCCGTCCGCTTCGAGGGCGGGCGTGCCCTGGTCGAGCTGGCGACGCCACGGCAGCGGCGGGTGTTGGTGTTCTACCTCGAGCGCGGTCAGTGGCGCTGGGACCTGCTGGCGGCTGTGCCGGCCCTGGCGTCGGGTCCGACGCGGCCAGGCGCGGCGCCTGGAGGTCCAGAGGCGCTACCGACGCTGCGCGAGGCGGTCGAAGGGATCCGCGGCGTTGGGCCCCTGGTGGCGGTGTTCGAGACCAGCCTCGGCACGTTCCGCTGCGAGCTCGCCGAGGTCCAGTCGCGCACCTCGGTGGCGCTGTTCGCGTCGCTGGCGCGCGGTCGTGTGAAGGCGCTGGTCAGCGACGGCGACGGCCCTCGTACGTGGCAGGCCATCCCATACTACGACGGCACGCTCCTCCAGCCCGAGCATGGGGAGGTCATCGCTGGCGGTCGCCGCGGGGGTCATGGCGACAGCGGGCTCCGCATCGACGACGAGCTGCGGCTCGATGAGCCATTCCGCGATCGCGGCGCGCTGGTCCTCGACCATGATGGCCCGGGCACTGCCTCGGGCCGTTTTCGCGTCGCGCTGCGGCTGCAGCCAGAGTGGCGCGATCGCTACGCCCGCATCGGCACCTGCCGCGATCTCGACATCTTGACGCGCATCGCCCGCGCCACCACGGCGACCCGCCTCATCACCGTCGAGTTCGAGCGCGGCTTGTGACAGCGCACCGCGGCGCCGACCGTACCCTCAGCCGCTGAGTGGTGGCGCCTCGCCGGGCAGCACCTCGTCACCGGCGCCTTGGACCGGTGGGCCGCCACGCTGCGGTCCGGCTTCGGCATCTGCGACCGGCGCCGCCTGACGGGCCCCCGTCGGCCACATGGCCACGGCGCCGCCGAGCACCATGGTCACGGCGCCGAGCCAGAGAAAGCTGACGAATGGGAACACGATCGCCAGCAGGGTGATGAAGCTGGTGCCTTGCTGCGGGCGCATCGCGAGGTAGAGGTCGTGCTCGAAGGTGGACTGGATCGCCACCTCTGTCGTCGGTGACCCGTGCTTGGCGTAGAAGCGTACCTCCGGCTGCAACACGAAACCTACCCCTACCGGCAGGACGTCGACGACGCCGCGTCCCGGCCGACTCGCCCGGTCTTGGTAGCGCAGCCAGGCCACGCCTGCTGGGAGCTCGGCGCGCATCGCCGCGACGAAGTTGGCCTTGGCGTCTGCGTCGGCGAACACGAGATCGAACCGCGACTGGCCCGGCACGGTGCGGACCTCGACGGCGCCGACGCCGCGACGCTCGAAGTGCTGACGCGCCTCTGTGAAGATCGCCATGACCAGCCGCGGCGCCACCCGCGCCATGCGTAGCGCCTCGTCGCCGAGGTCGAGCCGCAGAAGGCGCGGATCCTCGGACGGCACGATCCGGGCCATCGCCGCCAAGCGCCGGGCGAATCCGACCTGGGCGAAGGCGCGGGCGCGCTGGTCGTCGGTGAAGGTGATCGCGACCTTGGCTGACCCCTCACTGACGCTCGCGACCGCGCCGGCGTCGAGATGCCGGGCGGACTGCAGCGCCGCGTCGACCGCAGCCGCATCGGGCACCTGGTCGTGCTCGAGGACGTGGATGGCGGAGCGCTGCCAGACGTACGCGCCGTCGGATTCCCAGCCGAGCGTGGACTCGGAGTGCATGAGCCCGTACGAGCCGACGTCTGTGCGGTCGCCCGGCTCAAGCGACACCTCGGGTCGGTAGTCGCGGAAGGCGTTGCCGGTGAAGGCGAGGAACGAAAATACGATGCCGAGGTGGACGATGTAGCCGCCGTAGCGCCGCTTGTTCCGCAGCGTCAGCGTCAGCAGGGCCTGCCAGTAAGGCTCGCAGCGGCTGCGCTGCCGAGCGCGGGCGCCGATATGGAATTCGCGGCAGATGGTCCAAAACACGAACGCCGAGAACCAGACCGCGACGACGCCGTAGACCTCGGCGCGACCAGAGGCGTCGATGAGCCGCGGCAGCTCGTCGAAGACCGTGGTGCCAGCGCGATCGGCGCTGCGCACGACGCTGCGGCCGGCCCAGGCCGCCACCAACGCGAGCGTGACCAGCGACGAGATCGCCAGCGGTTTCGCGAAATTCTGCCGGAGATTGCGCTCCGTAGCGCGCCGCCAAGGGATCAACGGACCGAGCCCCGTCAGCAGCAGCAGCATCAGGCCGAGCGGCGTCATGACGCGGTTGAACCACGCCTCGCCGAGCTGCACCGGGCCGTCCAGCGGCTCGACCGGCAGGCCGAGGGCCACGAGCGCGCTCACCGCGCCGTTGTAGCCGGCGCGAAACGCCTCCGCTTCGCTAATCTTGGAGAAGAGCGTGCCCCAGATGACGACAAAAGCGCAGCCGACCAAGAGCACGTTGTTGAGGACGAAGAAGGCCTCGCGGCTGACCAAGCTGTCGAGGTCGGCCTGTGAGCGCAGCGCCTGCCACCGCCACGCCACGAGCCCGAAAGAGAGCAGCGCGATGCCGCCCATGTACCAGAGGAACCACGGCGCCAGGGTCGAGTCGGCGAAGGCGTGCACCGAGTCGATGAGCTGGCTGCGGGTCAAGAACGTCCCGAACACGGTGAGCAAGAAGGTCAGGCAGACCAGCACGGCGTTCCAGCGCTTGAGCATGCCGCGCCGCTCTTGGATCATCACCGAGTGCAGGAAGGCGGTCGCCGTGAACCACGGGATCAGCCCCGCGTTCTCGACCGGATCCCACATCCAGAAGCCGCCCAAGCCGAGCTCTTGGTAGGCCCAGGCGCCGCCCAAGATCAGGCCGATGGTCAGGAACATCCAGGACACGAGCGTCCAGCGCCGGGTGTCGCGGATCCACTGGCTGTCGAGGCGCCCGGTCACCAGCGCCGCGGCACCAAAGGCGAACGGCACGGTGAAGGTCATGTAGCCGGTGAGCATCGATGGCGGGTGAATCGCCATGAAGGGGTTCTGCAGCAACGGGTTCATACCCTTGCCGTCGTCGGGTCCAAGGCTGGCCTGGAACAGCTCGAAGGGGTCGGACTCGAACACCATCAGCGCGGCAAAGAACAAGATCGCCGCGTGGAGAAAGCCACTGGCCCACCCCAAGAACACGGGCGGCTGGGTGCGATTGCGGCCGACGGAGATCAGCGTGAAGGTCGAGAGCACCGCCGTCCAAAACAGCAGCGCGCCCTTCTCGCCGCCCCAGAAGCCCGCCATCAGGTAGGCGAAGGGCATGTTTCGGTCGGTGTAGGCGGCGATGTACTTGTTGGCGAAGTCGTGGGTGACAAGGCCGTGGATCAGCGCCGCGCTGGCGGCCATCCACACCAGCCAGCCGCCGAGCATGGCCTGCCGACCCACCTCAAGCCACATGGCGCGTCGCAGCTGTGCGCCGAGCACCGACGCCACCAGGGCGAGCACTGTGACGGCGAAGCCGAGGTGGAGCAGGCCGGTTCCAACGTGGTGCATCCAGAGGCTCCAGCGCCAGCAGCGGAGGCGCGGCGCAGGGGCGCGTCTACCCGATCGCCGCCGTGGTTGCCAGCGCTGACGGCGAACTCTGCGCGGCCGGTAACGATTCGCTGGGCCTGCGGCGCCAGCCAGGGGGCCCGCTGCCTAGCCCACCGCAGACTCGGTGACGCGACAAGCTGGGGCTCCGTGTTATGCTGCGGCGGGACTTGGCCGGCGGCAGGTGGCCAGGGCAGGAGCGATCGATGGCCAGGGCGAAGGCGGCGGTGCGGGTGGTTGAGGCGGAAGGAACCAGCGGCGACGGGGTGTCCTCCGGCACCGAGATCGCGCCAGCGGTGAGCGGCGAAGAGCCCAGCGAGGCGCTGGCGCGGGCTGAGGCAGCCAACGCCGCCCTGCGGCTCCAGCTGTGCCGACGCTGGCTGGCGGCCGCCACGGCCCTGCTGCGCCGGCGGCTACAGATGTCGACGCAGATGCGGCAGGCGTTGGCCGCGGGGCTGACGCGGGAAGAAGCGCGCCTGTCGGTGGAGTCCACTCAAGCCGACGTCGATCGCCTGGAGGCGGCGCTGACCGAGGTCGAGGAGCTCGCCAGCGAGGCCGCGATCACGTTGCCGATCCACGTCCTGACCTCCCAGGTCGCCCTCGATCGGGTCGAGCGCGACGTGCTGACGCTGGCCGTCGCGCCTCACGTCGACGTGGAAATTCGCGACGCCATCGCGCGCTTCAACGACAACCTGCTGGCCAACTACGTCGACGTGCGCCTGGTGCTGGAGTTCTTGGTCGATGACCCGGTCGAGCGCCTGGAGCTGCGCTCGCGGATGACCGGCGGCTCGGCGTTGGTGGCGGCGCGCATCATCAGCTTGGAGCGTCCGCGCGACGTCGGCGGCGACAACCTCTTGGCCCACGAGGTCGTGCCGTCGCAGCGCGTCATGCAGCTGTTGCTTGGGGAGACCGGGCTGCTCGATCAGAGCATGGGCGGCATGGCGCGCTTCGAGCGCCCCGAGGTCGAGCTGAAGGATGTGGTCATCGCCGAGTCCATCGTGGCGCCGATGCTCTCGCTGCTGACGCAGTACGTCCGCCGCGGGTCTCATGGCACCGGCCGCTCGGCGTTCGCCCTGCCGGCGGCCTTGGTGGTCGAGATCTCGGGGCCCCCCGGCTCCGGCAAGAGCCTCTTGGTACGGGCGCTCTGCCACCACGTCGGCCGACCGCTGTTGGAGCTCGACGCCGGGCGCCTGCACGAGATGCACGATGAGGCCTTTCGGCGCACGCTGCAGTCGGCCATCGACCAAGCGCGGCTCTCGGGGGCGGTTCTTGTCCTGGACGGCGTCGACACTTTGCTCGGTAAAGGCGCGCCGCGCATCAGCGAGATCAGCTCGATGCTCGGCCAAAACGTCGGCCTGACCGTCCTCGTGTCACGCGACTCGGGCGAGTTGGACGCCAACCTCGACCGCTTCGTCGTCCAGCGCCTCGTGCTCGACTCACCGACCACCGAGGAGCGGACGCGGATGTTCGAGCTCCACCGCCCCGAGGGCGTGGCGTGGGCGGCCGACTGCAACCTGCGCGAGCTCGCCGGCACCTACCAGTTCCCCGGCGCGCTGGTACGCAACGCCATGCAGGTCGCCGTCAACCGCGCGCTGGCGGCCAGCCCGGAAGCGCCAGCGATCTCGCACCACATCCTGCGCAAGGCCTGCCACGAGCAGATTCGCGCCAGCCTCGACGAGTACGCCGTGCGCCGCAAGGTCGGGCTCTCGCTGGAGGATCTCATCTTGCCGCCCGAGGCGATGGAGGACATCGAGGAGCTGTTCACCGCCGCCAAGTTCCGCGGCCACGTGCTGCACAACTGGGGATTCGACCGCCGCATGACAACCGGCAAGGGCATCGTGGCGCTGTTCTCGGGCGAGCCCGGCACCGGTAAGACGCTGTGCGCCACCATCCTCGCCAATGAGCTCGACCTGCAGCTTTATCAAATCAGCGTCCCGCGCGTGGTCAGCAAGTGGATCGGCGAGACCGAGAAGAACATCGAGCGCATCTTCAAGACGGCGCGCGCCAACCACGGCATGCTGCTTTTTGACGAGGCGGACTCGCTGTTCGCCAAACGCACCAAAGTGGAGTCATCTGTCGACCGCTACAGCAACATGGCCACCAACATGTTGCTGCAGGAGATCGAGAACTTCGAGGGTATCGTCATCTTGACGACCAACCTCGACAAGAACATGGACGACGCCTTCAAGCGCCGCATCGGCTTCCGGATCCACTTTCCCTTTCCGGAGTCAGAGATGCGGGCACGCATTTGGCGCTCGCTGGTCCCGGCGTCGTGTCCGGTCGAACCCGACACCGACTGGGATCTGGTCGGCGAGCGTTACGAGCTCTCGGGCGGTCACATCAAAAACGCGGTCTTGCGCGCCGCCTACCAAGCCGCCGCGGTGGATGAGCGTCTCTCGGACCGCCACCTGGAGTTCGCCGCTCGCCAAGAGTGCAAGAACGCCGGCCGCGTCTTCCGCGCCTCCAGCAGCCGCGACCTGCTCGGCATGTAGCGCGGGCCGACAGCGGCGGGGGTCGCTCTCGCACGCACGGGATTTGCCGACCTGGGCCGCAGAGCCTAGAATCGGCACGCGGCCAGCTGGGCCGAAGGAGGCTCCACGCCATGATCAAGCGCCCAGATGGAGTCGCGGTTGGCCGCTGGGCGCGCCCAGGTTTTCTCTGCGTGACGCTGCTGCTGGCCGGGCCGGCCGCCGCTGAATCGTTCCGCAACGGCGACATGTTCGGCGGTAAGTCGATCAAGCTCGCCACCGAAGACCGTGTTTTTGCTGCTGGCCTCGGCTTCTCGATCGCCCCAGTCAAGGCGTTGATCAAGAGCCAGGCGAAGAAGGCCGTCGATCAGTACGCCGCCGCAAACCCCGAGGCGGCGGCGATGAAAGAGTACCTGCAGTACGTCGACACGGAGCAGATGCGCGCCCTCGCCGACAGCGGCCAACTGGACGCCTTCAAGCAGGCGATGAAGGACGAGATCAAGAAGAGTGGCGGCACCTTGAGCGCAGAGCAGGAGGCAACCATCAACGGCATGGACGCGGCCAAGCTGCGGCTGATGGCGGACATGATCGAGCTGCTGCAGGAGCCCGATGACACGATGACCTTCGCCATCGAGCCGTGGGTGGCGTGGAACCTGCGGTACCTCCAGATCAAGGCCAATATCGCCGTCGCCGGCTACCACGGCGAGAAGTCGGGCACCAGCTTCCAGCTCGGCAACCTCGGCCTTGAGCTGACGACGGGCGGCCGCCACGGGCCCGGCGGTCGGACCTTCGGCTGGTCGCTCGGTGTGCGCGGCTATGCGCCGACCGGCACCCAAGACGCCAACGCGATGGCGATCGCCAACGTGCTGACGACGCCGCGCTTCTTGCACGAGTACGCCACCGTCTCGCCGTTTGCGGTCGTCGGCCTCGACTTCGGTCTGCTGCAGTGGACGGTGCGCGGCGAGTACATGCACATGCTAGCGGTCCGCCAGGGTGACGTGAAGCTCGACGATATGGCGTACGTCCAAGCTGGCACCGGCCTGCTCCTGTACTTGCGCTGGGTCGGCATCAGCGTCGAGCTCGACGGGCTGTTCGAGGTGCAGAACGCGCCCATGATGGCGAACAGCTGGATCCTGTCGGCCGGCGCACGCGGGTATCTCGGGCCAGCCCAGATTGGCGCCGGTCTGCAGGTACCGCTGGTCAGGCCAGGCAGCAAAGACGCACGCTTCGAGTACGGGGGAGCGGCGGTGGGCGCGCCAGCTGACATCAACTTCCTCGTGCAGTGCCAGCTGCAGTTCTGAACCCAGCGCGGCCTCGCCTCACCCCCACGCCCGCCCGGCGCGCTGCAGCCCGGCGCTGGCGGGTCGGACCATCGCAATGACCACCGCCCCTACCCACGGCCGCGCCAGTGAGCCCGCCCCGCGCTTGGTCGTCGCCCACGCCGACGGCAGCTTCTTCGACCACCCGTCGCTCGAGATGCTGATCTGGGACGGCGATCGGATGCGACCGCCGCTGCGCCACGAGCTGATCCCGCTCCCGCTCGGTAGCGACCTCTTCGTGTTGCCGGGCCGGGTCGCTCTTGGCCGCGAACCGGCGAGCCGCCGAGTCGTCGCTGTCCCGCAGGGCCCGGACGGCGAGCCGGTGCTGCCGCTCAGCGCGTTCGCGGCGCCGGCCTATGTGCGCCTTGGCCACCCAGCCTACGAGACCCTGCCTGGCGCGCCTGACCTCTCGCTCTACGCCTATGGCCCGGTGGGCTGGCTGCATGGCCGCCTGTACACCGCCGCGGTCCGGGTCGACGCCGACCAGCGCCAAGACCCCTACCGATTCGACGTCGATGCGATCCGCCAGCGCGTCGTGCAATTCAAGGTCCGCTACCCCACCAACGCGACCGTCCGCCACCTCGAGCACTGCGCCCTGGGCTACCACTGCCGCGCAGCGCAGAACTATTTCCTTGGCCGCCACGAGGCGCCGCTGCCGGCGGCCTCGACCTGCAACGCGGCTTGCCTGGGCTGCATCTCGGAGCAGCCAGACGTGAACGTCAAGGCAGCCCACAAGCGCCTCGCCATCCCTGCCAACGCCAACGATCTCATCGAGGTCGCGCTCGGCCACCTGGAGCGGGTGCCGAACGGCGTCGTCAGCTTCGGCCAAGGCTGTGAAGGCGAGCCGCTGGTGCAGGGACCGGTCCTGGAGGCTGCGATCCGCGGCATCCGCGCCCGCACCAGCGTCGGCGTCATCAACCTGAACTCGAACGCCAGCCTGCCAAGGGTCGTCGCCCGTCTGGCCGACGCCGGCCTAGACGCCATCCGTATCAGCCTCAACTCGGCGCGACCGCTGTACTACGAGCGCTACTACCGACCGACCGGCTACGGGCTGACGGACGTCTTGCAGTCCGCCCGCGAGATGCGGACGCGCGGGCGCTACGTGTCGCTCAACTACTTCGTCTTTCCGGGCGTCTCTGACTCAAGGCCGGAGTACGAGGCGCTCTCGGACTTGATCGAGGCCGGCGGGGTGGATCTGATCCAGCTGCGCAACCTGAACATCGACCCGGAGCTCTATCTGCGCGAGCTTGGCGACGGCGCCGTCGCGGACCCAATCGGCGTCCTGCCCTGGATCCACTTGCTGCGGCAACGCTTTCCCCACCTGCGCTTCGGCTACTTCAACCCGCCGCGGACCCGGTTTGGCCGCCCAGGCCCGCTGCCTGGCGCCAAGCTGCCGGTGGTGATTCCGCAAAAGTCGATGCGCGGCAAGCCATCGAGCAGAGAAGAGGCGCGCAGCGGCTTGATCTGAGGGGGCGAGGCTCCGGTCGGCGTCAGGCCGCACCGGAGCCCCGGCCACCCTGGCTCAGATCGCCGAAAGCGCGGTCGGCTTGCGCTCGAGCATGTCGAGGCGTCGCGCCACGACCTCGCGCTGCAGCCGCTTGGCGCCGCTCTTGTCCTGCCACGTGTGGCTCTGCAGGCGGCCCTCGATGTAGACGAGCCTGCCCTTGTCGACGTACTGCTCGCACACCTCGGCCAGCTTGCCGAAGGCGACCACGTCGTGCCACACGGTCTCCTTGACGTCCTCGCCATCGCGCTGACGCACGCTCGACGTCGCGACGCGCAGATGCGCGATCGGCTCGCCGCTCTGGCTGCGCTTGATCTCCGGCTTCGCGCCGACGTTGCCGATCAGGAGCACTTTGTTCAACCCGGTCATTGCACTCTCCACGCCCCCACCCGACCCGGTGTGGGGCTGCTCATGGGCCGCCGTGCGGCCCTCCCTGTGCGCCGCCGCTCGTCACGCGAGAGGTGACGAGCGCCCAGCGCCGCCCACCGACCATCGGTGGGTCGACTCTTCATCCTGGCGCGAGGCGGGCCCGCGGCTTCGCAGGCCGGCCCGCGGCGCCAGGTCTCACTCAACCGAGCGCCATCCCGACGGGGGGTGGCAGCGTCAGCGGCGAAGGGTCAGTCGCGAAGCCGCGGCCATAACGAAGCGCGAGGAGGGCCTGCTGGCCCGGCGCGCCATAGCGGCTCTTGACGACCTCGACGCGGACCGGGGCGCCGGCATGCTGCCCATCGCCCTTGGACGGGCCGGCAGCGGCGACCTCAAGCCGAACGGCCGCGTAGTGGCGCAGCGCCGTACCGCCGCCGGTGGCGACGTACGCGCCGGTGTCTGCGAGCTCGCGGCGGACCTGGTTGACGAACAGAGCGCTGCAGCCGCTGTCGTACAGAGCCAGGGCGAGGCGTGGCAAGGCACGGCTGAGCAGGCGTCCAGGGCCGCCAGGCGCGTCGTCGTCGAGGCTGCGTTCGGCCTCCTGACGCGGCACCAGCGCCGCCACCGAGTCGACGACGATCAGTGCCACCTCACCCGACCGGGCGAGCGCTTCGACCAACTCCAGGGCCTCTTCTGCGTCCTCGGGCCGGCTCAGCAGCATCCGGTTCGGATCGATGCCTGCTCTCGCGGCGTAGGCGGGCTGCAGGGCCCGTTCGACGTCGATCCAGGCTACGACCCCGCCCTCGCGCTGGACGGCGGCCGAGAGCGCCAGCGCCAGACTGGTCTTGCCGACGCCCTCCTGACCGAAGACCTCGACCATGGCGCCGCGCGGCAGCCCGCCGCCAAGCACAGCGTCGAGGGCGTCGATGCCGCTCGCCACATACCCAGCCGCAGCGGCCCCGCCTTCGCCCTCGGCTGCGGCTGGCAGCGGCGCCACGACGCCGCGGCCAAAACGCCGCTCCATCCCCGCCACCAGCGCCCGCAGGCGCTCCACCCACTTGGCTTCGTTCACTTTCCCTCCTCACAGCGGCCCCAACGCGAGGCCATTCGATGCGCCGACCATCGACGCGCTCGTGTTCAATGGCGCTGCCGGCTAGGCCTCAGGCGGCCGCGACCAGCGCCTGTCGGTCGAAGCAGCGGTACTGCAGGGCCTCTCCGATCTCGGCGGTGCCCACTTCTTTGGCGCCGGCGAGGTCTGCGATGCTGCGGGCGACACGCCAGATTCGGTCGTGGGCGCGCGGCGAGAGGCCGAAGCGCTCCAACGCCAGGAGCAGTCGATCGTGCACCGCTGGGGCTAAGGGCGACCGCCGGCGCAGCTCCGTCATTGGCACCGTCGCGTTGGTCCCGCCACCGAGGTCGTGGTAGCGGGCTGCTTGCTGCCGCCTCGCCTGCACCACGCGCTCGCGGACGACAGCGCTCGCGTCGCCAACAGGGGCGTCGCGCAGCAGGCGGGGCGGCAGCGGCATCAGCTCAATTTGGATGTCGATGCGGTCAAGCAGCGGGCCCGAGAGCCGGCCCCGGTAGCGCTCAACGGTCTGCGGAGCGCAGGTGCACGGGTGGAACTCGGAGCCGGACCAGCCACACGGGCACGGGTTGAGCGCAGCCACCAGCATGACTCGGCTCGGGAAGCGGAGCACCTGCCGCGTGCGGGCGATCGTCACCTCGCCGTCTTCGATCGGCTGCCGCAGCGACTCCAGCACGGCGCGCGGGAACTCCGGCAGCTCGTCGAGGAAGAGGACGCCGCCGTGCGCGAGCGACACCTCGCCCGGCCGCGGGCTGGCGCCGCCGCCGACCAGGGACACTGCGCTGCCGGTGTGATGAGGTGCGCGAAAGGGCCGCTGCCGCATCAGGCCGACGCCGCGGGGCAGTAGACCCGAGATCGAGTGGATCTTGCTGACCGTCAGCGCCTCGTCAGGCTCAAGTGGGGGCAAGATGCCCGGCAGGCGGCGGGCGAGCATCGTCTTCCCGGTGCCCGGCGTGCCCGCCATCAGCAAGTTGTGGCCGCCGGCAGCCGCGACCTCGAGGGCGCGCTTGGCGTGCGACTGACCGCGGACGTCGGAGAGGCAAGGCTGGGGGCCCAAGAGATCGGCCTCGATCGAGGGCTCAAGGCTCGGCCAGGCGCCGGTCCGCAGCGAGGTCACCACCTCGCCGAGGCGGCGCGCAGCGCGGACCTCGATGCCCTGCACCACCGCCACCTCGCCAGCGTTCTGGGCGCCGCAGATCACGCCGCGCATCCCATGCGCCCGCGCCATTTCGGCAACAGCCAGCACGCCTCGCACCGGCCGCACCTCGCCCGAGAGCGAGAGCTCGCCGACCACGACCCAGCCTTCGAGCGCCCGCGTCTCGATGTCGCCCTGGGCCGCCAGGATGCCGAGCGCGACCGGCAGGTCGTACATGGTGCCGTCTTTGCGCAGGTCTGCCGGCGCGAGGTTTACGATCACTCGACGATCGGGGAAGCGCAGCCCTGCCTCGCGAATCGACGAGCGGACGCGCACCCGGGCCTCGCGCACCGACTGCTCCGGAAGCCCGACGGTGTCGAACGAGGGCATGCTGCCTGTGACGGTCAGCTCGACCTCGACCGGCCTAGCGTCGACCCCGACCAAGGCTGCGCTCTGGACCTTTGCTAGCATCTGCTCCCTCCCACACGACCCTCGCGGCCGGCGGGCTCCCCTTATGCATAGGGCGTGCCAAGCAACGAAATCACGCAATATCCAGTCATTGCGCTTCAAATACGTCCGTTCATCGCTGGCAGTGAGACCGTCTCAAGACGGTGTCGAGACCGTCTCAGGCCAGCGAACCGACGGTGGATTGGCGGTGCCGTGCCCGCTCTGCTACGATCGAGCGTCAGCAGCGCGCCGCTGCAGGTCGACGGAGTGCGTGTGCTGAAGCCCCAAGCGATGCCAGACGCCGCCGGGTCGGCCAAGGGGACCTGCGACCGAGCCAGAGCCCGGCGCGCCCCGCGATGGAGCGTGGCCCTCGCGTGGCTGGGCCTGCTGGCGTGCCTGCTGCCGCAGCTCGGCGGCTGCGAGAGCTGCGGCACCCGGCGGCTGCGGCGGCTAGGCTCGACCTGCGGCCAGTCCAGCGAATGCGCCGGTGGCGTCTGCTACCGCGGCCGATGCTCCAAGTCCTGTTCGACAGACGGCGACTGCGGCGGCGGCATCTGCATCGAGTCGGTCTGCCAGCAAGCCGACGACGACTTCGACGGCGATGGCATCGCCAACAGCAAAGAGGTCGAGATTGGGAGCAACCCAGCGCTGGCCGACAGCGACGGCGACGGCATCGACGACAAGACCGAGATCGGCTCGCTCAGCAAGCCCAAAGACACCAATGGGGACGGTATCTTGGATGTCAACCAGTCCAACCTGATCGACGTCGACGGCGACTGCATGGTCGACGCCATCGACAGCGCGCCGGGCGACACCAGCGTCCACAACTTACCAGATCCCGCCAAGCTCTGTCTCGCCGGCCTGTGCGCCGCCCACCCCGCCGATGTCAAGGTTCAGTGTCGAAAGGAATCACCGACCTATGAGGGCGTGGTCTTGGGCTGCATCGGCTGCGGCTGTCACCTGCCGCCGCAGGTTTCCGACTTCCAGGCGAAAGAGAGCTCCTGCGACGAAGTCGACAACGACTGCGACGGCCTGACGGACGAAGACATGGTGTTCGCCGGCAAGACCAAGGGCGCCCCGTGCAGCGGCATCTACGGCATCTGCGCGCTGCCCGGCGAGGACGGCCTCGTGCCCAAGGGCACGGTCGAGTGCGGCAGCGACAAGTCCATGACCTGCTCCGTGCACGGAAACGGCTCGCAGAGCGTCGGCGACGTCGAGCTCTGCAATGGCCAAGACGACGACTGCAATGGCAAGACCGACGAGCCCTTCACGTACAGCGCGGGCGGCAAGGTGCTGCCGGTCGGCGCTGACTGCAGCTGCGGCGACAGCAAGCTGATCTGCGCTGAAGGGGCGAGCGCGTCCGACGACGCCGTCGGGTGCTCTGGCGACGGCAGCGGCGCCACTTGCGTCCGGGCGCCATTCGCCAAGGCGACTGTCGCGCTCGCCCACTTTGGCCCCCAGCCGCGCTTGCGGTGGAGCGCCGCCGCGCCGCCGGGCTGGGATCGGCTGGTCGTCTTCAGCGGCGCGATCCCAGGTGCCAAGAGCATGGTCGCCAGGGCCGAGGCGTGGTCGCTGCCGCTTGACGTCACAGCCACCACGTGGATTCGCCACACCGCCCAGGCGCCCGGCGCGCGCAGCGGCGCCGCCGTCGCCGTCGATGTCACCGGCAACCGGGTCATCGTGGTCGGTGGCACGGGGCCGGCCTTGCAGACGGCGCAGGTGTGGGCATGGCAGCACGACGGCGTCTGGGTCGACTTGTCGACGCTCGAGGCCGGCAAGGGCCGCGTCCTGCCGCTGCCCGAAGGATCAGGGGGCGTCGCAGCTCGCGCTGTCGTGGTCGGCAGCGGCGAGACGCGCAAGCTCGTCGTCTTTCTTGAGGGCAAGGGTGCGCTGTGGGCTCCGCTTGGCGGTCAAACACCGCAATGGGTGCCCCTGGCCCTGCCCGCGGCGCCAGCCGGCGTGGCGGCGCTCAGCGGCACCTTGGGTTGCCTGACTGGCGACTCCGGCCACAAGCTCGCGATCGCGCTGACCAGCGCCACCGCAGGCAGCCAGGTCGGCGTGGCGCGGCTACGCGACGACGGCGTCAAGCCGGTCGTCGAGTGGCTGACCTCGACGCAGCCGCCGCCAGCCCGCCGCGACGTCGCCTGTGCGCTGGACAGCATAGGCCAACTCATCGTCCTCGGCGGCTACCTGCCCGGCGCCGACAGCGCGCCAGCAATGGACACCGCGATCTTCGATGGCGCGCTGGCTGGCGCCACCAAGGTCAGCTGGCAGGCTACGGCCGCGCCTGATGCCGCTGCGACGGCTCGCGTCGGCGCGACGCTGCTGAACACCTCCAAGGGCCTCGTCGTCGTCGGCGGCTACGCACAGTGGACCGAGGCTGGACTCCAGCGCCGTCGCTCCAGCCCCGACACCCGCTTGCTGCCTAGCGGCTCTGCGTCGTCCACGCTCCTCGACGTCGCTCGGCCACGTGCGCGCGTCGGGGCTGCCGCCGGCTACTGGAATGGTCAAGCCGCATGCCTTGTCGGCGGCGTGACATTTGAGCTCCCAGACCTCGGCGGCACCGCCGCGCGCGTCGAGCCGGTCACCGACGCCTGGTGTCTGAGCGATGGGGCCGTGTGGAGCCTCCGGGCTAGCGGTCTGCCGCCGTGGGCGTTCGGCATCGGCGGCGTAGACCACAGCAACGGCGAGGCCATCCTCGCGGGCGGCGTCGACTTCGCCGTGCAGAAGTCGATCATCGGCATCTCGCGCATCTGGGATGGCCAGTTCGACTTCCACGCGAACATGCCCCCCGGCGACCGCCCGCAGGCGCAGCCGGTCGTGTACCGCGTCGCGCTGTCGACGGGCAAGGTCAGCGCGCTGCCGGTACAGGGCCCTGAGTTGGCGTTCTCCTCGGTGGTCTACGACGCGCGCCGTCGCCGCATCATCGCTTACGGCGGCTTCGACGATGTGCTGCCGCGCGACGGCTTATGGGCGTTCTCTTTTGTGCAGAGCCAGTGGCAAGACATCGCCAAGGACTACCTCGCAGGTCAGTCGCGCCCGCTCGCCGCCTATGGGACGCTGCTCGGCTACGCGCCAGACACCGACCGCCTGCTCATGATCGGCGGCATGGCCTATCGGTACGACCAGGCCAAGGACGACTGGTACGTCAGCTACCAGATCGCGGATGAGGCGAACAAGATCAGCCCGTGCCTAGGCCCAGACGTCACGGTCGGCTGGCTGGTGCCGACCCTGTCGACGCCCTCCTTCAAGACGATGGCGCTGCCAACCTTCGCTGATCTGGGCGCTCGCTCGCCGGAGAAACCTCTGATCCGGCTCCACTACGGTCGCCCGTCTCTGACGCCATTGCTCTACGACGGCGTCGCGGGCTCAGGTATCGCGGCGGTGCAGCGTGCGCCGGCCTTCGCCGACAAGGACACCGCCGGGTTGGCCTGCCCCGAGGTAGAAGAGAGCCGCCTGCAGACGCCGATCCACGTGCGCGTGTCGCTCGGCGTCTGCCTCGGCCAGCCACGCGCATTCCTGAATCACGCAGAGGCCCCGACGCTGCCGGACGCGATGCTCCTGGCCGTGACCGCCGTCGACAGCGCCAAGCGTCGCCACATTCTGTTCGACGGGGTCGCGACCGACGGCGCCCTGGGCGGCCACGTGCATCGGCTCGATCAGGTCTGCCCCCCTGCGCCTTGACCCGCCGCGTCCGCATTGTCGATACTCCCGGCGATGCGCCGACGGCGGCGCGCAAGGACAGCCATGATTCGCCCCTTTGCTCTATGGACCGCCCGCGCACTGCCGATCGTCTTGCTGGTGGCGCCAATGGCCTCCTGCATTGAGGACCCCTTCGAGGTCCTCCCGACCGACGCCAATGACAAGTGGCTGCGCTCGGTCACGATCGACGTGTCGCGCTGCCTCAACAAGTCCGGCAGCTACGGCCTCTGCGGCGACACCGCCGTGCGCGACATGCAGCGCGTCCGCCACCTCAGCGGCGTCATCGGCGCACCGACGAGTCTCCTCGTCAGCGACACACCATCAGACGCCAAAGCGCACATCAGCTTCGGCGAGCTGACCGCGCTCTGGGCGCGCATCCCCGTCGGCTATGGCTGCGAAGCGACGCTGCAGGGCATCTTCCCCGACCGCGACAAGGACCCGGAGAATATTCAAAACTACAATTTCGCTGCCTTTGAGAAGGTCGTCGGCGCGGTCCGCACGCGAAACGCGGCGCCGATCTGGACCGCTGCCTACGCCCTGGGTGACGGCGAGGGCACCTGCAATTACGCCAAGCACGGCATGACGCAGGGCGCCGAGCCTGTCGCCGAGCAATCCGGCGCGCCGATCGGCACCAACGACAACGACCTAAAGGTGTGGGCGAAGGTGGTCCGTCGCGTCGTCGAGTGGTACGGCATCGAATTCAAGGAGAAGATGACCAAGGCCGGCTCGTGCTCCCCGCCGGCGGGGACCCCTCTGTCTTGGTACTGCAGCTCGGCGATCCTCAACATCGAGTATGGCCGAGACCCGAGCGGCGCCGGCGGCTACACGGAGGAGACTAAGCAGTGGTGGCTCAAAGGCTACAAGGCCTTCGCCGGCGAAATTCGTGGCCGCTTCGCCTACCCGGCGGCGTCGGGTTCGCCTGTGCTGCTCTTCGCTCCTTCGGTCGTGGTGCGTGGCAAGGTCACGATCGAGAACACCACGGGCACGGGCCGCTCCTGGCTGTACGACTTCATCGACTACGTCAAGAACGAGAAGCTGCCGCTCTCCTTCCTCACGGTGGAGATCGAGGCCGCGACGCCGGTCGAGGCTGCCGACATCGCCAAAGCCATCCGCGCCTACGCTGACCAGAAGGGCCTCAAGAACGAGGACGGTGACCCCATCCCGCTCTTCGTCACAGACCTACGCCTGCAGGAGAGCAAGGTGCCCGTCAGCCTACGCAACGATCCGGTCCGCATGTCGGCCTACCGAGGCGCCTTCTTCGCCGCGACGAAAGCCCTGTGGCAGGGCGTGGTGTGGGGCGCCACCGTCGGCCGCGCCGTGCGCTTCCCGACCGCCGACCTCAAGCAGCTGACCATCGACCAAGCCGCGACGACCGCTCTACAGAGCGACTTGATGTGGTTCGAGGCCGACCTCGGCACCAGCGGCAAACCCGCGCCCAGTCCAGCCAGCCTCAAGCCGGCGGCGTGGCACTCCTTCTGGTTCTACGACGGCTTCTTAGGTGGCGGCGGAGGCTCCCTCGACACGCTCTGCGGAAAGAAGGCTGACTGCAACGACATCGCAGCCGAGGCCCAGGCCAAATCCATCGTGCTGAGCGGCCACGGTCCCGACGCGCTCGGCCTCAGCGGCACTGTCAAGAGTGACCCGGTCCGAGGCCTAATCGTCATCGCGACACGCGAGAAGTGCGTCTCGTACCTCGCAGACTCCCTCGGCGTTCCGGTTGATTGCGTCACCGGCGACCACGCCAAGGCCTTCCCCGCCGTCTCGGCGAACCGCAAGAGCGTCATCCGCGTCTTCCTGGCCGACCTCAACGTCACCGAGGACTCCAAAGAGACCCTCAAGCACAACATTCGTGTGGAAGTCCAGGGCCTGCCGAGCGACGTCCGCTCCGTCGGCTTCCGCTGGGGCCGCATGGACGGCGCCACGCCGACCTGGAACAGCCACGACTTTCCCGACCAGGGCCTGCTCGACGTGAAAGACGGAGCCTTTCACATCAACCGGACCTTGGCCGTCCCGTCGATGCAATACTTCGAGTTCCTATACTAGCGCGCAGTCGCGTCAGACACCTCCGGCCGCAGCCGCCCTGCATCCGAACCCAGCGACGCGGTGACGCCCAGCCCTCAGCGCGCGTCGTGCGAGCGGACCGCGCCTCCGGCACGCAGCCACCCCACATTCGAGACCAGCAGCGCGAGGACGCCCAGTCTCACGCGCCTCCGGCGAGCGGACCGCGCCTAGGGCCCGCTGCGACTAGGTACGGCGCCTCCAGACGCGACCTCGCCACCGACCCCGGCGGTCGCTCAAGAGCGACGTCGACGGCGCATCACCTCAAACATCGCGATGGCGCCGGCGACCGCGGCGTTCAGGCTCTCGGCACGACCAGCCATGGGGATGGCGACCCGCCGCACCGACGCTGGCGCCTCCGCCACACCCTGGCCCTCTCGCCCCACCAGGAGCCCAAGGCGCGCCGGCAGCTCGAGACCATCCAGGGGCATCCCCTGCGGGTCAAGCGCCCAGACCTCACCGACCCCAGCGTCGAGCGCCGTCATGTGTGGCCCCTGCACGATTGGGACACGAAACGCAGCGTTACTGCTCGCCCGCAACGCCCGCGGATGAAACGCCGACGCCGCGCCCGCCAACAGCACCACCTCGTCGGCCCCCAACGCCTCCGCGCTCCTCACCAGGGCGCCTACGTTCTCTGGCTGCTGCGTAGCCACCAAAAGACTGAGCGGCTGCACCTCGCCGCTCCAGCTCGGACGCTCCGGCGCCCTCACCCAGGCAATCGGGCCACCAGTCCCCGCTTCATCCAGGACGTCGAAGAGGGCCGGAGCCAACTCGAAGAGCGGAACGCTAGACGGCGGCGACACGGCCCGGCCCCGGGCCCGCAACAAGACACCCAACACGACGCCCGGATCTTCCTCCAGCAGCTCGGCGCATAGGCGCCCACCCGCAGCCAGCGACTCGCCAGCCTTCCGCTGACCCCGACCCGTCAGGAGCTCGCGCCAGTGCTTCCAGCGTGCATTGTCCATGCTCTCGATGAAGACCGCGCCAGCAGGTGACTCCGCCGACTCCACCGCCGCGGCGGACGTGCGTCGATACACGAGCAGACGACGCTCCGCCCCCGAGACGGGCAACCGATAGGCCACCGATCGCTCCAACTCGAAGCCAACTCCTGACCCAGCGACCTCCGCGACCTCGGCTTCACAGTCCGGGCCCTTCCACAACACCGCCACACCACCGGCGCGAACAGAGCGCTCAGCTCGCTGTAGCAAGTCCAGAGCAGGTGCGACCGCCCGAGCCACCATGGCGTCCACCGGTACACAGTCACGCGGATTCAACTTCCGCGGCACGACCTGCACATTGGAGAGCCGCAGCGACATCGCCACCTGCTCCAGAAAGTCAGTGCGCTTGCGCCGACCCTCCACAAGCACCCAGCGGACATCCGGGCGCGCGATGGCCAACGGAACGCCCGGAAAGCCGCCGCCACTGCCAAGGTCCATCACCGTGCCCTGCAGCTCGCAGTGCAGCAACGGCAGCAGACTATCGATGTAGTGACCCTCAACCATCGCGCCAAAGGAGCGCAACCGGGTGAGATTCAGCTCCGCGTCGCCAGCCTTCAACAGGCCATGGAAGGCCCAGAGCCGCTCGGCGCACCCCGCCCAGGCACCCAGACCTGCCTGCCGCAGCGCCTCGCCAATGGCTCTTGCCCCTGGCGTTCTGCCCGACTCACCCGCCGAGCCAGCTCCATGTGCGCTCATTAGGCCTCCGCATCACGCCGGTCACGCCCCAAGGAACTCCCACCGCGAGCGCCATTCCAGCCGAGGCGCCAGCTGCCCGGAGATCGCCCGTCCCCGCGGTGAGCAGCCCTGCGCTGCCTTCGCCAGCTCAAACAGGCAGCAGGCCCGCAGTGACGCGACCGCTGGCGCGAGCGCC
>SXGT01129662.1_pt1 | contig 21978 bp, 14 predicted proteins | sample 3176221 | NCBI WGS metagenome assembly SXGT01 (sample SAMN11356862, study PRJNA531348) | freshwater metagenome | isolation source: freshwater sample F1-120 | place: China: Fuxian Lake, Yuxi | collected 2017-12-25
AAGCTGGACGTTCTGTGCGTCGGTCACGCGGAACTTCGCCGGGCCGGCAAGAATCATGTCGGCGCCTTGCGCAAAACGCAAATGCACGATGCCGCCCAGCAACTCGTATTCACCCGGCCCAAAACGCACGCCGACCGGACCGCGTTCCTTGACGAACTCCGCGTCGACCTTGTCCACGAGCAACGCCGCGATGGCGTCCGATTTCGTGTCTTTGGCAATCTCCGTTTTTCCTGGAGGATTCGGCGACGGATTCTGCCAGAAAACAGCGATGGCGATTGCCGCCGCCGTCGCCACCGCGATTCCTGCAAAGAATGCCGCCACCCATCGCGCGCGGCCGAATGCCGGGGAATGCGAAGCGGGTTGGCTCAATTCTGGGGTGTTTTCGGGACCGGCAACCGCGACATAGTCCCAGTGCAGCGCCGAGTGGAGATCCATGAATTGGCGATAAGCCTGTCTGGCTTCCGCGCTGGAGCGCAACACCTGGCCCAGGCGTTCCTCATCCGCTTCCGATGCGACGCCGTCGGCGAACCGATTGAACAGGGCTTCCAGATCAGCATCAATGGCACTCATGCAAACGCCCCTTCCGCGATCGTTTTGTCGATGCACTCCAGCAAGGCATGGCGAATGCGCCGGAGTTTGTCCGAAACCGCCTTGGCTGTCGTCTTGGCTTTCTCGGCCATCGCGTTGACCGATGCTCCCGGCTCGTAACGCCTGGTAATGAGCTTGCGTTGCTCGGACGGAAGTTTTTGTAGACACGACGCCAGGGCATGCTGTCTCACATCAAAGGCCGGCTCATGCATCGCCGCCTCGTCCGCCAGCAGTTTGGCCAGGTCGTCATCAAACACGAGCCTCTGCCGATAGTGTCGTTTGAGCCAGGCCATCGCCTGAAACTGCGCGAACCGCATCGCCCAGGGCAAAAACGGCCGCGAACCATCAAATTCCGTCACCTTCTCCCAGAGCACCAGATTCGTCTCCTGCAACACATCATCCGCCTCGGCCGGGTTCCAGACCATCGACAAAATAAACGCATGCAAATGCCGCTGGCACTTGGTGATCTGAGCCACGAATTCCGCTGGTACCGCCATGCCTCGCTTCGCCTCTAACATCTTTCAGAGCAATCATTTACGGCACATCATTCATCGCTGCATTCGCCTATTCCCCATATACGTTTAGCCGAGAGCAACGAAATCCCGCGTGGAATTTTCTTTTTTTTTGGAAGATCTGGTATTCTAAACAAGGGAAAGTGCATGGACACGAAACAACCATTTCCGGAGAGAACGTCATGGTATCGACCCTGACCTTTCAGGGGGAGAGCATCCAAGGTAAGCGCCTCTCGGACACGGTTTATGAGACGATGCTCGATGCGATCATCTCCGGAAAACTGAAGTCGGGAACGGTCGTCAGCGAGGTTGCGCTCGCTCGGCAGCTCAACGTCAGCCGAACGCCGGTTCACGACGCCCTGCGGCAACTCGCCAAGGATGGGCTGATCCAACAGCGGGCCAATCACAGGGCCGTTATCGTGGAGTTCACTGCGGCCGACATCCACGATCTGTATCAGATGCGCAAGCTACTGGAGGGCGAAGCGGCGCGGCTCGCGGCCAAGGGAATGGATCGGGCGACGCTGGCGCGGCTGCGTGAGACAGCAGAGATGCTGGCAGAGAATCGCGAGAAACCCAACTGGGTCGAGCTATGGGCCGACTTTGACGAAGATTTTCACAACGCCATCGCCATGGCCAGCGGCAGCCCGCGTTTGTGGCAAGACATTTCTCGCTACCATCTTTTGCATCGTGGATTCAACAAGCTCTCCACCACACCTGAAGGGCTGGAGCACGCCTTGGCGGAACATGTACGTATTCTGGACGCCCTGGGAAATCGCGATCCGAAGGAAGCGCAGCGAGCAATGGTGGACCATCTTCAGGAATGGCAGGTCTATTTCGTCAATCATTTCCCGAAGAAGTCATCGGATTGAAACGGCCTCATGCCAGGAATCGCTCAGGTGGACGATGACGGTGTTGTCGAGCACATCGGCCTTGTTCATTTCTTCTTGTAATCGGATTCCTTGCGTTCCGATGCCCAGAACAAGGCGCGAGTCAGCATGACGCGGACGCAGTCGTGCGTCTCGATGTCGCGTGGATCGTGGACGGTGTAGACGACGCGTTGTTTGGTGTTCTTGTTGATCCGCGCCCAGGTTTGCGGTTCGCCGAGCGATTCGATCAAAACGGTGACATCGTCGCTGACAATTTTGTGCCGGTAGCCGCGATCGTACAGGGGCATTTTGACCAGTTCCGGCAAGCCCTTGACGATCGGGTGATCAGCCTGGCCTTCTTTGAAGTTCAACGGTCCGCCATGATGCCCGGCATAGGCGCCGCCGAAGATGGCGCCGCCGTAACCGCCGACATTTTCGATGCCAGGAATCTTGACGTTCTTCGGGAGTTTCAAGCTCATGGCGTGATGGGAACGCCGGCCGCCGACAACAGGCTTGGTGGTCAACAGCTTAAGTAGCTCAACCGAATCCTTCTCGTTCAGGGAAACGTGCGTCAAGGCGGTGAAAACAACATCGGCTTGGCTCGCCTTGTCCAGCCCAGGAATGGCCGGAGGATTCGCGTAATAGGCCTTCGCCTGATCCTTGGGCGTGTCCTTGTTCGGCTGCGGGACCGCCGGCTCGATCCAGATGATCTCGACGCGGTAGTGATCCTCCAGCCACTTGCGCCACGCCTCCAGCCCAGCCTTGCGGTCCCAGGGTTCGATGGGGATGAGCATGGCAACCTTGAGCGGTGGACGCTCCTGAGCGCACAACGAGATCGGAAAAAGACAGATTGCAACGAAGGCACCAAGAAATCGCATGGTCGCGTACCTCTACAAGCTCAATGCTGAACGAAGCTCGTCAATATTCTCAAAGATTTGGCACCAGTAAAGTTCAAATGCATCGTCCGGATAATAATAAACCGATGGAGCAGTGACACTTTTTCGGTAGTCCAACACCACAGGGACGCATAGCCCATCATGCCGGTCGGAGTAGAGCAGGTCCGCAATTACGACGCATTTTGCGGGATCGATTTTCGCAGTCGCTGGATCAACGCCTCGGTGGATCATGCTGTGGGACCAATCCGGCCTCAACTCCACGGGAAAATTCCCAGACACCAAATAGGCCGTTTTCTCGACCATCTCGCCAAGATCGAAAAGCTTTACCCGCATATCGCCTGAGAAAGAAATCCCACCATGGTTAAATACTCGCTCCCAATCTTCCGCGGACGCAGACTCAGGAATCCTCCACCGTTCAGATTCGATCAGGTCTACAAGCGATGACGGCAGGGTGTGTTCGTTGACTCGCCACATCCGATTGCCTCCCGCGTCTTCAACCGCAACAATTACCGATTTCACGTCAGACCATTCAAAAGCCCGGTGCTGTCGCCCAGGCGCGGAGCGGCGGCGCCGGCGCGGTCGAGCATCGCGAGCCAGAGGTTGGTGACTGGCGTGTTTTGCGGGTAGCGGATGTGGCGCCCCGATCGGATGGCGCCGCCGCCTTTGCCGGCGAGAAGAATCGGTAGATCGAAATGATCATGCCGATTGCCGTCGCCGAGGCCGCAGCCATAGGCGACCATGCAGTTGTCGAGCAGAGTGCCTTCGCCCTCGCGGATCCGTTTGAGACGATCGATGATGTACGCGAACTGCGTGACGTGGTAGCGTTCGATTTGCATAATGCTCCGCACCATCGCTTCATTGTTGTTGTGGTGCGACAGGTCGTGGTGCGCACTCCTCACGCCGATTTCCTGGTAGGAACGGTTGCTGCCTTCCGAATCGAAGATGAGGGTGCAAATACGCGTGACATCGGTCTGAAACGCGAGCACCATCAGGTCGCCCAGAATGCGGACGTATTGCGCGAAATCGTTCGGCATGCGCTCCTCGGGGCGGACCGTTCCTTCGGGGAGCCTGGGGGCCGGGATGGACTCCGCGCGAGCGATGCGTTGTTCAATATCACGGATCGACGTCAGGTATTCCTCGACGCGATGCCGGTCATCATGACTCACCTGGCGGCTCAGGCTGTTGGCCTCCTCGCGGACGGTGTCGAGGATACTGCGGCGCGTGTTGATCCGCTGACGATCGCGCTGGTCATTGGCGCGAAACAGCCGATCGAATATCGCCCGCGGCGCGCCTTCCGTGGGCAACGGCTGGGTTGGCGAAGCCCACGACATGGTGCTGGTGACCACGCACGGATACTTGTCGCAAGAGGGCCTGCCGGTGCGATGGCAGGTCAATTCGAGCGAGGGCAAGCGCGTCAGATGGCCGATCCGGGCAGCGGCGAGTTGATCGGCGGAGATTCCGCAGCGCGGCGCCTTGGTCGGATGTACGCCGGTGAGGAAGGACCCCATCGCCGGCGCGTGGTTGCCGCCGTCGCCGTACATTCGACCTTCCAGCGCCGCCAATCCGGTCAGTACGTTGATGTCGTCGCGGACGGCGGCGAGCGGCGTGAGCAAGGGTGGCAATTCGAAACGAGCGCCTTCCGTTGTCGGCGTCCATTGGCCCATCTGAATACCGTTGGGGACATACAGGAACGCCATCCGGACCGGGTGCCTCACGGGACCGCCTGAGGCAAAAGCTCGCGGCATCATGGTTTCGAGCCAGGGGAGCGCGATCGACGCACCCAGGCCTCGCAAGACCGTGCGCCGGGAAAGCGGTTGAAAACGGAGTGCGTTCATTTTGTCTCCTTGGACAGTCCCCGTTGCATGCGAAAAGGGGCGCTGCGGATCGCTTCGAGAATGAGGGTCTGAAATCGGTACTCATCTTTCGCCAGGGCTGCGACAATTGCGTCGATGGTTGGATCGTCGTGTTCCTCCGTACCTCGCCCCAAAGCATAGGTAAGCACCTTCTCCGTCAGGCAACGGGCAAATGCAGTCTTTCGTTCGAGCAAGACCTTGCGCATGCCGTCGGCGCCCTGGAATTTTCGACCATCGGGCAGTTCTCCCTGGTCGTCGATGGCCTTGGGCCCGTCCTTCTCGCGCAAATTGCCCAGCACATCGAACTTTTCCAGGGCAAAGCCGAGCGGATCGATCTTGGCGTGGCAGGCGGCGCACTCCGCCTTGGCGCGGTGCAATTCGAGCCGAGTGCGCAGGGGCAGATTGTTCTTCACTTTGCCCTTCGTCGGCTCATCGAGCGGCGGCACGTTGGGCGGCGGCGGAGGCGGCGGGGATGCCAGGATGTTCTCCAGGATCCACATGCCGCGCTTGACCGGCGAGGTGCGATCCGGGGCGCTGGTCATCGTCAGCACGCTGGCATGCGTCAAGATTCCGCCGCGCGGGCCGTCCGCCGGCAGAGCCAATTTCACGAACGCGTAGGTCGGAACAACCATTTCCGAATTCTTGGCCTTGGAGAATTGCCCCAGTCCGTAAAGCCGGGCCAGGCGTTCATTGACGAACGTGTAACGGCCCTCCAGAAAATCGGTGATCGGACGATTCTCGCGCAGCACCGTTTCGAAGAAGAGCGTCGTTTCGCGCGTCATCGCCTGTCGCATCAGCATGTCGAATTGCTCCCCGCGATTGACTCGATCCATGCCGGTGATGGCGAGCCACTGCGGAGCGAAGTTTTCGACAAAGGCATCCGACTTCGCGTCCGCCAGCATGCGGCGAACCTGTGCATCGAGATTCTTGGACAACGTTCCCCTGGATGCCAGATCGAGCAGCTCCTCGTCGGGCATCGTGCTCCAAAGGAAATACGAAAGCCGGGCTGCCAGATGATAGTCCGAAATGGAACGGGCATCCGCGGTCTTGGGTCGATTGTCCAGTTCGGCACGAAACAGAAAGTTCGGCGACACCAGAATCGCCTGCAGCGCGGTCCCGATTGCCGACTGAAAATCTTGCCCATCGGCGCGGGAACGCTTGTAGAGCTTGACGTAACGTTCCACTTCCTCGGCCGTGGCAGGTCGGCGAAACGCCCGGCTGGAGAAGCGCGTCAGGATTTCCCGTGCCTGCCCTGCCGGCTCCGCTTTGGGATCGCAGGCCATGATCCGGCGATGACCTTCCGGCGGATGATTCGTCGGTCCCACCAGATCCATCTTGAGTAGTTCCAGACCTGGAAAATTCTCCTTGTTCTGTCCATCCACGCGGTGCGGCAACGCCAGCCTCTTCGCGTCCAGTTCCAGCGACGGATTGAGCATCGTGAGGCTCAGCTGACGTTTGCCCTTGGTCAACACGAGCGGAATGTCCAGTTTGGTGCTGTTCCCCTTGGCGGGAATCGCAAACGCCACACGCTTGACCTCCTTCCCGTCAACGTTCAACGCCATATGGATCGGTTGGCCATCCTTGGTCGCCGGGCGACCTTCCAGGCGCGCGACGTAGTCGCCGTCGGCCGCCAAACGAAATTCCGCGGTCAGCGGTTCGGAGGTGAACATGAAAATGCGATAGGGCACACTGGTACCCTTCACGATGAACTGATTGAACCCCACGCGCACACTCGGCTCCGGCGGTTTGCCGGTCACCAGCGTCCGAGTGACCACCACCTCCGCCGCGTCGAGGTAACGTTCCATCAGCAGAGGCGACAGCGTCAAGGCCTCGGCGATGTTGTCGAAACCGTGACTGGCGTCATCGGGCGGAAAATTCTCGGCCGGCTCGAACTCGATCATGCACAGGTCGCGGATTGTGTTGTTGTACTCGGTCCGATTGAGCCGACGGATCGGAATGCGGCCCGGATCGATCGGTTTACCGGCGTCGGCCCGCCTCAGCACGCCACGAATCGCCTCGGCAAACGCTTCCCTTTCGTCCGGCGTCGGTTGCTTGGCGCTCGGCGGCGGCATTTCGCCGTCCTTCACATTGCGAATCGCCGCCAACCAAATCTTCCGGCCCGAGACGACAGAAGCCTCGCTCTCGAATCGGCTCAGATCGACATCACCCTTCTTTTTCGCCGCGTCATGGCACGACAGGCAATATTTGCGCACGAATGGGAATCCGGGATTTGCGCCGGCTGTCCCCGTGACGGACAATAACGTAAGCACGATAAGGCTACGACAGTGGACCATGGAGGCTACCCTACCGAAACAGAGATCTCACGCCAGTAACTCCTGGATCGTTCCATTTTGATCGAGGTCGCGGAGGCCGGGATCGGGAATGCCGAAGCGGTCGCGTGGTCGGCCCGCGGCGTGCAGCAGCGTCGAATACAGGTTCGCTGTCGTGCGGTGGCGGCGGGCGCCGTAGCGCGGGAATTGCAGGAATCGGCCCGCCGTCCGCATGCGGCCGCCCAGACTTCCGAGCACGACCATCGGCCACTCGAAGAGCTGCGGGTGATGGCCATCGCCGGAGTCGCTGAGATAGACGATGACGGTGTTGTCGAGCATGGTGCCGTCGCCTTCGCGGACGTTTTGCAGCTTGCGTGCGAGTTCGGCGATGAGGCGGCAGTGGTATTGGCGGACGGCGACGAAACATTGTTCGTAGGTCATGTTGGGGACCCCGCCACCGTGTCCGTAGTGATGGCCATCGACGGGGATACCGAGTTCCGGGAACGAAATGTAGTGTTGTCCGCCACCGCCGGAGGTCAGCGTAACGACGTTCGTCAAACCGACGATCAGGGAGGCCGCGGCGATTTCGAACTGGGCTTCGAGGCGATTGGTTTCGGTCGGTCGGCGGAATCGCTCGGTCAGGTCGGGGGCATGCTGTCGCATGCGGCCCTGGAGACGTCCGATCTCACCTTGCCGATCGCGTAGTGTTTCAAACGCTTCCAGGTAGGGGTCGAGTCTTTGGCGTTCCTCGCCCGCCAACGCATCGCGCGAGCGACGGACATCGTCGGCCATGAAGTCGAGCAGGTTGGTGCGGCGATCAAACGCCTGGCGACTGGTTCCGCCGGCAACGCTGCCGAATAAGCCGCGAAACGCCAACTCGGGCGAACACTGGATCGGCGCGGTGCGACCGGGGCCGGCGGCCGAGAGGCTGTAGTTCATCGTCTGATCCGCGCGATTCATGATGCCCAGGCCGACGTGGCGAAAGATGCCGGGCAACGCATCGCCGAGGGCGAGGTCAATGGTTTGCGCCATCGGGCCGCGATTGGCGGGGTAGCAGCCGAGAGCGCCATGATTGGCGGAATGATCGCTCAAGGCGATTCGGCCGGACAAGCCTCGAATCAACGACAGGCGATTCTTGAATGGCGTCAGCGCGGTGATCGGCGTTGGCAACTCCACGTCGCGCAAGGGGCGCTCAAACAGCGTGTCGTTGTTCGGCCTGCGGTTGCCTCGCTCGGTCGGGGGCTGAATGCCAGTCGGCGTGATGTGCTCGGGATTCATGCCGTTGCTCTGCACCACGAATACAACGCGTCGAGGCGCGGGCCGAGCTTCGCCCGAAGCGTGTGCCTCCAGTTGGCTGAGGATTGGATACAGCAACGCCCCGCCGGCGCCGAGGGTGACGCCCTTGAGTAACTGCCGGCGAGTGGTTTCAAACTTCATCGGGAAGCTCCCTGGCTGGAGATTGCGCTTGATGCAGATCGGTAAAGAAACGAATCCGAGGTCAAAAGGGCGGTCACCAGCGCCTTGAAGCTGCCGCCGCTGCTGACGTAGGCGCGGTCGGCTTCTTGAAGCGTCCGGGCATCGCTCAATGTTTCGTTGCGGCCCAGGAAAAATCGGAACGCGTGGCGAACGAAAACCTGGCGCACACGCTCCGAATCAGCCAGACGGCGGACCATCGTGCGCGGGTCCGCGATGTCGCCATCGAGCTTCGTGTCGCCGCTGTCGGTGATCTTGCCCGTCGTGTCGAGTGTCGCCGGCCTCATCACGGGGCCAAGCGACTTGCCTTTCTTATCGACGTTCTTGGCCGTCGCATCCTGGTCTTCGACAAGTTCAGCCGTGCGGAACAAGCCGAAGTGATCGAACTGCTCGAACGGCAGGCCAAGATCGTCCATCATGCGATGGCATTTCCAGCACTTGGCGTCGCGGGTCACCTGGAGCCGATCGCGGAACGTGCGATGTTTGTCGTCGGGCACCTGGGCGACCACGCCGATCGGCAGATCGGGAACCGTGCCGCCGAGAAGCCGTTCGCGAATCCAGCGCCCGCGGCGGACCGGGTCGTTGTCGAAATTGGTTGCATGCGCGATCAACCAACTTGGCTGCATCAGAATGCCGAGGCGCTGGTCTTTGGGAAGGGTCGCTGGCTGGGTCGCGGGCCATTTTTCGAAACCGTAGACAAACTCGGGCGCCTTCTGGCCTTTGTTGTTGATCGGATTGAGGACCACGGCTGGCCTGGGTCCTTCGCCTTTCTTGTTCTTGTTCAACGAATAGTTCGCGAATGACCGGTCCGAGGTTAGCATTTCTCGCAATACGTCTTTGTCCGAATCGAGGATATGCAGAATCATGCGATCCGTGTCCGAAACGAGGACTTGCGGAGCATGCACGAACGCCTTCGGCTTTTCCTTGAAAATGTCAATGGCCTTACCGTACTCGAAATACTCGCGGAAGAACTTCAGAATGCGGGCTTTCTCGATTTTAGGATCGTCGAGGATTCGGCGGACGTGCTCGGCGACCTGATCCTTGGAGGTGAGCCCATCCTTCTGGGCAGCGTTCATCAAACCCGTCTCGCGGCGGTCACCCAGCGTCAGGCTGACGGCAATCGCGAGTTCGTGGCCCGATAGCATGCGGCGACCACTGTCGGCCTTGCCTTGGCCTAATTCACTGCGGAACATCGCGTCGGAGCGAAGCAAGACAGCTTGAAGCATCGTCTTCACGGCCCCCGGGCGATCGCCAATCTTGGCGCACTTGTCATACAGACCAAGAAAACGCGTGACATCAACGTCGGTCGGCGCACGGCCGAGCGCCAGCTTGAACATCTGCTGAACGGCTGCTTCGAGCTGCTGTCGGCTCGGTTCGAGCTTGGGATCCATCAGAACGACGAATTCCCTGACGCTGCCGTTCTTGCCCTTTACCACGCCATCCTTGATTTCGTGTCCGGCCATCGCCTCGACCATGAGTCCGGCGTTGCGGATCAGAATCTCGGTGCTCGGCTCGTCGATGGTGTAAAGGCCCGCGAAGTCCTTGATGCCGCGTTCAGGGACCATGGTGAAGGGCTGAATGATTTTGTCGGTTGGCACTTTGCCAATGCTGCGAATGAAACCGAGATATGCGTCCGCGCTGAGGCGCCACAGGCGTCCGGGAGTCGCTTCACCGACGGGCACCGGCTTTCCGAAAAGAAGCTCGTGCGGGATCAGGTTCCCCTGGTTCGGTAGACGGGCGGCCTTGATACCCGTCTGAGCGGACACCCAAGCAACCAGCTTTCGGCTCTGAATGTTATCGGGACGAGGCTCTTTGGCAGGCGGCATCAGGCCGTCGCGAACTTGATCGCGTATCGCAAGCCATCGTTCCATGTCTTTGGCGACGTCGGTGGTCAAATCGTCGAGACGGATTCCACCCGATTTCTTGGCAGCGCTATGGCATTTGAGGCAGTGGGTTTTCAGGAAGGCCGTGGTTTCCGCGAAGCCAGCATCGGCCGTGGCAGCTTTTTTTTCCCCGCTGATCCCGGTAATGGGCCAGAAGGCAAGCAGCGTGGTGGTCAGAAGAATCGGTCTCATTCCAAGTTTTCCTGTCGGCTGCGTTCGATTTCTGCGGAACTCCATGCACTTCCTGGTGTTTTATAATATAACACCGTGAAGGCGACGGGGTATCGGTCCATGCCATGCGCCAATTGGCGTAACGGGTGGGAGAGTTCGCAATGATCCGTCGGTACACGATCGCCATACTGGTCATTCTCAACGCAACCGTCACCGCGTCGGCAGGTGCGGACTCCCGGCTCACCTTTGAAGCCGACATCCTGCCCATTCTCAACGCACATTGCCTGCAATGCCACGGCGGCGTTCATCAGAAGAACGAGCTTGACCTTCGCACCCACGCGGCTCTTCTGGGCGGCGGAAAGTCAGGAGCGGCAGTTGTGCCTGGCAAGCCGGACGAGAGTTTGCTCTGGAAAAAGATTGCCAAGGACGAGATGCCGAAGACAGACAACAAGGTTTCGGAGGCGAATAAGAAGCTGATCCGAGCCTGGATCGAAACCGGCGCCAAGGGCAAGAGCAAGGCACGCGAGATAAACCTGGCCAGGCCAGCCATGAAGCCTACCGATGTCGCCAAGCTCATTGACCGGGAAATCGATGCCAAGCTCACCCGGGCCAAAGTTCCCGCGTCGCCTCGATCGACTGACGCGGAGTTTCTCAGGCGCATTCACATCGACATCGTCGGCAAGCCTCCCACGGCGGATGTGACCAAGACGTTCCTGGTCGAAAACGACCCAGACAAACGTGCCAAGCTGATCGACAGGCTGCTCGCATCCGAAGAGCACGGCCGCTTCTTCGCGGAGCGCTGGCTGAATGTCTTTCGGCAAATGTCGGTGAATGACCGTGAATGGGAGCCGGAGCCTTTCCTGGGCTGGCTTGGCCAGCGCTTCAACGCCGGCAAAGGCTGGGACTCAACCGTTCGAGAGATGTTTGCCGTCTCGGGTCCCTTCGCGGAGAACGCTCAGGCGGCATACTACTATTACAACACCGACATGCAGGGCAAGTTCGAGCCTAAAATCATGGTCGGAAACCTGTCGCAAGTGTTCCTGGGCGTTCAGCTCCAGTGCGCGGAATGCCACAACCATCCCTTCAGCGATTACAAACAGAAAGACTTTTGGGGCTTGGCTGCCTTCTTTTCCATCACGTCGACGCCGAACAATCCGCCCAACACACGAGGGGTGAAAGACAATCTCCCGAAGCAAGCGCCGAAAGCGGGCACGCAGGTCGGCATCACGATTCCCAAGGGGGAAGCACGCAACGCCGGCACGAGGATACGCGCGAAGTTTCTGCGGGGCGAGGAGCCGGATTTGGACGCGGCCAAGTCACTTCGACCTGCGTTCGCGACGTGGCTGACGGCGAAGGACAATCGCCTGTTTGCGCGGGCCAGCGTCAATCGGCTCTGGGCCCAGTTTTTCGCGCGTGGCTTCGTGAACCCGCTCAACGATTTCGGCGATCACAACGCGCCCTCTCACCCGGACCTTCTTGACTCGCTGGCTGAGGAATTCGTCGTCTCGGGGTTCGACCACAAGCATTTGATCCGTTCCATCTGCGTCAGCGACGCCTATCAGCGCACGAGCCATATCGTGAAAGGCAATGAGAAAGCGGAAGCGGAACCGCTCTTCGCGCGCATGGCCTCGAAGGTATTGACACCGGAGGAACTTTACGACGCGTTGTGCGTCGCATTGGAGGTGCCGGAGATCGCGCCGACCGTCAATCCGAAGAAGAAGCCGAATCCCAAGGGGCCGCAACTGCCGTCGCCGCGTTCGCAGTTTGTGAAGTTCTTCCGCAACCCGGGCGAGGTGGACGAACCAACCGAACTCAAGCTGGGCGTGCCGCATGTTTTGAGGCTGATGAACGAGATAAACTTCAACACCGGCGGCAAGGTGGTCGAACGCGTGATGGCCGCTGCCAGAACCCCTGAGGAAACGATCGACGGCCTGTTCATCGCGGTGCTCGCACGCCCGGCGACTGCCGCCGAACGGGAGAGGTTCGCCGCCTTCGTCGCCCGGCAATCGTCGCCGCGCGAAGCATACGATCGCGTCGTTTGGGTGCTCATCAACAGTACGGGGTTCATCTTGAATCATTGAACCATAGCCCGGCGTTTAGGCCGGGTTACAGCGAACCCGGCCTAAACGCCGGGCTATATGAAAGGAACCGACCATGTCGTTTTCGATGCCGTCCAGGGACTCCCAGATTTTTCGCCGTGGCTTTCTCAAGCTGTCGGCGGCGGGCGTCGTCGGCGCCTCGTCGTCGGGCTGGCTTTTGCCTCGCCTGGCGTACAGCAATGAAGGCCGAGCCGAACGGCCGAAGGCGTGCATCATGCTGCACATGCAAGGCGGCATGAGTCAGCATCACACCTTCACCGTCCCCGAGTATCGCGCGCAGAACGAGCAAATTCAGACGGCGGTCGCCGGCGTTCAATTCTGCGAATACTTCCCCCGGCTCGCGGCCAGGATGGGCGACATCTGTCTGATCCGCGGCATGAGCACCGGCAACACCGTTCACGAACGTGCCCGCGCAATGATGCACACCGGCTATAACCCCAATGGCACCGTCGTCTATCCGTCGGTCGGCAATATCGCGTCTTGCGAACTCGGCACGGCCGATGCCGAGTTGCCGAATTTCGTCAGCATTCAAGGCGGCAACGACGGCGACGGGGCCGGCGCACCGCACCGCTCCGTGCCTGCGTATCTCGGTCCCCGTCATGCGACAGTGCCCATCAACGACCCGGCGCGCGGGCTGGAGAACCTGCGCTCGGCGATCGCCGAACGCCCGTTCGACGACGGCGCTCGCCTGCTTGATGAGTTCGAGACCGAGCTGCAATCGACCCGGCCTTCGATCGCCGGTGCCGCCCATCAGGCCAACCTGCGCCGAGCGGTGCAGCTCATGCGCTCCGACAAAATGCGCGCCTTTGACCTTGAACGCGAACCCTTGACGATTCGCAACGCCTACGGAAACTCCCAGTTCGGCAGATCGCTACTGCTCGCTCGGCGCCTCGTCGAGGCGGGCGTTCCCTTCATCGAGGTCACTCTCGCGGGTTGGGACGACCACGGCGGTGCGCTCCGCAACATCGGACGGCGCGCCGCATACATGGACCCGGCCATCGCCTCTCTGATCGACGATCTGAAACAACGCGGGCTATTCGACAACACGCTCATCGTCCTCATGAGCGAATTCGGACGGACTCCGCATCTCGCCGATAGCGGTTACAACCAGACCCTGGGGGCCGGGCATTACGCCAACGCGTGGACGACATTCATGGCTGGCGGCGGGGTTCGCGGTGGGCGCGTCATCGGCCGAGTGGATGCCCGAGGCGGTGCCGTCACGGATCGCCCCGTCAACGTCCAAGATTTCCTCGCCACGATGTGCCATGCCCTTCGCATCGACTACCGCAAAGAATACATGACGCGCGAAGGTCGCCCGATGACGTTCCTCACGCCGTCCGCCCGGCCGGTGCAGGAAGCGTTCTGACTCGTTCGCCGCTTGCGGCTTAGCGCTCGCAGGGCTCCACGCGAATGCTAAGCCGCAAGCGGCCAGAAGGGGAGGATCTATGTTTCGACATTTCGTTCCGACGGTAGCGCTCATGGCGATCGCCCTGACAACGGGTCCGCTTTCCGCCGGGCACACGCGTCCCGCGTACCTCGACGGCTGTCAGTCGATGGATGGTCGCTACGTCGTCACCGCGGAGCCGATCAAGGAGAAGGTCGGCAAGAAGGAAACCATCAAGTGGAAATACCACTGGAAGGACACCAAGGAGAACAAGACTCTCTCCGGTTGGCTGACCGGCCCGCGCGGCCTCGGGCATTTCGATGTCACCTACGGCCATCTCTTCGTCCCGCCCGGCGGCGAGACCTTCGCGCTCTGGCTCCCCGCGAGCTGGGCCGAGTCGGACACGCCGCACCCGAAGGGCAATCAAGGCAAGTTCAGCGATGAACTCGTCAAGAATCCGGCTTTCGGTTCGCGTCTCACCATCTACAAGAAGACTGGCGAGATCGTAAAGACCTACGGCATGCGCGATCTCTTGAAGCCGAACGAATGGCTCTACGTCAACTGGGTGCAAGGCAACATGTACTGGCTGATGGAATATCCCGAAGTGATGAAAGGCGGCGAACCCGCGCGTTGCGGTTGGCGTTACTATCGCGTCAGTCCAGACTACACCGTGCTCGAATTCGTCATCGGTCCCAACAGTGATGCGGTCCACAAGATCAAGTCGGAGCCCAAGGAAGTGCAGAACTATCGCCGGACCGTGCGAGTGCAACTCACTGATGGCGTTCTTCTCGATCCGAATGTCAAGATTGCGGATGTGAACAAGATTCCGATCAAGCCTTTCCGGGATGCACTCATCACGAGAGGCGATGCCAAAGGTTTTCAGGCGAGCCTCGATCCGCTGCGTGTGACGGGGAAGTTTATCGCGGCAGAGCCCAAGTAGGCGATCCGCGAGCGTTCCTTTGATAGGATGATGCTTGCGACTTTTCATGGGGGCACCATGCTTTCGATCTTCGACCACGGTTTCGAGAACACGCTGAGCCGTCGCGAATTCCTTCGCGTCGGTAGTCTTGCTCTCGGCGGGTTGACACTGCCTGGCCTGTTGGCCTCGCGCAGCGCGGCCAATCCGACGAACCGCCGTGCTTTCAAAGACAAATCGGTCGTCATGTTGTTCTTGCAAGGCGGGCCGCCGCAGACCGAGACGTTCGATCCGAAGATGAACGCCGAGCAGCGAGTTCGGAGCATCACCGGCGAGGTGCAAACCTCACTGCCCGGCGCGACGTTCGGCGGCACCTTCCCCAAGCTCGCACGGCACGCACATCGCACCGCGGTCGTGCGCAACTTCAGCGTTGGCCGCGGCGGACCGTCGCATGAGCGCGGCTACGAATTGGTCCTGGCGGGCGGTGAAACGATCGGCTCAACCATGGGCTCGATCTACGCCCGCGCCGCCGGCAGCACGCATCATCAGACCGGCATGCCGACGAACGCAATCATCCTCCCCGAAGCGATCGATCCGAACATCCAGCTCGGCGGCCCCAGCGGCGCGTTCACGCTTCAGCAGACGCTGCGCTATCTCGCCAGCGCCGGCGGTCTAGGTACGCCGTACGCTCCGTTCAATCCGTCCGGCGGCGGGCAGCTTCTCAGCAACCTCCAGCTTCGCCTGTCCCGACAGGAGTTCGACGATCGGCGTCGCCTTTTGTCGCAGCTCGATTCGCTGCAGCGCAGTCTCGACGCCACGCGCGAACTTGACGGCGCCGACCAGTTTCAGCAGCAAGCATACGAAGTCCTCGTCCGCGGCGTCGCCCAGGCGTTTGACCTGAGGCGCGAAGACCCTCGCTTGATCGCGGCGTACGACACCAGCGCGATGGTCCCCATCAGTGACATTCGGCGGGGCGGCACTCGGTACCGCAACAACTTCAATCGCTCCACCAACCTCCTCGGCAAGCAAATGCTCATGGCCCGTCGGTTGTGCGAAGCCGGCTGCGGATTCGTCACCGTCGTCGATAGCTGCTGGGACTTCCACAACGATGGCAACAATCCGCCCGTGCAGGAAGGCTTCGATGTCCTCGGTCCGCAAGCCGATCATGCCATCAGTGCGTTCCTCGAAGACGTCGAGGCACGCGGCCTGAGCGAGAAGATTCTTTTGATCGTCACCGCCGAATTCGGACGCACTCGGCCCGACGCGCGCGGCGGCACCGGACACTGGGGCGAGTTGTGTCCGCTCTTGTTGGCCGGCGGTGGCCTGCGCATGGGGCAGGTCATCGGAGCGTCCGATCGCTCGGGCCTGCGTGCATCCGGCGACCCGTACACGCCGCAACATCTGCTCGCTACGGTCATGCATACGCTGTTCGACATCGGCGAAATTCGTGTCCAGCCGGACCTGCCGCGCAATATCCTTGCGACCATCACGAACGGTCGGCCGATTTCTGAGTTGGTTTAGCTTTTCCCCATCGATCCCTTCCCGTCTTCGTTGAGCGCCCGGGTGACGGGCACTCAACGAATATTCGAGGCGCCTCATGCGTATTGCCGCCACGATGCTGTTGACGTTGTTCGTCGCGCTTCCCGCCAACGCTCAAGCGCCCGTCAGCTTCACCAATGAAGTCATTCCGATCTTCTCGAAGCTCGGCTGCAACACCGGCGGCTGCCACGGCAAGTTGGAAGGGCAGAACGGCTTCAAAATGTCGCTCTTCGGCTTCGAGCCCGAGGAGGATTACGAATACATCGTCAAGGATGCGTTCGGCCGTCGCGTTTCGCCCGGCAATGCCGAAAGCAGCCTCCTCCTTCTGAAGGCCACCGGCCAAGTCTTGCACGGCGGCGGCGCTCGCTTCTCCCTGGGGTCGCCGGAGTACCGCACGGTGCTCCGCTGGATCGAGCAAGGCGCCCAGCCCGCCCGCAAAAGCCACCCCGTCGTGGCGCGCATCGAAGTGTCCCCACGCGAACGCGTTTTCAAAGGCAAGATCGAACAACAGCAACTCGCGGTCTTCGCCCATTTCGGCGATGGCACAAAGAAAGATGTCACGAGCCTCACGCAATTCGAAACCAGTCAGCAGCGCATCGCCGAGGTCTCCGCAAACGGCCTTGTCACCAAGAACAGCGACCTCGGCAGTGCCGCGATCATGGTTCGTTATCAGACCTTCGTCGACGTGTTCCGCGCCACCGTCCCCTTCGGCGGCAAGGTGGCCAGTCTGCCGGTGGCGAAGAACTTCATCGACAAGCTTGTCTTCAAACAGTTGGAAACGCTCGGGCTGCCGCCGTCGGCTGTGTGCGACGACGGAACCTTTTTGCGCCGCGTGACGATTGACATCGCCGGCCGCTTGCCAACGAAATCGGAAGTAGAATCCTTCCTTGCGGACAAGAGCGCCGATCGCCACGACAAGCTCGTCGATCGCTTGCTTGCGAGCAAGGATTACGCCGACTATTTCGCTCTCAAGTGGGGCGCCATCCTGCGCAATCGCCGCAACGCCGCGACGGATAATCCAGCGCCGACCAAGGCGTTTCATGCCTGGATTCGCGATAGCCTTATTCAGAACAAGCCGTACGATCAATTCGTCGCGGAGATTCTGACAGTGACGGGCGCCGAAGGCACGAATCCTCCGGTGGTGTGGTATCGTGAGCTGCGCGAACCGTCCGCCCTGATGGAAGACACTGCCCAACTTTTTCTCGGCCAGCGTTTGCAATGCGCGAAGTGCCATCATCATCCGTTCGAGAAATGGACGCAGGGGGATTACTGGGGCCTGACAGCGTTTTTCAGCCAGACCGACGTAAAATTGCCGACGCCCGCCAAGAAAGGCAAGAAGGGGGAGCCGCAGGTTGACGCGACCAAGTTCACCGCAGTCGTGCAGAAGGCAGGGCTGGCGACGGTCGTTCATCCGCGCACGAAAGAGACGCTGCATCCGACGCCTCTGGGCGGCCAACCGATCGCGAACAGCGCCGACGTCGATCCGCGCAAAGCCCTGGCGAGCTGGCTGGCCGACAAGAGCAATCCGTTCTTCGCCCGCACGCTGGTCAACCGCTACTGGAAGCATTTCTTCCGCCGCGGCCTTGTCGATCCCGAAGACGACATGCGTCTGACCAATCCGGCCACAAACGATGAGTTGCTCAATGCGTTGGCACAGCACTTCATCGAGCACAATTACGACCTGAAGGACCTCGTTCGCACCCTCTGCACCTCTCAGGTTTATAGGCTCTCCAGCGTGCCGAACAAGCACAACGCTCCAGATACCCAGTACTTCTCACGGTTCTATCCGCGCCGCTTGAACGCCGAGGTTTTGTTGGATGCCATCGACGATGTAACACTGGCGAAGACGATGTTCAAGGGGATGCCCGACGGCACGCGCGCGGTGCAATTGCCCGACAATCAGGTGGAGTCGTACTTCCTGAGCGTCTTCGGCCGGCCCGATGCCGCCAGCCCGTGCGAATGCGAGCGCGGCTCCGATGCGAGTTTGGCGCAGGCGCTGCACCTGTTCAATTCGGAAGAGTTGCAGGAGAAAATCGCCGGGAAAGGCTCGCTCCAGGCTGCCGAGAAACAGAAGGAAATGAAGGCAAAGAAAAATGCCCCGGCGCCTCCCGGCATCGCCGTCAAGAATGGCGGCACGCGCGTGGCCCAGCTCGTCAGCGACAAACGCCCGCACGAGCAGAAGCTCCGTGATCTCTACCTGGTCGCTTTCGCCCGCGAGCCCAGTGGGGTGGAGCGTGCCGCTCTTCTCGCGCACATCGACCGGCGTCCAGACGATTTGCACGGGGCCTACGCTGCGATTATCTGGGCTATCCTGAACACCAAGGAATTTCAGTACAACCATTGAGCACCCAGGGAATCGGCAGGTTTCGGTCTTTCTCGTATTGATCAGGGAGTCTCTCCGATGAAAAGCAATGTGGCACTAGCTTTCGTCCTGGCAGCAGCGCTGGTCGCTGTGCTGGAAAGTTCGGCGCAGCAGGACAAGAAAACAGACAAGAAGCCTGCCCCCAAGAAGACGGTAGCAACCGATCCCAAGGATGCGGGCATCGACTTCCAGGTGCAAGGCGAATACGAAGGTGGCAAACTTGCCGCGCAGGTCTTCGCTCTCGGTGATCGCAAGTTTGACGTCTACTTTCTTGCGGGCGGCTTGCCCGGCGCCGGCTGGGATGGCAAGGCCCGTGTGAAAGCCTCGGCGCTGCTCGAAGCAGGAAAGACCTCCGCGACGATCAAGGGAGCCGGGCTTACCGGAACCATCGACGTGGGTGAAAAGTCGATTCTCCAGGGGGAATCGGAAAAGGACGGCAAATTCACGCTGACGCGCGTCGTCCGCAAAAGCCCAACTCTCGGAGCCAAGCCGCCGGAAGGCGCCAAGGTGCTTTTTGACGGCACCAATGTCAACGAATGGAAAGAGGGCAGCAAACTCGTTGGCGATCTCCTGGGCGTGGCGGCCACGACCAAAGGCAACTATAAGATTGCCAAACTGCATATCGAATTCGTCACGCCGTTTATGCCCTACGCGCGCGGCCAGGGGCGAGGTAACAGCGGCGTCTACGTCTTCGGCAAGGAAATCCAGGTCCTCGATAGCTTCGCCCTCGAAGGCAAGAACAACGAATGCGGCGGCATTTACGGCAGCGCCGCTCCTTTGGTCAACATGTGCTTTCCGCCGCTCTCCTGGCAAACCTACGACGTCGATATCAAAACCGGAGGCGCGGATGCGAAGAACAAAACGCTCGCCACCGTGTTCCACAACGGCGTCAAGATTCACGACAGCATTCCCTGGAGCGCGTCTGGCAATATCAACCTGCAAAACCACGGCAACCCAGTCTTCTATCGCAATATCTGGTTGATCGAAGCAAAGTAAGTGCGGGAACACACCCGAAGTCTCGGTTCCTTCTTGTTTCCCGTGGCAAACCAGGTGAGCACATTATCTGCATTCACTTATCCAAAACCTGTACTCGGAACATGTTCCGGTTTGCACGGGCATCATCGCCAAAAACCGAAGGTTCATTGCGAGCCAGTCGGCACGACAGCGTGCAACGGATATCGGCTTCAATGCGGCGGCCGGTGCCATCGCTGGGCGACGTGCGACGCGAGGTGCGAAGAGCGATTCCGTGTTGGGTTTGTCGGACCGGTTCGGTGATTGGCACTACCCGACGCATTCCGAGCGCAACAGTGAGACCACACCATCAGGTTGATGTGGACTCACTTAGTCCGCCCGAGCGTAGCCATCGCTGCGACCGTCTTGAACGACGTGCAGCGTCTGATCGTCGTCTATTATCAACGCACCCACTAAACCGGTAGACGGTGATGGGCGTCCTTTGAAGAAGGGAATCGCCTGCTTTTTCAACATCTCGAACACTTTTTCGTCGTAATGGCTTTCGAAATAGAAACTGCCATCTTTGCGGGGTAAGCCGAAACGAGGCTGATTCATCGCCTCGATGGGCGAAAGTCCCCACTCGATGACTCCCGCGCAGTACTGCCAGGGGCCATGCACGAATCCGAAACCGGGCGACCCCGCGATCAAACGAGGTTTGCCATCTTTGAACAATGCAAGGCTGGTCGAAACTCCGGGAGCGCTCCCGCCGGCACCTCGAACATGTTCACGATTCATGGCATACGCCGCGTAAACGCCATCGACCATGATCCCGGCGCCAAAAGCGCTTGGAGTGTTGATCGAATGAGTCCCCCAGGCAACGTTTCCGTCGCGATCGCGGACAACCAGGAAACAGGTATTGAAGATCGCGTCGAATGTCAGTTTTCGCAATGGGCTTTTCAAAACCGCGTCGGCACGCTTGCGCGCGAAGTCGGGAGAGACGAATTGTTTATGGGTTTCCTTCGAGTATGTGGGTGAAGAAAGAAACACCTCTTCCATGATTCGATACTGCCGAAACAGAGAGTCCGGATTCGTTCGCGCCGGACCGCACGACTTCAAATCCAGGGTCTCGTTCAGATGCAAGGCGTAAATGTTCAGACTCGCTGCCGCTATCTGATACCCACGGTAATTTCCCTCCAGGCCGACTCTCCGGCTACGGCTCAACGCCGGCCATGCGGCCATGTCCTTCATCGTGATGAGTCCGCCGTCGGACGTGGCACGCCGAACGTAGTTCTTGGCGAATTCACCAGTATAGAAATACTCCGGCCCTTCCGCGGCCACGCGCTGCAAAGTCTTGCCGAGTTCTTTCTGCACAAGCATCTCACCAGCTCGAAGAAACCGACCTTGTTTCATCCAGAGCGTCTTACCTTCTTCAAACCGTACGGCCTTGGACTTCGCCGCGCTTACAAGCAACGGCCCGGCCGCAAAGCCTTCGTTGGCGTGTTTGATTGCGGGCTCAAACAGTTGATCCCATTTCAACTTTCCGAATTGCTAGTGGGCAGCATGTACGCCCGACAGGAAGCCTGGAACTGGCATCGCGCGGCCCGTTTGTGTCTCGGGTGATTCACGGTCGAAGTCATAGGACTCGGCTTTCGCGGGTCCCAGCGGTCCCAGGACGCCGTTGATATTACCAGTCGCGGCATCGAAGTAACTGATGGAGAACCCGCCGCCAATCGACGTCAATCCATGCTCGACAACTGTCTGCGTCAAGGCCGCGGTGATGTAAGCGTCGGCTGCGTTACCTCCCTGCGACAAGGCCCACAACGCCGCTTCCGACGCCTCCCTGGATGTCGAAGCGACCGCGTTCTTCTTGCCGGTCGCGTAATGATCCTTGGGCTTCGCGAATCTCAGGCCATCCTGTGAAAACAACGCACCGGGCGCTGTTAAGATCGCTGCAATTGTCGCAGAACCTGCAATCGCCATTGCGTTCCTGAGCCATTTTCGACATGTCAATGAACTACAAAAAGGCACGCTGGTCTCCTTCGAGGCCTATCAGAACGCGCTGGTGGTGAATAAAAAGGGCTCATCCGACTAAAGCGTACTTTGTTCTATGGATCGCATAGATCCTCAGTTTGAAGAACTCGTGATCGCGGAAACCGTAGGCCTGGCGTTTCATGAGCTGGATCTTGGTGTTGGTGCCCTCCAAGCGTCCGGTTGA
>SXGT01497516.1_pt1 | contig 21977 bp, 21 predicted proteins | sample 3176221 | NCBI WGS metagenome assembly SXGT01 (sample SAMN11356862, study PRJNA531348) | freshwater metagenome | isolation source: freshwater sample F1-120 | place: China: Fuxian Lake, Yuxi | collected 2017-12-25
CAAACGGTGCTCCGTCTTGCCTTGGCGGGTCCATCCCTCTAAGGTCTTCATCTCTTCGTCGCTGAGCTGAAATTTCGCGGACTTTCGGCGCATGACTCAACATACAGTAGTACCAGAACTAATGCAACTAGACACTAGGCCACATTCTGGCGTGGCCGAACGGCGGCGGCGTCGACAACCTCGGCGGCGTTAGTACGGCGCAAGACGAGTGCATCCTGATCTACAAGCGCAATTCGACGCCAAATACACGGCATGTTTCCGTCGACGCGGCCAACAACGTTTGGGTGGCCGGGTACCCGTTCGCCCCTCAGGTCTTCGAGAAACTGAACGGAGCGACAGGCGCGACCATGGCGTCGTTTAACGCCACGCTGGTGCCGGATATATCGGATAACATAGTTCGCGGAGGCTGCGGCGGTTATGGCGGATTCATCGATAAAAACGGGATCCTGTGGTCCGCTACAATCAGCCAGAACCGGCTGTTGCGGTATGACACCAATCTTCCGGTTTCACCCTCGTCCGGACGCTGCATCGTAGTCAGTCTGTCGTACGGCCTGGGTGTGGAACCGAACGGCGACGTCTGGAACAACATGTGGACGAACAACACGATTACGAAGGTCACGCCGGCGGGCGGCATCTTCGCGGGTTTCCCGAAAGCCACCGGCGGCAGCGCCGGGCGGGGAGTGGCCGTGACGCCCACCGACAGCAACATCTGGGGCGCCAACAGCTCCAGCAATAACGTGACCCGGTACTTCAATACCGGCGTCATCCGAAAGCTTGTGCCGGTGGGAGCGCATCCCACCGGAGTGGCCGTGGATAACAAGGGCAGGGTCTGGGTCACGAACTTCATCGGCAACAGCGTGATGCGCATCGATCCAGCGGGCGGCGTAGACGGCTTGGGAGCGGTCGACCTGACAATATCGCTCGGAAGCTTCGACAACCCCGGCGTCGGGGTACGGGCCGGCAATCCGTACAACTACAGCGACATGACGGGCACCGTTGCGCTGGGGTCCACGTCCGCCCAGGGAATCTGGGATGTGATCCGCAACGGCGGTCACGCCGGCAAGAAATGGGGAGCGGTCCGGTGGAACGACGAGCCCCAGGGCGCACCCGGAAACCAGCCGGCATTGACGGAGATCGTTGTTGAGGGACGCGCGGCCGCGAGTCTCGCCGCGCTTTCTTCCACTGCGTATCTGGTTCTCACGTCAGGCGCGCAGACGGGACTGTTCGGGCAGTTTCTCGAGATTCGGACTACGCTCAAAGCTAACCCGTCCGAACAGAGTCCCATTCTCTCGGATCTGTCGGTGATGAACCTGTCGTGCCAGGTAGACGCCGACGCGGACGTCGACATCGACGACATTGCTTTAATAAACGCGGTCCGCAACACGGCGGTAAGCGCCGGCGATCCGCGCGATCCGGACGGCGACCTTCGGGCGACCGTTCTCGATGCCAGGCTGTGCGCGACACGCTGCACCAAGCCGAATTGCGCCCGCTAGTTAAAACAAGAGATAAGCAACAAGGAGAAATTACAATGCTTCGGAGAATGACTACACTGCTTGTCGGCGCGGTTCTGGCCACAGGCCTTGCCACCGCCGGGACCGTCTTCATCGCGCCCGCTTTCCAATCGGTCCTCATTGGGACTCCCGTCTCGGTGGACCTGGTCTATACAGGTATCCCACCGCTGGTCGGGTCCTTTGATCTCGACATCGCGTGGGCTCCCGCAATCCTCAGTCTGACGGGTCTGTCCTTCGGCACAACCTTGGGCGATCTGGGCCTGTTCGAAGGCGTTGGGGGCGGCGGAGTGGTCGCACCTGGATTGCTTGACATATTCGAAGTATCCTTTTTGACAATACCGGAACTGGCGGGACTGCAAGGAGTCGGACCGATCGTGCTTGCGACGCTTTTCTTCGACACGATCGGATTGGGAGTTAGTCCCGTCTCGTTCTCGGGTGCGCCGAATTTCGAACTGCTGATCTCTGACCACCTGGGCGCCGTGATTCCCTCCGCATTTGACGGGGGAGCCGTGGAGGTGACAGCGCCTTCGCTAGTTCCAGAACCGGGAAGCATCGTCCTTCTGCTTTCCGGGGCGGGCGCGCTGCTTTGGTTCCGCCGCCGCGCGGCTTAACGGGCGGCGAGTTCTCCGGCGGCAGGCGGAATCGTGCCAGAATCTACGTTTGCTCTTCAGATTCCGGCTTGACTTCCTCCTGCCGTTTGCATTTGTATGTCCGGCGTTCGCTCAGCACGCATTTCACCTGAAACCGAATGATACCGGCGTTTCTTACGGCGATACCGTCACGGATTAGCGCCTCTACACGGCCTTCTTCGAGACCAACGTTGTAACGCTTTTCCCCCTGCTTCCCGTGAAGTCTGTCCACTCGTGATGGCGTGGCGACCGCGTCATGGGCGGAGGCCGCGGAACCATCGAGGCGCGCCTCAAACGGGATGTGATCGCTTACAAGCCGACCGTGATGCCGATCATGCTCGGAATGAACGACGGCCGCTACCGCCCCTTCGACGCGTCCATCTTCGAAACTTACAGGGTCGGCTACGAGAACATCGTCAGGACGATGAAGGACGCCGCACCGGGTCTGCGGTTCACGCTGATTCAACCTTCTACCCACGACGACGTGACGCGGCCGGCGACGGTGGCGGGCAGTTACAACGCGACGCTGCTACGGTACGTGGATTTCGTGAAAGAAGTGGCGCAGAAGAGCGGGCAACCGGTGTCGGATCTGAAATACGTCCGTGGAATAGACCCGCGACAGGCCGGGGAGGCGCGTCCCACGGGGATACCAGCACTACTCCCGGTTGAGCGCCTTAATCCGAAATAGCGGCTTCGATTTTTCCGCAGCTTCCATTTCATAGGTCTGCGAGGTTTTCGCCGGATCGTAGTCCCGCCACAACCATAGAAGCTCTTCCGCCAATTCTGCATGGCCGCCATTACGGCTATGCGTGCCGTTGCCCCAGGAGAGGTGGAAATCGTAGTCCATAAGTTTGAGCGAATTTGCCATTTGGATGTTCTGGAGCGGCCAGCTTCCGTGGCTGTTTTCGAGATCGCCCGAACCGTCCTGAAGCCACACCCGGATGTTGCGCTTGGGTTCCTTTCGGATCTTGTTCGGATAGACGTTCCCGCCGTCGATCTCGCCCGGATGCCACTGGATGCTGGTGAAACTTCCTATGCGCGAGAGGACGCGGCTGAACTGATCCGGCTGGTGCCAGGCGATGTTGAAGGCGCAGATTCCGCCGGAAGAATCGCCGGCGATCGCGCGGCTGTAGCCGTCGGTGCGGAGGTTCCATGTTTTCGAAACTTCGGCGAGGATCTCGTCTCTGAGGAAGCGCGCGAACTTGTCGTTTACTGTGTCGTACTCCTCGCTTCGCATGGCTCGGCTGCCCACTTTGCCTGGCGAGATCAGGACATGGACGATGACCGGAATCTTCTTTTCGGCGGTCAGGTTGTCGAACACAATCTGATTGCGAGAGGTCTCCCGCGGCACCAGAACTTCGCCATCCTGCCAAACCATGAGCGCCGCCGGAGTGGCGGAGGAATAAGCCGCGGGAGTATAGACCCAGTAGTCCGATTTCATGCCATCGTACAATCTGCTCTCGTGGACCTTCTTCGCGGAAAGCGTTCCTGGCCGAACGCCGGGCTTGAGGTAGGAATACGGACCGAATGCCGGGATGTCCGTGCGTCCGCCGAAGGACGCGCCGCCGACATTGTAACGGAAGTTGTGCGTCCGCCCGGTGGAGAGCCTGGCTGTGGCAAACCAGAGGTTGGAGCCTCGGACGCGCCTCATTTTTTGAGCCGGAAATTCGTCGAGCACGAGTTCGGGCGCAGTGGCGGCGTCGACCGCGAAGATGAAGTCAGGACCTTCCCCAAGGAAGGCCGTTCCCTTCGCGAGGTTGTCGCCGCCGAGTGTGGCCGGAAGCGCTTCGACGAGCTTCGCGGAATTCGCGCGGACGAGGGCGTAGAGCTCCTGGAAGGTGAGTTTGTCGGCCGCGGAAGCGAGGCTCGCGAAGGAAAGGCAAAGCCAAAAATAACGCATCAGCAAATGCTATCACAGGCGCGTGTCCATCCTGCCCGCCCATTTCAGAAACCGGACAAGTTCGCGGCGTTCGGAAAACATGAATCGCCAGAACGATTTGAAATCGATGGAGTCCGCGTGCAGCCCGGAGTAGGTCTCGATGCGCCACTTCAGATAGGGGCTTCGCCAGGGGCTGAGGCGGTAGCCCCTCGTCATCCGCCACAGGACGGCGATTTCGTCTTCACCGATCACAATTTGCGCTCTCCGGCAGTGTCCAGGCAACCGGGCCAAGCCGAAGCAAGCGGTTGTTGAAACCGCGGGCAATCGCCATGTTCATGGCAGTACCTCTTTTTGTACCATTTGCCGCCGCCTGATTACGCGGGGGCCCGGCCGGATGCAGATCGCCCATCCCTTTCAGTAGCCTTCTTCATGCCCTCGCCCTCTTTGGTCGCGTAGTAGCCGGACCTCGTCCGCACCGTGGGGCGATTCGGCCCCGTCGCCGTCACCTTAATCTGCCGGAAACTGCCGTCGAGCGTTTGATTCGCTGGCGAATACGCAATAACATACTGGTTGCGAATTTCGTGCGCCACTTTTTGCGCGATCTTGTCCACCTCCCCCAACTCCTTCGGATAGTAGGACTGCCCGCCCGTTGCCTCCGTCAAGTTGTCGAGCGCGCGCTTTGCCCGCTTCGCCTCGCGCTGAGCTTCTTCTGTGAGCAGGCCAATCGCGTAAACCAGCACCTCGCTCTGCTGGGCCTCCCGGACCAGCTTTTCGAGACTGTTCGCGCTGCTGTTGTCGTCTCCATCGGTAATCACCAGCAGCACCTTCTTGTCGCGTTTCGCCTTCTGCTTTACGTGGTCCATCGACATCAGCACGGCGTCCCGCATCGCCGTCCCGCCACGAGAGTCGATCTTGGTCAGTCCCTCTTCCAGTTCCTTCGGTTTGCTCGTGAAGTCCCGGTCCAGGAAGGCCTCATCGTTGAAGTTGACTATGAAAATTTCGTCGATTGGATTCGACGCCTTCACCAGCGTCATCGCTGACGCTTCCACCTTCTGGCGTTTGTCCCGCATGCTACCGCTGTTGTCGATCACAATTCCCATTGAGACCGGAACGTCCTCGCGCTTGAAGAAGCGAATCTGCTGCTCGACCCCGTTCTCAAAAACCTTGAAAGCCTTCTGAGGCAGACTCGTGACCAGGTGCCCATTCTTGTCCACGACCGTCGCGGGAAGCACAACCAGGCGCGTGTCGGCGCGGAAGACCGCGCCCTCTCCCTCCTGCTGTTGCTGCGGCTGTCCCCGGGTTTCCCGCGATCCCATCAGAACGGCCGCGGCGAGTGCCAGTCCGAGGCTAGCGCGTTGGCGCATAGTATCCAGTCCTCCAAAATGCCCTTAGCGGCGGCAGGCCGCGGGGTTGAACCAACTTCACCTGAACGCGCCGGTACTTCCCATCCCGTTCCTGATTGAGCGGCGTGTACCCCAAGATGTACTGATTGCGCAGCTCGATCCCGATCTTCGCCGCGACGTCCGGCAACTGATTCAGATCTTCGACGGCGAAATGCCTTCCGCCGGTCTGCTCCGCCATTTCGTTCAGTAGACCCGGACCGGACAACTCTTCCGCCGTCCTGCCGCGCGAGGCGGCTGGTTCGAATATTCCCATTGCATATATTTGGACGTCCGCTTCGCGCACAAGGTTCTTAATTTCCGTTTCCGTGTAGCGGCTGCTGTTGTCGCCGCCGTCGGAGATGATAAGTAGCGCCTTCCGCGGATTGTGGGCTTTCTTCATTTCGTTAAGCGCAAGATACACTCCATCGAGGAGCGCGGTGCGCCCCTTCGCCTGCGTAAATGTGAGCCGGTTCTGGATCTCCTCGAGCGAGGTGGTGAACCCCTGCACGAGCGTAGGGCGGTCGTTGAACTGAACCAGGAAACACTCGTCCTCCGGATTCGCCGTCTTGAAGAACTGCGCGACCGCTTGCCTGGCTTTGCCCATCTTGTTGCTCATGCTGCCGCTCGCGTCAAAGACAAGACCGACGGAGAGCGGCGCGTCTTCGCTCGCGAAATGCGTGAGCGTTTGCTCCTTCTTGTCTTCGAGCAGCTTGAAATTTTCCTTTTCCAGGCCAGTTACGAAGCGATTGAGCGGGTCGGTCACGGTGACGTTGATCAGCACCAGTGTAGTGTCGACGCGAAGGTTGCCTCGGGGCGAAGCAGCCTCGGACGAACCGGCTTTAGCGCGCGGTTCTATCGCCACTTTCTGGTCTGTCTTGGGAGTGTCCGCGCTATAACCGGCGAGTCCGAGCGCCGCAAGAAGGATCGTTACGCCTGCCGTCAATTTGCGTGTCGAAGAGGATGGCGCGCACATCAGGAGCACCTCATCGATAAGTCTAGCATCCAGGCACGATTCCGGCGCATGGGGCTATTTTTTCGCCGGCGCCGGTTTGGCATCCAGGTTCCTGGCGAGGTCGGCTGCCGTAATTTCACACTTCGCTCCGCCAGCCGGCACATCAACTTTCGCCGTCCATAGAATGGCGTTTACCACCATGCGGCGGAAATCCTCAATGCCCCAATTCTTGTGAAAGTGACCTCCGGTGAATCCGAAGCCGCGTCCGCCGTCGGCGCGCTCCACGGCCCAGGCGATGGTCTCCTTGCGAGGCGCGTCCTTGGGTAACATAGCCGTCAGGATCGGCTGCACGCCGGTATCACCTTCGCGAAATCGTATCTTGTAATACCACTCGTCGTTCCCCGAAAAGCTCTTCCAACCGCGGGAGATCGGATGGTTAGGCGCTGCTCGGGAAACCTCGACATCGTTGTGGGGGTTGAGAGAATAGGGACGGTCGTAGAAGCCCCCAATCCAATCGAGCAACTCCGGTCCGCCCTTCTCCTTTGGGACTTCCACGGCGTAGTGCAAACAGGCGAAACCGGTGCCTTTCGCCATGAGCTTTCCCAACATGTCGAGGCGATTCTCCTTGATTATGGGGTGGCGCGCTCCACCGTCCATGTACAGAACGATAGCGTTTGCGCCTCTGAATACCGATTCATCTTCGGGCCAACCGCCTCTAACCACGTCTGTTTCCACGCCCTTGTTCTGCCGGAGGCACTGGTCGAGCAGTAGCGTGCCTGCGTTGAATTCGTGTGCGCCCGGCCCGTGGCTGGGCGTCCCTGCCACAAGAACGATCTTCGCCGGCTGAGCCATTGGGCAAACAATCGCCGCGAGAAGAAGGCCGCAAAGTCTGGTCATAGTGGTGAGTTCTCTTCCAGCCCCAATTCTACCCCAGCCCATCGCGCTATGATGTGAGCCGATGAGACTAGTAACCAAGGCTCTGCTCTGGCTCGCATTCGCCGCGGGCGCCGCTAGCGCGCTCGATTACGACGCGTTGGCCGCGCGTATTTTGAAGTCCTTGAAGCTGTCGCGCGGAGAACGCGTGCTTTTGCACCCGGATCCCGAATATTTCCGGGAGTTGATTGATCCCTTGCGGCGCCGCCTGCGCGCGGCTGGGGCGCGGGAAGTCTTTGCGCTCGATGAGTCAACCGGCGTCTATCTGTGGCTTCCGTTACGTCCGGAGCGTCGCGAGTTGCCGCAGGGAGAGCGAGAGGATCTGGGACGCTGGCTTGACCAGGGCGGTGCTCACCGGGCGATCCATTTTCATTGGGCCGACGGCAGCCGCGATCTGGATGGCCTCGCCGGCGAACATTCCGAAGCGCTTGACGATCTCTATCAGGATGCGCTTGAAACGGACCTCGCGGCCATCGGCCGCGCGCAGGACCGCGCAATCTCCATGCTGCGATCGGGAACCGTACGTGTTCGCACCTCCGCTGGGACAGATATTAGTTTCCGTGTGGGCAACCGCCCCTTCAACAAGCAGGACGGCGACGCATCCGCGGACCGCATGAAAAGCGCGCGAGTTCGGATCGACCGGGAAGTGGAGTTGCCAGCCGGTGTACTTCGCGTGGCGCCGCTTGAGGAAACCGTCAACGGCGTCATCGTGATTCCGCAAGCTCGAATTGCAGGCGTGACTGCCGAAAGCATCCGCCTTCAGATTCGCTCCGGCGCCGCGGCGAACGTGGAAGCGGCAACCAACGCCGCAGCCGCGCGATCGCTGCTTTCGCTGACCGGCGAGACCCGCGGACGGTTCCGCGAATTCTGTCTCGGCTTTCATCCAAAGCTCACGGCAACGCCCGGCCAGAGGACGCTGCCTTATTACGGTTACGGAGCGGGCGTCGTACGAATGAGTTTTGGCGACAATCAGGAATTGGGCGGCGCCGTGAAGGGCGGCGCGGTGCGCTGGCTATTCTTCACCGATGCGACGGTCGAAGTGGACGGCCGCGTCCTGGTCCGCGAAGGCAACCTGATCGAGTGACGGCCGCGCCGCCTGGACTGTCAGGGCCGGACGATTGTGCCATCGAGCCGGCGGTCGTTTCCACGGCTGCCACGGACACCTCTATAGGGAAATTTCGCCGCGGCTTTTTCGTCCAGGTCGATTCCGAATCCGGGTGCCAGGCCCTCCGCACTCCGAACGCCGATTCATGAGGTCAAGTGTACCTGGGTTTCTTCCCGCATCCGATTCGACAGAGACGCGTGAAAACCGGTCACGCGGCGCTCCGTCACGGCGAGGCAAGTGTACCGCGAAACTCGGGCACTTTACCTCGCGACTGTCAAGTGCTAAATGGGATAGTCGCTTCCAGGACTTCGCCTGGCTTTCCCTGAACTGGTCAGCACACGTACAGCCTAAGCTGTGAAGCTGTATACTAATTTACAGTTCCACGGAATGCTTTCGATGGCCTCACGTGCGGTTTGGATAACAACGCTTTCCCTGGCCGCGGCAGGTCTGACAACTCGCGCGCTCGCCGCACCGCCGCCTTCCAACGCCTCATTGCGCTCCGTCGTCAATCAATATTGCACAGCTTGCCACAACGCCAGGATGAAATCGGGGGCGCTGGCGCTCGATTCCCTTGACCCGGACAAAGTGAGCCACAACCCGGCGGCGTGGGAGAGAGTTGTCCGCAGGCTTAGTGGACGTTACATGCCGCCCGTAGGGCTGCCAAGGCCGGATGAAGACACCTACAAAGCCGTGCTCGCTTCGCTTGAATCCTCGCTCGATGGCGCGGCTGCGGCGAAGGCGAACCCCGGACGAACCGATACGTTCCGGCGGCTGAACCGGACCGAATACCGCAACGCCATCAGGGATCTTCTCGCTCTGGATGTCGACGTCTCGTCCCTGTTGCCCGCGGACGAATCGAGTCACGGCTTTGACAACGTAACTGTCGGCGATCTCTCGCCGACGTTGCTGGAGCGGTACCTGTCCGCCGCACGGAAGATCAGCCGCCTCGCCATGGGAAGCCCCATTCGGTCGCCGGGAGGACACACCATCAGCCTGCCGCCAGACCTTACGCAGGAGGAACACTTCGATGAGCTTCCACTCGGCACCCGTGGCGGCGCCGTGGTTCACTATACCTTTCCAAGGGATGCCGAGTACGAAATCCAACTTCGGCTGACGCGAGACCGCAACGAACGAGTTGAGGGCCTGTACGAACCGCACGAAATCGAGTTGACGCGCGATGGCGAGCGCATCGGACTATTCACTGTAAAGCCCCCGGCTAAGGGAGTCGATCATCACGCCGTCGATAACCACCTCAGTTTACGCATGCCTGTGAAGGCGGGTCCCCATGCGCTCGGCGCGGCGTTTCTGAAGAATCCGTCGACGTTGCTCGAGACCGAGCGTCAGCCCTATCAGGTGCACTTCAACATGGACCGGCACCCTCGAGTACAACCGGCCCTGTACTCCATCTCGATTATCGGCCCTTACAACTCGAGCGGTCCTGGCGACACTCCAAGCAGGCGGCGAATTCTCGCGTGTCAGCCATCAAAGCCTGAGGAAACAGCCTGCGCCAAACAGTCGCTCGCGATCCTGATGCGCCGCGCGTACCGCCGCCCGGTTACCGATGAGGACTTGAAGGTCCCACTGAAGTTCTACGAGGACGCCCGCAGGGAAGGCGGGTTCGAAGCGGGCATGGAAATGGCGTTGAGCGCCGTGCTGGTGAGTCCTGAATTTCTCTTCCGCGTCGAGCAGGACCCGGCCGGTATAGCACCGGACACGGCCTACCGCATCGGAGATTTGGAACTTGCATCCCGGCTCTCGTTCTTCCTTTGGAGCAGCATTCCGGACGACGAACTGCTCGACGCCGCAATTGCGGGAAAACTTCATACACCCACCGTGCTCGAACAGCAGGTGCGCCGTTTGCTTAAGGACAGGCGCTCGGAGGTTCTGGCAACCAATTTCGCCTCGCAGTGGCTCTACCTGCGCAATCTCGCGTCGTCAAATCCGGACATGCGAATGTACCCGGACTTCGACGACAATCTGCGGCAAGCCTTCCGGCGGGAGACCGAGATGTTGTTCGAAAGCGTGTTGCGGGAGGATCGCAGCGTTCTCGATCTGCTCACGGCAAACTACACGTTCCTCAATGAACGCATCGCCAAACACTATGGGATCCCGAATGTCTACGGAAGCCGCTTCCGGCGTGTCGAGTTGGGCGGGGAAATGAACGGCAAACGTGGGGGAATCCTCCGCCAGGGAAGCGTTCTCACGGTCACTTCCTACCCTACCAGAACCTCGCCCGTGATTCGCGGCAAATGGATTCTCGACAATATCCTGGGCGTTCCCCCGCCACCGCCGCCCGCGGCCGTTCCGGCGTTAAAAGAAAGCATCGGTTCCGGAAAACTTCCGCCCATGCGGGAGCGTCTCGCCGAGCACCGCACAAATCCGGCCTGCTCCGGTTGCCATCAGCTGATGGACCCGGTGGGCTTCTCGCTCGAGAATTACGACGCCGTCGGCCGCTGGCGGACTTCCGAAGACGCCACAATGGTTGATGCCTCGGGCGGCCTTCCTGACGGCAGCAAGTTCAGCGGCGTCTCGGGACTCCTGCGCGCCGTCGAAAACCGGCCCGACGCTTTTCTGACTACGTTTACGGAAAAGCTTCTTACTTATTCGTTAGGTAGGGGCGTTGAATATTACGACGCTCCCGCAGTCCGAAAGATCGTTCGAGACGCACGGGCGAAGGACCTGCGATTCTCGGAGTTCATCGTCGGCATTGCCGCCAGCACACCGTTTCAAATGAGGAGATCGCAATGATCGTCACGAGGAAATCTCTCCCCCGCCGCACCATGCTGCGGGGAATGGGCGCCACCCTGGCGCTGCCGCTGCTCGATGCAATGGTCCCGGCTATGACCGCGCTCGCCGCGACGCCGGCAAAGCCCGTACGCCGTTTGGGATTTGTGTACGTCCCTATGGGATCGAACATCTCTCAATGGACGCCGCCTGGAACGGGAAAGCTCACCGACCTGTCGCCGTCCCTTCGTTCGCTCGCAGCGTTCGTCGATCACCTTACGGTCATCACGAATCTCGAATTGAAGAACGCGTATCCGGGCACTCATGCTACTTCGAACGCGGCGTTCCTCAGCGCCGCCACCGCGAAGTGGACCGAGAGCAGCGACTACCATCTCGGCACCACCGTCGACCAGATAGCCGCGCGGAATATGGGCGGGGACACGCGGCTGCCCTCGCTCGAGCTGGCGATGGATCTCCTTGCGACCGTCGGCCAGTGCGATAACGGCTACGCCTGCGTCTATCAGAACAACCTGTCCTGGTCCTCACCCACGACGCCGCTTCCGGCCGAGGCTCACCCGCGCATCGTATTCGAGCGCCTGTTCGGCGAGGGTGGCAGCACGGCGGACCGCCACGCCGAACTACGGAAGAACGCGAGCCTCCTCGATTGGGTTAATGAGGATATTACCCGTTTGAAGAAGAAACTCGGGGCAGGCGACCGCGGCAAAGTGGCGCAGTACCTCGATACAGTCCGTGAGGTCGAACGCCGCATACAGAAGGCCGAGGCCGCGACGGCGGGCTCTCCGCTCCCGGATCTCGACCGCCCGGTTGGCGTGCCCGCATCCTACGCGGACCACGCAAAGTTGATGTTTGACTTGCAGGTGCTTGCCATGCAGGCCGACGTCACTCGGGTCATTACGTTTCAGCTCGCACGGGAAGCCAGCACGCGGACTTATCCCGAAATAGGCGTCTCCGACGCTCACCATCCGCTGACTCACAACAAGGGAAATCCGGAAATGCTGGCGAAGGTGGCACAGATCAACGCCTTCCATGTGTCGCTGTTCGCCTATTTTCTCGACAAGCTGAAGTCCACGGCGGATGGAAATGGGTCGCTGCTCGATCACTCCGTTTTCCTTTACGGAAGCGGGATGGGAAATCCCGACGTGCACGATCACGTGAATCTGCCGATTTTGGTTGCCGGAGGTGGCGCCGGCAATCTCAAGGGCGGCCGTCATATCAGGTATGCCAAGCCCGCACCGTTGGCGAACCTGCATCTGACCCTGCTCGAGAAGGCGGGTGTCCACCTCGACTCCTTTGCCGACAGTAACGGAAAAGTGAAGGAACTGCTTGATCCGCTCGCATTGTAGGCCGGTGTTGAAGGGGCACAGACTTTGGGAATGGGGAGCGGCCGTGCTGCTATCCACGGTCAGCCTCGCCGGTCCAACCATTTCCAGCTCGCAACTCGCCGACGCCGTGAAACAGGCGGATCGCGTTGCCGTTCGAGCTCTCCTCGAACGTCGCTCCGACGTCAATGCTCCTCAGGTCGATGGGACCACGGCACTGCATTGGGCGGCACACCAGGACGATCTCGAAACGGCCGGCTTGTTGATCGGCGCCGGCGCGAACGTGAAGGCCGCGAACCGCTATGGAGTGACGCCGCTCTCTCTGGCCTGCACGAATGGCGCCGCCATGGTCGAGTTCCTCCTCAAATCTGGCGCGGATCCGAACACGGCGCTCCCGGGCGGTGAGACGGCGCTCATGACTGCCTCGCGCACCGGAAACGTGGCTGCGGTTAAAGCGCTGCTTTCGCGCGGGGCCGATTTCAAGGCTAAGGAATCGAGGCGTGGACAGACGGCCCTGATGTGGGCCGCCGCCGAAGGCCACGCCGCTGTGGTCGAGACGCTGATCGAGGCAGGGGCGGATTTTCGTGCCCGCTTGAAGACCGGGTTTACGCCATTTCTGTTTGCGGTGCGCGAAGGCCGCATCAGCGCAGTCCGCTCGCTGCTTAAGGCCGGCGCGGACATCAACGAAACCGTGCTCACGGAGCAGAACACCGCGACCAAACTCGCGAGCGGCGCGGGGGCGCCGCGACACGGCACAAGCGCACTGGTCTTGGCCGTTGCGAATGCGCACTTCGAACTTGCGGCGGTGCTGCTCGACGCCGGGGCTGACCCGAATGCGGCGGCCTCCGGCTACACGGCGCTGCACGCAATCACGTCGGTCCGCAAGCCGGGCCTGGGCGACAATGACCCGGCTCCGGAAGGGTCCGGCAACATGACCAGTCTCCAACTGGTGAGGAAGCTCGCGTCGCGCGACGCGAACCTCAACGCCCGGATGACGCGGCGGATCGCTTTCGGACTCACGGGCTTGAATACCATGGGTGCGACTCCTTTCCTGCTTGCCGCCAAGAATGCTGACGCCGAGCTGATGCGGTTGTTGGCGGAACTAGGTGCGGACCCCTCCCTTACGAATGATGACGGTTCAACGGCGCTGATGGCGGCCGCGGGACTTGGAACACGATCTCCAGGCGAGGACGCCGGGACGGAGCCCGAAGTCTTGGAAGCGCTCCAGGTGGCGCTCGATCTGGGCGCGGACCTGAACGCGGTAAACAAGAACGGAGAGACGGCGATGCATGGAGCGGCCTACAAAAATAGCCCCCGCGCCGTGGAATTTCTGGCCGCCAAGGGCGCGAACATTGAAATCTGGAACCGGAAAAACAAGTTTGGCTGGACGCCCCTGACGATCGCCGAGGGACACAGATTCGGAAACTTCAAGCCCTCCGCGGTGACCGTGGCCGCGTTTCACCGGGTCATGAAAACGGCCGTGGTGGCGTCGGGCGGGAAGCCCTGAAAGGGAAACGCACAAGCAATCTCCACCCTCAAGACCGCGGCGCCGCGGCCTATGCCCCGCAGTGGAAGCGCATTCCTCTCAAAGCGGCCGCGCCCGTAGCGCGGGAACACCCGCTTCGAGATCGAGAGAATAGGGTCTCCAGCCTGCCCGGGGATCTCGCCTCGAACAAGGTGATTGCGGAAGCCCAACACTGCCGCGATCCCTTCACCTGTTCGGCGCTGGCATTCGCCGCGGCTCTGTGAGAAGGTTGCGGGAAATAAAATTCAGGCTGCCGTTTGCCGCGCGGGCGCTTCCGCGGATTTGATCGGCGACGGCAAGAGCGCGCGTTGCCGGCCTCATCTCAGCCGGGGAGACGCAACGCAGTCACTTCGCACCCCGCTTCAAATGGGTCGTCATGAACTCCCCCATCGAATATGCCAGGATGCAGAACATCAGCGCGTCCAGGGCGGCGAAGGCGCCGGCGGCGAAACCTTCGTGCATGGCGTGCTGCATCTCAGTTGAAATCTTTACGATCGCTAGAATCGCCGTCGGCATCGCGGGACCCAAAGTGTACAACCTGTTCGCACGGTCGATGTAACGATCGGGAGCGCTCCGGAACTGCGTGATCCTCGTCACCACCCCTTCGCCTATCAGCTTCGAAAGCCGTTCCTCAAGCACAAGCATATAGCGTGCTTCGCGCGAGATAACCGCCGTCCGGCTCAGTACCTGAGCGATCAGGCTGCACAGAATGAACCACATTACCGAAGTGACCGCGTGATGAACCCAGAACCGGTCGAGTTGGGTGGCGTCAGAGTGAGCGGCGTTCGCGATCCACGCGATGGCGATGTTCTGGAACGCAGCCTGGTCCAGAATTTCTATGGCGAAGGCAAATAGCACGGCGAAGATCCCGGCCGCTATGTACATCCGCAAGCGCAGTTGGGTTTCGATTACTTCGCGGGAGTCCCGGTAATGCTGAAAAAGGATTTCTGCAACCTTATCGGGACTCGCCGTCATCCTTCATCTCCAAACACGCGCTTGAAAATCCGGCTCACGTTACGAAGCTGGCGGTCGAGCGAAAAACTGCCGGCAATTTGTTCGCGAGTAAGCGCGGCCGCGATTTCGGGGTCGGTCTCGATGGCCGCCCGGAAATCCCCCTCCTCCCGCCAGGCGCGCATGGCGTGCGTCTGAACCAGGCGATAGGCCGTCTCACGCAGCATGCCGGACGCCGCGAGATCGAGGAGAACCTGGCCTGAAAACACCAGGCCTCGCGTCAGCTCGAGGTTCCGCCGCATGCGCTCGGGATACACCATAAGATTCTCGACCAGGAGCGCGGTCTTCTCGAGCAGGTAATCGGTAAGGATCGTCGAATCGGGCAGAATGACGCGCTCGACGGACGAGTGTGAAATATCACGCTCATGCCACAGGGCGATGTTTTCGAACGCCGCTTGCGCGTTCGACCGTACGACTCGTGCAAGTCCGCAAATCTGTTCGCAAGTCACGGGATTTCGCTTATGCGGCATGGCCGAACTGCCCTTCTGTCCGCTTGAGAAGAACTCCTCAGCCTCGCGCACTTCGGTGCGCTGCAGGTGCCGCACTTCAAGCGCGATTTTCTCGCAACCGGCGGTGATGAGTGCGAGCGTCGAAATATAGTGAGCGTGGCGATCGCGTTGCAGCACCTGCGTCGAAGCCGGGGCTGGCTGGAGCCCAAGCCTCGCACAAATCTTTTCCTCGGTTTCCGGACCCAGATGCGCGAACGTGCCCACGGCGCCCGAAATTTTGCCGAATCGCATGCCGTCCGCTGCGTCACGCAGACGGGCAGAGTTCCGGCCGGCCTCTTCGTAAAAAACGGCAAGCTTCAGTCCAAAGGTGGTCGGCTCCGCGTGGACGCCGTGCGTGCGCCCGATCTGAACTGTTGATCGGAATTCAAGTGCACGCCGCTTCAGCGCTCCTCGAAGCCGGGCAAGGCCGCGCTCGATCAACAGGGACGCCTGGTGGACTTGAAGCGCCTGCGCCGTGTCCACCACGTCGTTGGACGTCAATCCAAAGTGAAGCCAGCGAGACGCTTCGGCATGACCCGCTGACGCCATGGTTTCAGCGACAGCCGTCGTGAAAGCGATTACATCGTGCCTCACTTCTTTCTCAATTTCGGCGATGCGCGCGGTGTCAAAGCCGGCGTGCATGCGCAACGCTTTCGCCGCTTCGGCTGGTACTTCACCGGCCTCGGCGAGCGTCTCTGACGCAGCCAATTCCACTTCAAGCCACTGCTGGAACTTGTTCCGCTCGCTCCAGATTTGACCCATTTCCGGGCGCGTGTATCGGGAAATCATCTCTAAGCGAGTTTAGCAGCCTGGGCGCTCCGGCTCAGATCAGACGCTGACAACGGCGCATCCCGCGCCGCGAATCAGGGAGTAGGCGTTGGTGCGCAAGCGGCCGAAGACTCCGGACGACGAGCCCCTGCCGATGACAAGCAAATCGGCATGATACTTCACGGCGGCCGCACAAACAACCTTCGTGACGTCGCCGTCCTCGATGTGCGTCTCGGGTTTGACGGCGAGCCTTTCGGTCAGCCGCTCCAACTCCTCCCGAGCTTGTCCAGCGAGCATCGCCCGCCAGTCCGGATCGAAATAGCCGCCTTCGCGCGGCTGGAGCGACGGAGTGGCGTGGATTATCGTGAGCCGGGCGTCGAGCGCCGCGGCCATGTGCGCCGCCCATTCCAACGTTTTTGGGCTCTGCACCCCGAGGTCTAGCGCGCAGAGAATGTTCCTCAGCGGCGGCTCCCCTGCGGCCTCGGCCTCTTCCAGATGCGCGCCCGTAAGCACAGGACAATCGGCATCATGCAGCACCTTAGCCGTGACCGAACCAAGAATGAAGCGCCGGAACGGACCGTAGCCGTGGGTTGGCATCACGATAAGGTTCGTGTGCTCTTTGTGCGCGTGATCGACGATCATCGACGCAGGCTCGCCTTCGACGACAAGGCGATTCACCTTGAGGGCTTCTAATTCCTTAGCCAGATACGCGTCGAGTTCGTCTTTCACACGCTCCGCCCGGTGGGCGACGTATCCCGCAAGCACGGAGCCTCCCGTTTCGAACGAGGCAAATTCATACTCTGGCGGGACCAGGGCATAGAGCAATGTCAGTTCGCTCTGGAACCGGCTGGCCAGCGTCCGGGCGTAATGCGCCGCGCCAGTACAGCGGGCCGAAAAATCCACGGGGAACAGGATCTTGTTCAAGGGCAGCATGGTGACTCCTTCCACGCAAGCTGCAGCAATTCGCTGGCCGCTCGAGTAGGGCGCAATTCAGCGTTCGACGCCGAGGTCGGTCAGTATCTTCGGCGCGGTCTCCTCCATGGCGAGAAGGCTGTGGCACGCGTTGCAGTCCTGTGTGATGGACTTCCCGGCGCTGTTCGGGTGCTTGTCATCATGGCAGCGAAAGCAGCCAGGATAGTCTTCGTGGCCGATGTTGTTCGGGTATGTCCCCCACGTGACCTTCATTTTCGGGAACACATTCCGGCTGTAGATCGAAAGAACGGCCGCCGCTGACCGCTTGATGTCCGCTTGACGCTCCTGGAAGACAGCCGGATATGAGGTCCTATAGAAGTTCTCAAAGCCGGCTTCAATGGTTCCGGCGCCTGCCTGCCGCAGCAACTCGACGCTCTTTTTTCGCGCAAACGGCAATTCCCGCGAGATTCCCCCATCGTCGAGAGCGCGGTCGACGGCACGCTCCGGCAGGTCGAATACGTGGGTTGGACGGTTGTGGCAGTCCATGCAGTCCATCTCGCGGATGCTCATTCCCTTCGGCGGTTCCGCGCCGCCGAAGGTCTCCGAGCGGCCGGAATCGTTCTTGTATTCAACCCACGGGATCGTCTGCCTCTGGGCGTCGGCGTGCGCGTAACGAATGCTGACGCCTTGGCCGAGGTGCGCTCCGTGTATTCCGGGAGTGCGGCCGCCGCCACCGATGCGCATCAGTAGGACGGTCTTCGTCCTGGTGTTGGCTTCATCGTCGGCGAATTTCGTGATCGATCTCAGCCGGTCGCCTCCGTACTTCTGCGGCCAATGACAGGTTTCGCAGGTTTCGCGCGCGGGCCGCAGGTTCGCCACTGGCGTGGGTATGGGTGTCGGATAGTTCTGTAAGGCCACGGCGAATACCTGGCCCACTCCTGAAAGCTTGCTTTGCACGAACCACGACGCGCCCGGGCCAATGTGGCATTTTACGCACTCGACCCGCGAGTGTGGGGAATTCCCATAGGCCGCGTACTCCGGTTCCATCACCGTGTGGCATGTCGTGCCGCAAAAGGCCGAGGAATCCATGTAGCTGACTGCCTGGTAGCTCACCTGGCCGGCGACCACCACGTTGACAATCGACGTAAGCCCCACGAAGATCAGGAGCCGGCGGAACTCCGAGTGGTGTAGATCGAGGGGCGGGAACGACGAGGGATACGACCCGTCCCTGTTCTCCCGGCGGCGCCTGAACCAGATTCCCGCCGGGATCAGTGAAAGTCCTCCAAAAAATAGTGCGGGCAGGCCGAGGAAGACAAAAATCCCGAAGTAGGGATTGCCGACTTCGCCCCGCATGCTCAGCGGAAGGAACGAAAACCAGAGCACCGTGGCGCTCGTGACCGTGAAGACACCGATCCTGCTTATCCAGTTGTTGGATAGATAGACAAGTGGAGCGAATTTTTCTTTCATTTAGCTTTCTTCTTGCTCTTCCCCGTAAGCCACGCAGTGTCCATCGGGTATACGTCGGGATCGAAAATCACGAAATAGAAATGCCAGACGACAATGGCGAGAGTGGCCAAAACCGCCTCATAATAGTGAATCGATGTTGCGATGTCGAGCGCGTCCTTCGGCAGCCACCGCATGACAAGATTGTTCGCCCAGAGCATCACTCCGCTCAGGATCATCACGGCCTCGCCCCACACCACCGCCCAATACTCGGCCTTCTCCACGTAACTATGCGGGGAACGGGGTGGCGGGGCTGACAATATTCCCAGGTTGTACAGAAAACGGCGGGAACCCTCGATGATATCGGCCCATCGGGGCAGAAGGGACATCCAGTGCCTCCGCAAGTCCGGACTTACCCACAGCGAAAAAAGGTGCAGGACCGACACCACGGTACAGACGATGGCTGCGGCCCGGTGCACGTAACTTCGCACCGGCCAACTGGTTTCCCACATGGTTAGCGGCGCCGCCCAAAAATGATCGGGGTATTTCAAAGCAAAACCGGTCCATGCCAGTATGATGAACGACGAGCCGAGGAGAGCGTGCTCGATACGCTCAAAACCCAACATCCGTACTTCGTACTGGGTGTCGAAGGCCGCGGCGGGGGGAGATGCCGAGAAGCGCATCCGCGCCGCCTTCCGCACCCAATCGCCCGCGTTGTGGAGGAACATGAGCCCGATCACCAAGGGAATCGCCAGGAGGTAAAACTGGCGGACCCAGCGGAGCGCGGTGGATTCATTGCGACCCTCGGCCAGATGAACGGCTCCGATGGCGAAGCGTTGTCCGGCGCCTGTGTGGCACCGTCCGCAAGTCGTGGGAAGGTTTGCCGGGTGGATCGTGGAATTCCTGTCGCTCGATGGAAGGATGTTGTGAACGCCGTGGCAGCTGGCGCAGTTCGCGACAGTCTGGGACCCGGCCTTGGCCGCGAGGCCGTGGAAGGAGGCGTCGAAGCTCAACACCCGGTCCGCCGGAAGCCCGAACTTCCGCGCGAGGCGAAGATCGCTGTGGCATCCGCCGCATGTCTCGCGGACTTGCCCGGGGCTCGCGGGCGAGGCAGAGCTGCTGTGTTTCTGGATGGAGTGCTCGCCGTGGCAGTCCGTACAAAGAGGCGCTTGAGGAACTCCCCTTGCGAGCGCGCGTCCATGAACGCTGGCGGCGAACTGCTTCGCGACTTCGTCATGGCACATCCCGCACGTCGCCGGGACTCCAGTGCGAAAGGCCTGCGTACGCGGCTTGAGAGCTTCGTGAGCGCTTCCGTGACAGACGGCGCAATCGGGCGCACCCGCGTTTCCGCGGGTGCGCTCCAATCCGTGGACGCCCTTTGCCTCTTCTCTACCGATATCCGCGTGGCAGTTCGAGCAGGCGGGTTTGGCCAGTTTCGCCGCGTGCGGATATTCTTCATGCTTTTCGTGGCACGTCCCGCAGGAAAGCGCGGTGTGCGCACCCGCCTGTGGATCGAACTTCTTCCCCTCTTCGTGGCACTGCGCGCAGGTTTCCTGCCCCCAGCCAGCCCACGCTATCCACAGGCCCAAACATACTATCCTCACCGCCAACCGTGGCCTCAGACCCCCTCCTGTTCGTGCCTAATACGCCGGAATCTTCGAGCTGTTCTGCAAGTTGCTGTAAAGATAAGACCCAGCCAGCAGAACGCCCAGAATCACCACGACGATGGTGAACATCTCCCCCCACCAGTCCAGACTCGCCAACTTCCTGCCCAACATCACTTGCTGCCCAACCAAGGGGGCGTCGGAGTCCCGGATATGAAGGCTGTCGTCTTCAGACCGGGCCACCATGTTCCGGTAAATCGCTAGACCGATAACTATCGAAGCCATAAACACCCACGAACATACCAAATAGTTCCAGTTAATGGTCATAATCGTCTCTCCACATTCTTGATTTGGGCGAGCGGCGCGAACTTGCTTCCGGTCGCCTCCTCAATAGCGTCCACCACCATGAGCATGTACCCATCAAGTGCGCAGCGCACCTCACGCCGCGGTTCACAGCTTCCGTCGGACTCCTCGTTCCTGCAAACGGCGCACACATCCCGGCGAATCGCCTCGATATAGTCCTCGATACGCTCACTCTTTGTCGACTGTATGGCTTGGGCGACCCGCGGAAACAGACGAAACAGCGAACAGTCGTCAGGGTCATTCAATCCGCATTCACCGCTCACCGTTCCGTCAGTGCAGACCGGGCATACGCGACTCCTTACGATTTCTTCGAGTTCCTCAAGAGACCGTTCCACATCAGCCTCCTCTTTCCCGGCGACAGTTTCAATGCATTTCGCGGGCCACTTCGGACACCCCGGACTTGGCGGCGGATACCGTTCGTGGAGTCCCGCAACCTGCAAAACACTGGGGTTAACCGCGCAAACAAGCGTCATCTTGCACACTAGCGGTCCTGAAGCGCACCATGCGCGCCTGGGCGCCGGCAACGGGCCTGGTAACGCCGAGCCGATTTCTCGAACGCCAGAAATCCGCCAGGAAAAACACTCTTCCGGAGGTGCAGGTGGACGCTCGCAGAGCAGATCAGTTAGCCCTCCTGCGGTGCAAGAGACCGCCTGCGAGCTTGGCGAGCGGGCCGTTTGAAAGGGCCGGAGACCAGTTCCACTTGTAGAGCAATCGAGATTTCGTCGGCAAAGCGCCGTGGGCCAGCCTTGATCGGCAAGTGGCCTGCGCGTCCAAAGATCGTACCATGCGCCCATCATGCGTGATACTCACGTCTGCCCCTTCGCGTCGTCTTTGGTCACTGCTTTGCTTGAGCCAGGCTGTTGAAGAGCTGGGAGGTGTGGTATGGACTCGAAAACAGTCGAACAGCTCGCGGCGCTAATGTCGAGTAGAATATGCAGGGTTTGCGTCGATCGCAACCCGGACGGCAGTTGCGATAGCCGCGCCGAAGGTACCTGTTCGTTAATGTCGAAGCTCCCGTTGGCTGCCGAGGCGGTCCTCAAGGTCCAGAGCGACCGGATGGAGCCCTATATTGAATCGATCCGCGAAACCGTATGCGGCGGGTGTAACCTTCGTTATGATGACGGCACCTGCGATTCGCGCGACACGGATCGCTGCATGCTGAATTCCTATCTGCCGCTTGTAGTCGAGGCGATCGAGGAATTTTTTGGGCGGCAGAGGGTACCGGCATGAAGAAGAACGCGCGCGGCGTTGTGGTCTGAATACTTGCAACTGGGTATGTGCTTGACTCCTGTAGGCACAATGGGTAGTATCCGGGAGTGGAAGACTATCCGCGGAATCTGAGGGAGTTCGACACTCGGTTCTCCAGCGAGGAGAGGTGTCGGGAGTACCTTTTCAAGCTGCGCTGGCC
>SXGT01594719.1_pt1 | contig 21972 bp, 21 predicted proteins | sample 3176221 | NCBI WGS metagenome assembly SXGT01 (sample SAMN11356862, study PRJNA531348) | freshwater metagenome | isolation source: freshwater sample F1-120 | place: China: Fuxian Lake, Yuxi | collected 2017-12-25
ACCATCCCTCCCATCGCCATTCCAATCCCCTGCTATTGGAATCCATTTGCTTGCACTAACTCCGAATTGAAATTCAATCTCGGGAACGGCCGGCGCTGAAAGTTGGTTGCGCAACATAAATACACTACGATCCGGATCGTAAAATCCCACACCATCGATTCCATCGCCATTCCAGTCTCCAACCAATGGTATCCAATTGGAATCTTGAGGACCGAAAGGAAATTCGATCTCCGGTTTCTCGATAGAGTCGTTACGCCAGAGAAAAAAGTACCGACTGGCACGGTGAAAAAATCCAATGGCCTCGTTGCCAGTTCCCATCCAATCGCCATATAACGGGTAAGAGAATCCCTCTAGCTGCCAGGGCAACAAGCGTCCCACACTTCCACGGTATGGGTCTCTTATAACAACTACCCCTGGGTTTTGAAACAACAACCCTACCGTGCTTTTAGGTTTCGATGTGAGGTTATCAAGAAGAAATACATCCCTAGGTTTTACCGGAGTAGGGGTAATAGGTTTCTCAGATACCTCCGTATCCAGTAACCTTGCATATGGAGATGGACTATCCACTGGCGCCGGTTGGGGAGGAGAATCCTTGGTTTTCCTTCCGGAAAACGGAAATGCCCTGAAAAGAATATCCTTTAGACTCATCGAATTTTCAGCCTGATTGCCGATCTCAGGTTAAGTAACTTCCCCGTTTACCGAGGACGCGTAGAGACATATCGACCCACTGTTACCTGACTATCCTCCCCCGCAAGCTCTTTTAGCTTCGGGGATATCGTCACGCCCCTCCAACAACGAAGCATCCTCGGAGGTATTCAACCTCAGGTCGTAATAATCTTTCAGGATACTGGAAACCTCCCAACCAATAGTAGCTGGTTCGCTGTACTCGATTTCAGCTTCTAGTGCCTTCATAAGTGCTCTATTAATTCGTCTAGGATTAGCGGTCAAGGGCAGAAGCCGTCCACGCTTGGTAAGCCGGATCCGCTCTCCAACCGCGCCTATGTCCAAGGCGACTGGGTACATGCCGTTTTGCCAAGCCTCGGAAAGGGCGAAACAATGGGTTTCTGGCCAAGGGCTCAGGAATAGCGCTATCCGTGCTTGGCTTAATTCGATAAGGCGCGGTAAATCCTCGCGTTGGTAATATCCAAATATCGTAACATTGCGATAACGGCTGAAAGCCTTGTCATCTCCGGTATATCCAATAATAATGAACTTAAGGGGCAATCCTTCCTTTTCAGCATTTCGAATGCAACGCAATAAAATTTCTTGCCCTTTGTGTACACCTATGGCGCCGATTACGGCTACGGTATGTCCTTCCCCCTTGCGCACCGGAGGAATTCCGCAAACGGGCTCCAAATGCGGTATGACATTTAGGTTTGATAAACTGAAGTGAGCCCTATAGCGCTGCGCCACATCCTCGCTAGGCGCGAATATCCGGCGAGCCTTGTTCAAGACTTCGTGATACACGGCTCGCCAGTGCGCGACATCATCTCCGAATTCCGAGTATTTTTGGTCTAGGTCGTGTTCGAGACCATTGAGCTTTACGCAACGCGTGCAGTTTTCGGCGGAATATTGAGCTTCGCCACAATAATACCCACTTTCGTCGATCATGTTGATGCGCGGACAAATCGGCAGATAATCATGAGCGGTAAAATCGTAGGCAACGCCCAAGCGCTCCGGGAGATCCCAGATTCGCTTCGGGAAATGCATGGTTTGGTGGTAATGAATATGCCATATTCCAAGATCGCGCAAATCGCGAGCCAGGGAATCCCAGTCCGCGGGATAACGGTAATGTATGGTGTATGGTAAACCGTGGCAAACAAGCTGCCACCGTTCGGCGGTAATAGACATCAACTCGATAACCGACACACCCTCGCGCGCTAGACCAGCCGCCAAGAAATTCGCCGCGTTCTGGGTACCCCCTCCCAGACCATGGATCACAAACAAAAGGTAACGCGGGGCATGTTCCTGCAACAATAACTTGGCGATCCTATTCCTGGCACCGGCCAGGGGATCTTGGACTATAAAGCGCTGTATCGTCGCCGAGTAATCCGGGTAAAGCGAATGTAACTTGACTAGGTTGCGCTGAATCTGATCTTTCTTTCCCTCAGCGAAAGAAACGCCGCCTTCGTGTTCGACGAATACGTCGCAAGCGGCGACATGACGCCATCCTAGGGTAGAGGCACGAAGACAAAAGTCATTTTCCTCCCCGTAACCCTTGCCCCACTGCGCTTCGTCGAAATAGCCAAGTTCGTCCAATACGTCGCGCTTAATATACATACAGAACCCCACGGCGGTGGGTATGTCCACGACTTGCCCGGCGTTAGCTTGCGCGAACAAGGCATCTAGGCGCTCCACGGAAAGCCCGACCGGAATTGAATTTTCGCGGCAAAATCCCGGAAAGCTGCAAATCGTGGCGTTGTTGGAAAATGGCGTGGCCGTTCCGATATTGGCCGCGCCATAGGCGGCTCCACGCAATCGGTCGAGCCAGCCGACCGCCACCGCCGTGTCGGCATTCAGCAACACCACATCCCTGCCCGGATGCAAACGCATACCTCGGTTCACGGTACCGACGAAACCGAGGTTGTCCTTGTTTTCCAAGAGCATAAATCCATGCTCTAGGGACAATCGCCTCAAGTCAGCGCTTAATTCCGAATCCGGGCTCGCATCGTTGATTACCACTAGTTCCATTGACGCGCGGCAGCCCGCGCTCAATACGCTGGAAATACAACGCAACACATCCTCACGCCCCAAGTAAACAGGGATGATGACATCAATGACCACCTCTCGATTCTGGCGGGCCGGTAGTTTGACCAATGGGGCAAGTTGAAAGTCGATTTTTCCGGGAATTCGTTTGGCCCGCCGCAATTCGCTTAACGCCTTGGCGACAATTTGCGTACGCAACCAACCCGTGACATCCTCGTCAAAGGCAAGCCCCCCCGCGAGAGATTTCCACCGCGATTTATCGTTCAGTATCTCCGCCAAAGTGGTCAGGGATCTCAAGGCGATATCATAGGGGGTATACAAAATGCTAGGCCCCAGGACGCGTACCTCGGTTCCCGCCAGACGGATATCCAGGGTAAGACTGGCGCATTCCCAGCCCGGGGGGCTGATCTTGAATTCGAATCCACTCCGGCCGCCGGGTTGCTCCGCCAAGTCGGGTCTCGGCTGATTAGCCTTGACCCTGGCCGCGGGGGCTCCATTAACCAGAAGTTCCAGTGTCACGGGACGGCTGGGTGCCGCGGTATTTACTATCCACCCCCCCACGCGTTCTACACCGGCGGAATCGATGTGCCCTCGGTATCCGGCCTGGATGGTAATATCATGCCGTATGCGCCGAATCTCTCCATCCGAATTCATCAACTCAATTTCTATCGAGTGTGGCTCGGTATCGAAGACTATATCGGGCAAGTCTCCACGAAAACCATAGCGGCCGTCGTCACGCGGCTTACTGATTTGGTTGGCGGGAATCTCTCCGTGAAGCTCCCCGTCGATCAAAACGGCGATGCGAGAATGCCTAGGAGCGGGGCTTCTTTCCCGAACCCACCCCACCAAACTTCCCGTTTCGTCGAGGCGAAAATCGCCGTCGAACTCTCCACCGCCCACGCTGACCGGACTGCCCTCCAATTCATTCCCGGTATCCACGCAATGGAACCGAAACTCATGCGTCGTCCCGTTCAACCAGCTTTCGTCCGGCTGCCATGCAAAGCCGCAATTCCCGTATCCACGCAACTCGCTTTCTGAACGCGGCAAGTGGGCATCGAGTTTCCCTATTTCCCGGCCATCCACCGTAACCGACAGCCTGACTGTATTGTGTGGCTTGCGAGGATCGAAAGCCCAACCGACAACTCTTCCCGCCCTCATTCCTTCCACCTTTCCCAGCAGGCGTCCGCCTTCATTCCTTTCGGGGCGCCACCGAGGCAGGCCCATGACGCTGGCGGCGAATCCCTGGAGAATGGTCGAATTGCCGGGGTAATCCGCGACGATGGCATCGAGCCAAGCCTCCTGGGTCTGGGTGATGTCCGCGCGAATCGGCTCTTGCAACAAGAAAGGCAGGCGGCGGGTTTCCCCGGCTTCGAGTATCCAGATTCGATCCCGCTTCCAATGCGCCAGTGCCAGCCGTGAAAAAACGTGCAGGAAGTTTCCTTCCAATAAGGCCTTGAGGGGTTCGGGAAAGCCCCCCGACCGTATTGGGGGAAGAGTTTGCAAGGCAACATCCATTAAACACTGAGCGGCTGGTGTCGGCCACGGAATACGGACATAAACGAGTCCATTCGGTCCCGGCATGGAAATGGCTTGCGGTTCAGCGAATGTCGCGGCGATTTTTTTCCTGGCGGCATTGCTAAGCTGAGGAAAAACCCGGTTCACCTGCACCATCAAGGTCTTTTCCAGACGCAATCGGCTCTCGGGTGACCAGGAATTCAGAAGATTTTTCGGGAGGGGTTTGGCTTTTTCGCATTTGGCTTCGGCGAGCACCTGGGCGTCGGCGTCGGCGATCCTGACCGTGAAGCTTTTCAGCTCCGTCAGTCCTCGAGAATAAACCACTAACAGGTAATCGGGTCGCTCCGCGAATTCCATTCCCAATATGGGTTTGGCCAAGGGAGCATCGTCCAGGAGAATATCGATCTGACCAGGAAGTTTACTCTCGCGCCGCCAATACAGAATCAGTAGGTCTTCGTAGGCATGAACCTGTAAAGGCTGTTTCGAGGTCATTGCTAATCAACAATACTGAAACAAGGTGTCGGGGCGTCTAACCGCCCCAACCGCTTGCCTTTGAAAAGTAACTCCTCTTCCGAAGTGCTACTTCAATGTCACCGTTGAAACGGCGATTAATGAATAATGAAGGTTCCGTCGGGAAGTTGGGTTAGCTTATCAACCTTCACATGTTCAAGATGTATGGTATCGGGATTCGCTGGATCGCCGCCCACCAAGGTCAGCAGGGTACCACCCTGACCATCACTGGCAATCGACTTGATATCTCCAGAACTGGTTTGACCATCGCCATTACGGTCGGAAATCTGCAAAACATCGCCCTTCTTGAAGTCGGTGATGGTGTCCTGGCCGGTCGGTGCCGAGCCGAAGACAAACAGATCCTTGCCAGCACCGCCCTTCAACGTGTCGTTGCCAGCACCACCCTCAATGCGATCCTTCCCGGCTCCCCCATTGATGGTGTCGTTGCCAGCACCACCCAAGAGAACGTCGTTTCCGGCGCCGCCATTGATCACGTCGTTGCCAGTCCCGCCCAGAACGGCGTCGTTGCCGGCTCCCGCGTTCACGGTGAGAGGGCCACTGCCTATGCCCTGCAAGGCATCGTTGCCACCACCTAGGTTGACCAAATGGGAGGCATTGTCGGTGATGAGGATATCGTTATCGCCCGAACCACCCACGACCTTGGTATTCACACCCGTGCCGACCACGCCGTCGCCGCTTTGGCCGAAGTTGGCCACTTGACCCGAAGCACTCACTTCGCCAAAAGCGAGCAATGTTTTGCCCGTGTCGGTCACGAACACCTGTTCAAAGCCACCCAGGGTTTTCACACCGGGACCCAAGCTCTCGTTGTAAAAGCCGTTGAAAAAGTTGCTCATCGCGTTGAACTGTTCCAACGCCGCACCCGTCACTGGCGCATTAGGATTGAGGTTACCAGTGTTAATAAGTACGTTTTGGCCGCCAAGTTCTGAAGCCATGTTTAAGTCCTCTTCAATCAAGTGTTGTTAAAGCCAGAGCCGAGCGCACAGACGCCCCTAAGGACTGTTTACTCAGCTTATATAATGTAGTAGTCAAGCCTCCTGACGCAAGCCCCTAGAGACAGATTCCTCGAAGGTCTTGAAGATGATGTCGAAAAACGTCCTTGGCTTGGTCTGTAGAAATGCGGTAACGGGCATTCCCGGAGCCAAGGCGACATTCGGCAGATCTTCCAGCGCATGGGCGTCGGTCCTGATGTGGGCAAGGAAGAAATACGGCGCCTGAGGATTCGACGGGTCTTCCAAGGCATCGCCGGATACATAGACGACCGTACCCACGATGTGGGGGACCGTGCGGCTATTATAGGCGAGCAATTGGATATCGGCATGTTGATTCACATGCACCAATTCGATGTCCTTGGTCATGACCTTGACTTCCATGAGCAGATCCTGCTTCTTGGGCACCAGTTCCATCAGCGGCTCACCAGGCCTGACCACTCCGCCCACGGTGGACACCTTGAGGCCGATCACTTGGCCGTCGCTGGGAGCCTCGACACGAAAACGATCCACCGCCTTCTCGGCGGGCTGCATTTTCTGCTGAACCTCGAACATGTTCTTTTTCGTTTCCTTTAGATCGTCGTCCGCGGCTTTAATGTATTCATTCCGCAGGTTGATAATCCGCAATTCGAGTTCGGACTCCGCTTGCCGGGCGGATGCCAGCCTCGCGGCGCTATAGCTCAGGTTTCCTCGCATGTCCGCCAAGGCTTCTTGCCACTCCATGAATTTACTCTTATCGACGAACTGCTTGGCGGCCAGGGCTTCACCCATCGTCACCCGCTGCTCCTTGAATCGTATGCTTTCTTCCATCTGCTGGAGTTGGGCCTGATAGCTCGCGGCCTCCTTCGCGGCATGGACGGTTTCTCCCCGCGTAATGGCGATCTGCGCATCAACACTCTTTTTCTTTGAAAGAAACAATGTTTTTTCATTGGCCAGCATCTCACGGACCTTGGGATCGTTGCTGCCCGTCAGTGCCAGAGGAAACTCCACCTTGTCCGCGAACTTTTGTTCGGCTTGGAGACGGGCCTCCTTGGCCAATAAAGCATTGTACTGGTCCCTTAAAATATTCAGGTTGGACCTGACTTCGGCGTCCTCCAATATCAGCAGGGGTTGCCCTTGCCGTACATATTCTCCCTCGTGGACCAGAATTTCCTTAATAACGCCGCCATCCAAATGTTGTATGGTTTTCCTTTTGGTTTCGATTTTTATAGTGCCCTCGGCAACCACCGCGCCGCTGATTGGCGCCAGAATTGTCCATGCCGTAAATCCACCCACGAACACTATGATGATAAACATCCCCGCCCGCACGATACGGGTAGCTTCTCCAGTTTCATCGAACGTTATGCTCAGCATAAGGCTATCCACCACATTGGTATTATTCCCGCCCTTACGCGAGATCACCATTAAATAGAAAATAAATTCAAACCATCACGGGTTTGGGTGCGGCCTCGTACTTCGTTATCACGAGCCGAGTTAACCGCTCCGAACCGTTCCCCTCGCGCGGGGCGCACCACCTGACGACGAAGCCTTGGCCTAACCTTTCCAGCGCCGCGCAAGGGATAATAAAGCCATCTTCGCGGCTCGCGGGCGCCTGGGGATTCACCCGATTACCCTTTCACGGGTAAGATTTAAACAAAAAATCGAGATACCCAGTGCCCCAAGAATTTATCCCGTGAATATACCGCGATTAGGCGGCGACCCCACTCCCCACCAAATGGGTCTCCCCCGTTGGCGCTACCACGCCGCTGACATGGCCAAGCCTACGCATGATTTCTTCCCTGGGTCCGAACATCAGCTGCTTGCCTTGCCCCAGCACCAGAATTTTGTCGGCGTCCTGCAAAATACTGGGCTTGTGGCTAACGATCACCAGCGTGACATTTTCCGCCTTCAAGGTTCGAATCGCCGCCAGCAAGGTCAGCTCCGATTGCCCATCCAGAAATGTGTTGGGTTCGTCCAGCACCACGAACCGGGGCCTTTCGAACAGCGCCCTAGCCAAGGCAATCAACTGCCTTTGCCCGCCGGAAAGCTTGTTTCCGGCCACCCCGATATCGGTGTCGTAGCCCTTGGGGAGGCGCAGAATCATTTCGTGGGCTCCGGCCCGTTTCGCCGCGTCCACTACCTCTTCCACCTTGCCGAACGCATCCCCCATGCGCGCGATGTTTTCCGCCACGGTACCGGCGAACAACTGCTGATCCTGGGGCAAATAGCCAATATGTTCCCCTAAGCCGTTCCGCGCCCAATGGAATACATCCGCGCCGTCGAGCCGTATCGTACCGTCACTGGCCTTGTAGGTTCCCACCATCAATCTCGCCAACGAGGATTTTCCGGAACCGCTGGAACCGACCACGCCGAGGGTTTGGCCAGACTCCAGCTTGAAATTGATGCCATTCAGAATCGTGCGCTCCCGATCCAGGAAAAACAGCAGGTTTTCCACCGAGAGATCTCCCAAGGGCGCGGCAAGCCTTAGCCCCTCGACCTCGCCCACCCGATCCTTCAACAATTCGCCGAGGCGCTGGTAAGCCTCGCGGAAACCGATGAAAGAACGCCAAGTATTCAACACGAGAAGAATCGGCGATATGGCTTTTCCCATGAGTATGGTGGAAGCGATCATCACACCGGGCGATACCCCTTGAACGTTGATGACTAAATAGGCCGCGGTGGCTATCGCCAGAATATGCAGAACGCTCTTGACGAAACCGGAGAAGCCGGTGATTAAGCCGACCTTTTGGGTGGCTTGGCGAGACTGTTCGAGGTATTGGTCGTTTACTCTTTCCCACCGCCCCTGAATGCTTTTTTGCATCGCCAAGGCCCCCACCACCTCGGCGTTCTTGATAACATGCCCCATGAGATCCCTGGATTCCCTCTGCTTACGATTAGCCTCGGATTGGTTGCGAGACGTAACGAGTTCCTCGAGATAAGTCAATGCGAACAATATCACGGCGGTACCCAAGGCAATCATGAACAAAGCAGGGTGAAACAACCATAGCACGAACAGAAAAATCGGTATCCAGGGTATCTCGAAGGCAGCCTTCAACCCCGACCCGGAAATGAAGTTCTTTACAATGTCCAAATCGTCCATCGCGTGCTTGTCGATTTCGCCCTGCATCCTGAACCGCAACACCGAGTCGAATACCGTTTGCCGTAGTTTCGCGTAAATGGTATCGCCCAATTGCTTGAACAAGCGCGTGCGCTGGGAATCCAGCACCGACTGTATCGCCAGAGCGAACACGAAAATCAGGGAAAGCACGAACAGGGTGGACGTGCTCCTGCTCGACAAGACCCGATCGAATACCGTCATCATGTACATCGGGGTGGACAGGGACAGCAGGCTGATGATGAAACTGAAAATACCCAGGTAAACGTAGAACCAGCGGCATTTGGACAATACCTCGCGGGGTGTCATGGCGCCACGCTCCCAAAATGCAAGTGATTGGATAGCACTCCATCTATCAGATCGGCGTAACGGCGTACCGCCTGGGAAATATCGAACCGCCGACGAATATCCGCGCGGGCTTGAATACCGAGCTCCCTGTTGTGGCTAGGTTGGTCTAGCACACGATCCACCATATCGGCGATCTCCCTGGGCGAAAAAAAGTCCACCAACAAGCCGTTGCTCCCATGCTTCAGCAACTCCCGCACCGGCGCGGTGTCGGAACCGACAATCACGCATCCGGTCGACATGGCTTCCACCAAGGACCAGGACAAAACAAAGGGTACCGTCAAATAAACATGGACGGATGAAACTTGCAGCAATTTCAAATATTCCTCGAAGGGCAATTGGCCAACGAAATGAACCCGCCGGGCATCGATACCCGAACCCAGTTCCCTAAGCATCTTTTCCCGATAGGTTTCGACCGTCATCGGATGAGCGCTATAGCTTACCTCATCCCCACCGGCGATAACGAACTGGCAATCCTGACGGCGCTTGGCGATCTCGGCCACGGCCCGCATGAATACGTGGAATCCGCGATAGGGTTCCAGGTTTCGAGTAGCATAGGTGATTATCGGTTGATCGCGGGTCAGCAACGTGCCGTTCGGCAAGCGGAAAACCACATTCGGTTCCGGCTTGATTCGAGAGGTGTCCACCCCGTCATGAATCACCGTGATCTTTCTCTGGAACTCCGGAGGAAACAGGCTTCTTTGCCATTCGGTCGGACTCACGCCGATATCGATACCGACCAGCCCCAGCAGCTTGGTAGCGTTCGCGGTGCGTATCCGGAAGGTATCGCTAAGGCTCAGGGGAAAATCCGGATCAAAATCGGCATCGACACCTCGGGCATGATAGTAAAACTCGCAATACCCCACCAACGGCGTATGGGGGAAAATATCCTTGAAATAAAGCGACTCCCCCCAGCCCAAATGGGCTAGGGCGATGTCCGGCACGAATCCTTCGCGCTTCAAGTCCGTCAGTTTACCCGCCACCGCCAGGCCATTGGCTATGGCTTGCTCGCTGCTGTACAAATATTCGCTGGACAGCCCTCCCAGATTGCCGCCTCCCCGATAAGTTTCAACTCTAAGGCCGGAAAACCGATATTGCTGAGGTTTGAATTCCTGGCAAATGCCTACGATTTCATTGCGAGAATCCCGTGCCAGCGCCTGTATCAGGTGCTCGAACTGACCGGGAAGATTTTTATGGATGAAGAGCAACCTCATCGTCACACCATAGCTGATCCGAAATCTCTCCCTCTCGGGGGAATATAAAATTTACCGTGACGTGAACCCGGCCATGCTGTTCCGTGGCCTGCTCGATCGCGAGGATAAAACCAGCACCGCGTGGATGAATCACGGGAATGAAGCGCACTATCCATCGGGCCGGCATCAAGGGCCATTTACCCACGCATGGGGGCGGGATGGGATCGCGCGCCTCGCCCGGCTATCGGTTTCCCAACACCAGCGGCCCGCCGCGCCTTCATGGGCGCTATCCCGGAGGAACATACGAAGGCTCGGTTTTTTGGGCACCCCCTCCCCCGGTACGGTGGCCGGGTTCCGCGGCCGAATCCCCGCCATCCGGAGCCGCGGCGGCGGGATTTTTCCCGGCCAGCGGAGATTTTCTCCGCGGTGCGGCGTCCGTCTCGGCCGATTCACTCGCCGCCCGGCGGATCAAGGCATTCACCGCCTCGATATCGTCCCTGGCCAGAATCCCCGTGGCCTGCTTGAGCAACAAGCCATTAAGCAGGTAATCGTAACGGGCCTTGGCATAATCCCTGCGCGCCTGGAAATAGTTGCTCTGTTTGATGAGCAGATCGACCGCCGACTGGGTGCCGACCTGGAACCCCACCTCGCTCGCCTCCAAGGCGACTTCCGCCGATTTGACCGCGGTGTTCAAGGCGCCAACCTGGCCTATCGCCGCGAACACCCCCCGATAGGCATTCTTAACTTGGCGTTGCGCGGCGCGGCGTTGTTGGTCCACCACCTCCATGGCTTGCACGTAGGAGTCCCGAGCTTGTTCCACCTTGGCGTTCACGCCGCCTCCCGAAAAAACGGGAACATTTACATACAAACCGATATTCTCCTGGTCGTACTGCAAGCCATAGGGAGGGCGATCGCTGTCGTAGAAAGATCTACTGCCCTGGATATCTATGGTGGGCAGATGCCCGGCGAAATTCAAATCGATGTTTTGCTTGGCGTACTCCGCGCCGCTGAAGGCCGCGATTATGTTCAGGTTGTTCTTTAGCGCCATTTCCCGCCAAGCGTCTATGCTCTCGGGCTCGGGTTTGTTCAGGGGAACCCGCCCCGGAATCTTGGCCAGATCGATGTCGATGTTACCCAGGATTTCCCTCAGCCCCTCCTTGGCGTCATTCAGCTTCTGGTCGGCTACGATCAGCTGGGCCGCCACTTGGTCGCGCTGGGCTTGAATCGTGCTGAGGTCCACCAAGGAACTGAATCCCACCGCCAGACGCTCCTTAACCTGCTCGATCTGCACATCCAAGCTATGCAGTTGTAGGGTGGTAACTTCCAGGTTTTCCTCGCCATAAAGCACATTGAAATAATTGGTCGCTATCCGGATCGCCAAATCCTGGTACGCGGCCTCCAACTGGGCTTGGGCTTGGGCGATCTGGTTGTCCGCCTGCCAGAGCTGCACCCAGGAGTCGTAATGGAAGACCGGTTGGGTAAGCTGCAAGTTAAACTGCCCGATCTGATAGGAGACGTTGGTCCTTTGCTGGGTGAGGATATAGGATTGGGCGGTTAGCGTATGGTTGTAGGTGAAATCACCGTTGAGAGAGACGGTCGGCAACAGCCTTGCAACGCTAATGGGTTTGTTTTTCTGGGTTGCGTTTCGTTTTGCCTCGGCCTGGAGAACCAGGGGATCGCTCCTGAGCCCCAACTCATAGGCTTCTAAAAAATCCATGCCGTAAACCGGCATGTTCGCCAACCAACAGATGGCCAGCACGGAGATCGTTTTATTCATAACCTTACTTCGAGTCGTTTGCCCCTTCGGCAAAACGCCTGCGCCAAGAATACACGAAGGTAGCCGTTAACCAAACCCGAACAAGACGCCCGATCCGGGGAACCCTCGCACCTAGGCCGGGCGCTAATGGGCTGGATAGGCAGGTGACGGCGAGGGTATCGGCATCAAGGCGAGGCCGAGTAGCTCGGTGCCATGGCCCTATCGGGCGAGGGATCGGTCTACCTAGGAGTGTGAATTTGAACTTTAGGCTAAGGAATGATAATGGGCGGGCATGTCCTCCCCACCCCCTATCCCACTGGGCTGGACTTCCATTAAGAGCGAAGGTCAAACCGGAAAGAAGAATTTGAGAATAAGCGCGATCACACCACCGAGTAGGATACCGAGCATCCACTTGATGAGCGTCAATTGACCGAAAACCTTTTCGAATTTGGCGTCGATCTCCAGGCGCATTGCCTTCAAATCCCGCTTGGTCGCAAGCTCCGCTTCACCTGTGGCGTCCTTAAACGCCTCGGCGATGCCCTTTAGCCTGTTCTTCGGATATGCCGTGCGCCTTGAGCGTTTCGACGAATTTCAAAGTGTCGAACGTGATGGTTGCCATCGCGAACCTCCTATTCTCAGTTTGACGGTAATTCGGCGGGGACGCCATGCTTCCATAAGGAAGCCTAAAGCTAGATCGGGGTGGGCAATTTCATGCCCACCCTTTATCCAAGGAATTAAAGGGGCATCGCGCGAAACCCCAATGACGCCTAATGGGGAGCCGGATGCGGCTGTCCGGGTTGCTCCGGCTTGGGCGGAACTGGGGGATGGACGGGTTTCGGGGGCACGGACTCCGCGTGGGGTGTAGCGGCGGGCGCGGGGTGGGCCGGTTTGGCGGCCGGAGCTTGCGGCTTGCCGGCTTCTAGGCTGGGTTCGGGAGTGCCCGACGCGGCGGGGGCCGGCGCCGCCGGGGGTTCGGGCGGCTTGGGAGGCAGGCGGTTCTCGATCTTGGCCTTGCTCTGCATATCGGCGATGTGTTGCTGCAACTTCTGGGTCTGCATCATGGAGCGAAGTTGCTCCTTAACCGCGTCGAAAGGAGGCGGCTGTTGCTCGCGGGAATCCTCCCGCTGTATGACATGCCAACCGAATTGGCTCTGCACCGGCGCTTGAGTGGTTTCGCCGTTTTTCAGCGCCATCACCGCTTGAGAGAAGGGCGGCACCATCTGCTGCGGGTTGAACCAGCCCAGTTCCCCACCCTTATCCTTGGAACCGGGATCCTTCGAGAGCTTCTTCGCCAGATCGGCGAATTTTTCGCCTTTTTGCAGCTTGGCGATGATGTCCTTGGCGGTTTGTTCGGAATCAACCAGAATATGCTTGGCCTTGAACTCCGACATGCCCATGGAGCCGATGCGCTGATCGTACTCTTTCTTCAATTCATCGTCGCTAACCTGCACGGTGGCGATGTAATGCTCGGCCGCGGCCTGCGACAGCACCATGCGCTGGGCATTCTCCAAACGGGCGGCGAATTTCGGATCCTGGGTCAGATGCTCGGTTTCAGCTTCCTGGCTCAGCAATTCGCGCTTGATCAATTCCTCGACGATCTTGTCTTCCGGAACATTGTTGCCGCCCCGGCGCTGGCCGATCTCGGCCTGCAAGACCTCCACGGCGGCCTTACTGATCGGCTTGCCGTTCACGACGGCGATCGCGGATTCGGCGCTGGCCGCCGCCGCTGGGGCAGCCTTGGAGGCTGGGGAGGCCGGGGCGCCCGACCCACCGTTCCCGGATTTTTCACAACCCGCGGCGAGCAAGGCGCTCGCGACCGCGGCGGCTATAAGCGAATATTTCTTCATGCGGTGTTTTCCTTATGGTTACAGAAATTCGGAAGGGGTGTAAGCCTTGATACTGAAGGCATGTATGTCGTTGCGCAGTAATTCGCCCAAGGTCCGGTACACCAGTTGGTGCCGTTGCACCGGACTTTTTCCTTCGAACTCGGCGGATACGATGAGCGCGGAAAAATGTCCTCCTCCGCTAGCCATCGCACCCGCGTGCCCGGCATGAGCCTGGCTATCGTCCACGATTTCGAGATGCACCGGGGCGAGCCCGGCTTCCAGGGTGCTCCTGATTCTTTCGACACGGTCGGTCACATCAAGCCTCGCTGCTTAAAGCCTGTCCCGCGCTAAGGCGGGCGGGGAAGAAAACATTACGGTAAAACCTTTTTGAACGGTTTGACCGTCACCTTGGCATAAACGCCAGCGTGGCGGTAGGGATCCCGATCCACCCAATCCCGAGCGGCCTCGAGGCTCTCGAATTCGGCCACTATCAGGCTGCCGGTAAAGCCGGCTTCCCCCGGATCGTCGCAGTCGATGGCCGGGAAAGGCCCGGCCAACAGCAGTCTACCCTCGGCTTGCAAGGCCTTAAGGCGTTCGAGATGGGCTGGGCGGGTTTCCTTGCGCAAGGGCAGGCTTCCAGCGCCATCCTCGCAATAAATGGCGTAGAACAAAGGCTTACTCCTCTGGCTTGGTTTCGGGCAGGTAGCGGGAGAGATAAAACGATTGCAGTATCACGAACAGGAAAGTCAGCCCCAACATGCCGAAGAGTTTGAAATTGACCCAGACCTGCTCCTCGAATTCGTAGGCCACGTAAAGGTTGACGCAGCCGATCGCGATGAAAAATGTCGCCCAGGCCAAATTCAAACGCCGCCAAACCCAATCCGGCAGTTCCAATTGGCTTCCCAACATGCGTTCGATCACGGTTTTTTCGCCGATCACCTGGCTACCGAGGAACACGACTCCGAACAGCCAGTTGAGCACGGTCGGTTTCCACTTGATGAATTGCGGATCCTTGAGAAACAAGGTCGCGCCGCCGAAAACGACGATCAGAACCAAGGAGATCAGGTGCATGTTTTCAACCTTGCGATTCCTGATCCATAAATAAGAAACTTGCAGCACGGACGCGACTATCGCGACGAGGGTCGCTAGATAAATCGGTTTCTCCTTGAATAAGGGATAATCATCCGGGGTCAGCGCGGCGCCAAATTTGTAAGCAATAAAAAACAGCAGGATGGGGAAAAAATCAAGCAATAACTTCATATCGGATGATAAGCGGATGCGGAAGGTGTGTGGGGATCAGGCGTAGTAATCGACGCCCAAGACTTTGTTGAGGGCGGTTCGCGATTCCTGTTGGGCGAAGGTTTCCTGACTCGAATAAGCTTTCAATGCCTGCTGGACTCTGACGCTCGGCATGGCCTGCCGGCGCTGGATTCCGGACGTGTCGTTACCGGCATGGCGTTCCGCCGTCCCCCCATCAAGGGTTTGGGGCACCGGCACGATCGCACGAGCATTCTCTCCTTCGGAACCCCGGGCGGAACTTTCGACCGTCCGAGCCACCTCGGAAACCGCCGGCTCGGCCAGTTCCATCCGTGGCCGCCTAGACACGGGAAGTAACGTGGCGGGATAAGAGGCGGTCTTGCGAATATCCATTTTGGCGTTGAGCGCCGCTGCTTTACCGATTCAAGGAATATGATACACAATAATCAATGAAACTCGATGGCATGAGGCGCCGGATATCCGAGCGTGGCGCCGGGCGGCGGGATGCCTCGCCTCCCGGCTGGCTTGCTCCCTGGCCGCCGGGCCAAGCAATTTCCGGCTTCATCACCGGTATATGCCTTTAATGTCCTAAATCCATCCACCCAACCGATTTTCCCGCCATGGACGAACCCACCCGTATCGAACTCGAAGCCGCCACTTTCCGCCGATTGCTGCAACACCTGAGGGAACACCCCGAGGTACAGAACATTGATCTCATGGTGCTGGCGGATTTCTGCCGCAACTGCCTAGCCAAGTGGTACAGCGCCGCTGCCCTGGAACGGGGAATCGGCCTGGATTACCCAGCTTCCCAGGAAATTATCTATGGCATGACCTATGCCGAATGGAAAGCCGGATACCAAACGGAAGCCACTCCGGAGCAACTGGCGGCTTACGAGGAGCGTCGGCTCCGCAAGCAAGCCGCCGGAGATTGAACGGCGGCTCTCCCGCCGGTTACTGGACCATGAAATCGGTGAAGAACAGGTCTTGGAGGCCATGCTCCGCGCCGAATTTTTCGAGGCTTTGGGTCACCTGCTCGAACGCCTCCTGGCGCAGCTTCTCGCGCTCCGCCACGGCGGAGATTCGCACCGGATCGCGGCCGGAAAACAGCATGATGAGCGTGTGGCGGATCGCCGGCATATGCGCCTTGATCTTGTCGGCATCCTCCTTGTTATCGACCAGGAGTTGGATGTCCGCCCGGAGATAATGGCGTTTGCCCTCCAAGTTGACCAGGATCGACTCCAGGGGCAGATATTCGACGCCCCCCTCCTCGCCGCCCCCGCCCTCGGAAGCGAACCCCGTCTGGCTCACGGCCAGCAACAGAAAAGCCATCAATACGGTTCTGAATATTCCCACGACCGGGTCTCCGCGCAAGCAATGGCGGCACTACACCGCCTTGGCTCGATTATAGTTTAAAATCATCGGCCTTCCGCCTTCCCCAAAATACCCCCATGAAATCGAAACACCCACCGGGTCCGGTGATGCTCGACCTGCCGGGCACTTCCCTGGCCCCGGAAGACAAGGACAAACTGTTGAGCCCCGCGGCCGGCGGCATCATCCTGTTCGGCCGCAACTACCAATCGCCGGAACAGCTCGCGCGGCTGGTCGCCGACATCCGCGCGACGCGCCCCGAACTATTGGTCGCCGTGGACCACGAGGGCGGACGCGTACAGCGCTTCCGCGAAGGCTTCACCCGGCTCCCCCCGGCCGCGCGCTACCAGTCCGCGCGCGAGGAAGGCCCATCCGCCGCTTCGGCCGCCGGCTGGCTGATGGCCGCGGAGCTGCGCTCGCTGGATGTGGATTTCAGTTTCGCGCCGGTGTTGGACGTGGAATGCGGCATCAGCCAGGTCATCGGCGACCGCGCCTTCGCCGGCGATCCCGAAACGGCGGCCGCGCTTGCCCTGGACTTCGCGTTGGGCATGAGGCGAGCCGGTATGGCGGCGGTAGGCAAACACTTTCCCGGCCACGGTGGCGTCGTCGAGGACTCCCATCTCGCGCCGCCAATCGACCGCCGCGAGCTCGCCGAACTGGAAAGCCGCGATTTGCGGCCGTTCCGCGCGCTGATCGAGGCCGGCATCGAAGGCGTCATGCCCGCCCATGTGATCTACGAACGAATCGACGCGCAACCGGCCGGGTTTTCAGCATTTTGGATACGCGAACTGTTGCGCCGCCGGCTAGGCTTCGAAGGCGCCGTGTTCAGCGACGACCTCTCCATGGCTGGCGCGGCTTACGCTGGAAACTATAACGACCGCGCCCGGCTGGCCCTGAGGGCCGGCTGCGACATGGTCTTGGTTTGCAACGCCCCGGAAGCCGCCGAGCAAGTGCTCGAAACCCTGTCCGGCGCCGCCTTCGATCCCGAACGCACCGCCCGCCTCGCGCGGATGCGGGGACGCTTCCCCATCGACCGCGCCGCCCTCTTGGCCAGCGCGGAATGGCGGGAAGCCGCGAACCGGATCGCCCTACTTTCCGACCAGCCGGTATGAACATGAGCAATTCCCAAGAAATCCAACGGGTAGCCGCCGAGGCCGATTGCCTTTACACGGAGGCCGAGGTGAACGCAGCCCTGGACCGCATGGCGGCGGCCATCACCGAGCGCCTCGCCGACCGGAACCCCCTGGTGCTATCCGTGCTCAACGGCGGCATCCCGCCCACCGCCGGGCTGATGCTGAGGCTGCGCTTTCCCCTGGAGATCGACTCCATCAAGGCCGGACGCTACCAAGGAGAAACCAGCGGCGGCGGAGCCCTGCGCTGGCAACACAAACCCGACACGCCCCTCGCCGGCCGCGCCGTGCTGATCGTGGACGACGTGCTGGACGAAGGCATCACCCTGGCCGAAATCCGCCGCTGGTGCCTGGAGAAAGGCGCGCAATCGGTCCACATCGCGGTGTTGGTGGACAAGGAACTAGGCCGGGAAAAACCCTGCCGGGCCGATTTCACCGGATTGATCGCCGAAAACCGCTATTTGTTCGGTTATGGCATGGACTACAAGGGCTATCTCCGCAACTGGCCGGGGATTTTCGCCTGCGCGAAAGTTTACTGACGGAGGCTCGGCATGATACGCATGGCCATCATCGGCGGCACCGGCCTAACCCGGCTGCCGGACTTCACCATCGTTCGCCGCGCCGTGATCAGCACACCCTACGGCAACCCTTCCGCGGACTTGGTATTCGGACGCTACCACGGCCAGGAGGTGGTATTCCTAGCCCGCCATGGCGACCCACACACCATTCCGCCCCACAAGGTCAATTACCGGGCCAATATCTCCGCGCTCAAGCAGATGGGCGTGGATAGCATCCTGGCCGTGGCGGCGGTGGGCGGCATCCGCGCCGACATGGCGCCGGGCGTGATCGCCGTACCCGACCAGATCGTGGACTACACCTACGGCCGCGCCCACACCTTGTTCGAGGAAAATCTCGGCCACGTCACCCACATCGACTTTACCCGGCCTTACAGCGAACGCTTGCGGCAAAAGCTGTTGAGCGCCGCCGGCTCCGCCGGCATCGCCGCCATTGATGGCGGCGTGTACGGCTGCACCCAGGGGCCGAGACTGGAAACGGCGGCGGAAATCGCTCGCATGGAACGGGACGGCTGCGCGCTGGTGGGCATGACCGGTATGCCCGAAGCGGCCTTGGCGCGGGAAGCCGGGGTGGATTATGCCTGCTGCGCCGTCGTCGCCAATTGGGCGGCCGGCAAGTCCGACGGCGAAATCACCATGGCGGAAATCGAAGCGAACCTAGCGAAGGGAATGAGTGATCTGGCCGCGCTTCTGAAGCACCTGGCCCAGGGCTGAATCGACTCTCGGGGCGAGCCGCTTCAGACGATCCCGAAGGCCAGGCTGCCCACCGGGTCTTCGTTGTCGTAAGCGTGCCCCAGGCTGATATGGCCGCGTCCGTGGAGAATGAATTCTTCCTTGCGCACGGGGATTTCGCCATAACCCTCGACGGTGACGAAGCTGCCGTTGGTGCTGTTGTCGATGAGCACGAACTTGTCGCGCCGCCGTTCGATGATGGCGTGCTGCCGGGAGATGCGGCGGTCGTCGATCGCGATATCGTTGCCGGGTTCCCGCCCCAGGGCCAGGCTGCGCTGGGACGCGTCGAGAACGAAGCGCTGTTCGAGATAATGCAATACTAATTTACCCTGGACCTGCGCCATGGGCAGACGAATGATGGTGGCGTTCTCCTGCTGCTCCCATAGCAATTCGCAAATCCGCGTATCCTCGCTTTTGCCCTTCAGGCTGAAGGCGTCCAGACTGCGCGAGGCCGATTGCCAGCGCGGCGGCATCAATTCCACGGTTTCCTCGCTGGCCAGTATCTGGTTGGATTTGGCCAGGGCCACGATGCGCGCGGCGGTATTGACGGTATCGCCGAAGATATCCGGTTGATCGCTGAACACGTAATTGTTCTGCAGCAATACCGGCCCGTGGTGCAGGCCGATGCGCAAGGCCAGGCGCTTGCCCGCCACCTCGCGTTCCTGCTCGATGCGGCGCATCATGTCGGCGGCCGCTTCCACGCCGAGTTCGGGACTGGGGAAAGTGGCCATGATTTCATCGCCGATGATTTGCACCGTCGTGCCTTGATGAAACCGGGTGGCGGAGTCCATGTGCTTGATGCAATTGCCTATGACCCGCGCCGCCTGTTTGTCGCCGAGTGCCTCGTACAGATGGGTGCTGCCCGAAACGTCCGCGAACAGCACGCACAAGGGAGTCAGTGAACTCGGATTGGACAGATCGCTATTCATGTTTTACACACCCTGCTTCAGCGGTCGGGAATTATCTTAGGAAGGGTCGATGGATTCTCGGCCGGGGAATGGACATCTTCCAGGCCCACCGATTACCGCACCTCGAATTCTAGAATACCCAGACCGTCATTTCCCCAGTAAGCGCATCCCAGGCTGATACAACCGCGTCCAAACAGGATGATTTCCTCCATGAGCAATGGAATTTCATGCCCCCCCCTCGAAGCTAATGTAAGTGCCGTTGGTGCTATTGTCGATGAACACGAACTTGTCGCGCCGCCGTTCGAACCTGGCATGTTGGCGTGAGTTGTCGATCTCCCGCCCCAGGCTCAGGCTCCTAGAGCGCTCGTCGAGAACGAATTTTCTCCGATGATAACGCAAAGTCGCCTGGCTGAAAGAACTCTCCGGCGGTGAACCCTCGATCCGATTCAGCACGGTGTTATCCGGATTTTGCCAGATCGACTCGCAAACCCGAATATTCTCGCTTTTCCCTTTCAGGGTGAACGCTTCCAAGGCCCGCGCGGCTTGCCGCCCGCGCTCCGGCAATAACCGGAGGGTGGTCTGGCTAGTCAGCATCCGGCGCGAACGGGGCCTTGCGTAAGCCCTGATTTTACCGTAACCCGTGGGTTCCCGAGCAGGGTAGCGGCAATGAGACTGTAGTACCTTACCCCTTGACGGAAACGGCGCGCGCGACCGGACGGCCACCGTAACCCCATGGCGGCGGCAATTCCGCTTGGACTCCAAGACCCGGATATTGCTATCCTTGGCCCATCCTCAACCCACCTGTCCCGCCAGGCACGGCCACGGTAACGGATATGGCCTTGCGGCGGGCATCATCGATACCACAGCGATCACTTCAATATTATGTTCGACACAAATCCCCTCTCCGATCTCGCCAAACGCCTAGCCGAATCCGTGCCCGCCGATCTGCAACTGCTGCGCGGCGATCTCGAAAAAAACTTTCATGCCATTCTGCAAGCCTCCTTCACCAAGATGAACCTGGTGAGCCGGGAAGAGTTCGAGGTACAACGCGCCGTTCTGGCCCGCACCCGCGAACAACTGGAAGGGCTGGAAGCCCGCGTCGCCGAATTGGAAAAGCGCGCCCAAGAGCCCTGATCCAGCGGAGGCGCGCATGTCCCTGGCCGTCGTTTACACGCGGGGCAGGCAAGGCATCGAAGCCCCCCTGGTCACCGTGGAAGTCCACATTTCCAACGGCTTGCCCAGCCTTTCCATCGTCGGCCTCCCGGAAACGGCGGTGAAGGAAAGCAAGGATCGGGTGCGTGGCGCCCTGCTCAATTGCCGCTACGAATTCCCCTTGCAGCGCATCACCGTCAACATGGCGCCGGCGGACATCCCCAAGGAAGGGGGACGGTTCGATCTGGCCATCGCCCTCGGGATACTGGCCGCTTCCGGGCAATTGCGCGGCGAACCGCTACAGGAAGTGGAATGCGTGGGCGAACTGTCCCTGGGCGGCGAACTGCGGCCCGTCAAGGGCGTGCTGCCGGTCGCCATGCAATCCCGCGCCGCCGGCCGGGCGCTGATCGTGCCCAGGGATAACGCCGGCGAAGCCGCCCTGCTGGAAGACGCCCGCATTCTGCCCGCCGGCCATCTGCTGGAAGTCTGCGCCCACCTCAACGGGCAAACCCGGATCGAATTCGAACCCCATGTTCCGGAAGCCGGGGACGCCGAGGACGCGCCGGATTTCGCCGACGTGCACGGCCACTACCATGCCAAGCGCGCCTTGGAAGTCGCCGCCGCCGGCCGCCACAACCTGTTGATGCTAGGTCCGCCCGGCACCGGCAAATCCATGCTGGCCTCGCGCCTGCCGGGGATCATGCCGCCCTTGTCCGACGACGAGGCGCTGGAAAGCGCCGCTATCGCCTCGGTCAGCGAACACCCCTTCGATCCGCGCTATTGGCGCCGCCCGCCGTTCCGTTCCCCGCACCACACGGCTTCCGCGCCCGCCCTCGTGGGCGGCGGCGGCAACCCCAAACCGGGAGAAATCTCGCTGGCCCACAACGGCGTGCTGTTC
>SXGT01484514.1_pt1 | contig 21959 bp, 17 predicted proteins | sample 3176221 | NCBI WGS metagenome assembly SXGT01 (sample SAMN11356862, study PRJNA531348) | freshwater metagenome | isolation source: freshwater sample F1-120 | place: China: Fuxian Lake, Yuxi | collected 2017-12-25
CGGTGCGGCCGCCTGCTCGGCGGCGGCACGATCCATGCTCGGCAACGTCGCCGCGGCGACCGCGGCCGCCGCATCGGCACCGGCGCGCAGTTCCGCCGCCGCGGCCGCATCGGCGAGCTGCGCCGTGGCTTCGATCGACTTCGCTGCCGCGCTGCGCTCCCACTCGCCCTGCCCGGCATCCACCGTCGCCGCTGCGGGCGCCGTCAGTTCCCCGGCTGCCGGCGCGTCGGCTGCCAGCGACCGTTCCTGGGGTTGGAAGCTCACTTCGGCGGCGACCTCACCGCCACCGCTGGCACTCGCCTGGGCCGACGTCGAGGCGACCACGGCGACTTCGAAGCCGCCGGTCTCGTCGTCGCCCGGCAGCAGCGAGCCGGTGATCTCGACGCCCATCAGCCACAGGAACAGCAGGAAGTGCAGCAGCAGCGACAACAGCAGGCACTGCGCCACGAGATCGAGCGCCGACCAGCGCCGGCCAAGGTGCAGCAGCAGCACCAGCAACAGGCCCGTCAGCGCACCGCCGAGCAGCAACCACTCGAGCCAGCGTTGGCCCGGCCACCAGGGGCTCACTTCGTACGCCGTCGCCGCATACCAGAGATCGACGCCATCGTCACCGACGCGCGGCGCCAGCAACGCCAGCGAACGACCGTCGGCACGCGGCCACGGCGACCGCAGATCGCGCGCGAAACCCAGCCTGACGGGAATGCCCTCGGCGAACTCGCCCTGCAGCGAACTCGAACGCAGCAGCTGCAGCGGCTGGCCCGCGACCTTGCGCACGAACCACAGCGACGCCCCATCGGCGGCGAACACGGGATCGCGGTCGATCGGCCGTTGGCGCGGCGACTGCGGGGCGAACAGCGGCTGCGGATCGAGGGCGTCGCCCATACGCCAGCGCCACAGCACGCCATCGTTGCCGCCATCGCGCGCGCGGTCGCTGCGCACGAACACGAAGTCCACGTCATTGCTGGACAACGCCGGATCGGTTTCGTCCTTGGCGGTGCTGGTCGCCGGCAGCGGCTGCACTTCCGCACTCGTCGCCAACAGCCGCGGCGCCACGTAGAGGTCGTAGCCACCCGCTCCCCCGTCACGATCCGACGCGAAGAAGATGCGGCCGTCGGCGGCCACCGTCGGCCCCAGGTCGTTCTGCGCGCTGTTGCAGCCGAACAGCGGTTCCGGCGGCAGGCTCGCGCGCGCCGGATCCCACACGACGAGGTCGGCAGTGCCATCGGCACCGAGCCTCCCGTACAGCAACCGCCCGTCGGCGAGCTCGGCGACACGCCCCGTCACCGGCCCGGGAATCTCGGCCAGCACTTCGGGCGTACGCCATTCGAGCATGCCGTTGCCGGCCAGCGCGTGGCCCGACAATTCGCGCGCGCCATCGGTGTAGTAGACCGGCCGCCCGACGCGCACGCCGACCAGCATCGCGCTGCAAACCAACAGCACCGCCCACGCGAAGCGCAGGAACCAACGGCGGGTGTTCTCGCGCAGCGCCATGCGTCACTTCACCGGTTCGGCTGCGAAGTCGACCTTCTTGATCTTGGCGATGCGGCACAGGTCGAGCACCTGCACGCCGATGCCGAACTGCGCCTTCTCGTCGCCGCGCACCAGCACCGTCTGTTCGGGATTGCGTTGGCCGGCGGCGGCGAGCTTCTGCTTCAGCGCCTCCAGCGTCACCGCCCGCCCATCGACGCGAATGCTGCTGTCGGCGAGCAGGTTGACGACCATGGGCTTGTCGCCCTTGCCGGCCTGCCCCGACTTCGCCTGCGGCAAGCGCAGGTCGAGTTCGACCTCTTCGCTGGCGAACGTGGTCGCGGCGAGGAAGAAGATCAGCAGCAGGAAGACGCAATCGATCATCGGCGTCATGTTGATGCCGAGGTCTTCGTCGTCGCTTGCCCTGTCATGCCGCATGGGTGCCTCCGGCATGCTTCGTGGTCGCCGTGGCTGGAGCGGGCGGCGGCGCCGCCAACGCTTCGATCGCCGGCGACACCGCATCGCCGATGCGCGCCGTCAGCTTCTTGGCGCGGCCTTGCAGCCACGCGCCGAGCACCGTCGCCGGCACCGCGACGTAGAGACCGAAGATCGTCGTGTAGAGCGCGACCTTGATGCCGCCCGCCAGCGCTTCGCTGCTCTCGGCTTTGCCGAGCCCCGTGGTTTCGACGGCGGCGAACGCATCGGCGATGCCGAGCACCGTGCCGAGCAACCCGAGCAGCGGTGCCACCGACGCCATCAGGAAGATGCCGCGCACGTTGCCGCGCAACCGCGCACCCTCTTCGAGCAAGCGGTCCTCCATCGCCTTCTCGACGTCGGTCAGCGCATAGCCGCGCCGGCGAAGTCCGGCGGCGAGCACGCGCGCGGCAGGCGCCTGCGCTTCGGCGATGCCGGCGGCGATCACGTCGGCGCGCCCCTGCACGACCTGTTCGACGGCATCGACGACGACCTGCGGCAGCACGCGGCTCGCGCGCAGGCTCAGCCAACGTTCGAGCGCGAGTCCGGCGACGACCACCGAACAGGCGAGGATCGGCCACATCAACGTGCCACCGGCGAGGAAGAACTCGCCGACCGTCGCGATGGTCGGCTCTTGGGGCAGATTCAGCATGGGCATCACCAGTCGGGATCAGTTCGGACGAATGTGTTGGGCGGCGGTCTTGCTCTCTTCACTGCCGGGGTGCTTCTCCACCAGCTCCTTCCACAGCAGCTGCGCCTTGTCGGGCTGCTGCAGCCGCTCGTACGCCAGCGCTGCCTGCACGAGCCCGCGCCGCACCCATTCGGCGTGCGCGTAGAGGATCGGCAACTTCACGTAGGCATCGACGGCCCCGCGCAGATCGCCGCGCGCCTCACGATTCTCGCCGATGCGGAACTGGGCCTCGGCGGCGAGCGGACCGTCGCTGAGTTCGGTGACCTTGGTCAGCAGCGTCTCAGCGGCATCGTTTTCCTTGCGGGCCAGGCGGGCGCGGCCGAGCCACAGGCTGGCGCGAGCCTGGTCGGTCCGATCGAGCTCCTTGCCGCGCAGGAACGGTTCCAGCGCCGCCACCACCGTCGCGTGGTCGCCCACGTGCAACGCACTCTCGCCGAGCAACAGGCGGGCGCGCTCGCTGCGCGCGTGCTGCGGGCTGTCGGTGACGAACTGGCGCAGGCGGTCGACCACGGCCTTGTGGTCCGCGAGGCGCTGCGCGCATTCCGCCGCGAGGTAGGTGCATTCGCCGGCCAGCTCTTCGTTCGGCATGGCGGCGACCACGGTGAAGCGCTCGCGCGCGGTGGCGAGGACCTGCTGGTCGGCGCCGGCCGCTTCGAACTCGGCGAAACCGAGCCGGTACAACGCGCGGCCGCGCTGGCTGCCCTGCACTTCGGCGAGCCACTTGCGGGCGCCGTCGAGGTCCTTCTGTTCGAGTCGCGCAACGCCGAGATGCAGCCGCGCTTCGCCGGCGAGTTCGACGTCCGCGGAGTCCTTGGCGACCGGCTGCCAGGCCGCGAGCGCCGCCGGTTCATCGCCATCCCTTCGGCAGGCCCAGCCGAGCTCGTAGTGCACGCGATCCATGCGGTCGTAGCCGCCCGACGCCGCCAACGCCGCCAGGGTGCGCCGTGCGGCCTTCGCGTCGCCGTTGCGCGCTTCGGCAACGCCGAGGGCGTATCGCAGCGCCGGGGCCTTGGCGTGCTTGCCGAACTGCTGCAGGAACGACTGCGCGACCGCGATCGCCGCCGGCCAGTCCTTTGCGCGGTGCGCCAGGGCCGATTCGAGTTCGAGCAGGCCGGCGAGTTCTCCCGTGGCCTGCCCATGCGCCTTCGCCGTCGCCAGTGCGGCTTTGCACGCGGCATCGTCGCCGAGTTCGAACGCGCACCAGGCGCGACCCGCGCACGCCCGCGCGCCGGTCGGGTCGGTGCGCGCCGTCAACGCCGCGAACTTCTCGTCGGCGAGACGGAAGTCGCCCTGCTGGTAGGCAAGCTCGGCCTGCTCGACGATGTCACCACTCGCCGCCGCGTCGCCACCGCGCGCCTGCGCGACTGCCGCCGCTTTCGCCAGGCGCTTCTGTGCGCCCGCCAGATCACCCTTCTGCCGCAGCACGCGCGACGCCACGCGTTCGGTGCGTTCGAGGAAGGCGCCGTCGCGATGCCGCGCCAGGTAGCGGTCGGCGGTCGCCAGCGCCCCGTCGGCATCGCCGGCTTCGAGCTGCGCCAGCGCCTGCATCGCCAGCGCCTCTTCGGCGTGCGGCGAAGCCTGATCCCCGGCGATGCCTGCAAAGCGCTTGCCGGCATCCGCCTTGTCGCCGCGCAGGTACCGACACCACGCGAGCTTCCACTGCGCGGTCGCGCGGTGCGGGCCGTCGCCCAGGACCGCGTAGGCCGCTTCGGCTTCGACATACTGCTGCAGCGCGAACCGGTTCTCGGCCAACGCCAGCCGCGCATCCGGATGCAGGCGATGGTTCGGCAGCGCGAGGACCGCTTCGGCGCGCGCGATCGAATCCTGGTGGCGACCGAGGGCATGCAACGCGAAGCAGGCGCCGTAGGCCGCATCGCCGCGCAACGCTTCGGGCGCGTCCTTGCCGACCGCCTCGTACGCCGCAAACGCTTCCTGCCAACGCTCCAAGTTGGCCAGCGCCTCGCCGAGCGCAAACGACAGCCGCGCCTGGTCCGCCGGCGCCGCCGCCGCCAACGCCTGCTGCAGTGCGGCGACGGCATCGGCACCTGCACCGGTTGCGAGCGCACACAGCCCCAGCAGTTCTTGCGCCTGCTGCCGCACGGCCGCCGGCACCGACGCCGCCACCAACGGCTGCAGCTGCTGCGCCGCTTCGGCCGCCTTCTGGTCCTGGTACAACGCCCGCCCCAGTTCGAGCCGCGCGCCGGCCGCCAACGGCGACTCGGCATGGCGTTCGAGGAAGGTGCGGAACGCGCGCGCCGTGGCCGCCCGATCGCCGCGCCCGACTGCGACCCAGCCGAGGCCGAGCCCGGCATCGTCGGCGAACTCCGACTTCAGCTTCTGCGCCCGTGTGAACGCTTTCTCGGCCGCATCGTGCTCGCCGAGCCGCAGCAACGCGTCGCCGCTCAGGTAGAAGCACTCGCCCTTCGCCGCTTCGTCGGGCGCTGCCGCGGCAGCCATGGCGAACGTCGCCGCGGCATCCGCGTGCAACTGCCGGCGCGCCATCGTGAAGCCGAGCTGGTAGAGCGCCGGAAACTTGTACGACGCACGCTCGCCCGTCGCCGCTTCTGCCGCTGCCGCAAACGCGGTCCCGGCCTTGGCGTCGTCCTTGCGCTCGCGCCACGCTTCGCCACACGCGTACTGCGCCGCCGCGAACAGGTAGTGCTCGGCGCCGACCTTCGCCGCCAGCGCTTCGAACTGCTCCACCGCGCCTTGGTGGTCACCCTTGCCTTCGAGCAGGTTGCCGAGCCGGTAGCGCGCCTCGGGTTCGAGCCGGAAGTCGGCACCGCGGTTCTGCAGGGCCGAACGGAAGGCGGCGATCGCCGGATCGATCGCCTTCGTCTCGATGCGCGCGAGGCCGAGCCGGTACCACGCCTCGGCGGCGACCGCGTGGTTGCCGTGCTGCTGCAGGAACTGTTCGAAGTTGCGCGCCGCCTCTTCGTGCAGGCCGCGCTGGGCGAGGCCGACCGCGATTTGGAATTGTTCGGGTGGGCGTTCGTTTTGGGCCGCGAGAGTGGCCGCGAGGGCGAGGAACGGCAGCGCGATCCGGGGGACGAACATCTTGGTGGCTTCGTTGGCGCGCCGAACTATTTCGGACGCGGGCGCCGCAACGTAGCTGTTCGTCGCGTCGGTCGCATGGCGATGTTGGCGCTGGCGACGAGGGCCGGAAAGTGGCCCGAAGTACCAACACGCAGCCACTGGGGGTGGAGACCCCGACTGACCGTGCCCATGGTGGTGATCCCTACGATGCCATGGGCTTCTGCGCCTCGCTGCTGGCCTCACCGACCCACGTTGCGCAAGATGCGGGCGCACCATGGTCGCCAAGGTTTTTTCTTCGTCGCTGCTCGTCATGGTCGCGGCCTGCAGTTCGCCACTGGCCCACCCACAGAAGGGGCAGCCCACGAACCCGACGCCGGCAACCGGGACGGCGGTGACCACCGATGCCCCCGCGGCGCGCGCGCAAGCGAACTCGATGCCGACGCCACCCCCGCTGCCGCGCGAGTTTCGCGGCGCCTGGGTCGCGACCGTCGACAACATCGACTTCCCGAGCAAGCCCGGCTTGCCGGTGGCAACGCTGCGCGCCGAACTCGATGCGATCGTCGGCCGCGCCGTCGACCTGCGGCTCAACGCGTTGGTGTTCCAGGTGCGCCCCGCCGCCGATGCGTTCTACGCATCGCCACTGGAACCATGGTCCGAGTGGCTGACCGGCAAACAAGGCAAGGCGCCCGCTGACAACTTTGATCCGCTCGCCTACCTGACCGAGCAATGCCACCGGAACGGACTGTGGCTGCACGCGTGGTTCAATCCGTACCGCGCCAGCCATCCGGGCGGCAAGTCCGCACCCGCGGCCGGCCACGTGCGGCAACGGGCGTCGAAGATCGTGCGCCGCTACGGCGTCTACGACTGGATGGATCCGGGCGAACCGCTCGCGGCGAAGTGGTCGCTCGCGGTGATCCAGGATGTGGTGCGTCGCTACGACATCGATGGCGTGCACATCGACGACTACTTCTATCCGTACCCCGACGACAAGAAGACGCCGTTCCCCGACGACGCCAGCTGGCAGGCCTACCGCAACAACGGCGGCAAGCTCGACCGCGGCGATTGGCGACGGCACAACATCGACGAGTTCGTGCAGCGCATGTACTCGATCGTGCACGACGACAAGCCGTGGGTCGCGGTCGGCATCAGTCCGTTCGGCATCGCGCGGCCCGGCATGCCGAAGGGCATCCAAGCGGGCATCGACCAGTTCGCCCAGCTCTATGCCGACGTGCCGAAGTGGATGGAGCAAGGCTGGCTCGACTACCTGGCGCCGCAGCTCTACTGGCCGATCGATCGCAAGGCGCAGAGCTTCGCGGTGCTGCTGCCGTGGTGGCGTTCGATCAACCCGCAGCGGCGGGCGATCTGGCCTGGGTTGGCGACGCACAAGATCCGCGAAGGTGGCAAGGACATGCGTGCCACCGAGATGCGCGACGAGATCGAACTGATCCGCGCCGGCGATCGCGCTCCGGGGCACGTGCACTTCTCGTGGAAGCACGTCGCCGCAAACACGCCGCAGGTGCAGGGTGTGCTGCGGCAGCTCTACCGCGAGGTAGCGCTGCCGCCGGCGATGCCATGGCTCAACGAAGCAGCGCCCGCACCGGTGCAGGCCCAGGTGTCGGGCAGTCAGGTGACGTGGCAGGCGGACGCGCGCACCCGCTTCGTGGCGATCCAGGTGCGCGACCAGAACGGTTGGCGCACGGCCGGCGTCGTCGGCGGCCGCACCGCGTTCGAACTGCCGCCGGGTGCCTTGACGGTCGCGCTCACCGCGATCGGGCGTACGGCAGTCGCGAGTGCGCCGACCGTTCTCCCGCTGCAGCGGTAACCGCGTCGCGGAGCCTTTCTCGTGAGCCTGCGCAGCGTGCCTCAGTCTCACTCCATGAAGCCGGAGATCGCGAGGTCCTGGCCGTAGGGCTCGTACTTCACGTCGCCGAGCCGCCACGCTTCCGCCATGAACGGACGCCCTTCCCCGGCGACCGGCGTCGGCGCGAACCGCCCGCCGATGATCTTCGGCGCCACGAACGCCAGCACCTGGTCGATCGCGTTCCACGACAGCATCTGCGCCACCAGCCCGCCGCCACCTTCGACCAGCACGCGACGCAGGCCGCGTCGTTGCAGCTCGCGGAACGCCTGCCCCAGGTGCAATCGCCGCGGCCCTTCCGCCACCGGCACCAGGATCACCGTGACCCCGAGGTCCTGCAGGTGCCCGCTGCGCCGCGGATCGACGTCTTCGCTGGCGAGCAGCCAGGTCGGCGCCTGCTTGCACGTGCGCACCAGATTGCTGTCGTCGTCGATCTCGCCGAGCGGATCGACCACGATCCGGATCGGCTGCTTGCCGGCCACGTGCCGCACCGTGAGTTCCGGATCGTCGATCTGGGCGGTGCGGAACCCAACCATCACGCCGTCACAGCGCGCCCGCAGTTCGTGCGTCTTCTTGCGCGCCTCCGGGCCCGAGATCCAGCGCGCTTCGCCGGTCGGCGCCGCCGTCTTGCCATCGAGCGTCATCGCCCACTTGCCGAGCATCCATGGCCGGTCGAGCGACAGCGCGCGCCGGAATGGCAACAGCAGGCTATCGCAGTGCGATGCCAGCACGCCGTCGATGACCTCGATGCCGGCGTGCTCGAGCGCCGCGATGCCCTGCCGCCGATGCCGCGGATCCGGATCGACGCTGCCGATCACGACGGTGCGCACCCCAGCCGCGACCAACGCCTGCACGCACGGATCGGTCTTCTTGCCGTCGATGCCCTTCTGCGTCGAACACGGTTCCAGCGTCACCACCGCGGTGTCGGGCCGCACGCCGTTCGCCTGCGCCTCGGCCAACGCCATCGCTTCGGCGTGCCGGCCGCCAAACCACTCATGGAAGCCTCGCGCGACGACCTCGCCCTCGCGCAGCAGCACGCAGCCGACCCGTGGGTTCGGCTCGACCTCGCCGCGGCCGCGTTCGGCCAGCGCGATGGCTTCCCGCATCGGCTCTTCGTGGTTCACGAAAGCGCCTCGGCGGGGTCGTGCCTGCCTTCCTGCGCAGCGTCGTGCGCCAGCAACTCGCCGACGCACGAATGGGCGAGTGCTTCGGTGACGCGCACCGGCATGTACTGGCCGATCAGGTCCTGGTCGGTGGCGGCGAAGTGCACCAGGCGATGGTGCGCGGTGCGGCCGCTGAGTCGGCCCGCAACCTTGCTCTCGCCTTCGACCAGCACTTCGACGGTCTGCCCGACCAGCGCCTGGTTCTTCGCCAGCGTCAGTTCGGACTGCACCGCGAGCAGTACGGCATTGCGCCGTTCCTTCTCGGCTTCGGGCACGTCGTCGGGCAGGTCGGCAGCGAGCGTGCCCGGCCGCGGCGAGTACTTGAACACGTAGCTCTGCGCGAAACCGACCGTGCGCACGAACTGCACCGTCGCGTCGAAGTCGGCCGCGGTCTCGCCCGGATAGCCGACGATGAAGTCGCTGTGCAGCTCGACGTCGGGCGCCTGTTGGCGCAGCTGCTCGATGCGCGCGAGGTAGCGTTCGACGGTGTAGCCGCGCCGCATCGCCTTGAGCACGGCGTTGCTGCCCGACTGCGCCGGCAGATGCAGGTAGCGCGCGACCTTCGGCAGCTCGGCCATCGCGGTGACGAGGTCGGGGCCGAGGAAGTTCGGGTGGCTGGTGATGAACGCGAGCCGCCGCAGCGACGGGATCGCATGCAGCGCGCGCAGCAGGTTGGCCAGCGTCGCATTCTGGCCGGTGAGGTCGCGCCCGTAGGCGTTCACGGTCTGGCCGAGCAAGGTGATCTCGGTGACGCCGTCGTCGCACAGGCGCTGGCTTTCTTCGACGAGGTCGGCGATCGGCCGCGACACTTCTTCGCCGCGCGTGGTCGGCACGATGCAGTACGTGCACGGCATGTTGCAGCCGCGCATCACCGACACGAACGCTTGCGAACGGTGCGGTCGCACGCGCACGTCGCGGCGGATGGTGTCGCCCGACACGCCCTGGTCCACCGCCACCACGCCAGCACCGGCCACCTGGTGTTTGGTGCGCGCCGGTTCACGCTCGGCGGCGATCTCCTGGTTGCGCGAGCGCGCCGCTTCGACGGTGGTGTCGATGTCGCCGAACGCCGACGGCCCGACCACCAGATCGACGTGCGGCATGCGCGACAGCAGGTAGCGCTTGTGCTCCTGCGCCATGCAGCCGAGCACCCCGACGACGAGGCCGGGCTCGGTGCGCTTGCGGACGCGCAGCTTGCCGAGCTTGCTCCAGACGCGGTCCTCGGCGTGTTGACGCACCGAGCAGGTGTTCAGCAACACCACGTCGGCCGCGCCTTCCTCGGCGGCAGCTTCGTAGCCGCGCTGGCGCAACTTGCTCTCGACCAATTCGCTGTCGAGCTTGTTCATCTGGCAGCCGTAGCTGGTCAGGAAGTACTTCGGTGCCGGCATCGTGGGGTGCGGGATCTTACGGAACGAAACGCGCCGGCACAGCCTTCGTTCGGGCGGGCCGGCGACCGCCGCCGGCACCGTGGCACCGACCCATCGCTGGGGCGCTCCACGAAGCCGTTCTCACCGGGCTGTGCGCCGCTACGTAGAAAACGCGCCATGCGAAACCTGACCCGACGCTCGTTCCTCGCCACTTCCACCGCCGCCGCATCGGCGCTTTGTCTGCCGCGCAGTCCGCGCCCGCACGGGAAGAAGAGGATCCTGGTGCTCGGCGGCACGACCTTCCTCGGCCCGGCGATCGTCGAGGCCGGTCTCGCCGCCGGCCACGCGTTCACGCTGTTCAATCGCGGCAGGACCAACCCGAAGTTGTTCCCGGACGTCGAGAAGCTGCAGGGCCAGCGTCGCCGGCCCCGGCCGGATCGCCCGAACGACCCCGCCCAGGACCTGAAGGCACTCGAGAATCGCACCTGGGACGCGGTGATCGACACCAGCGCCTACTACACCGGCGAAGTCGAGGACATGGGCAAGGTGCTCGCCGGCAAGGTCGGTCAGTACGTCTACATCAGTTCGCTGAGTGTCTACAAGACGCTCGAAGTGGACGCGACGCCGATCGACGAGCAGAGCCCACTCGCCGAGTGCGCCGACAAGTACACGCAGAAGATGGGCGACAACTACGAGAACTACGGCGGGCTGAAGCGCCACTGCGAAGACGCGGTCGCAGCCGCGTTCCCCGGCAAGGCGACGTTGGTTCGACCCGGCTACATCGTCGGCCCCGGCGATCCGACCGACCGCTTCACCTACTGGCCGGCGCGGTTTGCGCGCGGCGGCGAATGCCTGGCGCCCGGCGCTCCCGACAACGACCTGCAGTTCATCGACGTGCGCGACCTCGGTGCCTGGATCGTGCACCTGGTCGAACAGGGCATCACCGGCCCGCTCAACGCGGTCGGTTTCGACGGCCGCATCTCGGTGGCGGAGTTCCTGCACACCGGCAAGGGCACCATCAACCACACCTGTTCGTTCACCTGGATCGACGACGCGTTCCTCGAAGCGAACGGAGTGTCGGCATGGGGCGAAATGGGCTGCTGGACGCCGAAGGCGAAGAACGGGCACTGCAGCAATGCGAAGTCGATCGCCGCGGGCGCCAAGTACCGGCCGATCGCCGAGACGATCCGCGACACCGCCGCCTGGGTGCAGTCCGGCCGCGGCGACAAGCCGTGGCAGGCCGGCATGAAAGCAGAGCGCGAGAAGGAACTGCTGGCGAAGTGGAAGGCGCGCTGAACAAGCGCACCGGGGGCATCGACGCGACGACAGGTTACACTGCGCAGCGTGCCCGACTCCCACCCGCCAACCAACCACGCACCATGAGCGGACGGCTCGTGCGTCCTGGCGACGACCCTGATGACTCGATCGCGAGTTCTGGCGACGGTGACGTTCCACGCACGGCCTCGCTTCACCAACGACCTCGATGTCTGGGTCGAACCGACCTCAGCCAATGGCGATCGGGTGTTTGCCGCCCTGGCGGGGTTTGGCGCACCTCTGGCGGCACACGGCGTGCGCGCGCAGGACTTCGCGACACCGGGGACCCTCTACCAGATCGGCTTGCCGTTCGCCTTCCAGTCGCTCGCCGGCGATTCCTTCCGGCTCTTTCTCAGCAACGCATCGCTACTCACCGTCACGCCGTGACATCGGCGACTCGGCCGCGCCCTGGGACGGCGACATTTGTGCCAACCTGGTCAACCGGATGTCCCCGTCTCGCACCACCGGATAACTGAAGCCATACTCCCCATGATGTACGCCGGAAACCGCACCACGAACCTCCTCTCCCTCGGTCTGCTTGCCGCCCTCGCGAGCCCCGCGCTTGCCCAGAACCTGTCGCTCGACAAGGTTGGCGGCGTACTCGGCAGCACGGTGTCGTTCCCGATCAAGGGCAACCCCAATGAGCCCTACTTCCTGCTGATCGACATCGTCGAACAGCAGACCACGCTGCCGAGCCTCGGCGTCACGCTGGACATCACCGACCAGTTCGCGTGGCTGACCTTCGCCGCGCCGGGTTGGGTCGGTGTGTGCAACGGCACCGGCAACGCGGCGCCGCAGATCGTGATTCCGAACGATCCGTTCTTCGCCAGCCTGCCGTTCTCGCTGCAGGCGATCGGCGGGGCGGGACCGTGGCGCGTGTCGAACCTGGTCCGGCTGACGGCGCAGACGGGTGCGACCTGGGTGCCCGCCCTCAACAACCCGACCGTGCCGGTGCTCGGTGGAACCACCGCCGTGGCGCCGAACAACGAGCTGCTGTTCATCGGCGGCTCCGGCCCGGTGGCGCAGCGCTACAAGTCGCGCACCGAAGACTGGGAGCTCTCGGGCGCCTCGTTCGGCATCGGCCTGCTCGGCCAGACGACGGGCCTCGCGGACGGCCGCGTGCTGTTCACCGGCGGTCTCGACCTGACCACTGGCCAGCCCTCGGCGGCCGCTGCGGTCTACGACCCGACGACGCAGGTCACGACCACGCTGGCGATGGCCGCCGCGCGCGCCGGCCACGGCGCTTCGCTGATGCCGAACGGCAAGGTGCTGATCACCGGCGGTAGCAACGCGTTCGACATCGCGAACCCGTTGAGCCTGTTCACCGGGCTGCTCGGCAGCACCGAGATCTTCGATCCGGTCACCAATACCTTCGGCCCGGGCCCCAACATGCTCGAGGCGCGCGCCTTCCACACCTCGACCACGCTGACCACCGGTCGCGTGCTGATCGCAGGCGGCATGGCGGTGCTGCCGATCGTCAACCTGCCGAACGTCTCGTCGACGGCCTACCTGTTCAACCCCACCACCAACAGCTTCGGCCTGCCGGCGTTCATGAACGGTGCGCGCTTCCTGCACACCGCGACGGCGCTGAGCAACGGCCGCGTGCTGCTGGTCGGCGGCATCACGCTCGACCTGACCACGTTCCTCACCACGCTCGATCCGCTCGACATCATCGTCGGCACGCGCACCGACTGCCAGGTGTTCGCTTCGGGTGGCTTCTTCGGCACCTTCTCGACGGTGAACGGCATGCAGGTCGGTCGCGCCGGCGCCGCCGTGGCGCCGCTGCCGAACGGTGGCGCGGTGATCGCCGGTGGTTTCCAGATGCAGATCGACTTCGCGACCTCGACGTTCCTGCTGAACGCGACCGCGACGACGGATCGTTTCACGCAGGGCCCGAACCTGCTGACGCCGGTTGGTTCGATGGCGGCCCCGCGCCTGTTCCCGACCACGGTGAGCCTGCCCGACGGCTCGATCATGGTGGTCGGCGGCGGTCCGACCGGCGCCGAGATCTACCACCAGTAGTCGCGCGCCCGCAGCGGCTGGCCGTCAGTCCGGCTGGCCCATCGGGTCGAGACGACGGATCTCGACCGAACCGGCGATCGACAGCTCCGGATGGTCGCGGCACAACTCGACCGCATGGTCGTAGTCGCGGGCCTCGAGCAGGTGGAAGCCGCCGACGATCTCCTTGGCCTCGCCATAGGGACCGTCGGTGATGCGCACGGTGTCGCCGTCGCGCACGATCACCCTGCCTTCGCCGTCGGCGAGTTTCTTGCCGTCGAGGAAGCGGCGCTCGGCCATCAGGCCACCGGCCCACCGTTCGAAGCGTTCGATCAGCGCCTGGATCTCCGCCGCCGGCCGCTGCCGCCAGATGTCGGGATCGCCGCGCAGCACCAACAGGAACTTCGGCATCCGCGCATGCGAGCGCAGGTGGCCGCCCGGCGCCACGCTATCCTGCGCGCCGTGATCACGAACCTGCCGCAGGAACCGGTGCCGATGTTTCCGCTGCCGGGCGCGTTCCTGTTTCCGCACCAGGCGCTGCCGTTGCACGTGTTCGAACCGCGCTACCGGCAACTGGTCGAAGACCTGCTCGACGGTCCGGGCCGCTTCGTGCTGGCGACGATCCTGCCGGGCGAAGTCGAAGTCGCAGGCGTGCCGCCGGCGGTGCTCCCGGTGGCCGGACTCGGCGAAATCCTCCGCCACGAGAAGCTGCCCGATGGCCGCTACCTGATCTGGATGCTCGGCCGGCGCCGCGTACAGCTCGAAGAAGTGCCGTCGACGAAGCCGTACCGCCTCGTGCGCTGCCACAGCTTCGTCGAATGCGACGTGGCCGCCGACCGCGTGCCCGGACTCACTGCCGAACTTCGCGCCGCCACCACCGCCCGCTTGCGACACCCGCTGCCGCTGCCGGCGGAGACGCCGCCGAGCCTGCTCTGCGACCTGCTGCTGCAGACCCTGCCCCCGAACCCGGACGTGCTGGCGCAGGCCTTCGGCGAACCGCGCATCGAAGCGCGGGCGCGCCTGGTGCTCGGAGCCGCGGCCAGGACGCCGCCGCCGGACCCGGTCTAGAAAGCCGGATTGCGTCGGTAAGGGCAAGGGTGCGAGCGGCTCATGCGGTCGTGACCTCCGGATCCGTCTTGGCTCCGGCGGCGCACCTTCCCCGTTTCGTCATCAAGGCGACCGATGCTTCGCTCCTCCATTCCCTGGCTGTGTCTGCCGGCCTTCGTCCTCACCGCGTGCGGCGGTGGCGGCGGCGGCGGCGCTCCCGCGGCTCCTCTCCTCCGCTTGCTCAACACCAGCGGCTCGATCCAGTTGTCGGCGAACGCCCAGTACGCGTTCGTCGTCAACAAGAACGCCACGCCCGCACTCAGTGCGACGGCCGGCTCGGTGACCATCGTGCGCGTCAAGAACGACGCCGGCGCCGACATCCAGGACGTCGTGACCGAGATCGCGGTTGGCCGCGATCCCTACAGCCTGACCGCGACCGCCGACGGCAAACGCCTGTTCGTCGCCAACTCGCAGGACAACACGGTGTCCGTGATCGACCTCGGCCCGATCGGGGAAGGCCCCTACACGCGACTCGCCGACGTGCTGGTCGGCGCCGAACCGCGCGCCACCGCCGAACTCGACAACAAGATCTACGTGTCGAACTTCGCCGAAGGCACGTTGACCGTGATCAACGGCAAGACGCTCAGCCGCGAAGCGACGATCGATCTGGTGAAGAACGGCACGCGCATCCAGAACCCGTTCGCACTGGCGGCGCTGCCGGATGGTCGCCTGTGGGTCAGCGACTTCTTCTGTCGCGCGATTCCGGGCAAGACCGTCGACCAGATCGAAGGCTTCGACGACGGCAAGGAAGGCCGCGTCGCCATCGTGCAAAGCCAGCTGGTGCAGCAGATCGTGGTGCTGCCGCCGGTCGCCGACGCCGGCTTCACCGCCGATCGCACGCTGTTCGACACCGCCAACGGTGCCGTCAACAACACCTTCAAGGCCCCCGCCGGTGTGCCGGTGAACGCGGTGCCGCAGGGGGCGCTGTTCAACCAACTGTTCGCGTTCGCGTTCGACGAAGCGGGCAAGCGTCTCTACCTGCCGACGGTCGCCGCCCAGCCGGCCCCGCCAGTCAAGTTCGACGTCAACGTGCAGGCGCTGGTCGGTGTCATCGACACCGGCACCAACGCCGCCGTGCCGGCCTTGCATCGCAACCTGAACGTGCTCGTGCGCGACAACTTCGCCAACGAAGCCGCGCCGGTGCCGCCGTTCGTCAACAACAACATCGCGCGCCTCGACCGCGCCTTCGCCGGTGACACGACTGCCGCCGTCATCAAGAACCGCGTCGGGGCGTTCCTCAGCCGCGCCGGCAGCTTCCTGATGAAGGCCGACATCGCCGCCGACGGCGTGCTGACGCTCGCCAAGGACAGCCGCGGCGCCATCCTGCGCGTGCCGGTCGCCAACATTCCCGGCGGCGTCGCGATGAGCAACGATGGCAAACGCGCCTACGTCGCCAGCGAGTTGATCGGCCAGATGACGGTCATCGACATGACGGCCGGCAGCGTGGTCGCCACCGTCGACACCGCGGTCACGTCCACTGAGGCGACGCGCAACAAGGAGTTGCTCGGCCAACTGAAGTTCTTCAGCGGCATGGGCATCGCCCACAACACCGCGGCCAACACCGACCCGCGTTCGATCGACACGCACCGCTTCCGCAACATGCAGTCGGAGAACAACTGGAGCTCGTGCGCGTCGTGCCATCCGTTCGGCAGCGCCGACACGATGACCTGGATCTTCGCCACCGGCCCGCGCCAGACGCTGCCGCTGGAAGCGTTCTTCGCGCCGGGCAGCACGATCGAGAACAACGTCGCCACCACCGACCAGAAGATCTCCAACTGGAACGCCGAGCGGCAAGGTTCGACCGAGTTCAACAACAACAGCCGCGCCGTGCAGGGTGGCCATGGTTTCACGGCGGACGCGCTGGTGTCGATCGACGCCGGCGAGGCCGCAAACCAGGTCAACGACGCCGGCACGATCTTCAACGGCAGCGCGCGCCTCGGCGCCAGCAACGCGCTCGACTTCGAGACGCAGTGGATCGCCTCGCTGCGTTCGCCGAACCAGCCGACCACGCTGGTGCAAGCCGATGTCGACCAGGGTCGGGCGCTGTTCGCGGGTGCCTGCGCCACCTGCCACGGCGGCACCAAGTGGTCGCGCAGCACGCGCGTCACCAACAATTTCCGCTGGCCGGACCCGGCGTTCGTGATCGTCGGCAACCCGCCGCAAACGGTGCCTGCCAACAACTTCCTGCAGGTGCCGAACGCAACCACCGTCGCCGCCTTCAACGCCGACGGTGCCGGCGTTGGTGCCAACCAGTTCGAGACACTGGTGATCGACACGACCGTGCCCAACACCACGATCGACTTCAACGACCCGATCGAACTGCGTGGCGCTGGCGGCGCCACCGGCAAGATCTCGGCCCCGCTGAACAGCTCGTTCGCGATCCCGTCGCTGTTCAACGCCCGCAACACGGCTCCGTTCGGCCACCACGGCCGGGCGCAGACGCTCGAAGCGGTGTTCGACACGCGCGCCAACAACGGCCTCGGCCACTCGGCCTTCGGCCTGTCGACGGCGGACCTTGCCAAGGTGCTCGAGTTCGTGCGCTCGATCGACGAGACGACGCCGATCTTCCCATGATCTCTTGGCGGTGACGGTCACCGCCTTCGTGAGTGCGCGGGCGCGGGACGGATCGCCGTTCCGCGCCCGCGTTATTCGTTGGCCCGGAGTTCGTCGCCACGACCTCGACGCGGCCGACCGCCGCCAAGCCACGAACTTCTTGCCAGGAACGAGGGGGCGCCCGGTAACCTAGTCGGCATGGCCTCGCCAGCGCCGTCCCGTCACCTCGCCCGCGAGATCGCACAGTTCGTCCACGAACGTACTACGCTGCGCCCGCGCGTCGCGATGCTGCTCGGTTCGGGACATGCGTCGATCGCCAACCAGCTGAAGGAGAAGGTCGTGCTGCACGGCGACGACTTCCCCGGCGCACCGCTGCACTCGCCGCTGCTGGTCGGCCTGCTCGAAGGCATCCCGGTCGCCGTCGCCGACGCACCGTTCGCCGCCTTCGAAGGGCTCTCCGGCGCCGAACTCGCATTGCCGGTGCGCGTGCTCAAGGCGATGGGCTGCGACCTGCTGATCCTCACGGCCGGCGCAGCGAGCCTGTCGCAACAGATCGAGCCGGGCACGATTGCCGTGGTCGAAGACCACCTCAACTTCAGCGGCCTGCATCCGCTGGTCGGGCCGAACGACGACCAGGTCGGGCCCCGATTCCCGGACATGAACGAGCCCTACGCGCGCGAATGGATGGAGGTCGCCCGCGACGTCGCCGTGCGGGCCGGCATTCCGTGCACGCCCGGCGTGTTCGCCGCCGTGGCCGGCCCCAACATGCCGACGCGCGCCGAATACCACTTCCTGCGCCAGGCGGGTGCCGATCTCGTCGGCATGTCGCTGGTGCCGGAAGCGCTCGCCGCGGTGCACTCGGGCTTCCAGGTGCTCGCGTTGGTCGGCGTCACGCAACAAGTGCTGCCCGGCCGATCGACCCAGGTGTCGATCGAGTCGATGATCGACGCCGCCGACCTCGCCGCGCCGCGCATGGCGACCCTGCTCGTCGGCATCGTCGCCGCCACCCGCGATCGCTGACACCATGGCCAGCCGCGTGATCCAACGGCCGCGCCTCGCGGTGCTGCTCAGCGGCTCCGGCCGCACGCTGCAGAACCTGCTCGACCGCATCGGCGATGGGCGCATGCACGCCGCAATCGCCGGTGTCGGCAGCGACCGCGCCGATGCGTTCGGTCTGCAACGCGCGATGGATCACGGGCTCGAAGCGCGCACCCTGAAGGACGGCTCCGCGACGTTGTCGTGGCTGTCCGAACTGGACGCCGACCTGATCATTCTCGCCGGCTACCTGCGGTTGCTGCCGATCGTGCCGGAGTTCCAGAACCGGGTGCTCAACATCCACCCGTCGCTGCTGCCGAAGTTCGGCGGCAAGGGCATGCACGGCGAACGGGTGCATGCGGCGGTGCTGGCGGCGCGGGAGACCGAGTCGGGCTGCACCGTGCACCTGTGCAACGACAAGTACGACGACGGCCGCATCATCCTGCAGGCGCGCGTTCCGGTGCAGCCTGGCGACGATGCGAAGACGCTGGCGGCGCGCGTGTTCGCCGCCGAGTGCGAAGCGTTGCCGGCGGCGATCGCCCTGCATTGGCGGACGTTGACTTCGGCCTGAGTCCTCGCAACCTCGAGAGCTGCCGCAACGCGTCGCTCGCGGTATCTTCGCGAGGCATGATCGCCAGCCTTCGCCTGGTCTGTGCCGCGTTGTTCGCGGGCTCCGTCGCTTCGGCCCAGATCACGGTGCAGATCGTGCTCGCGCAACCGCTGCAGCTGCAGGCGCAGGTCACTGGCGGGCCGCTGCAAACGGCGACCCATCCGATCGGCCTCGACATCACGAACGTCGGCACTCTCGGCGTCAGCAGCCATGTGCCCCCGGGCTTGGGCGGTGGCACGCAACTGACGGTGACGCCAGCAACGACGGGGCCGTACGGCACGACCTGCGAACTCGTCGCGAGCGCCAACTACTACACCGGCGGCCTCGGTGCCGTGCCGTTCGCTTCGAGTGAGAGCGGCGCCGAGCTGGTTTCATTCCAAAGCCCAACGCCGATCGCCGGCGTGCTGCTCGTCGAAACGCAGTTCACGCCGTCGGCGGGCTACGGCACCGGCACCGGCACCGTGCAGATCGACTTCGGCAACGACGGCAGTGTCGAGTTGCCGCTGCTTGGTCTGCTCGGTCCGCGCTTCAGCCAACCGTGCACACTCGGGCCTGGGCAGGACTTCGTCGTGAAAGTCACCCACCAGGGATCACTCATCGGCTCGCAAATCGGCGACTACTCGACGCGCGCGACGCTGCGCTTCCTGCCGCACGCCGATGGACTCGTCACGTATGGGCCGACGAACGGCTGCAGGCCGGTCGCGCACGTGCACTTCATGACGGGCGGCGCCGTGCTCGCGGCGGCTTCGACGAATCCACCGGCGGACTTCCACGTGCTTGCCCTCGGCCATTCGCAGATCGCCTCGCCGATGCCGATTCCCAGCGCTTGTCCGCTGTTGTCGAGCGCCGATCTGCTCCTCATGCCGCTCAGCGGGGCATACCTTCAATTGCCGCACGCCGCCGTCGCGTCCGGGTCGCACGTGTGGCTGCAGTTCCTCGGCCTGCGGGTCGCCAACTGGACGATCGAAGGCAGCCGGGGCATCCACGTCTTCGGGCAGTGAATCCCGGCCGCGCCTACGGCGGCAACCAGCCGAGCTCGGCCAGCTTCGCCGCCACCGCTTCCGCCCAGAAGCCGTGCACCATCGCGGTAGGGTGCGGATCGTCGGGTGCGATCTGCAGCGCAGCGGCGCTGCCGCCGCCCTGCAGGAACGCGTCGATGCGCGGGCGTATGCTGACGGTCGGCAACGCCAGTTCGGTGCAGACCGCAGCCACTTCGCTCGGCAACCCGTACTGGGTCGTGACCAGGACCCGGAAGCCGTGCTGGCGCCCCATCGCGGCGATCGCCGTCATCGCGCGGCGATAGCCGTCGATCCCCACCATCGCGCGATACTCCGCGGGCACACGTTCCGGATCGGACTCGAAGTGGCCCTGGCCGTCGCCGGGCGCCCACACGAACGGCGTGCGCGGATCCAGCCACGACGAGCGCCAGACGCGGCGCCCGAGGTCGACCAGGAAGCAGTGGTCCAGGCGCCACCAGTCCTGCGGCGCCAGCAGGAAGTTCGGCAGGTCGAGGTCGTTGCCGACGAAGTCCACCACGACGACGTCCGGTTGCCAGGCGAGTCCATGGTGGGCCAGCACCTCGGCTTCGATCGCGGTGTTGTAGCCCGGCACGCCGGTGCCGATCGCGTCGACGTGCCGACCCGGTCGCAGGGCCGACAGCAGCGCGGGCAGTCGCGCGATGCCGGTGTCGTCCCATCCGACGCCCCAGCCAAACAGCACCGAATCCCCTAGCGCCACCACGCGGAAGCCACCGGCAGGCTTCGACGCCGGCAACTCCGGCCCGCGAAACCCGGCCGCATTCGTCGTCACGGCGACGCCCTGGAACCGCACGTCGAGGCCCGGCTGCAATGCGTAGACGATCGAGCGGTGCGGCGAGGGCTGCAGCATCTCCACCAGCATCACGTCGCCGCCGGCCGTCGGCCGCTGCGGCCCCGCTTCGTTCCAGTGCCGGATCGCCAGGCGCGCCGCGACCTCGCAGACGAGACGCGCGACCAAGGTTGATCCCAGGAGCAGCAACCAACGGCGTCGTCGCGGCTTCATGGCGAACTGCGTCGCCGACGCCACCATCGGCTCAGGCCTTCATCGGCGATGGCACCGAGCAGGATCACGCCGCCCACCACCGCGAACTCGAGCTTGTCGGAGTCGCCGAGCAAGCGGATCGTGTTCGGCAGCAACTGCATGAGGGCCGCACCGAGCACGACGCCGAGCACGGTGCCTTCGCCGCCGCGCAGCGCCACGCCACCGAGCACGGCGCCGGCGATCGCGTACAGCTCGTAGAAGTTGCCGAAGCTCGACGCCTGCGCCGAGTTCACGTCGAGTACGAACAGGCAGCCGCCAAGCCCCGCCAGCATGGAACAGACGACATAGGCGAGCACGGTGAGCTGACCGGTGGCGACACCGGAGAACCGCGCCGCCTGCTCGCTGCGGCCGAGCGCGAACAGATGGCGGCCCGCGACCGTGCGCGTCCACAGCACCCACGTCACCACCGCGACCGCGACGAGCAACAGCAACGGCACCGGCAGCCCGAACGAGTCGGACAACGGCACCTTGCCGGTCGCCAGCCAGCGCAGCCCTTCCGCCGTGTCGCCGAGCCCCATCGTCTGGTCGTCGGTGAAGGCCCGCATCAGGCCGCGGTAAAGCAACAGCCCGCACAGCGTCACCACGAACGGTTGCAGCCCCACGCCGACGACGAGCAGTCCATGCCAGAGCCCGATGCAGGCGCAGCCGAGCAGGACCGCCGGCATCGCCAGCCACGGCGACCAGCCGAGATCCCGCAGCAACCAGGGCAGCACGCAGCCGGCGACGCACACCACCGCACCGATCGACAGGTCGACACCGCCGGTGACGATCACGAACGCGGCGGCGAGGCTGAGCACGCCGTACAGGCCGATGCGCTGCAGCAGGTTCTCCAGGTTGAACGGACTCAGGAACGTGTAGCTGCCGGACTCCGGGTCGTACGAACCGAACGCCGTGACGATGCCGATGACGAACAGCAGCACCGCGATGCCGACGACCTTCTTCACGCCGACTCCATCGCCGTCGCGGCGAGCATGATCGCCTGCTCGGTCATGCGACTGCGCGGCAACTCGGCGGTGATCGCTCCCTGGCGCAACACCAGCACGCGGTCGGCGAGCTGCAGCACCTCCTCCAGTTCGGAACTGACGAACACGATGGCGAGTCCCTGCGCCGCCAGTTCGTGCAACCGCGCGTAGATCTCAGCGCGGGCGCCGACATCGACGCCGCGGGTCGGTACGTCGAGCAGCAGCACCTTGGGCGCTGCTGCGAGCCA
>SXGT01600311.1_pt1 | contig 21959 bp, 16 predicted proteins | sample 3176221 | NCBI WGS metagenome assembly SXGT01 (sample SAMN11356862, study PRJNA531348) | freshwater metagenome | isolation source: freshwater sample F1-120 | place: China: Fuxian Lake, Yuxi | collected 2017-12-25
ACGTCATCCCGAGGGTCCCACGGCGCACTGTCGTCCCGGCTCGTGACGTTGGCCTTTGGCCAACACAGACATTCGGATCCACGCTCTTCCTGGGGCGTTGCCCCAGGCTACGATGACACATGGCCTGCGGCCATGCCCGTGCGGCCGTTGATCCTCACTGGCGCACACATGCACGGGCGGGCAAGCCGCCCGTGGCGCCCAAAGATGTGTGGTACAACGAGCCCTTGCGGGGAGGAGGGGGGTGCGAAGTGCGCGCCCGATGTCATCGACCTCTGTTGGATCGTTGCCCGGTTCTCGCGCAAATTCACCGTGTTCTTTTTCGCCGTACGTCTTGGGAATACAACCCCCACCCCAACCCTCCCAGCAAGGGGGAGGGAGCCAGATCGGGTGAATGAGGGTGATAGAAAGGATCGGGATTTCCGGTTCGCGGCACTAGGCACCGGGCATGCTCAAGGACTAGCATCGGCGGGGTGCCGCGGGCGAAGGCACGCAAGACAAGCCCCCCGAATGATACTGCCGAGGAGTTCCCATCGTGCAACCTTCCAATTTGTGCCTTCATCGTTTTTGTTATCTCGTGCTCTTGGCCTGGGGAGCGGTTCTGTGCCCGCGCATTGCCCGGGCGTTCGAGCCGGTAGTGGCCGTCAACGACGATCGCAAAGATCCGATCAAGCTCGTCATGCGTCAGCCGTGGTATCGCAATACGGTTTATCAATCGATGCCCATATCGACGGTAAAGCTGGAGCTGTTTCCATCCGTGCACATCAAACCAAGTGACATGTTGGGCTGCACGGTGCGGGTGCGGGTTCTGGACGCCGCTGGATCACCAGTTGCCGAGTCGGAACAGACCAATGTCCCGTTGTCCAAATTTGTACGCGCGGAGGTTTCCATCGCGACCCTACCGGCCGGCCAGTACGTCGTGGAGGCTCAATTTATCGACGTCGTCGGTAAACCGATCCATGACACTCGAAACAATCCATGCCGCAACCAGACAAGTCTGACGATTGCGCCGCCCATGCCGCACGAAGTGACATTCGATCAACGAGGTGTCTGTCGGATAGGCGGTAAACCGTTTTTTCCGATCACCATGTATCATTACGATCCGGGCATCCTCGGTTTGGTGAACGATTTTCGGCGCGACCATGGCTTGGAGCCCTTTACGTTGCGACAGTTCTATGAAGACGGCCGAAAAATGGGGATCAACGCGGTGCACGACGGTGTGGACGGCGCTACCGAGGAGGGCATCACGACGTTTCTTGAACGATGCCAGGTGATGCATGAAACAGGCATGCGCACCCTTGCGGTCGTCGACCCGCGCGATTTTCAGCCCGGTACCTTTCCGCGTGTGGTCGGCAATCCGGGTTTGTTGGGCTGGTACACAAACGATGAACCTGGATTGCAAGTCGATAGCTTGGATGAGCTGCCAGCACGCCTGGGCCCGCGGCATCGAGCGTTGCTTGATCTCGACCCGCACCATCCTCAGGTAATGGCAGACAACACGGTCTCGGCGCTCAGCATTGATGCTGATTTCGCGGATGTGGTCATGCCCGATCTCTATCCGCAGCGTGGTGGGGACACTCGCGTGCTGGGGCGTGCCGTGCGCGAGTTGAAACGGCGAAGCAACGGAAAAGCCATTGTCTGGCCGGTGATCCAGGCCTTTCAATTAAGTGGCTACGGAACTCGCCCCAACGGAGAGGTGTATCACTATGCCCGCCTGACGCATGAGGAGTTGCGAGTCCTTGCGTTTGACGTGATTGCCTGTGGGGCGACGGGCATTAGCTATTACGCCTTGCAGACCTCCGAGGGTCCGCAGCTGCTTGCCGATGGCACGAGCCGGCCGTTTTACTTATTGCACGACTTCCCTGACCAGCGCGAGGCGGTCACGCAAACGAACCAGCAATTGCAGCGGCTGATTCCAGCACTCCTGGAGGGAGAAGACGTGCTCGCATCCCTCCAGCCAACCGAAGGCGATATCGCCGACTGCGATGCACATGTACGCGCGATTCAGCACCAAGGAACGTGTTACGTCCTGGTTACCAATCCTGGTCGCCAGGCAACTTCCCTCTCATTCGGTGTGCTGGGGCTTTGGAACGAAACGGGGCGCGATCTGTACTCGGATGCAACCGTGTCGTTAAAACGAGGACACGGCACGTTGTCCTTGCCCCCCTATGCCGTGCATGTCTTCGCATTTCCGAGTCCGGATGCGCCGTGATATAGACATGATCCACTAGTGGGGGGGCAGACTGCGAGAGTATCGTTGCTGGCCGGGAATCGGCCAACGCGTCATCAGCAGTCCCTCCTGCTTGTCCTCCGTAAGGTAGAGCGTCTGAAAGTCTGGACCGCCAAAAACACAATTGGTCGTCTGTGACCCTCCCGTGGGAATGGATGCTAAATGCTGACCGTCGGGCCCGATGACCTCCAAGGTTCCACCACCACACATGGCAACCAGTAGGTTTCCCGCGGCGTCCAAGGCCATGCCGTCGGGATAGTGATCGGCGAATTGATAAAAGACTTCCGCCGGCCCCAAACGCACGCCGCCGTCCAACAACTCGAATCTCAGAACACGGTGCGTGACACTCTCCGCCACGAGCAGATACCGACCGTCCGCCGTAATGGTAATCCCGTTGGGAAATCGATGACCTTCACTGAGCACGGTCGTTTCCTGTCGGCGCAAGTCGATTCGAACGATGCGCCCAGGCGCCTGCAGATCCAGTCCTGGGTCGGTCATGTAGACGATGTCGTGCTCGGCCAGCACCAAATCGTTGGGCCCCAGCAGGCTACCGCCGGTGGTCAGCGTGTCGGCGAGCACCCGAACGTTCCCCATTGCGGAGATGCCGAGCAATGCATGATTCTTGGCATCGGGCACGAGGAGTTCGCCGGACTCCAAGAGGGCGACCGATTGTGGCTTACCTCCCGTGTGGACGATCTCGCGCACCTGACCCAAGGGATCGCAGGTCACGACACGCCCCGTCCAGCGGCTGACAAGATAGACATGCCCAGCGCGATCGACGGCTGGGCCCTCGGGCGAAATGATGCCGGTGGCGAGTTTGGTCCAGGTTACGGAGCCCCAGTCGATAGCAGATTTTTGGCAGTCGTGGTCGGCGTTCATCGACGGTCGCATCCTTGGGGCTTGGGGACATGGGGGGACTTGGGGACATGGAACAACGGCCTGTACGATAGCGAATCCAGGCGTTGCCGGCTTCTCTTGGTGATGGTTGACCAATGGGGTATAACCGGCCTTCAAAGTTCACAATGCTTCTCGTTCCCGGCCTCCCGCCCTCGTTGTACCACACATCTTTTGGTGCCACGGACGGGTTATCCGCCCGTGCCTGATCAACAATCAATCGCTCCCAGTAAGAACCTGACGACGACCTGTCAAGAACGGAGAAACGGAGAATGGCAATGGATGGCCCCTTACGGTCGCGTTGGCTGGCAGCTCTGCGGCCGGTTGACCCCTGGATTGTGGCCTTTATCGGGCTGGGTGCCCTGGCACAGTTGACGCGGTATCTGTTGCGATTTCCCCTATGGGACGATGAAGCCTTTTTGGCGGTCAGTTATTTCGACCGTAATTTCTGGCAGATGTTGCAGCCTTTGGAGTATCACCAGGTTGCGCCCCTGTTGTACCTCTGGGTGCAATGGAGCGTGATGCAGCTGTTCGGGGTCAATGAATATTCGTTGCGATTGTTTTCGCTCGTCTGCGGGCTATCGAGTCTGGGACTTTTCGGCTGGGTTTCCGGGCAATTGTCCCGCGGCATACCACGGCGATTGGCGGTGGGGATGTTTTGCGTGGCCTACCCGGTGACTCGCTACGCGGTGGAAGCCAAGCAGTATGCAGCGGATTTGATGGTGGCGTTGCTACTGACCGGCGTGGCCATTGCGCTATTGAAGCGTTCCGATCGACGTCACTGGTATGGGGTGTTGCTGGTGTTGACGCCGTTGGGCATTGGCCTTTCGTTTCCGGCCGTGTTTGTGGCCGGTGGGATTAGTTTGGCAATGGCATGCGCGGCATTGCGATCCAAACAACGATGGGCGGGATGGCTAGCATGGGGAGCGTACAGCGGTGTTGTGCTCGCCTCATTCGCGGCGGTCTTTCATGTTTCCGCAGCGGCGCAGAGCGCGGACAATCTAGAGTATCTGCGACGTTGTTGGGCCGACGCTTTCCCGCCGTTGGTGATCTCGCAGCCGTGGTTGTTGGCCAAGTGGCTGCTGGTCACACATACAAGTGAGATGTTCTCGTACCCAATCGGGGGCGCACGTGGTGCGAGCGTCATCACGGCTGTGTGTGCTGCGGTGGGAGCCTATCAATTATGGCGTCAGCGGCGTTGGGAATGGCTATTGATGTGCCTGGTGCCATTAGGACTAAATCTGATTGCGGCTGCCCTTCACCGCTATCCCTACGGCGCTCACGTCCGCTTCGCACTGTATTTCGCCCCTTGGGTGTGCCTATTGGCGGGAGCAGGGCTGACCCGATGCCTGTGGATTGGACTCCGCGGGCACGCTGACGCTCGACGAGGCGAGCTCCTCTTTCAGACACGTCTTCAACTCGTGTTGGGACTACTAGCGTTACTTGCGCCGATCACCATGGTGCGCGATGTTATGCATCCCTATAAGACACCGGGAGATCGTCAAGCGCGGGATCTTGCCCGCTGGATGTGGCCGGCGTTGGCCCGCGATGCCGACGTAGCATGTACCAAAACGGATCTCCATCATGTATTTGCACCCTATACGTGGGAGTGGGGCGCGTCGGCATTGTATCTCAGTAACCAACGCATCTACGCCGGACCCGCGTCACGACGACAAGCCGTCATGGTGAGTTCCAACGCCAAGAGTCCGCTGCGCTGCGTCCACTTTCGCAATACGAAGGCCCACGAGGACCCGCAAGCAGTCGCCGCATGGCTCGATCACATGCGACAATACTACTCGTGTGAGTCGGTTGCTACGTTTCCGCACGGTCAGACCGGAAACCAATACGAGATGGCCCAACACACGAGCGTTATCGACATCTATCACTTCGTGCCGCTGGAGACAAAGATCCCCGGACGCACGGCTCAGGCCGGAGATCGTACGGAGACTCAGCAGCCATCCCGCACGCGGTGATGGACTGGGTGGCACTCGCCGCAAGCGGCAATTACTATGGGTGCTAATCGTGTGAGGTCCGCGAATCCTGTACCCTTTCGAGATCCCGTATGAAACGTGATGCGATCCAGCGGCTGCGACAGCAGTGGGCGTCCGACGTGACCACTTGGGGCCTCTGGGTGACGCTCGAATCCCCCAGCATCACCGAAATGGCCGTCGGCCTGGGTTTAGACTGGGTGGTGATCGACGCCGAACACGGCCATCTGGACTGGCAGGACATTCTGGGGCACTTGCGTGCTACCGTGCGCAGCGAAACAGTGGCCCTGGTGCGGGTGGCCGAGCTGAATGGCGGTTTGATCAAACGCGCCTTGGACATGGGCGCCGATGGAGTTGTCGTGCCCTGGATCGAGACTGTGGAGCAACTGCGTGACGCGGTCGCCTACGCTCGCTATCCCGTTGAAGGCCGCCGCGGTATCGGCGCGGAGCGGGCAACGTGTTGGGGTGAGTGTTTGGTTGAGCATACGGCAGATGCCAATCAGCAGGTGCTGGTCGTGCCGATTCTCGAGTCCGTTTCCTCGATGCGCAACGTCGCACGAATGTGTCAGGTGGATGGCGTGGATTTGTTCCTGTTCGGACCGGCCGACTTTTCCGCGACCGCCGGATATCGCGGCCAATGGGAAGGTCCAGGAGTGGCAGAACAAATTCTTGAGGCGAAGCAAACCATCCGCCGAGCCGGCAAACAGTGTGGCGTGATGGCGACCAGTTTGGAGAATCAAAAGCAGCGACATCAGCAAGGGTTTCGCTTTATCGGATTGGGACTGGATTCCACGCTGTTACTACGATCCCTGCATGCCTCTTTGGCAGCTGTCGGACGTGATCGAACGCTACAGACTTCGCTGGTTCCCCGGACAACGTCGACGGGACCTTGGACCCAATTGCCTGCGGAGTTTCGACCGGATCGGCCTGAGGTCATGACGGCCGTGGGCGCCGGTGTGGTGAGCGAAGTGGCACGGGGCATCACGTTCGAGTGTCTCGTGGGAACTCCCCATCAGGCGCGCCATCTTACCACGGGACTCGTCACGATGGCTCCTGGCAGTACCCTGCCGTTACACACCCATCCCGTCTTCGAATCCATCACGCTGCTGCGCGGGCAGGCCAACCTTGAAGTCGAGGGGCGTAGTTACCATTTGCAGCGGCTCGACAATGTCGTGATCCCCCCCGGATTGGCGCATGGTGGACGTAATCTGTCGGCTCGCGAGCCCGCCTTGTTTCATATCGCCATGCCCACGGAGACCATCACGCGTGAGTGGGTGGATCGGTTCTTTTCTCGACGAACCATGCCACTCAACTCGACCGGCGTGCCAGGCGCCGAACGGGTCACGCGGGCCAGCTCCGCGCCCCGCGGAACCGCCGGCAGTCGCACGGAATTCATTGACTATTTCAACGAGGATCTCATGCCCGGAATCGATATGAGTGGCGGCTATGGCCTGTTTCATCCGACGGGGCGACTGCCGGCTCACATTCATGATTTCGATGAATCTATCTGTATCGTCGGCGGCCTGGCCACTTGCGTTGTCGAGGGCCGCCGCTATGCTTTGCGGGATGCGGCCACCGCGCTACAACCTCGGGGAAGGGTCCACTATTTTATTAATGAACATGCGGAACCGATGGAAATGATCTGGGTGTATGCGGGACCTCGCCCCGAACGTATCGTGGTGGACGAGGCCTTCGCGACTGAGGCAGGAAACCCATGGCAGTAGACTCGCATTCGTCGTTTCGTGTCGCACTCACGGCGGACTTCTACAACTCCGACCAACAGTGCCACTATCCCGACATCGGCCTTTCTTTGTTGGCCGAGGCGGGTATCCCGGTGCAAAGATTCGATCGACATCGGCCGATCATCGAGGCCGGACAGTGGCGGGAAGCACAGGGAATCATCTGCCTCACACCGCGCGTGACGGCCGCCAGCCTCACCCCGTCGGATGATCTATTAGTCATCGGACGCTTTGGCGTTGGCTACGACAGCGTGGATGTGGCCGCATGTACGGCATCCGACGTCATGCTGTGCATCGCTGCTGGTGCCGTGGATCGGCCCGTCGCCGAGGCAACCGTTGGTTGGATCATTGCCCTCACCCACCACATTCGCACCAAGGACCATCTGGTGCGCACGGGGCGCTGGGATGATCGCAACGCCTATATGGGAACCGAACTGCGAGACCGGACGCTGGGGATCGTCGGTTGCGGTGGCATCGGTAAGGCCGTTCTGCAATTGCTGAGCAGTTTCAACATGAACCGCCCACTGGTCTACGATCCGTGCCTGACGGCAGAGGCTATCGCGGCACTCGGTGCGGAACCGGTCACGCTGGACGATCTGCTGCGCCGCGCGGATTTTGTCTCGATCCACTGTCCCCTAAACGCGCAGTCTCGTGGGCTGATCGCAGCCCGCGAATTGGCCTTGATGAAACCGACCGCCTATTTGATCAACACCGCACGAGGCGGCATCGTCGACGAGTCGGCCCTGTACGCTGCCTTGTGCGAACGTCGAATCGCCGGCGCCGCCATCGACTGCTTTGAACAAGAGCCCATTTTATCCCCTCCTAAATGGGCCACCTTGGATAATGTCATTCTAGCGCCGCATTCCATCGCCTGGACCCACGAGATGTTTCGCGACATCGGCCGTTGCGCCTGCCAAGTCATGATCGATCTGTCTCAACATCGCGTTCCGGCTGGTATCGTGAATCGCGAAGTGTTGGACCGGCCAAGTTTTCAGGACAAGTGGCGACGACTGTGTCCCAAGTGATTCTGTCCCAAGTATGGGAAAGCCCTTGTCGCGACGGCCCCCCGGATGATTCGAAATCTCAAATCTCAGATCTCAGATTCGGCGTTCCAGATTTCAAACCTGACCTAGGAGTTTTATCATGCATCGCAACCTTCGCTGGCGTGACCTCTTAAATCATCTCGCCCTGATCATGTTGTTGGCGTGCGCCGCTGGTCCCGGGGAGGCGGACGAGCCGATCGTTCCCGCTAATGCCAAAATCGAAGAATTGTTCCTGACGAATTTCCTGACTGAAGGAGTGGCTGTGGCTCCGGATGGCATGGTCTATTTCAGCGAGATCACGTTCTCGCATGTGTCGCGCGACGCGGCCGGCGCGATTCAAGCCGGCAATATCTGGCGATACGACCCAACCACCGGCAAGACTGTGATTTTCCGCTCCCCGAGCGGCATGTCCAATGGAATCAAGTTCGACGCCGAGGGCAACATGGTCATCGCCGAGGGGGCCGACTTTGGCGGGCGACGGGTGATCCGAACGGATATGCGCACGGGAAAGAGCTACATCATCGCTGGCTTGTTCGACGGCCGCCCGTTCAATGCGCCCAACGATATCACGATCGACGAGCTGGGACGCATCTATTTCAGTGATCCTCGATACCTCGGATACGAATCGATCGATCAGCCCGTGATGGCCGTGTATCGCCGCGATCCCGATGGCACGATCCATCGCATCATCACCGACGCGGGAAAACCCAATGGCGTCTGTGTTTCGCCCGATCAGAAAACCTTGTATGTCGTGAGCAATGACAATGGCGGCACGAGCATTGACCGCATGCCCCCTCCCCCGAAGGGTTCTGGGCGAACGGCCGAACCGCTCCGCAAAGGGCACATGGCCCTGATGGCTTATGACCTGGCACCGGATGGTAAAGCCAAGTTCCGTCAGATGCTGGTCGACTACGCGCCCGAAGATGGGCCCGACGGCCTAGTCTGCGATCGCGAGGGGAATCTTTATGTGGCCGTCCGCAAAGAAAGCAGACCGGGGATCTGCGTGTATTCACCAACAGGAAAGGAATTGGCGTACATCCCCACTCCCATGCCCACCAATGTGGGATTCGGTCGTGGCAAGGACGCGAGAACCCTCTATATCACGGCCGGCACCGGCCTTTATCGCATCGGCGTGAACCGTGACGGATATCAACTGCCGGCCAAGAAATAGCAGGCAGGCCCCTGGTATCTCGGGATTTCCAATTGTCCCAGAGGGGTCCAATCGTCTAGAATCCCGTCCTACCGTTCCATCAACGCGGGGCCACGGCCGAGCATCGTAGGGCTCACCCCCAAGTCCGGTGTTGGTGATGGTGTTGGGCATATGGTATTGGGCACTGGGCGTCCCTCTAGGTTATAATTAGGGCGGGGCACCTCCGGTAACGGGTCGGTGCGCCTGGCGTCGGGCCGTGCCAAGAGTCCGGTAAGCGCGTAAGCCGCATCCTGCGTCCCACCTGGAGTGAGCCTCTTGATCCGAGCAGCATCACCTCGACGTGGATTGGTTGCGCCCCAAGGTTCATTACGAAACTCTTGGGTACCGAGATGCGCAGCGGCTGGTCTGGGCCTGTTCGGCTTTCTCGTAACGAACACCGGATATGTGGCGAGGGCCAGCTACCCGGAGGCCGTGCTCTCGGATCGACCGATCGTCCTGTTTCGGTTTGAAGAGACGGGCGAGCCAACGGACGGGGCCTCGCTGGCCAACGCCGTGAATGTCCCCCAAGGCGGCCTTTCAGCCGGGAAGTTTCCACAGGGAATCTATCGTGGGAAACCGACCGTAGCCACCGGTGCCCTCGCGGTCAGCGAGGGTGAGCCAAATCGGGCGGCACGTTTTAGCCCGGATGCTCCTTCCGCCTTCGAGGCGCCCGTGTCCGCCACATGGGACGCGGTGATCCCGTTTGCAATTGAGTTGTGGGTGCGTCCACAGCCGTCGCCAGCCAGTGCCGAAACGCGGATGCAGTGCCTGGTAGCGCAGGTCGACCCCGCAACGGCGGGCAATATCGCATTCGGGTTGTGGTACGAGCCGAACGCAGCCGGTTCGGCTGGCCGAATTCGCTTTGGCACGCCGGCGCACGCGGATGGCATGGTGGACCATGCGAGCGAGATCACGGCTGGTCGTTTTACCCACGTGGTGGTGACCTGCGAACCCGACGGGTCGCAGCTACAGGTGCGTCTTTTTTTGGATGGCGTGCCGAGCCAACCGAGGATGTTGTCCGACCGTGTGTCACCCAGACAAGCCGGGCCTTGGATTTTTGGCGCGGTCGCGTTCGACTCGGCCGCTGGGGTCGCTGCGCAGCCCTTTGCGGGCGAACTTGACGAAGTCGCTGTGTACCAACACGTGCTACCTCCGGCACGAGTGCGGGACCATTTCTATCGTGCCGGTCCCGTGCCGAAGTTTGAAGCAGAAATCCATCCGTTGCTAACCAGCCATTGCATGGAGTGCCATGGCGGTGACGACGCGGAAGGTGGACTGGATGTGCAGACCCTAACGTCCATGCTGCGTGGGGGGGCGAGTGGTCCCGCCCTAGTTCCGGGGAACCCCGATCAAAGCATCTTGGTCGATATGGTAACGCACGGCGATATGCCCCCGGGCGAGAACCGCAAGTTGTCTGCCGCGCAAGTCGATCTATTGCGCCGTTGGATCGCTCTGGGGGCGCCGCATGCCGACGGAAAGGTGAGCCCCGAGTTAGCGACAGCCCATCTCGACGAAGGGGCACGGAGTCCGCATTGGGCGTTTCAATTGCTCCATCGACCCCCGCTGCCGCAACGAGCGCGAATGCTCGCAGGAAATCACTCGCCTGCGGCGGCTCTCGGCACACCTCCGACCGACAACGCGGCTGAGATCCCCCAGCATCCCATCGATGCATTTATTCTGGAGAAACTGCTCGCCCAAGGGCTGTCCATGTCGCCAGCGGCCGATCGCGCGCGGTTGGCCCGTCGCATGTATTTCGACTTGCTAGGGATTCCCCCTACGCCCGAACAGCTGGATGCGTTCCTCGCGGATGAAACGCCCGACGCCACCGCGAGACTCATCGAGTTACTCCTGGCATCTCCGCAGTTCGGAGTCCGTTGGGGGCGACACTGGCTCGACATGGTCGGTTATACCGACACGATCAGCTTTGATTCGGATTTTGGCCCCCCCGGAGGCTTTCTCGAAGGCAAGTGGAGATATCGGGACTATGTGGTTCAGTCCTTCAACCGAGACAAACCGTTTGACGTGGCCGTGCGTCAGCAGTTGGCGGGAGACGAGATGGTGCCTTGGCGCGACGCCCAGGGCTACACCGAGGAAATTGTCGAGCACTTAACGGCGACCGGATATTGGCGATGCGCAGAGGACGTCACCGGGGAGGATGGGCGTCCCTTTACCGTATGGTCGGTGTTGCATGACAACATGACGCAGGTCGGCATGAGCTTGATGGGGTTGAGTTTAAACTGCGCTCGGTGCCACAGCCACAAGTACGAGCCCATCTCGCAACAGGATTACTACAGTTTGATGGCCTTTGTCACGCCAGCCATGAATCCACAGGCCTGGAAGACGCCTCAAGAGCGGGCTTTGCCCGACGTATCCGCCACCGATCGCGCGGCCATTGACCAATGGAACGACCAGATCGCGAAGAAGGTTCAGCCTGTTCAGGAGGAGCTGGACACGATCCGTCGACCCTATACACGGCAACTGCGCGAAATGCGTTTCTCCAAACTAGACGCCGTGCTGCGCGCCGAGTTGTGGGTAGCTCTCGAAACGCCAGAAGAAAAACGCACGCAAGTACAAATCGCTCGGTTGGGAGACAACGCTCAGATCATTGCGGTGACCGATGATGATCTGCGGGCTGTTTATGCCCCCGCTGATGCTGAGAAAGCAGCGGCCTTACAACAACAGATCGCCACGATGAACCAAGCGCGACGATCGCATGGCTGGATTCATGCGATGTACGACGTCGGACCGGCCCCGGCCACACAGTTGCTCCAAATGGGTTCTCACGAGTATCCGCGGCGCGAGGTGCCGGTGGCCTACTTGCGAACGTTGCGCTCGACCAATTCTGCCGGCCAGATCGCGTCACCTCCAACGCCATCATCTTCCGGGCGACGCCTCGCACTCGCCCATTGGCTCACGGATTCGTCCTCCCCGGCGTCAGCGTTGGTCGCGCGTGTGATGGTGAATCGCGTGTGGGAACGACTGATGGGGGAGGGACTGGTGACACCCTCGGAAAACATGGGGCAATCGGGATCAGCGCCATCGCATCCGGAACTTTTGGAGTGGTTAACCACGGATTTCGTCGAACACGGTTGGTCGATGAAGCATCTCGTGCAGCGTGTGATGACATCGGCGGTCTACCAACAGGCGTCTTTTCGGGATGCCACTCAGGCGACCGCCCTGGCACTGTGTCGCGAGCGGGATCCCGAGAATCGCTTGTTGTGGCGGGCTCGCCTACGTCGCATCGACAGCGAGGTGGTTCGTGATGCCATCCTAACGGCCAGCGATCAGTTGAACGTAGCATTGGGCGGACCTCCAGTGCCCCTTGAGTATCGGCCGGATGGCTATGTATCGGAGGCCAAACAGGGCCTGGCACGGCCCAGTGATCGGTGGCGGCGCAGCCTTTACCTGTTGAATCGAAGACTCAACAATCCGACGTTTCTGGCAGCCTTCGACAAGCCAATCGTGACCGGTTGCGTCGGCCGACGTGATGATGCCGCTGTGCCACTGCAGTCGTTGGCCATGATGAATGACGAGCTGGTCTTGGAACAGGCCGAGCGATTCGCGGTCCGCGTGATCCGCGAGGCGGGAGGTGCCCCTCTGCAACAGATTCAACGGGCCTATCGCATCGCCTTCGGCAGACCACCGGCGGGCGAGGAAGTCGCTTGGAGTCGCGAATTGATGCAACAACAGGCACTTCTTTTCGCGGACGACTCTGCCAAGGATACTCAGCAACGTGAGGTAGCGGCGCTGGCGGCACTGTGTCAAACGCTACTCAGTACCAGTGAGTTTCTGTATTTGGAATAGCGAGCGAGTAAGGGGATTCGCATGTCCGATCATTGGGCCTCGAAAACGTCGAAGCTGGACGCGTCGAGCACAATCGATGCGGGACATCGCGCCGGTGGCGCCGAAAGCCGTCGCAGATTTCTCGAATGTGTCACGGGGGGCTTCGGTTCGTTGGCCCTTAGTTGCCTGCTCCACGACGATGCCGCGCGCTCGGCCTTCGGTGAAACCACCTCTCCCAGCGCCGCCATTCCAAGCACTGCCATCCCAAGCACTGCTATCCCAAGCACCATGGTCCCACGCGCGGGGCATTTTCCCGCCAAGGCCAAATCGGTCATCCTGCTATTTCAAAACGGCGGACCGAGTCAAATGGACTTGTGCGACTACAAGCCGGAACTGCAGAAACGCAGCGGCCAGTTCGTACGCAATATTCGCGGCGGCAACGGCGACAATGAACAAAAAGAGCCGTTGATGGGGAGTGCATTTCAGTTTCGCCCCCACGGCCAGTCGGGGCTGATGTTCTCCGAGCTGATTCCCAACCTCGCATCGTTGGCGGACGATCTGTGTGTTGTGCGTTCGATGTACAGCACCGATCCGAATCATCCGGGTGCGACCTACATGATGTGTTCGTGCAGCAATCGGCCCGGCCGCCCAACCCTCGGCGCTTGGACGACCTATGCCTTGGGGAGCGATAACCAGAATCTGCCAGGCTTTGTGCTGTTGCGGGATCCGGCTCAGTTTCATTCCGGTGGTGCGATGCAGGTCACCAATGGCTGGCTCCCTGCCATGTTTCGCGCCACCGAAGTGCGGGACGAGGGGAGCCCGGTTCTTAATCTCAATCCCAACGTACCCCGACCGAAATCGATCCAGGACAATAACTTTCGGCTGCTGTCGCTCTTGAACCATCGGCAGCAGGAACGCTACCCGGACGAATCTCGCTTGGAGGCACGCATTCAGAACTACGAGCTGGCCGCACGCATGCAATTGCACGCCATGCAGGAGCTGGATCTGTCTCACGAGACAGCGGCGACACAAAAACTTTACGGCCTGGATGATCCCGTCGCCGAGCGATACGGCCGTCGTCTGCTGATGTCACGTCGGTTGGTCGAGCGCGGCGTGCGTTTCGTACAGGTCTTGGCCCCCGCGCCGAACTGGGATCACCACGATGAGTTGAACAAAAAATTACCCGTGATCTGTCGGCAGGTCGATCAAGCTTCAGCAGGGCTGATCACCGACCTGAAACAGCGTGGACTACTCGATCAAACGCTTGTCATCTGGGCTGGTGAGTTCGGACGCCTGCCCACCTCCCAGCGTGGCCATGGGCGCAACCATAATCCGCACGGCTTTAGTATCCTGATGGCCGGCGGGGGACTGCGTGGAGGCCTTGCCTATGGCGCCACAGACGACTTCGGTTATGCGGCCGTCGAGCAACGAGTCGGCGTCCCGGATCTGTTTGCCACAATCCTGCACCAATTGGGGTTGGATCACGCACGCGTTTCGTTTCTGCACAATAGCGTCGAAGAGAATGTCGTCGATACCCGCATCAACAAGACCCGTGTGATCTCGGACATTCTGACCTGATGTAACGCGGCACTTATGCCATTCGTTCCACTTCAGCAGCGGCTACGACACGGGCACCGACCGCACTCCCCGACCAACTTGGCATCTCGCAGCGAGTTGCTTCCCAGCCATGGTGGACGACGCGGCCACGCAACGGTGGAGAGCCTGCCGAAGCCCCGGTGACGCGCACGCGGGCCACATCAACGCCCGCTGGAACTTCCACTTCCGCCCCTTCGGCCTCTTGCATGATCGGCTGAACGGCAAACAGCCGCTCCAAAACCCGGCCGCAATCCCGCAAGACATCGCGAGCCGCGGCGCCAATCTGTGCATCGGAGTATTGCGAAAGCGGCTCCTGAACCAGATCCACAAAACGGGCCTCGCGCTGGAGCGCTCCCAAAAGCGTCAATGCCTCGCTGCGAACCACAGGTTGCGGGCGCGGAGCCGCCGTCTGAGCAGAACTCGGCGCCGGTGATGGTTGTGGCGCAGCCGTTTGTGAACCTGCCAGCATTGCCCGGACTTGTTGGGCAATCTCTCTGCTAAACAAGGTCGCAAACAAGATTCGGACAGCCAAAATCAAACGCATGCTCCATCTCCATGATCCGACGAATTGGGGCCCATCGTGACGTACGGCAGCTGTGTTTCCAGCGTCGGACGCGGTACGATATCCTACACAATTCCAGCTCCAATATCGATAACGGGGACGGCATGGCAGAAGCGAATGACAGCCGCGATCAGCTGGCAACTGCCTATTTGGAACAGCTCCCCTACGAGCCGTACCCCGTGCAGGAAGAGGCCCTCTTGGCCTGGTTTACGAGCGAGCAAGGCGTACTGGTCTGCGCCCCGACCGGTACCGGCAAGACCTTGATCGCGGAAGCGGCGGTCTTCGAAGCCCTGCGGACGGGCACCACGATGTACTACACCACCCCGTTGATCGCCCTGACCGAACAAAAATTTCGCGATCTACAACAACGGGCCGAGGCATGGGGGTTTCGCGCCACCGACGTGGGACTCGTCACCGGAAATCGGCGAGAAAATCCCCAAGCCCCGATCCTGGTAGTGGTCGCCGAAATCCTGCTCAATCGACTCCTGCACACCGAGGCCTTCGATTTTCGTAACGTGACCTCCGTCGTGATGGACGAGTTCCATAATTTCGCCGATCGCGAGCGGGGCATTGTCTGGGAACTGACACTCGGATTGTTGCCGGCCCACGTGCGCACTTTGTTGCTGTCGGCCACCGTAGGCAATTCCCGTGAATTCGCCATGTGGCTGCGCCGCGCCCACCAACGCCAACTCGACCTGGTGGAAAGCCAAGATCGCAAAGTTCCGCTCACCTTCCAATGGATCCCCGACATGCTGCTAAACGAGCAGATCGAGGCCATGGCCACCGGGGACGACACGCAACGAACCGTCCCCTCGCTGATCTTTTGCTTCAATCGGGATACCTGTTGGAACATCGCCGAACAATTGAAGGGCAAGCAACTCTTGATGGACGGCCAGCAAAAACGACTGGTCGAACAACTGGAACAGTTCGACTGGTCGCAGGGAGCCGGCCCGAAACTGCGGCAGATTCTGCTCCGCGGTGTCGGTGTGCATCACGCGGGAATTCTCCCTAAGTACCGTCGCATCGTGGAAGACCTGTTTCAGCAGAAGCTGCTGTCGGTGGCGGTTTGTACGGAGACGTTATCGGCCGGTATCAATCTGCCCGCTCGTTCCGTCGTACTCCCCACGCTCCTCAAGGGACCACCCGGCGCAAAAAAAACGGTGGACGCCAGTACCGCCCACCAGATCTTTGGGCGAGCGGGACGCCCTCAATACGATTCACAAGGCTACGTCTTCGCCCTCGCCCACGAAGACGATGTCAAGATCGACCGCTGGCGTCGACAATACGACCAGATACCCGAGGACACCAAGGATCCCAATCTGCGCAAGGCCAAGAAGGCCTTGAAGAAGAAGATGCCCAAACGTCGAACCACGGAGCAATATTGGGAAGAGTCGCATTTCAATCGCCTGCGGACCGCCTCGCCTGCCCGTCTGCGCAGCACGGGGCCACTCCCCTGGCGACTGCTGGCCTACATGCTCGACGCCTCACCCGATGTGAGTCGCTTGCGCGACTTGGTCGGCAAACGGCTGATGGTGGATAGTCTGCTACACGCCGAGCAGAAACGCTTGGATCAAATGCTGCAAACGCTGGCGATTGCGGGCTATGTGACGTTGGAGCCGGCCAGGCCGTCCGCCGCCGACGAAACCGACCCCGAGGCGCCCCCCTATCAGGCCACCCATGCTCATCCAACCGATAAGTTGCCGCGACTGATGTTGTTCCGCGGCGTGAATCCGCTCTTCGGAAACTTCCTGTTGGAACATCTGGGCATCGCCGATCAGGCCGAACGGCTCCAGGCCTGGGAGGCCATCCTCGAAATGCCCGGTGCGGTCGCCCATTCCATGCGGGTGCCCGATCAAACAGAACTCCCCCCCGGCCCCCTGGCCATGCACCGCTTAGATGGCCAATTGCTGCAACTAGGGCTGGCCGCCCCCGAGGAACTCGTCCCCGCACAAGAGGATCCCGACGATCCGGATGCCCAGCAGGACCGGCGGAGTGGCGAACGAGTGTGGATTCTGACGGTTGCCGAAAAACTGAGACGTTTGTTCGACTACGAATATCCGGGGGTCACCGACCTCAAGACGGTCCCCGTCTGGTCGGCCGGACAGCTACTGGAGTTCGGTGGCGACTTCAACAAGATGATCACCTCCAAGGGACTACAAAAACAGGAAGGTATTCTCTTTCGGCACCTGCTGCGGTTGATTCTGCTCGTCAACGAGTTTCGCCAACTGACTCCGCCCGATATCGATGAACCCACGTGGCAGCAAGACCTCCAGGATGTGACCCAACGACTGGCCGACAGTTGCCGCCGCATCGACCCGGCCAGCACCGAAAAGACAATTGAAGAAACTCAAGCTCGGGTCGAGCTCATCTAGCCGATTCGAGCTTGAGGCCGGATGCCATCTGTCTGCCCCCCTCTGCCCATCCGGAGATCAATTCGACAACGCGTGTCATCGATTTGATTGCGCCGACGCCCGGAAGTGGTCGTTGGTTCGGCGAGTTGCAGCCAGGACCGCGCGGTCTTTCCAGGCCGAATTCGAGCAATGGAAAAAACTTTCGGCGTCCGGCACACCACGTGCTTGATCAAAGATGTGGGACACACGTAGGTCGGCCGGTGATGCGGGGGGCGGACCGACACGTGATAGTCCGATGGAAACACTAGGTTAGAACGGATCCCGCAATCGCTCCACGAAAGGGGGTATCGCATGACGACTCGTAGGTGGTGTCTGATCGGTATAGTTAGCGCGATGGTGTTGGGGGCCGTCATGGCTTCGACGGTATGCGCTGATCACGAGCGGCGAAGGGATGTGTCCATGGGACCATCCATAGACGATGACTTCGACATTCCGAGCAGGTTCGATCGGGGTGACGCGTCATGGAATGGTAGGACACGCTTCGAACGTGAACGACCGACGGCCGAGGGGTGGCAATTGGCTGGGCACTGCGGCCGAGGCTACGGACCGCGACCCTATCATGGTCATCATCACCACCACCATTACCGACCGTACGATTATTACCCGCGGCACGATTGCTACTACGACCGTGGCCCGAGCTGGGGTATGTACTACGGCGGGCCTCGGAGTAGCTTTTACTTCAGCTTCTAGCGCGGGCGAGTGAGGCAGGCGCAGCCAGTTCTCAAGACTGGCTGCGCTCGGTGCGCGGCGGTGGCTTGTCACGGCCAGCATGGTTTTCTATCATCCGGCGTATGCTGGGACTCAAGTCTGCCTCGTCGGACCGCTGGCTCGATCAAGTAACGCGCTCGCTGAGCGACGTATTGATCGACCACGCCCACTGCGAGAAGAAGGCCGCCGCGACGGCCATGAATCTGATTGTCTCGTATGTCGAGAATGAATCGCTCTGCCGAGCGATGGCGGAGATTGTCCGCGAAGAACTCGAACATTTCGAGCTGGTGTTGGACCTGCTCAAGCGGCGCGGTATACGTTTGTGCCGCTTGAAGCCCGGGCGGTACGGCCGCGAGCTGCATCAGCATGTGCGCCCTCAGGAACCCCATCGGGCCGTGGACCGGCTGCTGATTGCCGGCCTGATCGAGGCCCGCTCCTGTGAGCGGTTCTCGCAGTTACGGGATCATGTCAACGACCCGGAGCTGGCACAATTCTATGGAGGGCTGTTTGAGGCGGAAGCCCGGCACCACGCGACCTACGTCCGGCTGGCCCAGGATTACTCCGAAGCCCGTCTCGTACGGCAGCGGCTGGAGGAGCTGGCGATCGTCGAGGCCCAAATCATTGAGGTGGGGGACCCGTTGCCCCGCATGCACAGCTGACCGATTCAAGGCGGTACGGCTCAAGCCCCCCGGCCAATATCGCAGCAACCTTGCCAGTCCGCAAATTATGACTTAGAGTGAGGGCCTCGCGTGCGTCTTGCGCGGCTTATCCCTATTTTGTCTCAACGTCCGGAAACGATCGATGGCATGGCACCGAACCCAACTAGTGGCGTCCGTTGTTTTGGCATGTGGGTTTGTGGCCGGTAGTGTGGGGTGCCAAGAAGGGCCAGTCCCCACGTATCCCACCAGTGGCACGGTCACGGTGAAGAACCAGGTCTCCGTAGCCGGTGGGCGGGTCGAGTTTCGGCTCATGGATAATCCGCACCTTGTCGTCTCCCGCGGGTATATTGGTAAGGATGGAGCGTTTGTTCTGGGCACGTTCGAGGCCCAGGACGGAGCTCCGGCCGGTAAGCATCGTGTGGTGGTTTACCCCCCCTCCCCGCCGGGCGATCACGACGCGAACCCGCGGGCAAAGTCTGTCATCGATCCGAAGTACCTGTCCTATGATACGTCTGGACTTGAGTATGAGGTCACTGATAATGCCGAAAAGAACAAGTTCCCCCTATTACTGGACCCCAATCCGAACAAGTAGTTGCCTTCTCCACGTCGGTAGCTCGTCCCGTCAACGCACTCGTTTGGCATTTACACTCGTCGAGCTGCTGGTCGTCATCGCGATCATTGGCGTCTTGGTGGCGCTCCTGCTGCCTGCCGTACAGGCGGCGCGCGAGGCGTCTCGGCGTAACCAATGCGCGAACCAACTCAAGCAAATCAGTCTCGCGTGTACCAATTTTGAAAGCGCCACGGGCTACCTGACCCCCAGCCGCTTGCCGTGCAATATTGGCAGTTGGGCGGTCGCGCTTTGGCCTTATTTGGAGCAGAACGACTTGGTCGGAGCGTGGGACCAGAAGAAGGCCTACTACCTGCAAACGCCGATCAATCAACAGCGTCAAGTGGATTTCTACTATTGCCCATCACGCCGGTTCGCAAGCCAAGGATTGCTTAGCCAGAATGGAGATACCGGGGGCAGACCATTTCGACATCGTGCCGGATCTCTCGGGGACTATGCGGCCAACGTCGGTAGCCCAGTATCTGGCAGTGGCATCAGCGGCTGGGACTACACACCAGGCTTCTTCCGCAATCCACCACACACCACCGGCCCCTTCGGGATATCCTACGCCGGCGCAGCTGAAGAAAATGCGAGTGGCTGTAAGTTCTCCCGCGGGCATGAGGTCGACGGTGAACTGATTGCCTCTATTAGCTATACCTTGAGGGTGAAGGACGTCACCGACGGTATGTCCAAGACGATTTTCCTGGGTGAAAAACACGTGCCGTTGCGGGTTGATATCAGCGGCGAATTCGTCGAAGCGACCGGACTATTGGAGGCGCATGATACGGCAATCCTTAACGGCGACAACTTAGAACGCATCGCACGTTGGGGCGGGCCCGGTTACCCTCTGGCATTTGGACCGCTCGATAGCCCGCCAGACCAGCAGAATTTTGTCTTCGGCAGCAACCACCCGAGGGTTGTGCAATTTGCAATGGGGGACGGTAGTGTGATACCGCTCTCCATATCGCTGGACACAAATGTCCTCGGCACGTTGTGCAATCGCAAGGATGGCGATGTGATTGCGATCCCGATCGAATAGTCGTGCAAGTAAACACCATCAGCCACGCAAGCGAGCCATCCATGGACACGCAACAGCCCTGGTACGATCAACTGGCCGAACTCCTGCGCGATCGGGGCCACACAGAAGCCGAAATCGTGACCATCCTTGCGCACGTCAGGGGACGGGACCTACAGACGCAGCAAGATTCCATCATGGATTCCATCGGCCTTGGCGACATCGATCTGGACACGGTGATCAAGGAAGCGCTGCGGACCTAGGCGTCTACGGACCCCTTCACTTGCCGGAGGGAGGTTCCAAAAAGTCCCGCGTCAAGCGGGCAAAGTGAATGCACCATTTGGCCGCCGTGCGTGGTGCTTGCCCTTCCCAAAGGACGCCGATGGATTCATCATCGAGAATTGTGATGTCAGAATATGCCGCGCGTCCCTCGGCAATGCGACGCTCGACAGGAAATGTCACGCCATCGTCATAGCTCATGCGTATCACCAAGTTTTTTCGGGCATCGCTCGGGCCGGTCCACAGCAATCGATCTCGATCGGCACCGTAGGACATGAGCGTGTAGCTTTCGATGGCGCACTGGACCTTGGTGCCAGGAGTCACGAGTCCCGGCCGGGCCTCCGACCAAGACTTCCCCGCATCCTCGCTCACTGCCATCCAGCGATGCTCGACGCTCCCCCCTTGTCTGGTGTCCATCAGAATCCGCCCGTTGCTGATCTCGGCCAGCTGATTCTCGGCGCCGCCGGGGTCCTTTTTAATCGGGCTGCCGCGATGCCAGGTTTGGCCGTGGTCTTCGCTGTAGATCGTGCAGAGGCCTCCTTTCCCCCAACTTGGCGCGATCAATACCCCCTCGCGCGTGCGAATTCCGCCCCCCGGTCCGATGATCCCCGCTACGTCACTCAAGTCGATCGGCTCGGACCAAGTCTTCCCATTGTCGTCACTGGTGCGCGCCAACGTTTTTTGGACGACGCGATTGGGCTGGGCCTGAAAATAGAACAACCACACACGCCCGTTTTCCTTGTCGACGATGGTCGTCGGATTGCCAGAACCCCAGAGTTCACCGGGATCCTCCACAATCACCATATCGGACCAAGTCAATCCGCCATCGGCGCTCCGCTTCATGACCAAATCGATGTCATTGCCGTCCAAACCAGGATCATGCCAGTTGTACTTGCGAGCCTCGGCAAAGGCCAACAACGTGCCATCCGGAGCTGTCTCCACAGCCGGGATGCGGTACGTGCGGTATCCACCTTCGCCCTCGTACATGACGATGGAACGTTGCAGTTCTGGGTCCGCGGAAAATGCCGGACCGACCAGCGGCCATGGCATCAAGATGCTCAACGCGATGCAACGTGTTGCAAGGCTCGTCTTGTTGGAATTCATAGGAGGAGATCCTGTCTGCTAAGAGTACACACGCAATGGAGGCAAGAGCCTCCATGCATTTCGTTCCCAGCCGCAAAGTCCGGATCGTATCACAACACATCTTTGGGTGCCACTATCTGGGTGCCATTGCCTGGGTGCCATTGCCTGGGTGCCAC
>SXGT01785947.1_pt1 | contig 21947 bp, 17 predicted proteins | sample 3176221 | NCBI WGS metagenome assembly SXGT01 (sample SAMN11356862, study PRJNA531348) | freshwater metagenome | isolation source: freshwater sample F1-120 | place: China: Fuxian Lake, Yuxi | collected 2017-12-25
CGAGCGGCAGGATCTCGAGGCCGTGCCTCGGCAGCTCGAGATCGCGACTGATCTGCGGCCGCAAGAGGCTCACCACGTACGAGCACACCGAGAACTTGAAGCCCGGAAAGATCTCTTCGGTCACGGCAGCGCCGCCGAGCACGTGACGCCGCTCGAGCACGAGCACCGAGCGCCCAGCTCGCGCGAGGTACGCCGCGCACGCCAGCCCGTTGTGTCCACCACCGACGATGATCGCGTCGTACTGCTTCATCCCACGCCCGCTCCCATCACGCCTTCGCCGTCACGCCCTCTTGCGCGGCGGATCGAAGAACGGCGTCTTGGTGACGACCGCCGGCACGACCTGCCGCGACCACTCCACCGTCCACTCGAGGTAGAGCGGCGTCCCCGGCTCACTCACGCTCGCCTCGACGGTCGCGAGCGCGAGGTTCTTCTTCAGCGTCGGCGACCAGGTCCCGCTGGTCGCGCGCCCGACCTGGCGACCGTCGCGATAGACCGGCACCATCGAGCGCCACGCCGCGCTCGGGACGTGCGGCGGCAGGCCATGCTCGGCGTAGAGCGCCTCGATCGCCGGCCAGTCGACGTCGAGCCCCACGAGCGCCCACGCGCTGCCCTCGCGCTTCTCGCGCTCGAGCGCCGCTTGTCCGATGAACGGCTCGCCGTCCCGCTCGAGCGTCACCGTCCAGCCGAGGCCAAGCTCGTAGGGCGAGGACTTCTGCGCCTCGATGAGCGCCTCGTTCGCGCCCGTGTAGTCGATGCCGCGCAGCACGAACCCGGCCTCCACGCGGCTGATGTCGAGGGCATCGAGCCCGACCGGCTCGAGGTTGTGCCGCTTGCCCGCGGCGCTGAGGGCGTCCCAGAGCGCGAGCGCGTGCGCGTTGTCGACCCAGAGCTCGTAGCCGAGATCGCCCGTGTAGCCCGTGCGGCTGAGCACGACCTCGAACCCGTCGATGCGCGCCGTCGCGACGCCGAAGAACTTGAGCCCGTCGACGACCTCGCCGCACGCATCGCGCAGGATCGCGCGCGAGGTCGGCCCCTGCAGCGCGAGCGCCGCGACCTCGTCGCTCACGTCGGCGACCGTGACGTCGTAGCGCCGCGCATGGCGCATGAGCCAGTGCAGCGCCGGCGCCGCCGCCGTGAGCCGATAGCGCCCGTCGCCGAGGTGCGCGCAGGTGCCGTCGTCGAGCACCTTGCCGTGGTCGTCGCACCAGCAGAGGTAGGTCATGCGTCCGGGCTTGAGCGCCCGGACATCACGCGAGAGGACCCGCGACAGAAAGCGCGCGGCGTCCTTGCCGCTCACGTCGTATTTGAAGAGCGGCGTGACGTCGAGCAGCCCGGCGCCATTGCGGATCGCGTTGTACTCGCGCTCCGGGCTCATGCCGTAGACGCACGGCGCGCAGTACCCCGACCAGTCCTTCCACTTGTAGCTCTGACAGAGCGCCTGCGTGCGCGGGTGGAAAGGCGTCGCGTTGGGCATCGACGCTATCGGCAGCTATCGGCAGGGGGAAGGAACGCTGGCCCCCGCGAGCAGCGCGCGCACGCCGGAGAGCGCCGCCTTGCCCTGCGGGCTCGACACGAGCGACTGGCAAGCGCCGGCCGCGGCGAGGTACGCGCCCTTCTGCGTGATCGGGGCCGAGTTGGCGTTCTGGCGCAGCGCCGCGCAGCAGGCCGCGATCCCCGTCGGATCGCCGGTGCCGACCACCGCGCCCTTGAACGATCGCACCGAATTGAGCGCGCTGTTTTTGTCGCTGCCCACGTCCCACGCGGCGACCGCCAGGACGTTCATGTCTTTGCCGCTGGTCGCGGCATAGACCGCCTTGACCGGGTTGCCGCCGCGCTTGCACGTGCCCTCGGCCGCGCTCGCGGGGAGCTTGTCTTTTCCGAGGCTGATCGAGTCGGCCGTGCCCCAGGCGCAGTCGGTGAGGCCGAGCGCCGTCGTCGCAGGACCGAGCTTGCTCGTCGCCGCCTCCCCGTCCTTGTAGCTCGTGCCGGCGAAGCCTGCCTTGCCGTCGGGCGCAGTCGACACCGAGAACTCACCGGCCTTCGTGGTCCAGCCGCTGGCGATCACGAACGCCGCCTTGCTTCCGGTGATGCTGACCGTCGAGCCCGCGAATCCCGCGTCCGGCTCACGGCCGTCGAGCTCCGACTTCGCGAGCGAGGTGGCGCCGCCCCCCGAGGTCGTCGTGTCCGGGACGACCTGCGCCGCCGTCTGCGTGGGCGTGGGCGTGGGCGCTGCCACGGCCGTCGTGGTCGTGGTCGCGGTCGCCGTCGCGGCCGTCGCTGTCGTCGCCGGTGCCTCGGTCTCGTCGTCGTTGGTCTTGCAACCAGCGAGCGTCACAAGGCCGGCGAAGACGCAAACTGCAGTGGAACGGTACGTGCTCACGATGACCCTCTCCCTTCGAGCCGACTCACGGTCGGCGAAATCCTCTTGCTTTGGGCGAACTTGCCTTACCTATGGGAAGCGCCACGGGGCAAGGACCATGTGCATTTCGCCGCAAAAAAAAGCCGGCCGCTACGAGCGGTGATGGGGCAGGAACCGGGCGTCCCCCGACAGCCCGTCAGCCACACCGCGGGGCTTCAATGACCGCGGACGACTCTATTCGGCGTCCTTGTCGATCGGCCAATCCCAGCGACGCTCTGGCGCGATCCCGAGCAGCGTGAGCGGCTCGCGCGACAGCGAAAGCTCGATGCGATCGCCCAGGCCGACGCGCACCAGCTGATCGGGGCCGTCGAGGTAGAGCCTCATCTGGTGTGATTTTGCGCGCACGAGCACGCGCTCGCCCGGCTCGACGAAGAGGTGCTGAAGGCGATAGCGCTCACCGCGCGGCGTGTACGGCTCGCGGACGACGAGCTGCAGCCGCTCGGACGTGAGGGGCAGCACGCTCCCGCCCGCGGAGCGCTGCGCGGCCGTCGACCCCGCCGCCGGTCCCATCCAGAGCCCGCTCGACTTCTGCTCTTCGACGATCGTGCCGTACTCGAGCAGGTAGCGCGACGTCGCCGCCGGCGACGCATGGCAGAAGAGCACGTCGTTGAGCACGCGCTGCGAGAGCACGGTGCCGTTCAGGCGCACCCGCATGCGGCACAAACGGACGCTGCCGAGCGTGCCCGCGAGCGCCGCCGCCACCACGCCCTTGGCCTCCGCGGCGCGCGCACCGCAGAAGAACCCGACCGACGAGCTCGGCGCGCTGTTGACCGCGAGCACCGGCACGCGGTCGACGCTGTGCGACGCGCGCAGGAGCGTGCCGTCACCGCCGACCGTGACGACGAGCGAGAAGCCTTGCGCGTCGAAGGCGCGCGTCGCGATGCGCACGACCTCGGCGCCAAGCTCTTCTAGCGCCGCGGTGACCTCGTGCACGGTCGCCGTGTGCTCGTCGTGCGCGCTGCGGATGTTGGCCGCGGTCGGGTCGTTCTTCTCGATGAGGCGCCGCAGCCGATCGGTCGGCTTTTTCTGGAAGCGGTCCCACGAGGTGCGCTTCACGACGAGCGCCACGCGCGGCCGGTCGCTGGCACGGCGCGAGGCACGCGAGCGGTCCGTCGCCGCCGGCTTTTTCGACGCCTGTGACGCCTGCCTCGACGCCTGTGACGCCTGCCTCGACGCCTGTGACGCCTGCCTCGACGCCTGTGACGCCTTTTCCCCGCTCTTCACGCCCGCCCTGCTTCCCCGGGATCGAAGCGTCAGCCCGCGTGGCCGAGCGCGAGCGCCTCGCGCAGGCGACGGAGGGCGATCTCGGTCTTGCCGTCTTCGATGTCGCCGCGCCTCACGTGGTCGAGCGCCTCGTCGAGCGACACCACGCCGATCACGGCGCGCTCCTCGAGCACGCTGCCGTCGAGGCTCGGCTCACCGAGCGCCTCCGGCAGGAGCTCCACGCGAAAGAAATGGTGCCGCTCGCCGATGACGCCGGCGGAGGGAAACGTCGGGGGACCGAGCGGGACGAGCGCGTCGTCGGACACGAAGCCGCCGAGCTCCTCCGCGAGCTCGCGGGCGGCCGCGCTCCTGAGACCGCGCTCTCCGAGCTGGCACTCCTCTGCCTCGACGAGCCCCGCCGGCAGCTCCCACAACACGCCGAGCGTCTCGCGCTCGGGCAAGGGACGACACGCCTCCGGGCGCAACCGCGCCGGGGGTCGAAGCGTCGAGCGCAGGTACACCATCGTGCACCCGCTCGCGTCTCGGAAGTGGGCCGCGACGACGACGGCGTCGAGGGCGCGGCGATGCACGCTGTCGTAGAGAAACGCCGCGCTCTCGTCGCCCTCGGCGTAGCGAACCTTGAGCCGCCGCCGCTCGAGGCACAAGAAGCCCGCGTCCGCTCGTGGCGAGAGATCTTCGAGCTCGACGAGCTCGAGGCGCGGCAACGGAGGAAGCGGCATGGCGCGGCGCAGCATAGTACGCTGGCGGCTCCCGCAGCCTCCCGATGTTCCGGCCCGCTTGCTCACGATGTCTTCACGCCGCCGGTCTTTACGCCCCAAAGCCGCCCTCGCGGGCCCGGCACGTCCGCGCTCGCGAGGGCGCGACGGCGCTTGCTCGGTCGCAGTTCGCCTGGCCGCGTGCACGGCGTGCCTCGGCGTCGCGGCATGCACCGAGGCCGACGACGTCGCCGCGTGCCCCGAGACCGCGGCGCGCACGCCGCACGAGGTGACGTACCGATTGCGCTGGCACGACGGCGGCAGCAGCGATGGCGGCAGCGCCGGGAGCGAGGGTGGCGGCGACGCCGTGAGCGAGCTCGGCCCGCTCACGCTCGCGACGGATCTCGGCTACTCGGTCACCGTCGAGCGCGGTGAGCTCACGAGCTACTCCGCGCAGCTCGTGGCGTGCACGACCGAGGAGCTCGCCATCCTCGCGCCGGACGCGCTGGCGTGCGGCCCGACGAGCGAGCCCGCTCATGCCGCGCTCGGCCATGGCACGGGAGAGCACGACACGTCCGCGGTGAAGGTCGTCGCGGTCGAGCCGCTGCTCGGCCCGGGCCTGGACTTCGGCAGCGCCCTCGCGGACTCTTCGCAGTATTGCCGTGCACACTACCTCGCCGGCCCGGTGACCAGCGCGACCGACGGCGGCGTCTTCGGCCTCACGCTGTGGCTCGAGGGCAGCTACCGCGCGCCGGGCGCGGCCGTTGACACGCCCTTCGCGCTCGCGACGAAGTCGGCTTACGGCGGCTTCTTCGCGCTCGGCCGCGGCGGCGACGACGCGCAAAGCGAGGGACCTGAGAGCGTCGCCTACGATAGCGGCCACAGCGCGGCCGAGGTCGTGATCACGCGCCCGCGCGGCGCGATGTTCGACGGCATCGCGCTCGACACCACCTCCCCGGACGAGGCCGGCCTCGCGGTGCTGCGGACGCTCGTCAAGCAAAGCAGAACCACGATTCTATTTTAGCGCGACGAGCTCGTCGTAGGCGAGGTGCGCTACCCCAGGCGATGCACCCGAAGCCTGCCGGGCGGCGCGACCGAGCGCGCGAGCTCGAGGAGGTGCTCGTGGTGGGTGAAAAACAGGATCTGCACACGCTCGGCGACGTCGAAGAGGACCTCGAACGCGGCGCGGGATCGCGCGTCGTCGAAGTGCACGAGGATGTCGTCGAGCACGAGCGGCATCGGCTCGCTCTTGTCCGCGAAGCGCAGCACGGTGGCGAGCCGCAGGGCGAGGTAGAGCTGATCGCGCGCGCCCTGGCTCAGCGCCTCGATCTCGAGATCGCGCCCGTCGGGCCGCACGCACACGAGCGCCGCGCCGTCGCCGCGATACTCGACGCGCAGCCCGGTGAAGCTCTGCCGCGTGAGGCGCGGAAAGAGGGCGTTGGCCGCCGCGAGGACCGGCCCCTGGTTTTGGCTGCGGTAGCGCTCGATCTCCGCGCCCAAGAGCTCGCTGGCGAGGCGGCGCACGGCGTAGGCCTCCGCGTGCGTGCGTAGCTCGGCGAGGCAGCTCTCCACGTGCTGCGCGTCGTCGAAGGCGCCCTCGTGCAGCTCGAACCTGGTCGTGAGCCCCGACTCGTGGTTGCCGATCTCGCGGTGGCGCTCGCCGATCTCGAGGTCGAGCTCCTCGAGCGTGCGCTCGAGCTCCTCGAGCCTGGCCCGCGCTTCGTCGCGGTCGACGCCTCGTGTCGCCTGCTCGAGCTCGTCGCGCGTCGCGCCATCGCCCGCCTCCGCGAGCGCACGCTCGAACGTCGCACGCTCGGCCTCTAGCTGCCGCTTGGCTTGCGACGCATCTTCAGCGCGCGCGAGGCCCTCGAGCGCCGCGGCGCCCGCAGAGACGACGAGCCGCTCGAGCTCGGCGTCGGCTGCCACGAGCTCCGCCTTGACGTCGGCGAGCATGCGCTCTGCCTGCGCCCGCTTGTCCGACAGCGCGGGCAGCTCGACGCTCGCGGCGTGCGCGCGCTTGTGGCGAAGGACGAGCTCTTCGCTCAGGCCGAGCGCACAGCCGGCATCGCCGACCTCTGCGTGACGCGCGGCGAGGCGCCGAGCGAGCGCCTCGAGGTCGGCCGCGTCGCGCTCCATGCCGTCGATGCGCCGCCGCAGATCCCGCGCTTTTCCCAGCGTCGAAGCGATGCTGCGCGTCACGACGAGGAGCTGCGCCACCTCCTCGACGGAGCGGCTCGGCTCGATCCCGAGCGGCTCGAGCGCCGCCGCCCACTCGACCGCTGCCGCCGCCGCCTCGCGCGTGCACTCCTCGAGGCTGCGCGCCGCCTCGTCGTGCTCACGAGCCCGCTCATCGTGCTCCCGCGACAGCTCCCGCCGCTCGCGCGCCCGCGCCTTTCGCGCAGCGAGGTCCAGCTCTCCGTGGTCGAGCAGCTCGCCCAGCCGGGCGAGGGCCACAGCGCACTCGCTCGAGGCGCGTCCCTTCGTCACCGGCGTCGGCTCTTTCGTCCGCTTGGGCGTCGGCGTGGCCGCCGGTTTGGGCGTCGGCGTCGGCTCGCTCCGATCGAGCCACGCACAGAGCTCGCCGCTGAGCTCCTCGCTTCGCCCTTGCAGCGCCACAAACCCCTCGTCGCACTCAAGGCGAGCGCGCTCGCATCCGCCGAGCTCCGCGACGAGCCGCGCGTGCAGGCTCACGCGCTCGGACTCACGCCGCAGACGATCGGCGAGCTTGTCCGCCTCGTCGATCGCGCGTGCGAGCGCGGCAAACGCCGCGTCCGTCGGCTCGCCGGTCGCGAGGGCGAGCAGGCGATCGCGCCCGGCGCGCGCGGTCGACAAGTGCTCTTCCGTCGGCACGCCGCCTACGAGCACGAGCCCGTCGAGCTCGATCTTCGCCCGCATCTCGGCGGTCTTGGCGCGCTCCTCGCGCTCGACGAAGAGAGCCGCCTTTCGCCCGAGCTCGCCCTCTTCACGCCGCGCGCGCGCACACGCGGCCTCGAGCCGTGCGTGATCCGCTTCGAGCGGCAGCGCACCAAGGCGCGTTTCGAGCGCGGCCCTGCGGCTCACCGCCTGCGACACGCTCCGCTCGCACTGGACGAGCCGCTCGTCGAGCGTCACCCGCAGCCCCCGCAGCCGCTCGATCTTCGCTTCCACCACGCGGTCGAGCCGCGGCGCCTCGAGGCCTCGCATCGGCGAGCGCCCGAGCTCACGCGCGAGAGTGTCCGCTTCGTCGTCGAGCGCGGCGAGCTCCGCCCGGCGACGCGGCAAATCGCCTCTGGCACCGAGCACGACGCCTCGAAGCCGCTCGAGCTCGGCGACCTCGGAAGCGCCAAGCACCGCGCGCTCGTCGGCGAGGACCGTGAGCCCCCGCACGCGCTCGTCGAGCTCACGGAGCTCTCCCGCGAGCCGGAGCACGTCGCCCTCGGCGCGCGCTCGACCGGCCTCGGCCCGAACGCGCCGCTCCCGCGCGTCGGTCGCGAGCAGCGGGACGTCACGCAACGACTCGAGGCGCGCCTCGAGCTCGCGCATCGAGACGAGGATCGGCAGCACACGAACGAGCCGCGAGAGCCGGCTCCGCTCGGTCGTCAGGCGCAGGCGCTCCGCCGAGCGCGCGGCCTGTTCGCGCCGCATCGCCTCGAGCGCGCTCACTTGTTGCTCGTAGGCTTGCCCGCTTCGACTCGCCAAGACGACGCGCTCTCGCGCTTGCTTGAGGCGAGCGAGGAGCTGATTGATGGTCTGGTTCTTACCCGCCGGCTTGAACAGCGCCTCGCACTCCTCGCGCAAGCTCGCGAGGACATCGCTCGTGCCACGTCCGCCGCCCGCGTCGAAGAGGCTCTGACCCACCTCGCCGCGCCCCGCCAAGAGCGCCTCGGCGCCTTGGCTCAAGGTCGCGTAGTCGAGCCCGAACATCGACTGAAACATCGTCTCGGAGATCCCGCCGAGCAGCCGCTCGAGGCGCGCCTCGTCGATGGGCTCCGCGCTCCCCGGGTCGTGAAGCGTCGCGCCGCGCCCCTTGCGTCGCACGAAGGCGAGCTCCTCGCCGCGCGTCGTGCGAATGGCCGCGCCGATCCGCAAGGCCGGCATCGGGAAGCGGTGCGCGTCGCTGGTGCGCTCGGGGATCCCGTAGAAGAGGCCGGAAATTGCGCGCAGCGCGGTGCTCTTGCCGGCTTCGTTGACGCCGAACACGAGCTCGAGCGCGGGCTCGGCTCCAAAGTCGAGCCGCACGTTCTCGAACGGCCCGAAGGCGAGGAGGTCGAGCGAATCGAGTCTCACTCGGCCTCGTACATGCGCGAGAGCAGGAGCTCGACCGCGGCTGGCAGGAGGCGCCGCACGGCCTCGGGGCGATCGAGCGCGAGCCCGAGCACGTCGTCGTGGCGCAGCTCGGGGGGGAGCTTCTTGTGCAGGTCCGCGAGCGCACGGGCGAGGGTCTCTACCTGCGCGTCGTCGTAGGAAGAGGCCGCGAGCGAGCCCGCGATGAGCGCGACGGCGTCGTCGCGCTCGGCGAGCGGCACCACCGTGCGCGCGGCCTCGGTCTCGAGCACGAGCTTCTCGAGCCACACGTCGCCAAGATCGCTCGTCGCGGCGGTGAGCTCGGCGCGCCAACGCTCCGGGTGACGGCACAGTCCCTCGTGCGCCGCGCTCCGGCCGTGAAGACGCACACGCAACGCGAGCACGCGCCCCTCGGCATCCGCGACCTCGCCGAGGAGGCGCGCGCGCACGGCGTCGACCGCCTCGTGCGGCGTCGCCATGCCACGGGCGTCGAGGTCGATCGCGCACCAACGCACGACGTCGAGCGCCCGAGCCTCTACCTTGGCGACGCGCCCGCCCTCGATCGAGACGACCGTCGCGCCCTTCGCGCCGCACTCGCGCGCGTGTCGCCCCTGCAGGTTGCCGGGGTAGACGACCCACGGCTCGCGGCAGAGCACCTCGCGCTCATGCACGTGCCCGAGCGCCCAGTAGTCGTAGCCCTTGCCGGCGAGCACATCGAGCGTGGTCGGCGCGTAGACGTCGTGCCCGGGCCTGCCGGTCGCGCTGGTATGCAGGAGCGCGACGTTGACGAGGCCGCTCCGCCTCGCCGGGTAGCTGGCCGCGAGATCCTCGGTCGTCGCGCGCTGCGCAAATCCGCGCCCGTGCACCGCGACCCCGAGCCCCTCGAACGTCACGGTCTCCGGCTCGCGCGTCGAGAGCTCGCGCACGTTCGCCGGCAAGCGAAGATACTTGTTCAGCTCGCTCGCGGCGTCGTGATTGCCGCGCACCCACACGACCTCGACCTCAGCCTCGGCGAGCTTCGCGAGCTGCGCGCGAAAGAACAGCCCCGTGCCGTAGTCCTTCCACTCGCCGTCGAAGATGTCCCCCGCCAAGACGAGCAGCTGGGCACGCTCCTCCAGGCACAAGCCAACGAGGTTCTCGAACGCGCGCCGGGTCGCGCCGCGCATCGCCTCGACGGGAGCGCCCTCGTAGCGATCGAGGCCGCGCATCGGGCTGTCGATGTGCAGGTCGGCCGCATGAACCAGCTTCACGCGGCGAGCATCGCGGCGTCGCCGTCGCGCCGCAAGGCCGCGCGACCTGCCCCACCCGCAGCAAGAGCGCTGTGTTGCCCTGCTGACGAATCCCTGATTCGCCACACCAGCGACGGAGACGCTCAGGGCTGCGCGCCGGCGAACTTGGCGATGAAGGCGTCGCGGTTTTCCGTGGTCGCGATCCCCACGCCGAAGTCGATCTTCTCGACGAAGTCGCCGACGACGACGAGCTCGCCGCTCGCGTCCGCGGCGCAGGCATTGGCTTCATCGACACCGCTGCCGCCGTAGAGGCCCGCCCAGAGCGGCACACCCGCGGCGTCGAGCTTGAAAACCAGCGCGTCGTCGTTGCCGTTCGTGGCGTACGTCTCCCCGAGCGACACGGTGCCGGCCGACGTGCCCACGGCGAAGGTGCTGCCGCCGCTGCCGATGGCGAGATCGAGCACGCGCTGGGTGGCCGCGTCGCCGAAGGTCATGCCGAAGAGCGGCTCGCCCGTCGTGCCGGAGAGCTTCGCGACGAAGCCGTCATCGCCGCCGCTCGAGGTGTAGAGCTGATTGCCAATCGCGAACGAGCCAGAGAAGTGCCCGCCGACGAGCACGTCTCCCGCGCCGTCGACCGCGATCGCCCGCGCCTCTTGCACGCTGGCACCGGCAAGCTCCTTCGTAAAGACGTGCTTGCCGTCCTGGTCGAGCATCGCCACGAAGCCGTCAGCCGTGGTGTTTGACAGCACGCCGCCGCCGAAGTCCACCTTGCCCGTGAACGTTCCGGCGAGCGCGATCTTGCCGCTCGGCGCAGCCGCCACGTCCCACGCCTGTTGATCCCCGGTCGCGCCGAACGACTTGGAAAATACGTGCTTTCCGTCCTTGTCGAGCTTCGCAAGGAAGATGTCGAAACCCTCGGTCGCGGTGAGCGCGGGCAGGGCGTTGCTGCCACCGCTCGCGACCTCGAAGTCCATCACACCCTTGAACTGGCCAGTCACGTAGACATTGTCGAGCGCGTCGACCGCGACGGCCTGCGCCTGCTGGTCTTGCGTGTCGCCGACGGCGTAGCTGACGAGGTGATTGCCGTCCTTGTCGAGCTTGGCAAAGAACATCGTCGGGCTCTTGTTGGGAGCCGTCAACATCGCGCCGCCGAACGCGACGCTGTCGTTGAACATGCCCACGAGGACGATGTTCCCGGCGCTGTCGATCGCGATGCCGCGCAGCTGCTCGACGCCGATCCCGCCGAAGCGCTTGCTGAAGAGGTGAGTGCCGTCCTTGTTGGTCTTGACGATGAAGACGTCCTCGGCGCCGGCGCTCGTGAGCACGCTGCCGAAGTTGATGGCGCCCGTGAAGCTTCCCCCGGCGATGACCGCCCCGGTTCCGTCGAGCGCCACGCGCGTTCCGAGCTCGTCGCCGCTCGGATCCTTCGAGTGCGTGCTCCACGTCGCGACCGCGTTGGGGTTCACTCCGGCGCAACCGCCGGCACCTCCGGCCCCGCCAACGCCGCAGCCGTCCGCACCTCCGGCTCCGCCCGCGCCTCCGGCTCCGCCCAAGCCGCAGCCGCCCGCACCTCCGGCCCCGCCCACGCCGCAGTCGTCCGAACCTCCGGCCCCACCAACACCGCCCGCACCGCCCGCGCCGCCCGCTGAGGCGGTCGAGGCCTGCACCGAGACGCTCGTCGGCGAGATCTTTTTCCCGGACGTCTCATCGGGGCAGCCGGCGGTAGTGCTCGCCGCCATCGCCGTGACCACGCTAAGCCCGAGCACCCACCCGTCGTTCAGGTTCCTCGCCATGAGCCGTGCGGCAAGTCTAATGTGGCAAATCAGAGATTCGCCACCAAAGAAACCCGGTCACTCGGCAGCGCTCGCGACCGCGCTCTTGTCGTCGAGCGAGGCGAGGCTCTTGAGGAGGCGCTCGCCGGTGGTCGTGATTTCGTCGTGCAGGTACCGGCAGCGCGGCTCGCAGCGATCGAGGTAGCGCTCGAGCAGCTCGCGGCGCTCGGGGTGCTTCTTCGCCTGTTCGAGCAGCGTCTCGCACACGAGCTCGTCGATGAGCAGGCGCGTGAGGCGCTCGGCGTGCAGCATCGCGAAGCCGAAGTCGCGCTTCGGATCCCAGTCCTTCGTGAGCGAGGTCTTCCACGTCGCGACGGGCTTGCCCGAGAGCGAGCGGACCTTGTCCGCGGCGGTCTTGGTGATGAGGTGGTTCTGCGCGCCGAGCGACAGGGTCTGCACCTTCGCCACGCGCCGCTCGAGCGGCTCGGTCGCCGAGAGCGAGCGCCACCGCGCCTGGGCGATGCGCTTGATGAAGCCCTGCGGATCCTTCATGACCGCGCCGATCGTGTCCTTCATCGCCATCAGCGACTGGATCTGACTCGTGCCCTCGTAGATCGGCATGACCATCGCGTCGCGCAGGAGCTTCTCGGCGCCGTACTCCTTCATGTAGCCGTTGCCGCCGTGGATCTGGATGCACCGCTGCCCCATCTCGACGGCCTTCTCGGACGCGAGGTACTTGAGCAGCGGCGTGACGCGGCGCGCGAGCTTCGCGTAGGCCTTGCGCTCCTTCTTCTGGGCCTTCTTCTCCGTCTCGCTCTGCGACTCGCTGCCGAAGAGCCCGAGCTTGCGCGCCATCTCTTCGGCGTACGCCCCGCGCATCGCGAGCGCGCGGATCGCCTGGACGTCGGTGCGCATCTCGTCGAGGTAATCGGCGATCATCTCGTGCTTGTCGATCGTCTTGCCCATGCTCGGCCGCTGCGCCGCGTAGTCGCGCGCGAGCCGATAGGCCGCCTCGCAGAGGCCGAGCGACTCGAAGCCGACGCCGAGCCGCGCGCCGTTCATCAAGGTCAGCATGTGCTTGAAGCCGTCCCCGCGCTTGCCGATGAGCGCAGCTGGCGCCCGGTCGAAGCTGAGCGCCGCGGTCACCGAGCCGTGATGACCGAGCTTCTCTTCGAGGCGGCTGAGCGTGACGATGCGCTTGCGATTGCCCTCTTCGTCCTCTTCGTAGGTCGGCACGAGGAACATGCTGAGGCCGTCGAGGCCCGCGAGCGGCCCGGCGCCTTCTTTCACCTTCTCGGTGCGCGCGATGACGAAGTGGTACTTGCCGTGGCCCGAGGTGATGAAGATTTTCTCCCCGGTCACGAACCAGCGGCCGCTGGCGTCTTGATCGCCCGTGGCCTTGAGGCGCGCCATGTCGCTCCCGGCGTCGGGCTCGGTGATGTCCATGCAGCCCCAGGCCTTGCCGGTGCGCACCTCTTCGAGCTCTTTGCCAAATCGGATCGACTCGAGGTTGCCGTCCTTGTCGAACACCGTCGCCGGATCGCCGAGCGAGAAGAGCAAGAGCGCCATCGCCATGCCGCCGTGAAATCCGTGGTGCGCCATCACCGACACGTCGGCGCGCGCGAACAGCTCCGAGTTGATGAGGTACATCATGAGCGGCGCGTTCATGCCGCCGAGCTCCCGCGGCACGCACATCCCGTGCAGCTCGAGGCCCTTGATGATCTCGAACAGCTCGTCCATCTCGGGCGCGCACACCGCCTCCCCGTTCTCGAGGTGATTGCCGGCCTTCTCGATCGCCGCCGCGCGCGGGGCCACCTCGGTCGCCGCGAACGCACCGACCATGTCGGCGATGCCGCGATAAAACTCCACCGCGTCGGCGGCGTTCGTGAAGCCGTCTTTCGCGCGGTAGCCACGCTCGTTGGCGCGCACGAGCGGCTCCCAGTCGATGCCGCGGTCGAAGTAGTACTGGAGGTCGTCGTTGTCGGCGAAGTAGTTGGAGCTCATGGTTCGGTTCCGCGTGTGGAGGGGGGATCGGGGCGAGGGAGGGCGAGGTCGTCGCCTTGCCCTCGGATTGACTTGCGACTGCTGTGTTGAGTGGGTGGCGAGTCGGTGATTCGCCGCGCTAGCGGCTCTCGCTCCTCGAGGAGGCTCGCTCGCGAAAGAGGCTCTCGCGCGCGATGCGGAGCAGCTCGTGGGTGGTGCGCTCTGCGGGGGTCGCTTGGCCCCGGACGGCGACGCTCGGCTTGCGACGACCGTTGCCGCGCGGCGCCTTTGCGTGAGGTGCGGGCGCCTCGGTGATGAGCGCGCCGGCGAGGCTCGCGGCGGTGGCGACGCCGCTCACGACCATGTTGATCACCTGAAGCACGTAGGCCTCGGGATCGACGGTGACGTGGATGTCGCCGGCCTTCTGACCCTCACGGATGGAGTCGGCGACGACCTTCACCCACGGGGCCACGTGCGTCTCGAGGCGCTCGCGCATGTCGTCAGGGCGATCGAGGATCTCGCGCAGGAGCAGGCGCGCGCGGTTGGGATCGGCCGCGAAGAACTCCACGAGCTCTTGCATCACGCCGCCGAAGCGCGGCCCGCGGCCGGCCGCCGCCATCAGGAAGCGCGGCAACACGGCGTTCCACCGCTCGAGCAGCTCTTCGAGCACGCCGAGGCGCAGCTGCTCTTTCGAGGCGAAGTGGTAGAGCAGCGAGGCCTTGCGCAGCCCCACGGCGTCCGCGATGTCCTGCAGCGAGGTGCCGTCGAAGCCGCGCTCGGCGAAGGCGCGCGTCGCTGCACGGAGGATCTCGGCGCGCATGTCCGAGGGCTCCGGGCTCGCCGCACGTGCGCTGCCTGCCGACCGCATGGGAGCTGTCCACCATGTGGTAGGGAGATTGTCTACCGATTGGTAGGTAGAACCGAAGAGCGAACGCAGGCCGAGCCGTGGCCGAGCCGTGGCCGAGCCGTGGCCGAGCCGTGGCCGAGCGGAGGACGAACGCCAGGCGCCCGCTGGGCAAGCGGTGGGGCTGCCGTAGACCTGAGGTGGGCAAACGCAGCGCAGCAGGCCGCGCATTGGCTTGCGCTGGATGGCGCGCGCTCCTACATAGCCGTCGCAAGGCCGCGATGCGTCAATGGCTCCTCCTCTGTTCGGCGATCGCCGTCGCCGCGTGCAGCGAGAAGCCGCAGGGCACGGTGAGCCACGGGCCGGAGGGCGCTGCCAGCGCGGCGGCGCGGCAGCTCGTGCGCCTCGTCGTCGAGCCAGGGACGCCGCTCTCGAGCCAGCCGGTCGCAGACGCCGTGCGCCGAAGGCTCGCGCCGCTCGGCCTGAGCGACAGCGACGTCGAGATCGCCGGGGCGGACGTGCATGTCTACGTCGGTGAGGCGCTCGCGGTGCGCGCACGCGCGGCGCTCGAGGGTGGGCGCGTGGACGTGCTCGTGGCGGACGATGCTGCGCCGCCCGCGGGCGAGGCGGAGCCGGGCGCGCCGCTCGCCGTCGAGAGCGAGAGCGTCAGCATGGCCTCGGGGCCGGTGACCGTGCGTTACGTCACGGCGCCGGTGGCCGAGAGGCAGGCCCTCGTCGCGCACGTCGCGACGCGCGGCGATACGATGCGGCTCGGCCCGCTGTTTCGCGGCAGCGACGAGCCGAGCGGCTATCGGACGTACGCGGTGCTCGCGAAACGCGGCGCGCGCGGTGAGAGCGTCACGCGCGCCCGAGCGCTGGAAGAGGGGCAGAGCGTGATGCTCGAGCTCGGGGTGACCGGCGGCGCGAAGGGCCTCGTCGCGTGGCAAAGCAAGCAGAGGGCGCGGTTCTTGTTGTTCGCGAACGGCGAGGTGCTCGCGGCCGTGCAACCCGAGGCGCCGATCGAGGACGGCGTGCTCAAGTTTCCGATCGTTGCGCGCAGCTCGAAGGCCGCAGCGCTTAAGGTCGCGCACGCGCTCGCGCAAGAGCTCGACGGCGGCCGCGCGCTCGCCAACGCGGTCACGGTCGTGCGGCGTTAGCAGGCTGTTGAACAACGGACCGAGTCGGCGCGCGTCACTCGAAGGAATACGGGTCGGCTTGGGGCGGCCAGCGCAGATCCAGCAGGTCGACGGACGCGCCGCGAAACGTGAGCAATGCGTCCGCGCCGAGCGTGACGCGGCCGTCGAAGCCCGGCACCGCGTCGAGCATCTTGAGCCAGGAATAGTCCGCGACGAGCGGCGCGCTCGCGTCCACGAGGTCGTCCGGACACTCCGGCCCGCAGGCGCCCCAGGTGAGCTCGCGGTAGAGGGTCGAGCCCTCGGGACGCGACGCGGCTGCCAGTACCTCGGCCGTGAAGGGCTGCGGATTGAAGGCGAGCGGCAGCGCGCTGAGCCGGATCTGCAGCGCCCCGGTGTCGGGACCGAAGCGAAAGGCGATGCTGTCCGCGGTCGTGCCCGTGACCTGCGCGGCGTCGCCGCTCACGCTGCAGGCCGTGTACGTCGAGCCTTCGCCGAAGCCGACGCTGAAGTCGGTGTACTCCGCGCCGCAGACCTCGGTGAGAAAGCCGCCCTCCGCCACCGAGCAACCCCCGAGCGCCGTGAGCGCACCGAGCGCGAGCACGGCCGCCGCGAGCCGCCGCACCGTCATGGGTTCAGCCATCGATCGTGCCTCCGAATGCAAAGTAGAACCCGCCAAAATCGTGGCTTTGCCCGAGCTCGCCGGGTGCGCCGACCGGCGCGAACACGAGCCCGGTGTCGAGCCCGAGGTGGTACGCGTACGAGGTGAGCGTCACCGCCGCGCCGAAGATGGCGGTGTGCTGCATCGGGGCCTCGAGCCGCCTCGCCTCACGCGAGCTGCCGGACACGGAGGGAGAGTCGCTCTCGTCCGCCTCGAGGTTCCACGAGAGCCTGCCCGCCGCGTAGCCCACCCGAGGCACGAGCTCGAGCGCGAGATCGCGGTCGCCCCAGACGCGCACGGGCGCCTGCGCCGCCACGTAGTAGCCGACCTCGTTCAGCGAGGCTCCGGAGGGGTAGATCCCGTAGGCCGAGCCCGCGTGCCGCGAGGCCCCGCGGCTCAGGCCCGCCCACACGCCGACGCCGACGCGAGAGTGCACCGCGTAGGCGCCGTCGAATGCGGCCCACAACTTGACCGGGGCGTGGCCTTGCTCGCGCAACAGCACGGCATTCTCGGAAAATCCGGGCGGTCCGAGACCAACCGTGACGCGCGCGAACCAGGTCGGCATGGGCGGCTCGGCGAACCCGGGCGGGAGCGCAGCGACAGGCGGAGACGCGACCGCTGGCGGAATCGCAGCGGCAGCAGACGTGGACGCAACAGCAGGCGGCAACGCCGCAGCAGGCGGCAACGCCGCAGCAGGCGGAGACGCCGCAGCAGGCGGAGACGCGACGGCGACTGGCGGCGGCGCAACCGCAGGCGGCGACGCCGCAGCAGGCGGAGACGCGGCGGCGAGCTCTAGCGCAAGCGCGAGGACGATCACGGCGTCATTCGAGCGGGAGCGCGCACGAAATGCAACCGGCGCGACGGACGCGTCACGCGGCGATGCGCAGCGCGGCGCGGTCGAGGATCTCGAGGCAGCCGGCGAGGGTCGGACAATCGAACAGCTCGCGGCGCAGCGCGCTCGCGCCCGCGAGGCCCTTGATGAAGCCGCCGAGGTGGCGTCGCGAGCAGGTGACACCGCGCGTCTCGCCGCGCTCGTCGACGCGTGCGCGCAGGAGCGCCCGGCAGAGGTCGAGCCGCTCCTCGACGGTGGGCTCGGGGAGCTCGACGCCGTGGTCGAGGAGCGCGCGGATCTCGCGGAATATCCAGGGGTGATCGATCGCGCGACGCCCGACCATGACGCCGCTGCAACCGGTCTCGGCGAGCGCGCGCGCCGCGTCGGCGGCGCTGTTCACGTCGCCGTTGACGACGACCGGCATCGACACGACGGCGCGAGCGCGGCCGGCCCAGCTCCAGTCCGCGGCGCCGCTGTGGCCCATCTTCGCCGTGCGGCAGTGGACCGTGAGCGCACGCACGCCCGCGTCCTCGAGGCGCCGCGCGAGCTCGACGATCGGCATGTGCGACTCGGGACCGTAGCCGATGCGCGTCTTCACGGTGACCGGCAGGCTCACGCGCTCGACGACCATCTTCGCCATCGCCACCATCGCGTCCGGATCGCGCAGCCAGCCGGCTCCGGCGCCGCGTCGCGCGATCTTCGGGACCCAGCAGCCGCAGTTGATGTCGATGTACGCGGGCTCGGCGCGCTCGGCGACGGTGGCGGCCTCGGCGAGGCGCTCGGGATCGGCGCCGTAGATCTGGATCGCGGTCGGGCGATCGCTCGGCACGAGGGTGATCTTGTGGCGCGCCTTGCGGCAGCCTCGCAGGAGCCCCTCGACGTTGACGAACTCGGTGACGCACAGCTCGGCGCCCACCGTGCGGCAGAGCGCGCGGTACACGTCGTCGCTCACGTCCTCCATCGGCGCGAGGATCGCGGGACGACGCGCGAAGAGCTCCTCGAACGAGCGCGCTCCGGCGGGGAGTGCCATCACGGGCGGCATCTATCACGACGACGGGCGCCGCGCCCAGTCTGGAGCGGGGCGCTGCGATCAGCCGGAGCTGGGCTCGGTCGCTCGTGGCTCGCGCTCGAGCAAGATGCGCTCGGCGCGGCGGCGGGTCGCCTTGGTGACGCGGAAGCGCAGGTCCTTCCATGCGAAAGAGTCGCCGGCGACGGGCACGCGGCGCAGCTCATCGGCGACGAAGCCCGAGAGGGTGATCGCCTCGACCTTCTCGTCGAGCTCGAGCACGCGGAAGAGCTTTCGCATCTCGGTGCGCCCGCGACACAGATAGCTGCCGTCCTTGCGCTTGACCATCATGCGCTCGACGCTGTCGCTCTCGTCTTCGATCTCGCCGACGATCTCCTCGAGCACGTCCTCGAGCGTGATGAGCCCCTGCGTGCCGCCGTACTCGTCGACGACGACCGCGAGGTGGCGCCGCTCCGTTTGAAACATCCGCAAGGTCTCGTCGAGCGTCGTGCTCTCGGGCACGACGAGCAGCGGGTGCTTGAGCTCCGCGAGGCTGGGAGCGGGGTCCCGCTCGGCGAAGAGCAGATCCTTCGCGATGACGACGCCGTCGACGTCGTCGAGCTCGCCCGTCGGGGTGAAGAGGAAGCGGCTGTTGCCCGACTCGCGCATCACCTCGAGGTTGGCCTCGTAGGTCTTGCCGCCGGAAAGAAACACGATGAGCGCGCGCGGCACCATGACGTCGCGCGCCGTCAGCTCGCGCAGGCTCGTGATCCCCTCGATGAGCTCCGCGAACCGCGGCCCGAGATCGCCCTCGCGCTTGCCGACCGCCGCGAGCAAGCGGATCTCTTCGACGGACGTGACCGGCTGCCGGTTCTCGGGCACGAACAGGCGCGCGAACCAGCTCGTGAAGCGCAGCGGGTAGTGGAGCACCCAGGTGATCGAAGCGAGGATGAGCGTGATGGGCGCGGCGAGGCGATCGGCCTGCGCCACGCCGAGGGTCTTCGGGACGATCTCGGTGACGATGAGGACGACGAGCGTGAAGACGATCGAAAAGACGGCGACGCTGCCGGCGTAGATCTCCTGGTAGGCCGAGCCCGCGAAGGTCGCGCCGACGGTGTGCGCGAAGGTGTTGAGGATGAGGATCGCCGCGATCGGCGCCTCGATGTCGGACTGCTTCCAGTGCCGAAGAATGCGGCCGGCGCGGCTGCCGCTCTTCGCCATGCGCTCGATCTCGCCGCGGCTGACGCTCAAGATCACCGACTCGGACACCGAGCACACCGCGGACACGATGAGCGCCACGGTTACCGAGACGATGAGCACCACGTAGGCGCTGCTGTCTGCGGCGGCGCCAGCTGAGACGTCCGCAGCAGCGGCGCCAGCCGCGGCAACGGCGCCAGCAGCGACGGCGCCGTGCCCGGCAGCGGGGTCAACCATGGCGGACGAGAGCCGGCGATCCGAGGCGTGCTGCGAACGATGAGGTCATCGCGAGGCGATACTGTATAGCCGCCGCCCTCTCCCGGGGGAGGAATTCAGACGCGGGCGAGGGTGCGCGAGCGCGGCGCCGGCGCATCGATCGCAGCGTGTCGCGCGCCGCCGTTGCCACGCGCACGAGGAGTCAGTCGACGGCGTGAGGCGCATACTTCGCGAGGAGCCCGCAAACGGTGTCGCCTCCGACGTTGCCGCCCGAGAGGACGACGCCGACGCGGGCGAGCCCTCGGGGCAGCTTGCGGGCGAAGGCAGCGGCGGCGGCGGCGGCGCCCGATGGCTCGACCAGCGTCTTGCCGTGGAAGAGCAGCGTGGCGAAGGCGCGTCCGATCTCGTCGTCGCTGACGCGCACGCTCTCGACCTGGTGGTCGCGCGCGATGGCGAGGTTGAGCTCGCCGACCTGCACCGGCTTGAGGCCGTCGGCGATCGTGTTCGAGGCGGCGATGGTGACGCGCTCGCCGGCGGCGAGGCTCTGCGCGAGGGCGTCGGAGCTGTCGGGCTCGGCTCCGAAGATGCGCGCGCCGTACGCTGCGGCGACGAGGCACGCCCCCGCCACGAGCCCGCCGCCGCCGACCGGCACGACGACGGCGTCGAGGTTTGCGCCGGTCTCGTCGAGCACTTGCTCGAACAGCTCGAGCGTGGCCGTGCCCTGCCCCGCGACGACGTGCGGATCGTCGAAGGGCGGGATCATCGTGGCGCCGGTGGCGTGGACGATTGCCAGCGCCGCCTCGTGCCGCTCGGTCGAGGTCGTGCCCGCGAAGGTGATCTCGCCGCCGAGCGCGCGCACGCCGGCGACCTTCACGGCCGGCGCGTCGACCGGCATCGCGATGTACGCTTTGGCGGCGTAGGTCTTCGCCGCGAGCGCGACGGCTTGGGCGTGGTTGCCCGAGCTGAAGGTGACGACCCCCCGCGCCCGCTCGGCTTCGGTGAGGCGACCGACGGCGTGCATCGCGCCGCGCGCCTTGAAGGCGCCGCTGCGCTGCATGGTCTCGGACTTGAGGAAGAGCGCGACGCCCGCGACCGCGTCGAGCGCGTCGAGGTGAAGCACCGGCGTCTTCTTGACGTGGCCCGCGATGCGGCGCGCAGCCTCGCGCACGTGGCCGAGATCGAGTCGTTCGGGGAGGAGCGGGAGCGTCACGTGGGATCCTGTTGTGCCGAACGGACGGGGCTCTATAGTTCGCGCTCCACGGCACGGCAAAGCGGAGGCGTCATGGGCAAGCGAGTCGGGGTTCTGTTCTCGGGCGCGGGGCATCGCGATGGGTCGGAGATCCACGAGGCCACGCTGAGCCTGTATTTCCTCGACAAGGCGGGCGCGGAGATCGTCGCCATGGCGCCCGACAAACCGCAGGCCGACGTGCTCGATCACCAGGCCGGCAAGCCGCAGGGCGAAGGCCGCAACGTGCGCGTGGAGTCGGCGCGCATCAGCCGCGGCAACGTCCGCGACGTCGCGACCGTGCAGGCGAGCGAGCTCGACGCGCTGCTGATCCCCGGCGGATACGGCGCGGCGAAGAACCTGTCGACCTTCGCGAGCGAGGGCGCCAATTGCTCCGTGGATCCGGAGGTCGCGCGGCTCATTCGCGAGGTCCACGCGCAGAAGAAGCCCATCGCCGCCTTGTGCATCGCGCCCGCGGTCGTCGCCAAGGTGCTCGGCGCCGATCACCACGTCGCGCTCACCATCGGCAACGACGCCGGCACGAAGGACGCGCTCGAGGCGCTCGGGGCGAGGCACGTCGAGCGCGCGGCGGACGACATCGCCGTCGACGAGGTGCACAAGATCGTGAGCACGCCCTGCTACATGCTCGCCAAGGGGCCGGCCGAGGTGGGCGCCGGGATCGAGAAGCTCGTGGCGCAGCTGTTTCGTTGGCTGGCGGCGTAGCTCGCGCGTGTGAAATGGCGAAGTGGCGAGGCACGATGGGCGCACGCATGCCGTCGCTCGCGCCGCTCGCCTGGCTGCCGAAGGGAGCCCTCGGGATCCTGAAGGAGATCGCGCGTCACGCGTTGCGTCGCCCCGTGGTCGGCATCGCGGCCGTGGCGCGTACCGAAGATGGGCGCGTGCTGCTCGTCCGCCGCGGAGACACGGGCACGTGGGCGCTGCCGGGCGGCACGCTCGAGTGGGGGGAGGTGCTCTCGCGCGCGCTCGCTCGGGAGCTCGAAGAAGAGACCGGCGCGACGGTCGTGGGCCTCGGGCGCGTCACCGGCGTCTACTCGCACCCCGAGCGCGATCCGCGGTTTCACGCGGTGACGATCTGCGTCGAGGCCACCGTGCGCGAGCCGGTGCGCGGCCCGAAGAACGCGGTCGAGATCCGCGAGGCGCGGCTGTTCGCGGCCGACCTGCTGCCGAGCGAGCTCGCCATGGGCATGAGCGACATGTTGTCGCACGCCCTCGGTGGCTCGGGCGACG
>SXGT01166962.1_pt1 | contig 21943 bp, 19 predicted proteins | sample 3176221 | NCBI WGS metagenome assembly SXGT01 (sample SAMN11356862, study PRJNA531348) | freshwater metagenome | isolation source: freshwater sample F1-120 | place: China: Fuxian Lake, Yuxi | collected 2017-12-25
TGGAATATCGAACGCCCGCGCAAGTGCATCACGAGAAAAGCCGAAGACCTTTGGAGAAGTAAGAAACGCGAGCGAAAGCTCAAGGGCAAACCCACTTCGCGGTGCGCCCGATTTTGGTACAGATCATGGGGTCCACTTCAGTCACCTGAGCCCCGTGCGCTCGGCGTCGTTCTCGCCGGACGGGACGCGGGTGGCGACCGCGGGCGAGGACGGGACGGCCCGGGTGTGGGACGCCAAGACCGGGGCCGCGGTGGCGGAACTCCGGGGGCACGCGGGCACCGTGTGGTCGGCGTCGTTCAGTCCGGACGGGTCGCGGGTGGTGACCTCGGGAGAGGACGGGACGACGCAAGTGTGGGACGCGCACACGGGGAAGGAGATCATCGGTTCAACCCCACTCGGCGTCCACTTCCGTTCGACGCTCAGCCCGGACGGCCGGTCGCTGCTCCATGTCATTGGGATTGACACCGTCCGGATCGTTCCGACCGCCCCCGACGCCGAGGAGGTTGCCGACCGCCGGTACCTCACCCGCCCGCGGCCCGACCTGCACGCCGAGGAAGCCGCTCGGCTCGCCAAGGACGACCCGTTCGCCGCCGCCATGCAGCGCTCGTTCGAGCACCGCGCCCGTGGGGTGCTCGCGTTCGAGGCCGGGGACTTCGACCGCGCCCAGATTCACTTCCTCACCGCCGTGGTCCTCAACCCGCTCGCCCCAAAAGTTCCACCGGTGGATCGGGATGCCGACACCCCCGGCTTGCGGGCCGAGTTCTACCAGGGGACGAATTTCGAGCGGCTACTGACGACCCGCATCGACCGGGAGATCAACTGGGACGGGCAGGCGTCGAGTCCTGACCCCAAGGTTCCGGTTGACAAGTTCTCTGTCCGGTGGACCGGCCAACTCCGCGCTCCGGCTCCCGGCCGTTACGGGCTCGCCTTCTTCGCTGACGACGGGGTGCGGGTGTGGCTCGATGACAAGCTCGTTATCGACGCCTGGAAGTCCCCCCGGCGGGAAACCCACAGGTGCGAGGTCGAGTTGTCGGACCGGCCCCACCGGATCAGAATCGAGTACTTCGAGGACAGCGGCTGGGCGGCGCACCGGTTCTCGTGGGTGCCGCCGGGAAAGACCCAACCGGTTGTCGTGCCGTCGAGTTGCCTGCGCCCCGTCGGGCCCCCCCGGACCTCGCGCCGCCCCCGCGCCCGGTGAACCGCTGACACCGCCGTCGCGGCGCACCGGCCGTGTCCTCTCACGCGGGTTGACCCCGCTCAGCCCGCTCAGCGAGGTCCTCCCTTGTCGGACGTAATCACTCCCGGTCCAGCCCTTGTTCTGGATGTGAGCGGCGGCCCGCACGCGGGGCAGTCGTTCGAACTCACCGGGCACGGCGCCTTCACCGTCGGCCGGCAACCGGGCCTGCACGTCACCCTCCCCGATGACGCCCGCCTCTCCCGCGTCCACTGCGTCCTCGAACCGGCCGCTGGGACTGTCCGCGTGACCGACCTCGGCAGCCGCGGCGGGGTGTTCGTCAACGGCAGCCGGATCGAGCAAGCGCTCGTCACCGCGGCCGACGAGGTGGCGGTCGGGGGCACCACGTTCCGCGTCCGCGTCCCGGCCACCGCGGACGACAGCACGACCACCCAGATCGGCTCCGGCTCGGGGCCGTTCCAGTGCTTCGCCGACGGCCCGCCGCTAATCCCCGGCTACCGGATCGGGGCCGAACTCGGGCGCGGGGCGATGGGCGTGGTGTACCGCGCGGTCCGCGAGGCCGACGGCGAGACGGTCGCAGTCAAGACCATCCTCCCGGCCGTCGCGCCGACCCCGGCCGCGGTCGGCCGGTTCTGCCGCGAGGCCGACATCTTGGGCCGACTGGAGCACCCGAACATCGTCGGGCACCGCGCGGGCGGTGCGGTCGGGGCGCTGCTGTACGTGGTCATGGAGTTCGTCCCCGGCATGACAGCGTCCGCAGTGATCGCCCGCGACGGCCCGCTCGCCCCGGCGCGGGCGCTGCACTGGGCCGGGCAGTTGCTGGACGCGCTGGGCCACGCGCACGAGGGCGGGTTCGTCCACCGGGACGTGAAGCCCGCGAACCTGCTCGTGGTCGAAGGGGTGGGCGGCGACGTGCTGAAGGTCGCGGACTTCGGGCTGGCGCGGGCGTACGAGGCGAGCGGCATGAGCGGGCTGACCACGGACGGGACGGCGGGCGGGACGCCGGCGTACATGCCGCCGGAGCAGGTGACCGACTTCAAGCGGGTGAAGCCCGCGGCCGACCAGTACGCGGCCGGGGCCACATTGTTCTACCTGCTCACCGGGCGCGGGGTGTACGACCCGGGCAAGACCGTCGGCGCGACACTGGGCCAGATCCTGACCGCGGACCCGACCCCGCTGAGGCCGGGCGCGCCGCCGGTGCCGGACCCGTTCGGGCCGGCGATCCGCCGCGCCCTGGCCCGCGACCCGGCGGCCCGCTTCCCCGACGTGCGGGCCATGCGCCGCGCCCTGCTCGGGGTCTGATGTACCGACGCTAACCGAAATGCGCGGAAGCGGCTCCAATTTCATTCCACGGTATTCCACGAAACGCCGTGGAACCTCCACATATCCAAGCGTTTTCACGCAACGAATGTTGACCCATGCACGACGGGAGAGTAAGCTCCAAACACTGGAAAACGTAGTCGTTCGGAGCGTTTTCCGGGGTCTTTTCGGTGTGCCTTCTAAGCGGAAGCGTGTGGGTTCGAGTCCCACCGGGCGTACTTTCCTCTTCCGTCACCGACCCTTCGCGCTGCTCATCAATCACCTTGTTTTCCGGGGCTTCCGCCGCATGGTTTGAGGCGGTTACCGCGGCTTTTCTTGTGGGGTAATGGGCGTCAGGAGAAGTGTGTCGGTCTGGATCACCCAGGCGACTCCCGCGCCTTCGGTCAACACGCACAGCAACTCGGGAAGCGGGAGATGATCGACGTCCAGCGGTCCGATCGGGAACGTTAACCGTGTGACGATCGCTTCGCCGGCTTGCACCTTCCAACCCGCGGTCGCCCCGATCAAATGAAGAACCTCGATCGCCGACCGTGCCGTGAGGTGCGCCGTGATGCGAAGCTCGCCCGGCGAATTGAGCGTGCGGTGAACCTCCAAGACGTCCTGGGTTGCTGCGGGGGACGAGGCAGTCGGTTTGTGTTCTGCCGGCACCCAGTCGAGGTAACGGCTCACACTCAGTCGCACAGCCACCGTCCTCTCATCGAGCGTGTCGCGGGCCGAAGTGGCTCCCAATGCCAGGCGCGCGGTTCGCGCGCGCAGGGGCAGTGCCTCCTCGCACACCGGCAGCCCCCGACAGTCAGGATGGCCCGAGCGGAGCAACACGCGGTTCGCGAGCGTTCTGGCCAGGAGGTACCGGTCGAGCGCGAGAGCGCAGCGGGTCTGGCCGAGCACCGCCCGTGCCCAGCCGGCCATGTTCGGATCCGCCTCGGCGTTGCGGTAGGCGTTGGCGGCCTCACTCCAGTTCCCCAACCCTTCGAGACACAGCCCCTCGCGGAAAGCGAGTGCGGGGGCCGGCACCCCGGGTGAGCGTTTCGGCGTGTCGAGACACTCGCGCAGTCCGTCTGCGAAGCGCCCGGCCCGAATCGGCGCGTCGATGCGCGCCGTGGGAGCGGGGGACGATCCGGCCACGGGAGCGTTTTCGGGAGGCGGAACTGCCGACCGGCGCGCGGAGATAATCGCGATACTGCCAACGGCCCCCCAACCCGCGCACGCGAACAGGACCGCAGTGTAGAAGGGCACGCGCGCGGAGGCACGAACCGGCGCGCGCTGCGGGGCAACTGCGGCGATGAGCTGCGCGGGCGGCTTGCCCGACACGCGCAGGGCCTCCTCCGCGGCATCACGGGCCGCATCCTGCTCGGCGAGTTCGCGCTCGGCCTCCGCCTCGGCCGCGGCCCAATTGGCCAGCGCTTCGGCCGACGGCGGCGACGGGGCAAAGGCTGCTTCACTCATCGCAGATCCAGCACGGGTAGGTTTCTTCTGGAGCGAGGTTGTACGCCGCCGTGTGGACAACCTCGCTCATGGACCAGGTTCTTGCAGGCGATGGCCACGGGCCTTGACGAGTTTGAACCAACACGTCCCCTTCGGTCCCGAGAACATCAGTTGCGTGGTCGAGACGCTGGACGGCACGTGGAGGCACACGTTGTGCCCACGTATCACCGTGGGCAGGGACATTTGCAACTTGATCCCCTTCGCGTCCAGTCGCGCGACGATTTCACCGGAGAGTACGTTGACCACCTCGCCAAGTACGTCACCCATGTCAGGGCTGTCAAACGGGATATCGAACCCGGCGAACGTGTGCGCGACCATCACTGCGGCGTCATCGGGCAGGACGAGTGCGAATGTCCACGGCGGGTCACCCACAAAGGAGATCGTACTCATGATCGCCGAGCACCAGGTCTCCGCGCTGTCTGGCGGGTTTTCCACGTACTTCAGACCGCACGATGACTTGAAGAAATTGAGCGCCGCGTCCCGCACGGCGTTGCTGATGACGGGCGGGAACGTGTCTGCGGAAGTGAGGACTTCGGCCATGAAATGATCTCCGGGTGGGGCCTTGAAAGGTCGTGACATGCGCGAGGGTCAGTTGAACAGGCCCGAGAAGAACCCGCCCTTTTCCTCTGGGGGCGCCTTCGCCGTGAGCACTTTGTTGACCAGTTTTTCAAGCTTGACGCGCATGTCTTCGGGCGTGAACGGTTTGCAGATGTACGAGTCGGCCCCCGCTTGAGAGAGTGCCTCCTCGATCTTCGCCATCGTCTGCTCGCTGGTCACCATGACCATCGGGATGTGGAACGCGGTGCCACCAGAGCGAGCCTTCTTGACGAACTCCACGCCTGTCACGTTCGGCATGTTCCAGTCAACGAAGCATATGTCTACGGTCGCCGGGTCAAACTTGGTCAGCGCGTCGGCCCCGTCCACAGCCTCCGTGAACTCGAACGTGGCCAGTCGCGACTGTTTCAACGCGTTCATCACCATGTTCCGCATGACGCGGGAATCGTCGATCACCAATGCCCGCACGGTCACCATGAGCTTCTCCTCGTTGCGTGGACGGAAATTCAGTACGCGGCTCCAGCGTGTAGACGCGCCTGGAACCCTCCGTAAATGGTCGAACGGCGTCCCGGAAATTTGCCCTGGACCTCCGCGTGCTTCAAGTTCCGCGGCACGCGGTCCTCAACTGTTCATCGCCGCGTGACGGAGCAATTGATTCGCGATCCGGTCAAGCGCAAGCACCTCGTCGGCGGCGCCCAGTGCGATCGCTTCTCTGGGCATCCCGAAGACAACACACGTGGCCTCGTCCTGTGCGAACGTCCGCGCCCCAGCGCGGCGCATCGCGAGTAACCCCCGCGCGCCGTCGTCTCCCATTCCAGTCAAAATCGCACCGACTGCGTTCGGCCCGAGTTCGCGAGCGCACGAGTTGAACAGTATGTCCACCGACGGGCGGTGCCGGTTCACCGGGTCTCCAGGTCGCACCCGAACGACCGCCATCGCGCCGCTTCGCGCCACCTCCAGGTGAAAGTTCCCCGGCGCAATGAGCGCGTGCCCTGGCACGACACGGTCCCCGTCTTTTGCTTCCGACACGCGGACCGCACAACACTTGTCGAGCCGCGACGCGAAGGACGTGGTGAAACCCTCGGGCATGTGGATTACCGACACCACGCCCGGCGAATCCGCGGGTAGCGCGCTGAGAACGGTGGCGATGGCCTCGCACCCACCCGTCGAGGCGCCGATGGCAATTACCTTGTGCGTCGTTCGGAACCCCGCCGCGGGCGATCGGGGAGTCGCGGTCTTCGTCGTGGGCGAGCGAACGGTACCGGGTCGCACCCGCGCCTGGCTCGCGGCCTTCACCTTCGCGACCAGTTCGCTGGCGATCGCGATTGTCCCAGTTGTCATGTCGAGTTTCGGCTTGGTGACGAAATCCACCGCGCCTAACTCAAGTGCGCGGAAGGTGGTATCGCAATTTCGCTCGGTGAGCGACGACACCATCACAACCGGCATGGGTCGGTTGCCCATCAGCCGCTCCAGGAACGTCAGCCCATCCATCCGCGGCATCTCAACGTCGAGCGTCAGCACGTCGGGCCCGGTCCGCTTGATCTTGTCCCACGCCGCGTATGGATCCGCCGCCGATCCCACCACTTCGAGTCCGGGGTCGGTCCGCAGGATGTCGGTGAGCAGTTGCCGCATTAGAGCCGAGTCATCGATCACCAGCACTTTTGCCTTAGCCACGGCAAGGCCTTAAAAGAGAGTGATGCCGTCGTCCGGCGGGGTTTCGACGCGTGTGTTCAGATCGCGGGTGAACTGCTCCTCGCGCTCGACCAACTGTGACACTTCACGCTCGGCGAGCTGCTTTGCCTGTGCTTGCCCGGTGTGCGGGCGGAACCGGACGAGGCGCCCGCGAGTGCCGCCAAGGTCTTGCGCGACCACCGGGATACCTTCGGTTTCCAGGTACTTGAGTACGAACTCGGCGTTCCGCACGCCGACGTCCATGTGCGCGGCAGACATGTCCAGCACCTTCCCGCCTCCGAACACCTTCGCGCGGAACCGGCTCCGATCACCGCCCTTTTTCATGATTGCGGTGATCAGCAGTTCCATTGCGTGAGCGCCGTAGCGGGTGCTGGTCCCTTCATCCGACACGCCCGGCAGCGAGAAGTGGTTCATCCCGCCGGTGCCAGTTTCCGGGTCGTACAGGCACGCCGCGACGCACGACCCGAGCAGCGTCTTGATGACGGCCGGACCACGTGTGGCCTTCACGTCGCCGATGATGACGTTGTGCACCCCTTCCGCTCGCGGCCGGAGTGCAGCGGGCGCCGGCACGTTGGGCGCGGGGCGTGCGATCGATTGGGCTGGCGGGGCGGTCGCGCTACGCATCCGATACACAGTGGCGCCGAGGGGAGCGAACGTGTTCGCCGTCCAGTGGATGTTCTCGGAGTGACCGAGGAACAGGTAACCGTTGGGAGTGAGCTGGGCGGCGAACCGCGACAGCAGCCGGTGCTGGGTTTCGCGGTCGAAATAGATCACGACATTCCGGCAGAAGATAACGTCGAACTTGGCGCGAACCGGCCACGGCTCCTCGATCAAGTTGATCCGGCGAAACGTGAGCAGGTTTCGCAGTTCGGGCCGCACGGAGACCTTCCCAGCGCTCGCGCCGACGCCGCGCAGGAAATACTTGCGCAGAAGCGCCGGAGGCACGTCGCCGGTCCGGTCCGCGTCGTACACTCCGCGCTCCGCGGTCGCGAGCACGGTGGTGTCGATGTCCGACGCGAGGATACGCACGTCCCACTTGTCGGCGACCGGGCAGGCCTCGCGCACAGTCATTGCCAGCGTGTACGGCTCCTCCCCGGTCGAAGACCCCGCGCACCAGATTCGCAACCGCTTGTTCCCCGCTGCGCGCATTTGCGGGATCACCGTGTCGCGGAGGAAATCGAAGTGGTGTGATTCGCGGAAGAAATCGGTCTTGTTGGTCGTCAGGCAGTTGATGAACTCCTGACGCTCGGTGCGGGGGTCACCCTCGCGAACCTTCTTGAGGTACTCGCCGAATGAGCGCAGCCCGAAATGGCGCAGGCGCTTCCCGAGTCGGGCACAGACCATGTCGCGCTTTGAGTTGCTCAGGGCGATGCCCGATTCCTCGTGGAGGAATCGGCGGATCGCCTCGAAATCCTCGTCGTTGATCGTGAACCCGCTCGCGAGTACGGTGCCGTCGGTGTCGTCGGTGTCGTGCGATGCAATCACAGTTCGTACTCACTCGTCGAATCGGGCAATGCGATCGTTTACCTTCGTGTCTCGTCACTCGCGGTGCCCACTTGAAGGAACACCGCGAGCGGCCGGGAAGCGCTCTAGAACTCGGTGAACCCGTCGTCCTCCCCGAGGCGGTCGAGTTCGTGGGCTGGCCCCTTCGCGTGGCCGTTTTTCAACGCACGAGCGACCGCGCCCCTGGGTTTCGTCGGAGGGGGTGGCGCCTTACCACGTGTGGGCTTGGGGGCGACCCGGGCGGCCGGACGCCCACCATCGGTTTGCCCCAACTTGAACCGGCTCACGAGATCGCGGAGTTGCGCGGCCTGATCGGTCAGCGTCTGGGCGGTCGCGGACATTTCCTCCGTCTGTGTTGCGTTCCGCTGCGTGACCGAGTCCATCTGCGTGACTGCCTTGTTCACCTGGTCGATGCCGGTGGACTGCTCGCGGCTGGCTGCTGCAATCTCGGTGATAATGTCGGTGACGCGCTTCACCGAGGTCACGATCTCGTTCAGGGTGGACCCGGACCGGTTCACCAAATCGGTGCCTGCGTCCACCTTCTTCACCGAGTCGTTGATGAGCGACTTGATCTCTTTCGCCGCGGTTGCCGACCGCTGAGCCAAGTTGCGCACCTCCGCGGCGACCACCGCGAACCCGCGTCCCTGTTCCCCGGCCCGTGCCGCCTCCACCGCTGCGTTCAACGCCAGGAGGTTGGTCTGGAACGCGATCTCGTCGATCGCGGTGATGATTTCCGCGATCTTCTTGGACGACGCGTTGATCTCGCCCATCGCCTCGACCGCCAGGCCGACCACCTGGCCACCCTTCTCGGCGACCTCCTTCGACCCGCTTGCGAGTTGCCGGGCTTGTTGCGCGCTGTCGGAGTTTTGCTTCACGGTTGAGGTGATCTCCTCCAAGGTACTCGCTGTCTCCTCAAGGCTCGACGCTTGCTCCTGTGCCCCGGTCGAGATTTCCTCGCTGGCCGCGGCCAGTTGACCGGACGCGTCGGCCAGTTGTTCGGACACCTCGCGGACACCTTCCAACGCGGTACGAACCGAACCGATGGCCTTGTTCAGCGCACCGGACATCTGACCGACTACGTCGGTGCCCAGGTCGGGCACCAGTTGGGTGAAGTCGCCGGTCGCGACCGCGTTCACCGTCGTCAAGATGGTGCTCACCTTCTGTTGCAACTCAGCCGCTTTCGCCCGCTCTTGCTCGGTGGTTTCCTTGAGCTGCTTCTCCGTCGCAAGTTTCTGGGTGATGACCGACCACGAGACCATGGCTCCGAGGTAGTTCTTGCTTTGGTCGTACACCGGACTGACGAGGAGGTCGAGTGTCTCCGGGCCGACCTGGATGTTGGCCTGGTGGGGCAAGTTTCTGGGATCGGCGAGCATCCGGCGCTGGTGTTCGGGACGCTTGTGGAAGATGTCGATCGTCTGACCCATGACCTGATCAGCCCTCACGGGCAGAAGGTGCTCGATTGTTTTGAGAGTCTTCACTGAGGCCGGGTTGATGTACTGAATCTTCAAGTCGCGATCCGCGAACATGATGTTGACCGGCGCCTGCTCCATCATCGACTGAATCCGGGCGATTTCCGTTTGCAACTTCAGCTTCTCGGTGACCACCTCCCAGGTAACCATGGCTCCGAGGTAGTTCTTGTTTTGGTCGTAAATCGGACTGACGAGGAGATCGAGCGTCTCCGGGCCGACCTGGATGTTGGCGCGGTGGGGCAGGTTGTTCGGGTCGGCCAACAGCCGGCGTTGATGTTCGGGTTTCTTGTGGAAGATGTCGATCAACTGCCCCATCATGGCGTCCGCCTTGACCGGCAGGAGGTGCTCGATTGTTTTGAGAGTCTTCACTGAGGCCGGGTTGATGTACCGAATCTTCAAGTCGCGATCCGCGAACATGACGTTGACCGGCGCCTGGTCCATCATCGACTGAACGCGTGCAGCCTGAGTCCGCAGTAGCACTGCTTCCGTGATTTCGAACGCGTATTTCACGACCTTGTACGGTTTGCCGTTGACGACGGAGATCGCGATATAGGAGGCCTGGATCCAGATTTCCTTGACGCCCTTGCCGATTTGCTTGAACTCGGAAGCCACGTTTTCGCCGCGATTGAGCCGTGCCCAGAACTCGCGGTATTCGTTACTGTTGGCATACGCAGGGTCCACGAACATGCTGTGGTGCCGGCCCTGGATCTCCGGCAGGGAGTAGCCCAACGTGCGGAGGAAGTTCTCGTTGGCGGTGATAACCGTGCCATCGAGCGTGAATTCGATCACCGCCTGAACCTTGCCGAGCGCCGCGACGATCGCAGCATTCTCAACGTGTTGTGCCTCGGTCGCGGCGCGATCCGATGCCTTCTTTTTGCCACCTTCGGCTGCCTTCGGTTTGGTCTTGGTCTTCGATTTTGGAGTAGCCATTTGAGTAGTGAGCCTCGTGTTGTGGGTGAGTTACAGGTTAGACACAGTGATTCGGGTTAATGGAGTTCGCTTGAGTTCAGGCTGCGGGGCCGCTCCCGGCCGAGACACCGACGAGACGATCGATGTTGAGCAGGGACACGAGCCGGTCGCCGGTTCGGGCGATGCCGGTTAAGAAGGAGGTGTCCACGCCGGCACCGAGGTCCGGGGTCGGGACCATCTCCTTCGCTTCGACGTTCAGGACATCAGACACCGCGTCCACCACCAAACCGACGATCTTGGTGCCGACGGTGACGACGATGATGACGGTGAACCGGGTGTACTCGGCCTCGCGCAGCCCGAACCGGGCACGCAGATCGATGATGGGCACAACGCTGCCTCGCAGGTTCATCACGCCCTTCACTTCTCGCGGCGTGTTAGGCAATGGGGTGATTTTTGAGTAGCCTTTGATCTCCTGCACGCGCAGGATCTCCAGGCCGTATTCCTCTTCCTCCAACAGGAAGGTGAGGAACTGACTGCCGTCGGCAGCGAGTCCGGTCGAGTTGACGTTATCCGTTCTGCTCACGAGAGATCTCCGAAGTGGGTATTTGAATCGTTGGCCACAAGCTCCGGGGCTCCCGCCCCGAACTGGGCGTGCAACTGCACGAGCCCGTGAATGTCGAGAATCATCGCGACGCGGCCGTCGCCCAGGATGGTTGCCCCCGCCAGACCTTCGACACGCTGATAGTTCGAGTCCAAGCTCTTGACCACGGCCTGCATCTGACCGAGCAACTCGTCCACGAGCAACGCGTATTTCTTGCCCTGGTCCTCGACGAGAACGACCAGCCCATGGCACGGGTCGGTGAACCGGGACGGGCGTCGGAGTATCTGGTGCAAGCGCAGGAGCGGGACAACTTCGCCTCGGACCGTGACTGCTTCGCCGCGCCCCGCGACCCTGTGCATCTCGCTCGGGCGCGGCCGGAAGGATTCGACGACCGACAGCAGCGGGAGCACGTATACGTCGCCTACCAGCCCCACAATCAGTCCGTCCATGATCGCCAGCGTAAGTGGTAACCGGATGGTGAAGGTGGTGCCCTTGCCGATCTGCGTGCGGATGATGATGTTGCCCTGGAGCGCCTCGACATTGCGACGCACCACGTCCATCCCGACCCCGCGCCCGGACACGTCGGTCACGGCTGCCGCGGTCGAGAACCCGGCTTCGAAGATCATCGCGTAGATTTCCGGGTCCGTGAGCCGCTGGCCCTCCTGCACGATGCGCTTCTCGATCGCCTTCTTCAGGATGCGGTCGCGGTCGAGCCCCTTGCCGTCGTCAGCCAGTTCGATGTACACACTCCCGCCCTGGTGATACGCGCGGAGCGTAATGTGTCCTTCGACCGGCTTTCCCAGCGCGAGTCGTTCGGTTGGGCTTTCCAGCCCGTGGTCGATGGCATTGCGGACCATGTGCATGAGCGGGTCGCCGAGCTGGTCCACCACCGTCTTGTCGAGTTCGGTTTCCTCGCCGTGCAGCGTGAGTTCGACCGGTTTGTCCATCTTGCGTGCGAGGTCGCGCACCAGCCGGGCCATCTTCTGGAACGTGCCCTGCATCGGAACCATGCGGAGCGACAAGCCAAGCTCTTGCAGATCGCGTGAGATCTTGGACAACTCGGGGAGTGCGAGCGAGAGTACGCCTGAACTACCATTGAGTTGGTCGAACTCTTGTTGGGCCATCGACTGAGCAATCACCAGTTCGCCAATGGTGTTGATGAGCCGGTCGAGCCGGTCCTTATCGACCCGCACCGTTTCCTTGTCGACAACCTTCCGGGCTTTCGCCGAGGTGCCGCCGACCTCGGGAACCGGCGTGCTCGCGGGTGGGGGCGACTGTGTGTTCCCAGGTGGTGTCGGCGGTGCGATCAGGGACGCGGCCGGGGCGGTGCTCGCCGCGGGCTGCTCCAGGTGGGTGGGTGTCCCGTCCGCAACGCCACTCGCCGCACTGCGGAGTCGGTCGAGTAAGCCGGGGATGCTCGCGTCCGGCGGCAGCGGCACGCGATCGACGGCCCAAGTGTGCGCGGCCTCGACCTGCCGCTTCAGAGTATCGACGCTCGCAAACACCAGTTCGAGAACTGGCCCGCGGAGGACGACCTTGCCATCACGGGCCAGGTTCAGCAGGTTCTCCGCCTCGTGCGCCAATTCCCGCACCGCGTCCATTCCCAGCATGCTGGACACGCCCTTGATCGTGTGGAACCCACGATACACCGCGTTGATTGCCTCACGGTCTGTTGGATCCGCGTCCAGCGTGAGGAGGCACCGGTCGGCCGCTTCAAGGTGGTCCGACGCTTCCGCACAGAATTCACCGATGAGCCCAGCCCGCTCGAGCGACGGCGGCTCGAGCGTCCGTATCGTGGACTGCGGAACTGCGCGAGCAACTTCTGGCGAGGGCATGGCAACCGGAACTGCGGGTGCTGCTGCCTCAACCGGCTCGATCGTCACATGCAGATTGTCTCGGGCGAATGCGAATACCGCTTCCAGATCAGTTCGTGGCCGTGTCGTCCGTTCGTAGACCGTCCAGGCGAGGTAGCACCGCTCCGGGTCGAGGCGAGCGAGCGACGGCAGAGCGAGGGCGTCGATCACAGTCCGCACGTGCTCACCCAACCCGATCAACTCGCGCAGCAGTGGGATCGGGTCCAACCCGGCGCGTAACGCATCCGGGTGCGGGGTGACCCGGATGGCGTACTCGGTCGGTGGGGCGAGGACCGTCGTGAGCCGGGTGACCATCTCGTCCAACGCTGCCGGGAGTGGGCCGTCCGTTTTGGCGGCCGTCAGCAATCGTCCGAGGATGTCTAACGCCTCTAACAACAGATCCAGAGTCTGCCGTGCGAGCGGGTTGGGTTGGGTCCGCGCCTGTGCGAGTATCCCTTCCAACGCGTGAGTGAATCGCGCCACGGCCGGAAGCCCGACTGCGTCCGCACCTCCTTTGACGGAATGCGCGGCGCGGAACGCCTCATCAACCGCGTCCGGGTCGTGCGGCCCTTTTTCCAGTCGGAGGAGAGCCCCTTCGAACGCAGCCAGGTGGTCGGCGGCCTCGTCGAAGAACGTCTTCCGGTATCTCGTCGGGTCGATTCGCATTTCAGCTCCGCGAGCGTTCTTGGCGCGTAGTCCGTCACGTCTGCCGGCCGAGACTCAGGACACCAATCGGCTCACCACCTGGACCAGGCGTGTTGGGTCGAACGGTTTGGTCACCCAACCCGTCGCGCCCGCAGACCGACCCTGCTCCTTTCGGGCAACTTCGGTCTCGGTCGTCAGAACCAGGATCGGCGTGAACCGGAATTCGGGCGTCGCCCGGAGACGCTTGATCAGGACGATCCCGTCCATCACCGGCATGTTGAAGTCGGTAATCACCAACTGGACAGATAGGCCGGTGACCTTGCGCAGCGCGTCTTCGCCGTTCACGCCTTCGAGGACCGTAAACCCGGCAGTGCGGAGTGCGTCGCCCACCATTTGCCGCATCGTCGTCGAGTCATCCACGATCAGGATGGTCTTCGTCATCAGATCTCCCGTTCCGGCCCTGCATGCCTCAGACGTGAGTGTTCTCAGGATTTCGCGGGCGCACTTCCCAACCCGGCCAGGCGGAAGTCGTCGCCGAGCGAGCCGGTGACGCCCGTGATGTCGCACCGCCGCCCCCGGCTCATGAGATCCCGGCCCAGACACAGGAGTATTTGGAGCGCGGAGACGTCGAGAAACTCCGCGGTTTCACAGGACACGGTGACGTCGGTGTCGCCGGCGGCCAACTTGAGAGCGGTTGCGTGGAACTGGCTCGCACAACCGACTGTTACTCGCCCGTGAAGGAGGAGTTGCGTGGTGCCCGTTTCTGCGTCGAGAACCACGCGAATCGGTTCGTCGCTGGCCATTCGCCGAGCTCCTGGATCTGTGTTGTGCGAGGCGCTCTCGGCGGTTGACGTGTCGTACCTTCTGATCGAAGCAACCGGAGGATAGTTGCCCGACAACTGAACGAAATGTTGTCTCGCGCCGGAAATCTCGGCCCCGGAATGATTCTCGCGACAGGTTTTTCCGCTGAGTTGGGGACTGACAATTGCGAGGCGAACCGAAATCGGTTTAGGATCGCCGCGGCCCGCGTCGTTTGGTGTCGGAGACGCGGAACTACTTGAGGAACAACCAGAAGCGGATAAGGAGGAACTGGCGATGCGATTGTCTTCCGATTGGTGGGTGAGTCTTCGCCACCGCGTCGGACGTATTCTTGCGCTTCGTCCGCGGTGAACCCGAGAAGATCGGCTTCCCGCGTGGCCTGTGTCAGCGTGACCTCGCCGGGCGCCACGTCCTCGCAAGATGTCGTTGGAATTACAGGCGTTGTGAGAATAGGCTATTAGTCTGCTCTGCGGAAACGTGGGTTCGAGTCCCACTGGGCGTATGGCCTGAAAACCCTTTTGCCGAAGCAAATGTTGCTTACCCTGGTGTTTCGGGACCGGGCGAAGAACGAGACCAGCACGCGTAGAGCTGTTGAGCGTAGACGCACGACTACATCCTCGGAGATCACGATGCCTCTCCATCGCCGCACACTCCTCCGCGCCGCGGGTGTCGCCATCGGTCTCCCGCTGCTCGATGCGATGCTTCCCACTGGCCGCGGTGCCGAGGAAAAAGCCGCGAGTATGCACGCGAAAAGGATGCTCCTCATCAGTCGGCCGCTCAGCCTTCACACGCCGAATCTGTTCCCGACGAAGGACGGCAAGGACTACGAAATCACCCGTCTACTGAAGCCGCTGCAAGAACACCGCGACCACTTCACAGTGTTCTCGGGCATGTCGCACCGCGGGTACAGCGCCGGACACGGCGCCGATGTCGCGCTTTACACCGGAGTGTCACCCGAAGGCATGCGCCCCGGCGACCTGCGGAACACCATCTCGCTTGACCAGGAGGTCGCGGCGAAGATTGGCGGTGATACGCGGTTCGCGTCGCTGCAACTTGGCGGCGGCGACATGTCGTGGAATCGCAAGGGCGTGAAACTGCCTTCGGAGTCGCAAGCGTCGCGCGCCTTCAAGGCCATGTTCATCGACGGCACGCCTGCGGATGTCGCGCGCGAGATTGAACGCATCCAGACGGGCCAGAGCATCCTCGACGGTGTGCGCGAGCAAGCGAAGTCGCTCGCCGCGAACCTCGGTCCTGCCGACCGCGAACGATTGGAACTGATGCTCACGTCGATTCGCGAAGCGGAACAGCGGCTCCAACAAGATCAAGCGTGGGTGAAGAAGGCGAAGCCCAAGGTGACCGCCAAGCCGATCACCGAGGATCACGTCTCCGACGGCAAGATGCTCGAACGCGAGCGTCAGTGGTACGATCTGGTTCACCTTGCGCTGCAAACCGACTCTTCGCGTGTGATCTCGTTGTACCTGTGGTCGCACAACGAACGGCTCGAGCTGCCGGGCCTCACGCTCGCGCATCACGACGCCTCGCACCACGGGCAGGACGACGCGAAGTTGAAGCAACTCGCGCTGATCGAAGAGGCAGAGATGAAGCTATTCGCCGACCTCCTCGGCAAGTTGAAGGCGACCGATGACGGCGGTACGCCGCTGCTCGACCGCACCGCGATTGTCCACGCGAGCAGCATGGGCAACGCGTCCGCGCACACGAACGACAACCTGCCGGTCATCCTCGCGGGCGGCGGGTTCAAGCACGCGGGTCACGTCGCGTTCGACCGCAAGAACAACAAGCCGATGTCGAACCTGTTCGTTCGGATGCTGCAACAGATGGGCCTGGAGATGGACAAGTTCGGCAGCAGCACCGGAGTTCTTTCCGAGGTTTAGTCGCGCTCTTGGACACGTGGGGCAACGCCTCACCCGCGGAACTTCTTGATCAGTTCCCACAACACAGCGGCGATGTTCCACGCGTCGTCGTGACCGCGGTGATGGGTGCCTTCGAGGCGCAGCCCGAGGAGTGCCATTGCTTGGGGCAACCCGATCTCGGTTGGCAGCCCTCTGGAAATTGCGCAGAGCGTCTTGATGTTCATGTGACTGGGGCCGAACGGATAGCGTACACCCTCGTCGCGGCACTGCTTGTCGAACTGACGCCGGTCGTAGTCGCCGAAGCTCGCCCACAGCCGTTCTTGCGACAGGTATTCGTTTTCGAGGATCTTGCACGCGTCCTTGAAGAGAATGCCGGTGTCTACCTGCTCCTGCGTGAGCGTGGTGAGGCTCGTGCAGAACGGGCTGACCTTCGAGCGCTCCGGGCGCACGAGGATGCTCCGCTTTTCGAGCCGCCGCCCGCTGCTCAGTTCGAGCGGGGTTAATCCAATCTCGATGATGTCATTCGTCTCGCCCTTCGGCGGGAACCCGCCGTCCCAGCACGTCGATTCGATGTCGATGACGAGGACGTGGTCGAGCCGTTTGGCCATGGTAAGGTTCGCGCTTCGAGTTTCGAGTTCACCGCGACCGATGTGTTCAGTGTAGTCGCGACGGGTTCCGTCCGGTGGCAACTTGAAACTTCAAACGCGAAACGCGACACTATGCGTCTACCCCGGAGGCGCTCGAATGGAAGTGCTGATCCCCGCCGACCGGATCTACGCGCGCGTGGATGAACTGGCCGCCGAGATCGTTCGCGTGTACGATGGGCGGCCGGTCACGGTGGTGGGCATCCTGACCGGTTGCCTCATGTTCACGGCCGACCTGATTCGCCGCATCGACCTGCCGCTGCGGGTCGCGTTCATCACCGCGTCGAGCTACCGCGGCGAGACGTTCATCGCCGGAAAGTTGGAGATCCGCGACGAACTCTTGCCGGACATCGCTGGCAAGCACGTCCTGTTACTCGACGACATCCTCGACACAGGTAAGACGCTGACACGCGTGGTCGCGCTCCTGATCGACCGCGGCGCGGCTTCGGTGAAGGTAGGCGTGCTGCTGCGGAAGATCGGCAGGCAGGAAGTGCCGTTCGAGCCGGACTTCGTCGGGTTCACGATCCCCGACAAGTTCGTCGTCGGGTACGGGCTGGACTTCAACGACGAGTACCGGCACCTGCCGTTCGTCGGCGTCTTGCAGCCGGGCGAATAGTGATTGGTGTTTCGCCTCCTGTGTTAGCCGCAAGCCAGAGGCGAGCGTCCGCGCACCCCAAAACCCAACCACCAACAACGATACCTTGAAGCTCTTCTTTCTCACTACCGACCTAGGCGACGGTGACGCGGCGGGGCAACTCGCGCTTTTGGCGCGCGCATTGCCGCGGGACCGGTTCGAGGTCGTGGTCGGTGCGCTCGGACCCGTGACCGGCACGGCAGGCGGCGCGCTGCGTGTCGCGGGCGTCCCAGCGACCGCACTGCCGGTGCGGAACGTTCTCGACTTCAGTGGGATGCGCCGGCTCCGCCGTGCCGTGCAGGATTCCGGCGCGACAGTGATGCATGCGTTCGGGGCCGACGCGGTGCTTGTCGCGCGACTATGTCTCGCGCGCCACGATGAGAGCAACGCCCCGCGACTCGTGGCGACCGGCGCGGTGATCCCCGGCGACGGTGTGTCCGGGTGGCTCGCGGCGCGGCAACTACGCCGCGCCGACCGCGTGGTCGCGACCGGCTGGGCCGAAGGTGAACGCTACCAGCGGCTCGGAGTGAACGGCGACCGGCTCACGCGAATTGCGCCGACCGTGACCCTGCCCCAAGCGGCGCCCGACCGCGCCCAGTTCTGTCGCGACGTGGGCGTACCCGAAGACGCGCGACTGATCTTCGCGGGCGGGCGCCTGGACGCGGCGCACGGCGCGAGAGACGCGGTCGGCGTGTTCGACATGATCCGCTACAGTTCGCCCGCTCTCCAACTGGTTCTGACTGGCGATGGCCCCGACCGCGAGGCCGCGGAAGGGCTGGGCCGCGCGCTCTCGTTCGATGACTACCGCATCCGCTTCAGTGGCGCCCGTCCGGACCTGGCTGCCGCGACGCTCCTCGCCGATCAGGTGTGGGTGACGTGCGTTCGGGGCGGCGAGTATCTTGCCTTACGCGCAATGGCAGCCGGTAAGCCGGTGGTGGCGTATCACACGCCGGAACTGGGCGAGATCATCGACGACGGCGTGACTGGTTATCTGGTGCCGCCGGGCGACCGTCCGGCGCTCGCGACGAAGGCCCAGATGCTGCTCGCGTACCCGGAGACGGCCGCGCGCATGGGCGAAGCCGGACGTGTCCGCGCCGCGGATCGCTTCGGCGCGGAGCGATTCGTAGAGCAGTACACGCGCGTGTATCAGGAACTGGGGTGAATTACGAAATGCCCTTGAGCCCGAGAAAGTTCCGCAAGATGGTTGGTCCTTCGACTGTGAGGAAACTCTCCGGATGGAACTGAACGCCATGCAGCGGCCACGTCTTGTGCCGCACGCCCATGATCTCGCCTTCCGCGGTCCACGCGGACACCTCGAAGTCGGGGTTCTTCCACGTCTCTTTCTTGATGACCAGCGAGTGATACCGGGTTGCGTCGAACGGGTTGGTCATACCTGTGAACAGCCCACGCCCGTCGTGAAGAATCGGTGACACCTTCCCGTGCATGATGCGCACGTTGCGGATCACCTCGCCGCCGAACGTGTGGCCGATGCACTGGTGCCCTAGGCACACGCCGAAGATAGGCACGGTCGGCGCGAACCGCTTGAGTACGTCGTTACAGATGCCTGCTTCGTTCGGCGTGCAGGGGCCAGGAGAGAGAACGATGTGTGTGGGTGCGAGTGCCGCGATCTCGTCGAGCGTGATCTGGTCGTTGCGCACGACCCTCATGTTCAGCAACGGGTTGATCTCCCCAAACCGCTGCACGAGGTTGTAAGTGAACGAATCGTAATTGTCGATCAGGAGGAGCATGGGGGAATTCTATTGGTCGGGGAACCACTCGCGCAGCACTCTGCCGTCCGCGACCCGCGCATAAAAGTTGTTGAGCGATTGGAACTGCCAAAAGTCGGGGTTGTCCAGGAACTGATTTGTGCCGCAAACGTGACCGAAGAAGATGCGCACCTGCCCGCGACTGTCCTTCACGACGAGCGTACCCCTGCCGACGCGAAGCCCGTGACTGTTTACCCCGTGACCGAAGAGCCACTGCCCGTTTGGGAATCGAACCAAGGCCCAGTCGGGATGTTGACGGAGCGCCTCATCTGGGTCTTGGATCGATTCCATCTCCGCCTTCAGCCGCCGCGCGACGCTCGGCGTTCCTTCCTGGTACTCTGTCTGGTTGTGGAAGAACTCGCGGTCTTCGTCGGTGTATTTGTGCGGATTGATGGCTCGCACGTAGATCAACATCCCACCACAACCGCACCAGCACGGCGAGGTGAACAGCGCGCCGGCCAAGAACAATTTTGACAGCCCCGACCGACGGCCGAACCACTCGCTTGCGCTCTGCCATCGGCGACCAATCCACACGGCATCACCCCTGTCGGCCGGGCAACTTCTGGGCGCTGTTGGCGGTTGCGTCGTACTTGTCTTTCGCTTCTTCCGCCGGCATCAGTTCGAGGTAGGCGTCCGTTGCGGGGATGTCGTACCACGCGCCGTCGGCGAAATCCACGATCGCTCGCCCACCGTAGTTCACGGTGACCACGCGGCCTACCTTCCCGGCGAACCGCTCGTACTCCGCGTGCCCAGGCCTCACGCGGACGAACTTGTCCGTCCACGCGCGCTTCAGCTCTTCGGCTTCGTCGTAGGTGGGGAATTTCATGGGTGTCTCCTCGTCGCGGCGGGTGCGTGCGAGTCAATTCCTCATCGTAGTCATCACGCTCCGCGTGATGTCCGCGCTGCGGCAGGCGATCACGGTTTTCTCGAAGCGCATCCGCGCCGCGAAGGCGACATCACGCGGAGCGTGATGACTACCCTCGAAACGCCTTCGGGCCGTGCGCCGGCGGGTCGAAGTCCAGCGACTTCAGGAACCGCAGCGCGTCCGCCGCGCCGTACTCGCGGTCCATGCCGGGATCGTGCCAGTCTACTGACAGCGGGCCGTCGTAGCCGATCGCATTTAGCCCGCGGATGATCGCGGGCCAGTCGATGCCGCCGTGACCGGGCGAGCGGAACTGCCAGCCCGCTCTTGGATCGCCGCTCGGCCAGTAACCTGCCAGCACACCGGCTCGCCCGTTCAGCGTTAGTTGCGCGTCCTTGATATGCACATGATAGATGCGGTCCGGGAACCGACGCAAGAACTCTACCGGATCGACACCCTGCCAGTGCATGTGGCTCGGGTCGAACGTGAAGCCGAAATCCTCGCGCCCGTCGAGCGCATCGAGAACCAGTTCCGCGGAGTACAGGTCGAACGCGAGTTGCCCCGGATGCACTTCGCACGCGAACCGCACCCCCGCTTCGCGAGCCGCGTCGAGGATCGGGTGCCACTGTTTCGCGAACTGGCGCATCGCGTCCGTGATGATGTCCTGCTTTGGGGCCGGATACCCCGCGACGTAGCCCCAGATAGGAGAGCCAGTAAAGCCACTCACGACGCCCGCGCCGAGCCGCTCCGCTAACCGGAACGTCGCTTTCATCTCCTCCGCGGCGCGCTGCTGCACACCCGCGGGTGTGCCATCGCCCCAGACGTAGTCAGGGAGCAGTGCCTGGTGCCGCTTATCGATGACGTCGGAAACGGCCTGCCCAACCTTGTGGTTCGCGATGACGGGGACTTGTAGGTCGTGGCGGGCAAGCAGGTCGAGGCGCGCTGGGGAATAGCCGTCGTTGGAGAGGCCACGCTGCACTTCGAGGTGATCGCCCCAGCAACACAGTTCAAAGCCGGCGTAGCCGAAACCCGCGGCCTTGGTCGCGAGCGAATCGAGCGGCAGGTCGGCCCACGGGCCGCTGAAGAGCAAGATGGGGCGGGGCATGGGACCGTCCGGTGGTCGGGGCGATTGGGTTCGTTTTCGCTCCACGAGCGAAGAGAATAGCATAGCTCAGTGCGAAGCCCTGGTCAGCGTCGGTTGGTGTTGACGGAATCCCCCCCTCTTCATGGGAGAGAGGGGGTCTTCGCCCGCTACTTCTTCGGTGGCGGGTCTTTCGTCTTCTGATCGAGCAGGTACGCGACGATGTGGTAGAAGTCGGTTTCCGGCACCACGGTGTCGAAGTTCGCGGGCATCGCGGAGAGCAGCGTCTCGCGGTTCGTCGTGATGTCCTTCATTGGAATGCGCTTCTCCTTGCCTTCCAAGTCCGCGACTACCAGCACCTCGCCCTCCACGCGAAGCATCAGCGCGGTAATCGTGCGGTCGTCGCTCGTGGTGATGCTGCGCGCGCGGAACGCTTGATCGACGTTGCGGTTCGGGTCGAGCGTATCCTCAAGCAACCGCTCCAAGCCGCGAAGACCGATGCCGTCGAGCTGCGGTGCGATCTTCCCGCCCATGTCGCCGATCTTGTGGCACGCGGCGCAGTGCTTCGTGAATAACTTCGCGCCTTCGACCTTATCGACCTTCGCGGTTGCGAACCCGGTGCCGCGCTGCTTGATGAGGTTCGCGAGCCGCTGGTCCGCCGGCGGAAGCCCCTTCGTCAGGTCCGTGACTGTCTTCTCCCAGCCGGGGAAGTTCGAGGCTTTGAGTCGTTCGAGAATCGCCTTCTCCTGAAGCAACCGCGCCGGTGCCTTGCCTTGCTTCACCGCGGTGAGGAGGATATCGGCCCCTTCCTTTGTGCTGGCGAAGCTCAACCCGATCGGCACCGCGACGCGGTACGGCAGGTCTTTCAGCGCGTCGCGCGCCTCGACCTGCGCGCCCGGTACGTTCGACGCGGCGAAGACGAGCAGGAATCCGACGCGCACCGCTTCGGGCGTTGTCGGTTCGGCCAGTTGCTTGCGAACCGCGCTGATGCTCTCCGCGGGCGCGTACCGCAAGAGAGCGTCCGCGGCCCCGATGCGAA
>SXGT01023700.1_pt1 | contig 21940 bp, 24 predicted proteins | sample 3176221 | NCBI WGS metagenome assembly SXGT01 (sample SAMN11356862, study PRJNA531348) | freshwater metagenome | isolation source: freshwater sample F1-120 | place: China: Fuxian Lake, Yuxi | collected 2017-12-25
CGTTTGATTCAATCCCCATAGCGCCACTGTGTGTTGCCAGGTTTAGTCCAACAGGCTTTTTAGCCTACCAGTCGCGGTGTCGGCGCCGGCGCGCTCAGCAGGCGTCGCACGCCGCGACAGCCAGGCTAAAAACCCTCTGAACTATGTAAATCTTTCCATAGCGACCCGTTGCAGTCGTTCGAATCGTCAATACTTAAACGGCAGGTAACCGAGTAGAGCGGTCATTTAGACCAACCACTCAAGGGTGGCGGAATGTTGGGGCGGATTAAACAAGATTTGAGGCTTGCAGAAGAATGACTCGTTTCTGAAATCCCAATGCCGTCTGATTTCTTTCAGTCCTCATCCTTCAAGCTATGCGTCTAGCAAGTGAGTTTCCATCTTGCCTGACGTAGGTAAAAGGCGAGGTGAAGCGAAATTGTGGCCATTAAAATTCTTATTCTTTAATGGAAGTCAAAGATCCGTGTACTATGGCCTTCACAATCTTTCGGGGATAACGATGAGTACATATGATGACGATGATGATGGGTTGCCAGATGCAGCTTTTACAGAGGATGAGTTGGCAGCAGGCGTACAACATTTAGCTAGAGGCCATGATCGCGGCTATCTCGCTGAATACCTCGCTGAGGAAGATGAAATAAATGAGAGTGGAGCAGATGTCTCGAACATTAAAAGCTCAAGCGAGTTTTTTGACAGAATTCAATATCGAAAAGTAGGTCATTTAAATATTGAAAGAATGAAATCTATTTTGCGACAGATTAGATCATCAAATCTTAAGTCGCTCCAACTTTCTTTGAATGAAGAATTAGAAAGCTGCTATGCTCAAATGAGAAGGTTCGAAGATCACAATTTATATGATCATAATGCAAGATTGCAAGCAGGCGATGTCGATGTGATGATTAAAGAATTAAATTTCTTGATTGATTAACAAAACGGCTTAGTCGCACAAGGCTGTTGTGACCAGGGTTCCAACCACAGAATGAAAATAGCCATAAAACAATAATGGCAACTTTGCGTGGTATCATGTAATTTGTTTTAACCATCTCAACCAAATTCGTTACAGTTCATTGTGCCCAGTGTTTGTTAGCGACCTCTATCATGCAGCACCCCATCTGGGGTCAATATATGACTCTAGCTTGACACTATCTGGAACCGACGAATCAATTGCATCCCACACCTAGAATGTTGAGATTGCTCCCAAAAATCCGGCATCCATCGGAACGTATTATGTCTATCGGGTTAGGCGGTTGCATTGGCAGTTTCGGAACGCGAGGAACTGACTTTTGTGCATTATTTATCGCCACTACACTGTTCTGATAAGCACTTTCCCAACCATGGGAAATTTGCGTTACTAGAGCATCGGTAGTCGGAATAAGCTTGGTATTATCGCAAATCACCTTGGCCTCTTGAATCTCTGGCAGGCCAAATGCTCGATGTAATTCATTGAGATCGCGTAGCGTCTCACATGAATCCGCAACATCCAGGGCGACGCCAGCAACGGCAATAGGGATGCCGACAAATGGAAGCGCCTCGCCAGGAAGTGATGCCAAGTTTCTGACCCCACTTCTGTAATGCCTCCTCGAAAGCCGGCTAGAAACTATCCAAGCTTTTTGGTAGCGTTGCCCCAACTCCTTACCTAATGCTTGGGTCTTCAGCTTAAGCACTTTGTTATTGCCACCTAGCGCTTGGTTGTCCTTTTTAAGCTGCTGGTTCTGTAGCTCAAGGCCGTATTTATTATTGCGAAGCAGGTTATTATCCTTATCCAATTGCACTTTCTGTAGCTCTAGGCCCTGTTTCTCATGGCGTAGCAGGATATTGTCCTTCTCTAGTTGCTCCTTGGAATGATTGAGACTCTGGTTTTCGTTGAGTAGCTTGCGTTTGTCTCTATTAAGTTGTGCATGCTTCTCACGCAAGTCTTTAGTCGCAGAAACGACTTCTCGCTCCCTCTTCTTGGTTGGACTGTTTTCTAGCTTGCGATTCACCCACGCATTATCAGGTATGAGTGCGCTTAGCAGTGATCGCAGAGAATGGTACAAGGCTGAGTGGACCTGGTCATTTATCAGCGTCAACACATTCAACCCAACCAAGCCGATTACCGATAGAAATAGGCCTAATCGCATCACCCTCGTCAGCCAGGAAAACAGGCCCCCACGCTTATAGGCTTCTGGGTTTACGTTAGTGATGTTGTCTACGGTCATGTCTTCATTCCATGCGGAGTGATTCACTCACAATATACTTGTTATTCGGCTAAGACTGAGGGCACGAGTTAGCCTTCTGACAGCAATCAGTTCTGCGACGACGTTTTATACCCAGTAGGCGAACTCATAGTCGATGGTGTGAAGACCACTGGTAGAGGGATCGACAAGATCGTGACTTCAGGCATGGAAGTTGTTGGAAGTGGTGTTGATCACGCCATCGACACGATCAAAGAAAATCCAGTCATCAGCACGTTGCTCTTCGGCGCAACCATGATCGCTGGCAGCAAGAGTGTGGGCGAAAGCATTCTGGACAATTTCTTGAGAACAAGAGTAACCCCTATCGCGGGAAACATTCTCTACTGCGACCTGGCGCTTTACGTTGAACATAGTGGTATCTACTTGGGAATCGGCGAGATCGCACATCTGGATGGAACGGGCGCGATCGAAATCGTTTCACCCAAAGCATTTTGCGGCAGATTGGGCGGATGGAATAATGCACTCAGCATTTATGTGTCATGCAGTGGTGGCGAGGAAGCAGTTGGCTCAGCCAGCATCGCAAATCGTGCAAGGGAGTTGGTTGGAAGAAGGAGAAATTACAACCTCATTCACGATAACTTCCATCAGTTTGTTTCCGCATGCATTACGGGAAATTTTTGAGAATTCGGATCGCTTCTTGTGGATGCTGAAACAAATGTTAGAGAAAAACTTGGGCCTACAACATGGCGCGTGTGGGGAAATATTTAATAAAGAATCTGCGAATTACCGCCAGCAATTGCAAGACAATCTTCTGTCCTTTATTTAAAGTAATTGCCACATGGACATAAAGAGGATTTACTGGCTGTAGTTCAACATTATTTATTATTGGCGAATATGCCAGCCTCCGCCAGCGTAAGTCATGTTCTGGATAAACTACTATTCGTCATCAACCCTATAGTTACGATACTTCCAGTTGCACTTATCCAAGAGTTCTTTCGAAATCGCAAATGCATATCACAAGATGTTTGAGAAGGTGGCACGTTAATATCAAAACCAATTTAGCTTAGCACTCTTCTCTTATTAGGTACATGTGATATTATATGATCAACAACCGCATCAATATTAAAACGATGAATGGCGCTATAATAAACTGGCGTAGCTATAGTTAAACCCGTGGATTCCTTAATACGCTTTTTAACCGATCTCGCCTTTTCATCTAAAAACAACTTTAACTCTGGCCCCGGTTTATTAAATATTTTATCCCAATAACGTCCTTTCATTGCCAAATCTGCCTGATTTATTACAACCGCCACACGATTTGGCTCAATTGACCTTAAAACAACCGTTTCAAGCAATTTAAACGCTGTCCCCAAATCTCTAGATCCGCCATCCAACAACACCACAACTAAATCAATAAAACCGTATTGCAAGTCATCCACATCTTTTTCTGTACACAAACGGCGCAATTCAGCAACTATATTCTTTGCGTGCTCCAAATCAGCAGTTTTCCCATCACCAAGCCCTGCAGAATCATGAATACGCAAATAATCATTTAACTTGTATGAAGATATGCGCTTAGTTTCAGGATCGACACCATCCCCAACCTTGGCAACTGCGGTTCCGAAAAGCGCATTAATTGTCGAACTTTTTCCAGTACCAGTCCCCCCAACCAATAGCGTATCTAATGGCATCAACAATCTGTGATTGCGTATTTTTTCCTCTAGGTCATGATGCCAATTATTTCTCATTTACCCCTCTCTTCCTCTGAAGGCCGTCTAATATCTTTTTAAGAAAATATACCCTTAAGACTCTTCACAAAACCTACCATGCCCCCAACAGCTCCACCTAACACTTTGCCTACTACACGACCCGTTGGTCCAAAATATTTACCTATTTCACCGCCAATATCAGCCCCGCTAGAAGCTGTAGTCTTGATCGACTCCCACATAGACGTATTTATTTCAGTGCGATAATCCTCAAGTTGGTCATCGTCTTCCCACATCTTATTGTCTTTATTGATGTCTTGAGCAAAAACAGCACGTTTCTCTTCTTTTGTATGGCGAAGAATGTGTGCAAGTAATTTTGAGAGGTTATACGGATTTTGCATGTCAGCGCCATCCTTATATCCAGCCGCGTAATATATTGGTATTACATCCACGCCAGTTGCTTCTTTGATTCGCTTGCGTGTTGACTGAACTTTTTCTTCCAAAAACTCAATCAGTTCAGGCTCAGGCCGATTAATTTCTTTGTTCCAGTAGCGGCCTTTCATTGCCATATCTGCTTGGTTAATTGCAACTAACAAGCGTTGTTTATCATTTCCTAAATTTGGTATTATGACACTATTGATTAACTCAAACGAAGTACCAAGATCTCGGCTACTACCATCAAGGAGCACCAGCACCAAATCTACCAATAAATTTCCTCTGCCATCCTTTTCATATAATTTTTCCATAATATTCTTTGAATGAAGGCGGTCGGCCTCTTTGCCATCGCCCAAACCAGGCGAATCAAACAAGACAATATTATCTAGTTCGTATTTTGCAATATCCATCGTTTCAGGGCCAACACCTTGTCCTACCTTAGCTTTTTCCGTATTAAATAGAGCATTGATAGTTGAAGATTTACCACACCCCGTAGCGCCAGTAACCAAAATATTTACCTTGGCATCCTTTAGCCTTGCAATATTACGCAATATTGTATTCTTCGCAGCCTCACTCAAGGTATTATCATTGTTAATGACTTCAGCAATCTCGTCAGCAAAGTGTTTGTTGCTCATTTTAAAACCCCTTAAAGTCTATTAAAGTTACCGCAAATGTTGCCATCATAGACCCAAATACTTCATAGTCCATGTTGCATTGATATAACCCACTACCGCCTGGAATACTAAGTTAATAAATTGAACGCTAGATAGACGAGACTACTTTATGAAAATAATTTCCTTAACTTCTCACGCACGCCTACCAATCCTGCATTAGCAAACCCCGCAGATTTCTGTTGCAAGTCTTTGAAACCACAAACTGGGCAAGACTCGAAATACTCGCTCGGTGCCAAAGCATCACTTCGTGGCGCTACCGTCTTGGACCAGCAGCATGCTGGACAGCTATAAGTTCTTGCTTGCGGTCTTACGCTCATTTATATCTCTCCCAAATCCGAAGCGGGTTCATTATCTTGCACCTTCAAAAAGGTTCTTTATCCAATTAGTTGAGCAACTTCTTCGCCTATGAGCGAAATCCACCGGTCGAACAACGCCTCAATAAACGCACGGCGCTGCTGCCCAAGCCTTTGCCCCCCAATTGCCCTAGCGAGCATCCCGCAAACCCGTAGCGGTAGGGGGAACTCCAAGCCGCCTACTTCTTTCTTGCACAGGAAGCCTCAAATAGGAGGACAAACTCGCGCCCCACGGGGAAGATGGCAAGATACAGTTGCGCACCTTTCGCGTCGAAGCCTGCCTGCAAGTCACCACGGAACTGGTTTATTAATGACAGTGCATTGCTGGCCTGGGTTTAGCATCCTTATTGCGCTATCCTTTGCCCCACCCTTTTGAAAATAACTTCCAGTTATACCTAGTCCAAGTAGCGCAAGGCTTGATGGCTCCAGAACGCTGGTAACACTGACATCCAGCGATGGGATCGTGCTACTACGCAATCTTAGCTGACTGAAGTTAGCGCTGTAAAATCTGAAATCGATAGGGCTAGCGTTCATTGCTTGTAATTCGGCCACTTGGTTGCCTAATTCAATTGTAAATGAAGTGAAAGCACCTGGGGGCATTGAAATTTCAAGATTCATTTTGATCTGAGTCGCATTGGCTTAGTCGGCAAAACTGGATCGGTACTATGTCGCCGCCGTGTTCAACACTGACCAGAATTTCCGATGTTTACATTTCAATTTCTTTTGCTCTTGCGCCAATCCCAAGGTGGAATCGGTTCAGTCTCCTACAAATTACGTGGAGACAACTTCTCGACGCAGCTTCGCGTCGCACGCATAGAGCTAACCGGCGCTGCGCGGTTTTATCGCGCAGCGTCCCTTGGAGTAAAGTGTTAGGAGGCTTTTGGGTAACTATTTGAAGAGCCACTTGATAGCCTTGTAAGCCACATATACAGGCAAGGCGACAGGAACTGTTGCCACTACTGCCACTTTAATACCAATATCCGCAACATCCTTTGCTATTTCTACAGGCTCAATGCCTTGCTTCAAATGTTTTCTAGTCTTAACCGCGGAGATAAAGTTGAAGCCAGGAACGATTACGTCGACGAAATCCTCGGCAGCCACTACTTGCATGCTGGTTGATCGCCCAGTTACTGCCCATGTGCAAAAGTGCTCACAATTATTAGCCTGAAGATCATAGTTATTTTCGCCAATTCTTGAGCGAGCTCTGTCAACGACTGACTTTCCTAAGAATTTTGGATTGCTGTACCTGCGGATTCTTAGGTCTTGTCCATTAAGAAATAATTCAAGTGTTGTGATTTCTATTGGTCCTGCGGTTAGTCCATCTGATAGGCCAGAGTAGTGAATGACAAGGTCTTCTCCTGCATAGATGCCGTGGTGGGTATAGCCTGTCCTTGGTGTAACGATGTGCGAGCCGATTTCGATCGTTGTCATGAGAGTGGATCCTAACAGTTAATGTAGAGACCCATGGGTCCGGACATTCTTAAATAACGAGACGGCGCCAATCACGCCATATCCTCATGATTTATCAAGATTACCCCCCTCGTCGGTCTCTATATTCTTGTATGAAAAGGCAGTGGCTTGTTTAACAAATGACCTTGACCAATTAATTCGACGGAAAGTATTTCTCATAAGCGCACCTATTTCCACAACCCAACAGCGACTCTGTTGAGTGCTCGGACGAATTTGTTTATTTTCCTTAAATCTCGATGATTTTATTGTTTTCAACCAACCATCGTTCTTGGAATGCTCTCCTTGCGGCCCATCCAACTTCTTTGACATACCAACCATTCGCCGACGCCCCTACAAGTGCACCAATTGCAGGGATAGCTTGGAGTGCCTTTCGCTTAGTTAGGTTAATTCCGAGTTGTTTTGCAAGATTCCTGATACCAATGATGCCCGCTTCCTTACCCATTTGATTCGCAGCAGCTTTTTCTGCCAAAGTCTTCCAAGTCTGCTTGGCAATTGCCACTTCAATTGATCTTAACGTGCTTAGAGCTGCAAGCTTTTCTCCCATATCGTTTGCGCCAGAAGCCGCCATGATTGCGAAAACAAATTCTTTGTCGCGCTTCGTTTTAACCTCGAATCCGTAGCACACGCCAATCTTGTGAATTGTTCGCAGGGCTAGCACGATGATCGCAGGGATATCAAAGGCCATTCCAGGCAAACCGGCTGCTCCAGAAGCGCCACCCTCAGCAGTTCCTAGCCCAATAGCCCAGTTGTGAACTTCGTTTGCCAGGCCATCAGACTTCTCGAGATCATGAGTTTTCAACTCTTCAACGGACTTCACACCAGCATCGCGAATAATGTCTTTTGTGTCTGTGAACCATTCGGCTGCTGACGATGAAAGATCCAATGCACCTCGGATTGCAGCTTCTGGAATGATCTTATTTATTAGCCAAGTAATTGGGGAAATAATAACTCCTAGCGCGTTTGAAACAACAGACGGCTCTTCTGTTTTCCACTTTCTAATTTCGGAAACTTGAGCTGTTTCATATTTAGTCAAATGCATAGTAGCTCCTAAGTAAGATGTGTACCGCAAGAAATTATCTTGTGTAACGTTTCGTGCCCGCCCATATATAGTGGTGGGTGCCTAGCATATCAATTACTATTGTCAGGTAGTGCCGGAAGATTTGTGCGCTTCTCGCCGATAATAAGAGCTGGAGTATCTAATGAAAAGTCAATCGTAGGATTGCTGTCGCGAATTCGCGTAGTAATTTCTGCTTCAGCAGTTGAAGTAAGTTCTTCAATCTTTGATTTCAATGCCTCATTCTCGACGCGAATTTGCTCAACGACCTCTCTCCATACCCGCGCAATTGCTTCATATTTCTGTTTTTCTGAATCAGTGGCAGAGTCACATGCGCTCTTTTCTGCTTCTTGGGCTTTTTGTGTTGCATGTTCTTGACGTTCGTTTGACCTTGTTTCTGCCCAAGATTTGAATTTCTCCTTCAACCTACTCATTACCAAAACAACAAGTTCCAAGATGTGCTCGCGCAGAATCGGCCATAAATGTTCCTTGAACCAAGGCCAAAGTTTATTGGCAATAAACTTCAATATTGCTTTTACGAATGTAGACTGAGCCACAAGGCCTCCACGGATAAGAATTCTTAAATTAGGACAAGTATTGCCTGACAGACATGGTACGAGGTTTGTGTGGATGGTGTTCTATATGTCGATGCGAAAGCGCAGGTGCTGGCCGAAGCGTCTTTCGAGTTGCGGGTCGAGTTTGCTGGCTTCCCAGGTTTTGGATGCGGCTGCACCCTGGCGGGGGTCGAGATAAAGGCTGGCGATGACGCGCACGCCGCCATTGCGTGGTTCTTTGCGCAGTTCGACGTTGGAATTGCTGGAACCGCTGAGTAGCGTGTTGCCGACATAGCCGGCCCCATAGTTATCGCGTCGGGTGAGGTCGTGCAGCCATTCCTCGACGGATTTCCAGGTCAGCGTTCTGCCGGTTTTGCGCATGAGAAGGGCGGCGGCGAGGGCGCCAAGGCCTTGGGCGACATTCATGGTGTTGTTCCGATATGCAGTACGTTTACCAACCAGGCTGGATTTGGGAGCAAGTAACCGGCTCGAATGCGTGAGTCATTGCCTCGCCTCATCCTCGGCATCGCGCATTTCCAGCGCAGTAGCCGGTTCCACCCCCCGAAAGCCACGCCCATGATGGTTTGTAAATTCTGGTCCGTGATGGAGAGGTTGATCATGAAAATCCGCATGAGCATGGCCTGGGTGAGCGTGCCGTCCATGAGGTCGAGTGTGGTCTTGACGCGCACTTGTCCATCCGCGAAGTCCATTTCGAAGTTGCCGCTGCCAAGTGATTCATTGATACGGGTAAGTAGTTCTGCGATGGCGGGGCGACGAAGTTCAGGGACGTTGACCGGGAGGGCGGAATAGATCCGCACGATGGTGTCTTCGTCGTCTTCGATAGCAATCAGATGCCATCGCCAAGTGCCATTGTCGCCATTGGCGTTGCCTACAAGCACATTGCGTTCGGGGTCAGTTTCAAAGGGCCATTCTTCGTTTTGCAGATAGGTGGCAGCGGTTTCGAGCAGTGTAGGCATGAGGTAGGTTCTTGTCGGGTGGCAGGCGTGGTTGTGTTGTCCCAGCAACCCCGCCGCTCTCCAGCGGGTTGAGGGGAAAAGCCGGCGGGGATGCGGGCGATGAGGCATGTCACTTGTCCGCGAACTTGTTGTAGGTTGCCAGGCCAAGAAGGCTGAGTGGCAGCGCAAGAACGAGAGCCCACCCGACATTGGCTTCACCGAGCAGGAAGTACAAGGTGGCGAAAGCGACGGCGTAAACAGCCCCCAGCACAACCATGACGACGATGGCGGCGACGTAGAGAAACGCAAAGCCGATGGCTGCGGCGATACCGATAATACCCAGGAGAAAGATGGCAATGCCCATCACGTTTCTCTCTGGTAACGGTCTGCAACACGGCGCGCGGTTTCCGCCTGCTGCTGCCGCAATGACAAGGGCGACAGCACTTCCGCAGCATCACCAAAACCTTGCAACCACCAGCGCAGTTGCAGCGTCTCCCGCACAGTGGCGGCCACTTTGACGCGTCCATCCGGCAAAGGGGTCATGGTCTGATCATCCGCCAGAGGCGTTTCTTCCAGATGCGCGGCGACTTCTGCCGTGAAGGAGATTTCTAGACGGATGGCCGGGCCAGGAAGCCAACCGAACGCGCCCGATTCCAAATAGGAATCCAGATTGAAATTCGCTGGTTTGGTAAGGGCCTGTTCCAGGGTTACCGCCGACTGAATGCGATGCAGGGAAAGCAGACGCAGGTGCGGGTAGGTCTTGATGGTGCAGACCAGGTAGAGCACCTGGCCGCGTTGCACTAATCCGAGAGGGTGGATGGGATAGGTCTCGTCAGCATCGGCATCGCGTTTGCGGTAGGAGACCTGGACTTGTTTGCCAAGCAATAGCGCGTCGTTGATCGTGGCCTGAATATCCGCGTCGATTCGAGGGGCAAGCAGGGGTTGGGTGGCCGGGATGACCCGCACCTTGTTCATCCAGTCGGCGGCTCCACTATGTTCGCCAAAAGCGGCGAGCTTGCTTTCGGCCATCCGGAAATGGGGTCGCAGTTGCGCCATGGTGGATGCGGGAAGCAGCGCAGCGAGATGTTCGCGGGCAAGCAGCAAGGTCAGCGCTTCGCTGTTGGACAGTCCGGGCAGGTCGAAGGCGGGGGCATCTTGATGCCAACTCCAACCGTAGGGCTTGGCGCGCTCGTCGACAACCAGGGGGAAGATGCTGGAGAGGGTTTGCAGATCACGCTCGACGGTGCGTTTGGCAACTTTGTAACCGTCAGCACTGAGCTGGGCATGAATGTCGGTGGCAGAAATGCGGCGCGGATGGCGCGGGATCAGACGCAGTGTCTGCCATTGGCGTTGCAGGGTTTCCGGGGTGAAAGACAAGCAATGCCTCCCTTGTTTTTGGCGGTTTATACCACGCCCTATTTGAAGATCGCGGAGATGAAACCAGCCAGGAGGACCAGTCCGACCATGATAGCCAAGGGTAGAAAGGCGACGATGAAGAGTGCGGTCAGCATGGTGGACTCCGTCCTTGTGATGGACAGGATGCTGCGCGCAGTGTGCGACGTAGGAAGTCGCATGAATTCGGGTTGTGGCTTTTTCGGCTGAAGAGGTTCACCAAGTGCTGAGCCACTGCCCGATGGCAGTCAGTTCCAGACCATGAACGTCAGCTTCCAGTTGCCCTGCCGTTGCCGGTACAGCAGGCTTGGTGGTCTGTTGAAGGTCGGATGCACAACTCGATGGCATATTGTGGACCCCGATTTCAAGACAGCAGATTAAGCTTTGCCCGGATATAAGGAACGAGAAGCGATGAGCGAAGCGAAGAAGCGGAAAGTGCATACCCCTGAGTTCAAGGCGAAGGTGGGACTTGAGGCGGTGCGCGGGGTGAAGACGATCAACTGATTGGCTTGGAGTATGGGGTTCACCCGGTGCAGGTAGGGCAGTGGAAGAAAGAGATCCAGGAGCAGGCGAAGACGCTGTTTGAAGGCAAGCGCGGGCCGAAGCCGATGGCGGATCACCAGGAGCCTGATCGGCTATACAGCGAGATCGGGCGGTTGAAGGTGGAACTCGACTGGCTCAAAAAAAAGTCCGGGATGAGCCTGTCATGACGCGGCAAGCGTGGGTCGGCCAGGCGTCGGACAACCCTTAACACAAGCAGGCATTCGGCGGTTCAGCGCCTTCAATGACCGGAGTTGGGCCTACACGAGACCCTTGCCAAACCATCATGGCCGCCTGCAGGTCGGCCAATCCGGTCAGTGGAGTTCTGCGCTGCCAACGGCTGCAATGGGTAGGTCAGCAGCCGTAGGCCAGGAAATTGACTAGCATGTTCGACCCTCAATATCCGAATGCGTTTTCGATCAATCCAGCCTGCTTGGCAAATACAAAAATTGACTTCATCAGCATGTCCGCATGAGCTTGATGGTGCTTGAAGCCTTCGACAGCAAGATGTTCAATCGTGAAGTCGTCCAGGCACATCACCTGTCCTGTCAGGATATTCAAATCCATTCTGCTCTGAATAGGAGCAACCAGAATTTGGTTGCCAGCAGCGAAAGCAGCTTCAAAGTCTGCTGTCGTCGCAAGCCAATGCTCATTCTGCCCCATGAGCCTGACACCGATTACATCAATACCACCGCCGTGTTGCTCGTGCGGTATCACCCAGTTCAAATCATCATCGTCAGGCAGCGTGGGGAAGTTCAAGAGCCGCTTCATGACAGCTCTTCTTGCTACCCGTGGGCCTTCGATCAGCAGGAGTAGTTTTGGCTGCGTTGTGTCATCAGTCATGTGTTTCTTTCAATTGGGTGGGGTTATTTCTGGCATTGATTTGACCATCGTGCCCTTCAATAGCTTGAACTGAAGCCTTTGGCATCGAGGAGCGCGCGGATGCGTTTGACCTCCTCCGCATCTTCCCGCCTTAAACGTTCGTTCTCGGCCGGATCGTCTGAAACGAGCGGGCCAAAAGGTGAGATCACATCCAGGTGCTCCCAGCTACCGTCTTCGTAAATCCGGATATGGGAGTCGCCAGCAATACGGTGGCACATGTAGAAATCAAGGTATTCGCCGCGCGCATCTTTGCCGAACAAGTAGGTGACAACATCACCGTAGCCATAATCGCCGTCCACCTCGATGCCGATCCGGCCCCGTCGTCGATGCAGCACATCGGCTTTCGGCAACTGATGGCCGAAGTAGCTGAGCATTTTCGCGAAAGCCAACTAGATTTGGCCAAGTGGACGGGTTGGGAGAACCTTTTCAAAAATCATGTTCAGCGTAATACTCAGCCCCTTGTCTTCCGCCGGGTACGGCGCATCGAAATAGGGTGCTTTGATCCACTGCGCTTCCTGGCCTGGATGAACGTAGATTTCGAAGTCATCCACCAGCAATGCCTCCTCGGCTTGGCATCCGGGGATAAGCGCAAGGTTTTTGGTTTCGCATTCACGGGCGACGTATTCGATTTCTGCAAACCAATGCGGCACATGGCGCTCCTTAACCAATTGGGAAGCAATACGCCGGAAGCGTGGCTCATCAACCGTGGTGAACATGACCACCCGGCCAACCAGTTCCTTGCACGACTCAAGGAACCGGTACAACCCTGGCCGGGGAATCTGGCTATGGGCGTTGGAAATCAGCGTGCCTTCAAGATCGAGGGCAATGACTCGGATGCTCATGAATTTTCTCCCCCGATGTGCTCAGAACCGATTTGCGCAGAAGTGGATACATACGGCTTGCATATGCGCCAGGCTGATTCGATGTGCTGTGCGGCAGCGGCCAAATGTTGCGCCCCCGCGTCCAGTTCGTTGGCCAGTTTCGGTCGCCCACGTCCGTGGTCGGCTATGGCATCGCGGGCCAGCTTGTCCGAGAAAAGCCTCAGAAACTCTGCCAAGGCATCGTAGTAAAGGTTGCCGATGTCTTCGGCGAGTTGTTCATGAGTGCCTGGGTATTGACTGACAGTGTGGGCATGTTTCATAGGGCCACCTTCTGGATGAGTTGCAGGTTTACACCACCAAAATTGGACTGAAGCTGGTCCAAGGATTCAGGGGGCAGGCCATCGGCGAGCCATTCCGGGTTGTCGGCGCGCAGGGCTGCGGACCATTGCGCATAACTGGCCAGCAGGCGGACAGGTTCCGGAGCAGATGTGAGGAAGTAGGGCGGCCTATTCATACAGGGCTTATCCAATTTCCAGCAGGCAATCTGGTTTGAAACCGGTAATGTCGTCCGGATACCCGCGCGGATTGCTGACGACGCGGGTGCCATTGACTATGTAATCCACTGCTTGGTGAGTATGGCCATGCACCCAAAGCTGCACTCGGTCGCCATCCATCAAATCTTCCCAGGCGTTGGCGTAAGCGGCATCAATGAGTTTCGGTTGCTGGTCTGCGTTGGGGTAAATGGAACGCAGGCTGGGCGCATGGTGGGTAATGACTACGGTCTGCCCAGCAAAGGGCTCGGCCAGCTTTTGGACAAGCCATTGACGGGTGTGGCGATTGCGTTCAAGCAGGTCGAGCGGGGTAAGTTTTCGATAATTGCTGCCTGCCCGGATCTTGCGGAAATCAGTCATCACCTCACGCGCTTCCGCCATGGCCAGACGTGCATCGCCGGTCACGGAAAAATCCGTCCAGGCGGTCGCCCCCAGAAAGCGCACGCCTTGATGAATGAATTCCTCGCAGTCCAGCACGCGCACATGCGCATGGCCCCAATCGATCATTTTCACCAGGGTTTTTCCCAAATGGCCCTGGTAGTACTCATGGTTGCCGGGCACATACAGCACCGGCACGGCAAACTTCAGATTGGCCCAGTCCACGCCTTTGATACCCAGATGGATGTCGCCCGCCAGGATGACTACGTCCGCCTCGCCAGCGGCTGGGTCGAGCGGGTAGGGTTCGAATTCCAGGTGAAGGTCGGAAAGAAGGTGGGTTTTCATAAGGGCTTCAGATCAAGCGGCGAATGAAGTAAGTCGGCCATTGGTGAATAGCCGAGCAACAACCCGGTGAGGAAATGCGTGGTTAGCGCAATTTGGTTTAAAGTCACGGCCTTTCTGAGCATGGCAATTGACAGTGCAATGATGTCCAGTGCCGTGTAAAGACCAACCATTCCCAAGCAACATGTCAATTTTGAGACTCCTGTTCTGAGATGCATGGTTGGTAAGACGTACAAATTTGAGGGACGTCAGGTTTGCACAAGGGAGAATATTTAGGTGGCCTAGGCCGACACTTCATCCGAACTGCCCTGGATGAAATCAGCAAAACCAACATCCCCTGCATAAAAAATAACTGGTCAGCCTGACAACCTCACGCTGGCGACGTCCATATTGATACCTTGATCTACCCCGACACTCCAAACCAACACGCAACTAGAACAGCCAACCACATGACCTCACATCGGAACCACCTTGCCCAGCTTTGCTTTGTCGCAGTCATATCCCTCGTGCTAACCGGGTGTTCAAGCATGGAGCGGAAGGAGCGCTATCACGACATGGTCAAGATCGATGTCGGTCAGGCAAATGCGGGTGTCAGCAATACGGATAGCGGTGTATTCGTCAATGAAGAAACTGGCGACGTCGCTGTTAAATACAATTCCCGATCATTTCTCGCCATTTTGGATGAACTCGCCTACAAGGCTGGCTTCAGTTACACCGTTTTGTCTGATCTATCTCATCTACGTATTTCAATATACGACTCGATTCAACGAGGGGGCAAAGAACAGAAAGTCCAGAAGAATTTTCAGTCCCCTGAAGCTCTGATGACGTATTTGACTGATACGGTGAATCAGCAACTCAAGCAGCAATCAAAGCCTTATGTATTGGCCTATCGCTGGCGATCCGATGGCCCTGATTTCGGGTTTGTTGATTCCAATTCCGGCAAGCATGTTTGTTACAACCCGGACGAGCAGGATCCCGCCAACAAGGATGCTCCGATGTCCGACCAGGATTGCCAGTCAATGTCATTCAAGAAAGTATTCTTGAAGAATATTGCCTCGAAAGAAGCAATGGAATCTTTATATGGCTTATTCCCAGGAGAGATCGAAGGAAATTTGGAAGATGCATTATCAAGTGCAGATCGTCTGAAAAAGACCTTTGTTGTTGAGTACAAAGCTCAGAATGCACTGATCATTCGTGGGCAAAACAGGCAGATTTATGACCGAATTGCAAAATTGTTGCCGGCGTTGGATGCGCCATTTAATCAAGTCATCGTAGAAACAAAAGTGTTTCAGTACGACGATTCTGTTGGGCAGAAGATTGGTGCCCAGTTGAGTTACCTGAAAGGTAACCTCACCGTTTCTACACCATTTAGTGAGGGAACCAGCGCCAACCTTCCCAACCTCTTGTATCAAATAAATGATGCAACTGGCCGGGCCACATTGCTTACACAATTGGCTATGGAAGACAAGGATGGCCTAGTACGAATCCTTGCCGAGCCCAGATTGGTTTTGCAATCTGGTGTTGAAGCCAATGTTACGCTGGAGACCAAAAAATACTTTCTCACAACCGGAATAAATACTGCGGGTGATCTGCGTGAACTCCCTTCCGGGATAAATTTTACCGTTACGCCAACGGTGCTGGGGGATAACAAGATCAAGCTGAAAATAGAAATAAAGCAGAGCGAATTCGCGCTCAACAATGAAACAGGGGTTGCGGCAACAACGAATGAAAATACGATAAAAACCAGCATTATTGCGACCGATGGTGAACTGATTTCGCTGGGTGGGATTCTCACCCGTAAAGATGCAAATCAGTCCTCTGGCATGATAGGTATTCGCAAGGTGCCGTTGATAGGCAGACTGTTTGGTAGTGAAGCAGAAAGTAGCGCAATTTCACGTATAGAGTTTTTGATCCGCCCGACCATCAGCCGAAGCCAGCAAAAAAATCGGGAGTCGGTCAAGGCGGTGCTTGATACCAACTGTATGTTTGAAGAGCGAATTGGCGGCAAGGGATGTTTGCAGCCTGTAGCAATTCCCATCGAAGGAGAAACTTTAAAATGAAACGTCAGATTATTTCCGGATTATTAATAACTGCATTTTGTAGCCTGGCGGTTGCTGCAGACAAGGATGTTGCACTTGCAGTAAAACAGCCTAAGCCAGAATCCCAGGCTCAGATCGCCTTTATGGCCGATCAGTTGATGACAATGGGAAGCCAGCACAAAGAGCCCCTCTATCTGCTTGCAGCGGCAGCCTTATACCGAGACAGCATTTCAGGTAACAGCACGCCAGAAAGCCGACAAACTTTGCAGGCCATCGTTGACCGTGCGGCTGAGTTGGCTAATGGCAATGAGGCGGTGGTGGCGCAGGGGGAGGCAATCGTCAATGACAACAAACGCGCCATTCTTGCCAGCATTACAGAAAAGCGAGGTCTCGTTGCTCAAAGCGGACAAGTGACCTATTTCGCAGAATTCGAGGGTGGCAAAGACACTTCGGTCTCCCTTGTTCTTGACCCAATTGTTGCTGCACAGATAAACAGAAAAGAAGTTGACCTGGACCTGTTCGTGCGTGACGCAGAAAACCGAGATATCTGCAGCCAGCAAGGGCCAGGCATTCCCGAGTTCTGCGCATGGACACCACGGGTTCAGGGAAAATTCAGTATTCAACTGGTCAACACGGGCAAAACCGAAGTTCCATTCGTGCTTTATTTTGACAAGTAAACGTATCAAACCAAGCAAGCCGAATGGGTTGGGTGCCTCGTAGTCGAACCGATACATATCCCACCCTGACCAATCGTCTGTATGCGGGTCTTTATCTGTGTATTCAGGCCCGGAAAACCGGGTGCTTTCGACCCTCGTCAAATAAGTTCAAAAGCCTGTCCATGACCCCACTACGCAACGCACTCCTCACCACCAGCCTCTGCCTTGCTGTCATCCTGTATACCCCGGCCCAGGCAGAGAACACCACCCCAACCCCGGATAGCCTGCGCTCAGTAGCCCTTGAAGCCACCAAGGCAAACCAGTGGCCGCAAAGCCTGGAAGCCTGGGGCCGCTACTTGCAAGTGCGGCCCGAGGATGAAGAAGGTTGGCGCAAGCACGGCTATGCCCTGGGGCAACTGGGCCGCCATGAAGAGGCCGTCGCCAGCTACCGCCGAGCCACAGAACTGAAGCCCAATTCAAACCGGGCCTGGAACGGGATGTGCTGGCATCAAATCCTTGCCGGCCAATTCAGCGCGGCCCGGCCCAGTTGCGAAAAGGCCGTCGCCATTGATCCAACTTCCTACGCCCCGGCCGTCAACCTGGGCCACACCTGGATGCTGGAAGGCAAGACCGAGGCCGCCAACGTCTGGTATCGCAAGGCCCTGCTGTTGATCACGGATGAGGCAGACCTCAAACAAGCGCCGTTGGCGGACTTTGATATCTTCATCCAGCAAGGCTGGGAGGTGGAGGAGAGCCGTCAAGCCAAAGCCTGGTTTGCTGAGCAAGGCAATGCCTGGCTCGCCCGCAAAGCCCCTGCGGACAAACTGCTGGCCGAGGCCAAGGCTGCCGAAGCTGACAAGGATCTGCCCAAGGCCCTGAACCTGCGTCAGCAACGCATGACCTTGCTGGGCACCCTATATGGTCAAGCACATCCGATCACCATCGGTGCCATGGATGCCTTGGCCGACTTGCATATTCAGGCCAAGCAAGCGGCCGACGCCCTGCCGCTCTATCAACGTGTGCTGGCTTGGCGAGAGAAACAACCGGAGGGCGACGCAGCCAAGCTAGCGGTCACCCTCAACGATGTCGCGAAAACTTTAGCCGAGTTAAAACAAACCGATGAATCCCTGCGCTACAAACAACGTGCAGTGGGCATGGCGATAAAAGCGTGGGGTGACGATGACAAGAAGACACTCACGTTGAGTGACCAGTTGGCTGAAGCCTATTCCAACGCGGGGCGGCATGCCGATGCGCTGCCCCTGTATCAACGTGTGCTGGCCGGGTGGGAGAAGCAACCGGAGGTCAACGCAGCCAATCTGGCGTTCACGCTCAACGATGTAGCGAAAACGTTGGCCGCGCTGAAACAAACTGATGAATCCCTGCGTTACAAACAACGTGCAGTGGGCATGGCGAAAAAGGCGTGGGGTGACGATGACACGACGACACTTTCGCTGAGTGAACAGTTGGCTGACGCCTATGCCAAGGTGGGGCAGCATGCCGATGCGCTGCCCCTGTATCAACGTGTGCTGGCTTGGCGGGAGAAGCAACCGGAGAGTGCCGCAGCCAATCTGGCGGACACGCTCAACGATGTTGCGAGAACTTTTACAGGCCTGGCCCGCTACGCCGAGGCCGAACCCCTCTACCGCCGGGCCCTAGCCATCGATGAGAAGACCCTCGGCCCCAATCATCCCAAGGTCGCCTCACGACTCATTAATCTAGCTGGTCTGCTCAAAACTACGGGCCGGCACGCCGAGGTCGAGCCCCTCCACCGCCGGGCCCTGGCCATTGGCGAGAAGACCTTTGGCCCCGATCATCCTTCTGTCGTAGCCGGGTTCAACAACCTGGCCTTCAGCTACCGCGCCCTCGGCCAACACGACAAGGCTCTGGCGCTGTTTGAAAAAGTATTCGCTGGCCGCACCGCTAAACTCGGTAAAGACCATCCCGATACGCTCGCCAGCATGAGCAACCTGGCTACCACCTACATCGCCCTTGACCAGCGTGACAAGGCTCTGGCGCTGTTCGAAAAAGTATTCGCTGGCCGCACCGCTAAACTCGGTAAAGACCATCCCGATACGCTCGCCAGCATGAGCAACCTGGCTACCACCTACAGCGACCTTGGTCAGTATGACAACATGAGCAAGTTGGCTAGCACCTACAGCGAGCTTGGCCAGCGTGACAAGGCTCTGGCACTGCTTGAAAAAATACTCGTTGGCCGCACCGCCAAACTTGGTGCCGGGCACCCTGACACCCTCAGTAGCATGGAAGAACTGGCAAGAACTTACTTCCACCTGCATCAGGCCACCAAGGCCCTGGAGTGGTCTAAGAAAGTGGTCGCTGGCCGCCGCGCTAGTCTCGGCCTAGACCATGCCGACACGCTCGCCAGTATGGATTTCCAGTCCGACATCTACATCGGCCTTGGCCTATTCAACGAGACTCTAAATCTAAATCATCAAGTCAATGCGGCTCGATACGCCAAACTTGGTGCCGACCATCCTGATACGCGCGCGGGTTTTCGACGGGCAAAAGCCAACTTCAATATATGGAAAGCAGTGCGAGAAAAACGACAACGTGAGGCTAAATAAAGGCTCCGTTAGCCTTGGTGAAAGATGCCTTCAGATTCAAACAGCTGAAAATAGTAGAGATGCGGGGTTGAAGCCTGACTATCGCGGAAAAAGCATTTGTCATGGAAGACGCCACTACTTTTGCCGATGCCGCAATGGCGTTCCGCCCCGACGAAGATTCAGAAATCTGGCGGCAGATGAAGCCCATCATCGATAACGCCTGTTTCGGGTATGCCGCGTAGAAGCGGGTGAGAAACATTGAGCAACGCAAGCGCCACCGTTTAACTTGATGGCGCATGGATTTTGAGGGGGAAAACGCGTTAAAACCCAATGAAACCCATTGAACGGCCAAGGTCAGCCTGACAAAGGCAGGACAATCACGTCATAAGCCATAGACACCGTTGCATCGCGGATTCGAACCCACAAAAAAGCTGCCGCCCAAGCCCATGACCCCACTACGCAACGCACTCCTCACCGCCAGCCTCTGCCTTGCCGCCATCCTGTACACCCCGGCCCAGGCAGAGAACACCACCCCAACCCCGGACAGCCTGCGCTCAGTAGCCCTTGAAGCCGCCAATGCAAACCAATGGCCGCAAAGCCTGGAAGCCTGGGGCCGGTACTTGCAAGTGCGGCCCGAGGATGAAGAAGGTTGGCGCAAGCAGGGCTATGCGCTGGGGGAACTGGGCCGCCGTGAAGAAGCCATCGCCAGCTACCACCGTGCTACGGAACTGGAGCCGAATTCGGATATGGCCTGGAACGGGCTGTGCTGGCATCAAATATTGGCCGGGCAATTCAGCGCGGCGAGGCCCAATTGCGAACGGGCGCACACCATCGACCCTGCTGAGATGGCCCCCACCGTCAACCTTGGCCACACCTGGCTGCTGGAAGGCCAGACCGAGACAGCCTACGACTGGTATCGCAAGACCCTGCCGATGATCACGGATGAGGCAGACCTCAAACAGGGTCTGTTGGCGGACTTTGATATCTTCATCAAGCAGGGCTGGAAGGTGGAAGCAGCCAAAACTGCCAAAGCCTGGTTTGCTGAGCAAGGCCAGGCCTGGCTCGCCCGCAAGGCACCCGCGGACAAGCTGCTGGCCGAGGCCAAGGCCGCCGAAGCTGCCAAGGATCTGCCCAAGGCCCTGAGCCTGCGTCAGCAACGCATTACCTTGCTGGACACCCTATATGGTCAAGAACATCCGATCACCATCGATGCCATGGACGCCTTGGCCGACTTGCATATTGAGGCCAAGCAAGCGGCCGACGCCCTGTCGCTTTATCAACGTGTGCTGGCCTATCGGGAGAAGCAACCAGAGGGTGACGCAGCCAAGCTGGCGATAACGCTAAACGATGTAGCGAAAACCTTGGCCGCGCTGAAACAAACCGATGAATCCCTGCGCTACAAACAACGTGCAGTGGGCATGGCGATAAAGGCGTGGGGTGACGATGACAATAAGACACTTTCGCTGAGTGAGCGGTTGGCTGATGCCTATTCCAACGCGGGACGGCATGCCAACGCCCTGCCGCTTTATCAACGGGTGCTGGCCTGGCGGGAGAAGCAACCGGAGGGTGACCCAGCCAAGCTGGCGATCACACTCAACGATTTAGCGAGAACCCATAAAGGCCTGGCCCGCTACGCCGAGGCCGAGCCCCTCAACCGCCGGGCATTGGCCATCGGCGAGAAGACCCTCGGCCCTGATCATTCCGGTGTCGCCTTTTACCTTAACAACCTGGCCTTACTACTCGAAACCACGGGCCGCTACGCCGAGGCCGAGCCCCTCTACCGCCGGGCCCTGACCATTAATAAGAAAGACCACGGCCCCGAACATCTCGAGGTCGTCACCCAGCTCAACAACCTGGCCGTTCTGCTCCAAACCACGGGCCGCTATGCCGAGGCCGAGCCCCTCTTCCGCCAGGCCCTGGCGATCCGGGATAAAGCCCTCGGCCCCGACCACCCTGATGTCGCCAGCAGCCTCAACAACCTGGCCGTTCTGCTCAAAACCACGGGCCACTTCGCCGAGGCCGAGCCCCTCTACCGCCGGGCCCTGGCGATCCGGGAAAAAGCCCTCGGCCCCGAGCATCCCGACGTCGCCGCCGGGCTCAACAACCTGGCCGGTCTGCTCGAAACCACAGGCCGCTACGCCGAAGCCGAGCCCCTCTACCGCCGGGCCCTGGCCATATGGGAGAAAGCCCACGGCCCCGAACATCCCCATGTCGCCGGCGGGCTCAGCAACCTGGCCGGTCTGCTCCAAACCACGGGCCGCTACGCCGAGGCCGAGCCCCTCTACCGCAGGGCTCTGGCCATCAATGAGAACGCCCACGGCCCCGAGCATCCCCAGGTCGCCACCGGGCTCAACAACCTGGCGGGCCTGCTCAAAACCACCGGCCGCTACGCCGAAGCCGAGCCC
>SXGT01416945.1_pt1 | contig 21936 bp, 18 predicted proteins | sample 3176221 | NCBI WGS metagenome assembly SXGT01 (sample SAMN11356862, study PRJNA531348) | freshwater metagenome | isolation source: freshwater sample F1-120 | place: China: Fuxian Lake, Yuxi | collected 2017-12-25
CGACGCCGCTCTGGGTGATGCAGGGTGGCACCGTCGCGTACGTGCACCACGACCACCTCGGCACGCCGATGCTGCTCACGGACACGACGGGCGCCATCGTCTGGCACGCGCGCTTCGAGCCGTGGGGCAAGGCGGACGTGCTCGTCGGCGGCTTCGACCAGCCGTGGCGCTTCCCGGGGCAATATTGGGACGCCGAGACCGGGCTGCACTACAACCGCCAGCGGTACTACGATCCGGCGCTGGGGAGGTACATCAGCCCGGACCCGATTGGCCAGCGCGGGGGGTGGAATACGGCGGGGTACGCTGGGGCAGACCCCGCCAATTCGACGGACTGGAATGGCTTGAGCTTCTGGGACCAAGCGGCAGCGCTTATGGAGCTGTTCGAGTGTCTGCAAAACGCCAATGGAAAGTGCGTGCCGGAGTGTGACTGTCATAAGGCCTACGGGCAGAACGCATGTCAGAAAAATTATCCATGTGTCAAGAAAATCCAAGACGGTCACATGGAGTGCGTCAATGGCTGCGCGAGTCAGCCACCCAAGGTGTCTGACGACGCCGCCTCGTGCCAATAACGATGCACGAGGCGAGTGTGGCCAAGACCGACGGACAGCGATTGCGGGTCGTGGATCGTCCGACCGCCGCCACCCGTGGCGCAGACGCAACCAACCGCACGGCGAACGGCGAGGTCAAGCGCGCCGGCCGCCCTGTGGCCCTCGAATTCGTCGCAATCGTGGCGCTCTGCCTCACATCGCTCGAGTGCAGGTCGACGACAGGAATCGGTACCGGAGATGACGCGAGCGACTGTGCAGAGTCTACTTACCTTTGGCTTCACTCACCTGTGTGGCCCGAAGTGCTTGCGTCCATGGGTGGCCCCGCGGACGTCGAGCACAGAACGGTCATTGTCCGCTCCCTCAGCGGGCGATACCTGACGTCGAGTGTCGTCCGTGTGCGCCGTCATCAGTCACTCGCGGACCTGCTGTCGTCCCTCGCCGACCCGGTCGGTCTCGAAGAGGTGTCGTCCATTCGGATTGGCGTCGCCGGTAGCCCATTGACGGATGTTCGAGCGCACCTGGACGCGGAGTTGCCGCGTGACTCCACGACGGTGACGATCGCCCTTGCGGACACCGCGCCTCGGTTGGCATGGGACAGGGCCCGCGTGAGAATCGCGTACGTTTGTGGCGGCGGAGGCGATGACGGGACGTATCACCTTCCGTCGGCATTGCTGTGTGCCATGCTCGCCCGGAGTCGGCGTCAGTGGTCGGTCCTCGACCTGCCGCAGGGAGGTGACGAACCAGGCAGGACCGGCTGCTGGTGGACCACCGCTGCATCCGTCACGTCTGCCGCCGAGTGCGAAGCGCTCGTCAAGTCGACGGCTCACGGAGTCGCCTTCATCAGCCAAGACGCGATCCTTCAGCGAGGCGCCGTCACGCTCTGCGGCGAAGTCGAGGTACCAATGTCGGTCCCGACCCTGGTCGGACCAGCGCTCCTGCCAGCCAGGCTCAGCGCCCTCGCCAGCGCGGCGACACTGACGCCCTACGCCATCCGGAGTCCCATCGTGCTCACCTCGGCGACTGGCGACAAGGAGTGCGTCGGCGTGGTCACGCAAGACGGCATCATCAACGACCGCCTGCTCGGCGGCGTGCTCTTCTTCCCTCCGCGGCGTGCGGGTAGGGTTTCGCCATGACAGCGATTCGCACCCCGAGGGCGGTTGGGCCGTACCCGATTGACGCAGCCCGCGACATCTTGGAGCGGCCGCACCGTCGTGATGCCCGGTGGGGCTCTGTCTGCTACTACTTCGACCGGCTCTACCTGAACCTTCTCTCGCAGGAGCTGACGCAGTCGATTGAGTTCATCCAGGGGCTGGAGGCGCTGGCGCAGTCGAAGTTCCAGCGCCACTGGGAGCAGGTCCAGTTCGTCCGTGTGTGCCGCACGCACGCGCTCACGCAGTCGGTCGACAGGCGCGCGAGCTTCGAGGTTGTGTTCGGCCTGTACTCCAGGCTCGAAGCCGTTGGATTCTCCAGCACCATTGCCTTGGTCCAGGCAGTCGCGTCGCTCGTCCCGTGGGCGGACGACTCGACCGAGGAGGCGCGGGCCTGGGCTCGGTCGAAGTTCCCTCGGGCACGTCGCCAGCTGCGACGGCTGCGCGTGACGAGCCGCGTGCGCGTTGGAGGCCTGGCCCACCTCGAGGGGTCGTCGCATCGGCATCGTGGAGGGCGGGTAGTCTGCGGCTCGATGGCCGGCTCTTGGCCGCACCACCCGCTGCACCCCAACGCCCCAATCTGGTAGCGTGCCCCGATGCGCCTACCCCTCGTCGCCCTGTTCCTCACCCTCCTGTCTTGCAAGGCCGAGGTCTCCACCGGCGCCCTCGCCGATGCTCTCACCGACGCCGCCGCGTCCCAGGACCCCGGCCCGTGCGTGCCGCAATGCCCGAAGGATCGGTGTCAGGACGACGGCTGCGGCGGCACCTGCCCGGCGTGCGGTGACCTGCCCGCCCCGTACGGCACGCGCTGTGTGATCTCCGGCTCACCGGATGCGCCCGCCGCCATGAAGGTCGTCAACGCGTTCCCGGCGCTCACGTTCGCGCACCCGGTGCAGCTCACGAGCGCCCGGGATGGGACCGATCGCGTCTGGGTCGTCGAGAAGACGGGGAAAATCAAGGTCTTCCCCAACAAGCCCGACGTGACCGCCACCGAGGTGGTCACCTACTTCGACAAGACCGGCCAGATCGACCTCTCGCACAGCGAGACGGGGCTCTTGTCGATTACCTTTCATCCCGCCTATGCCACCAACCGGCGCGCGTTCCTCAATTACAACGTGCGCCGCAACGGCACGCTCATGACCGTGATTTCCCGCGTCGAGGCGCTCGCGCAGGACCCCAATCGCGCAGACCCGAACAGCGAGGTCGAGCTCCTCACGTTCAAGCAGCCGTACGCCAACCATAACGGCGGCGGCTGCGCGTTCGGCCCCGACGGCATGCTGTACATCGGCACCGGCGACGGCGGCTCGGCCGGCGATCCCGACAACAACGGCCAGTCGCTCACGACCTACCTCGGCAAGATGCTGCGCATCGATGTCAACCACGCAACTTACGCAATCCCCAAGGACAACCCGTTGGTTGGCGCCGGCAATGGCGCGCTCCCTGAGATCTGGGCCTGGGGCCTCCGCAACCCGTGGCGCTTCAGCTTCGACCGCGTGGCCGGCGATTTGTGGGCGGGAGACGTCGGTCAGGGGCTCTGGGAGGAGGTCGACATCGTCAAGAAGGGCAAGAATTACGGGTGGCGACCTATGGAGGGCAACCACTGCTACAAGCCGCCGACGGGCTGCGATCCCTCGAAGTACGAGCCGCCGGTGCTGGAGTACGACCACGGCGTGGGCAAGTCGATCACGGGTGGGCACGTCTATCGCGGCAAGCGCCTGCCGAGCCTGTACGGCTCCTATGTCTACGGCGATTACGTCTCCGGGGTCATCTTCGCGGCGCGGTGGAACGAGAAGGACGAGCTCGTGCCGACCAAGCTCGTGGACTCCGGATTGTCCATCGCCTCGTTCGGCGAGGACGACGCAGGCGAGCTCTACATCGCCGACTACCCCTACTTCAGCCCCGACGAGGGCCGCATCCTCCGCTTCGAGGTCGCCGCGCCCACGCCCAGCCCGGGCCCGGCGTTCCCGCTCACGTTGTCCGAGACGGGCTGCTTCCTGGACCTCACGACGCTCACCCCCGCTGCGGGGCTCATCCCGTACGAGGTGAACTCCCCCCTCTGGCACGACGGCGCCGGCAGCGTGCGGTACCTGGCGCTGCCGAACGGGAGCAAGATCACGACACGGAGCCCCGACGCGTGGACCCTCCCGGTCGGGACGCGGCTCATCAAGACGTTCACCTATCCCAAGAACGGCGGCGGCGTGCTCAAGGTCGAGACGCGCTTTCTCTTGCATGAGCCCGATGGCTGGCGCGGCTACGCCTATCGGTGGAACGCGGCGCAGACCGACGCCGAGCTGCTGTCGGGTGCGGCCGAAGGCGATGTGGACCTCGGAGGCGGCAAGCACCTGACGTGGCACTTCCCGAGCCGATCGCAGTGCCTCGTCTGCCACAACGAGGCCGCGGGGCGCGTGCTTGGGTGGCGCACCGGACAGCTCGAGCGGCAGGTGACGCTCGGCAAGGCCACGACGGGCAATCAAGTCGACCTGCTCGCCAAGCTCGGCGTGCTCACGAGCGTGCCGACTGTGCGGGTCGCCTACCCCGATCCGGCCGACACCACCGCGCCGCTCGCGGCTCGGGCGCGCAGCGCGCTGTTTGCCAACTGCGGGAGCTGCCATTTGGCCAACGGCCCGACGACGACGCCGCTCGACCTGCGCTTCGAGACCCCGTTGACCGCGACCGCCGCGTGTCAGGTCCAGCCCCAGAAGGGCGATCTGGGCGTGCCGGGAGCCACGATCCTCGAGCCCGGCCATCCCGAGCGATCGACGCTGTGGCTCCGCATGAAGGTGGCCGACACCACGAGCGATCTGCGCATGCCGAACCTCGGCAGCGCGCTGGTGGATCAGGCGACCGTGGACGTCGTGAGTTCGTGGCTCACGGCGCTGAAGGGCTGCGCGGAGTAGCGTTCTCCATGTTGATGCTCTACGACAGCAATCGTTCCGCCGGAACTGCCCAGAGGTCGAGGGTCTCGTCGAGAGGCTCGATGGACTCGCCACGCGTGACGACGATCCCACCCCGCCACTCGGTCCCCAGCGCTAGGGCAACGGCGGTCAAGGCGCGCGCATCGCTCCCGCGCACCGTCGATCGGTTCTTGACCTCGACGCCAATCACGCCGGTGGGCGTCTCCAGCATCAGGTCGACCTCGAGACCGGCGCGCGTGCGGTAGAACGACAAGCGCGTATCGCGCTGCATCGTCGCGATCCACTTGTGGGCCTCGGTCACAATCAGCGTCTCGAACAGCGCGCCAGCCATCGCGCCTTGCACGGGCGCGTCCCACTGCCCGGTTCCTTCCCGTAGGATCCCAACGTCGCCCCAGTAGAGCTTTGGGGTCTTGACCGCGGCGCTCGTCAGGTTGCGGTGGAACGGTGCGAGCCGGACGGTCTGGTAGGTCAGATCGAGGTAGTCCAGGTAGCGACGTGCCGTGCTGGCTCCAATGCCCGCATCGCGGCTGAGCTCCGCGAAGGACAGCAGCTGTGCTGACCGCAGCATCGCGAGGCGTTGAAGCAGCCGAAACGGCTCCAGATCCGCCAGCCGCGAGAGGTCCATCACGTCACGCTCGACATAGGTCCGTGCGTAGGAGTGGAGCCACGTCCGTCGGTCAGTTTCGGTGAGCGCGAGCAGCTCGGGCATCCCGCCATGACGCGTCAAGTATTCGAGCGCCTGCGCGAGGCGGGCCGCCTCTTCGCCAAGGAGGACCTGGGGCTCTCGGTCGAGCACACGCCCAACGGGTCCTGACGACGTCAACAGACGATCCAGCAACGGAAGCGGCGGCGTCGTACCCTCGTCCGCGATGAGCTCGGAGAACATCAGGGGCATCATCTCGAAGACAAAGGCGCGCCCGGCCAGCGTCTCACGCACGCGGTCGAGCACGAGGAGCCGCGATGAGCCGAGCAGGACCGTGAAGTCCAGCTCTCCCGCGTCATAGGCGTACTTGACCTTCTCGAAGAGCGACGGCTCCTTCTGGGCCTCGTCCAATACGGCCGCGCCGATGGTTCGCGCCCACGCGGCCGTACGAACCGCTCGGAGCTGCGCTCGGTCCTCGGGCGCGTCGAGATTCACGTACCGCACGTCCGGGTAGGTGCGCTTTGCAAGCGTCGTCTTGCCCACCTGTCGAGGTCCGGTCAGCACGGTGACTCGCCGTTCACTCGACTGGGGAAGGCGCGTCGAGAGCCAGCGGAAGTGCATGTTCGTTCCCATCGTGGTCGATATTACCGCCAATTCGTCCACGAGGTGAATGGATTTGCAGCCAATTCATCCATGTCACTGTACTTGTTTTCGGAGAAGATTGGCCTTCCCGAAGCCGTCTCCGGGGTGTAGCGTCGCGCCTGTCACGAAGGGAGCCCACGCCATGCGCGCCTTGCCTGTTGCTCTCCTGTTGCTCGCGGGTCCGGCGACTGCGGACCGTCTGCCACCGCTGCCCTTGACCATCGAGGACGTGCTCGCCCACGGCGACGCCGCACCGCAGCGCGGTGACCAGGCCACGTTGAGAGGGCTCGAGCAGCTCATCGAGAGCACGCCGCCGAGCGATCCCGCTCGGGCCGAGTACGAGCTCGCGCTCGTCGCGTTTCATGCGGATCAGGGCCGTTACTATGAGCGCCTGGCCTCGACTGCGGCGATTGGCGACAGCGGCTCCTGCGACAAGCACGCTCAGCGCGCGGCGACCTGGAACGCGGCGGCAGAGCAGCGGCTCGCGGCGCTCACGCAGGGCGCGCCGCTCACCGATCGCGCGCTCCTCGGCCTGGTCCTCGTCCGCGCTCGGAAGGGACTCGCCCAGAGCGCCGCAGCGCTCGACGCCTACCGCACGCTGGTGACGCGCCACCCGCGCTCGCCGTGGCTCGGCTTTGCACACGCGGCCCTTGGGGACCTCTATGCGCCGACTGAGGAGGCTAGTCGCGCGACGCCGTACTACGAACGCGCGGCCCGATCCTCAGCGCGGCCGGCGGCAGCGTACGCCCGGTATCAGCTAGGCACGCTCAAGCTGCGCGCTGGTGACGCGCGGGGCGCTGCGGTCGCGCTGGCCAAGGCAGCGTCATTGGCCGTGGATCTCAAAGCCGATCCCGTGGGCGCCGCAGCCCGCGCGGAGCTCGTCGAGCTCCTGCCCGCATCGATGGCGCCGCGCGCGATCGTGCCGTTCCTGCGCACGTCGCTCGGCCCGTCGCGGGCACCGGCGCTCGCCGAAGCCATGGCCACGTCGCTCGCCTCCTCCGGTCAGCCCGCGGACGGCGCCGTGGTGCTCAAGGCGCTCGTGGCCAGCTTTGCCAAGGCGCCGCGCGCGTGTGTGTGGCGGGCCACGCTTGCCCATGCGCTCGCACTCGCCGGCGCGGACCCGACGCACGAGCTCAGCGCCGCGCGCGGCCAGGTCACTGACCGCACGACCGCCTGCAAGCGCGCCCTAGAGGCCCTCGACTAAGCCATCCAGATTGCCGTGACGATGTAGTCGAGCACGAAGATGGCCACGATGTTGAACACGACCGCCTGAGTCGTGGCCTGACCGACGCCGCGCGCGCCGCCCGACGCGTTCATGCCCTTGTGACAGGCGACCAGCGTGATGCAGAGCCCAAACACCGCCGCCTTGACCACGCCGACCGTGATGTCGGCGGGCTTGAGCAGCGTGTTGATGCGGCGCCAGAAGACGCCCTCGTCGATGCCGGCGACCTCGACGCACACATACCAGGTCCCCGCCATACCGAGCACGTTGTAGAACATGGTTAGCACCGGCAGCATCGCCACGCCCGCGATGACGCGCGGCACGACCAGGTACTGAATCGGACTGACGGCCATCGTGAGCAGCGCGTCGATCTGCTCGGTGACCTTCATGGTCCCGATCTCGGTCGCCATCGCCGACGCCACACGGCCCGTCACGATGAGGGCGGTCAGCACCGGCCCAATCTCGCGACAGAGCGCGATGGCGATGGTCGACCCCGTGAGGCTCTCCGCGTCGAAGCGAGCGAAGCCGTCGATGAGCTGGACGCTGAGCACGAGACCCGAGAACGTCCCGGTCAGCAGCACGATGAAGAAGCTGCCCGCGCCGACGAACTCGAGCTGCGTCATCATCAGCCAGAAGCGAAACGGCGGACGGAAGAGCCACTGGAGCGTGCGCACGAGGAGGATGACGACCTCGCCCACGTCTTCGAGCCCGCGCTGTATGACGCCACCCACGGCGCCGAGCTTTGGCCCCCCTGATGCTCGGAGTCAATGGTATGGCTTGAAAGGTCGGCTGCTCGGCGCTATGAGGCCGCCTGATGGCGCTGCAGATCACCCTCAATGGCGAGCCGCGGACCTTCGAGGCGCCGTTGACGGTCGCGACCTTGCTCGTCGCGCTGGACATGACCGCCGAGCGGGTGGCCGTGGAGCGCAATCGCCGCATCATTCGTCGCGCAGAGCACGCCGCGACCGACGTGGTGGACGGGGACGTCATCGAGGTCGTGCACTTCGTCGGAGGAGGCTGAGCCCTATGAACGACACGCCGCTGCGCATCGGAGGGCTCGAGCTCTCGTCGCGCCTCATCGTGGGAACCGGCAAGTACGCGACCATGGCGCAGGCCGACGCGGCGATTCGCGCCTCGGGCACCCGTATGGTGACCGTCGCGCTGCGTCGTGTGAACCTGACCGATCGCTCGGAGGGCTCACTCTTCGACCTGCTCCAGCGCGGTGGCTATCATGTGCTCCCCAACACGGCCGGCTGCTACACCGTCGACGACGCCGTGCGTACGGCCATGCTCGCGCGTGAGATTGGGCTCGGTAGTCTCTGTAAGGTGGAGGTCATCGGCGACCCCAAGACGCTGTTTCCGGACCCGATTGGCACGCTCGAGGCCTCCCGCGTGCTGGTCAACGAGGGCTTCACCGTCCTTCCGTACTGCACCGACGACCCGGTCTTGTGTCAGCGGCTGCGCGACGTCGGCTGCGCGGCCGTGATGCCGCTCGCCGCACCCATTGGCTCCGGGCTCGGCATCCGCAACCCGACCAACCTGCGCATCATCCGTGAGCAAATTACCGAGGTGCCGCTGATTGTCGACGCGGGCGTCGGTACGGCCTCTGACGCGGCGGTCGCCATGGAGCTCGGCTTTGACGGTGTGCTCATGAACACGGCGATCGCCGGAGCCGCCGATCCCATCGGCATGGCCACCGCGATGCGGCTCGGCGTCGAGGCCGGTCGGCTCGCGTTCCTCTCGGGCCGCATCCCGCGCCGGCTCTATGCAAGCGCGTCGTCGCCCTTGGACGGCCTGCTGGCGTGAGTACCGCGCCGATCCTGACCCTCGTCGTCGACCGCGCGGGTGCGGGTTGGCTGGACGCCGTATTGAGGGCCGTCCCCCGAGGCTCGACCGGGGTGCAGCTCCGGGACAAGGCGCCGTCGGGGCGGGACCTGCTTTCCCTGGCGCAGTCGGTCCGTGGGGTCACGGCGCGTCACGGCGCGCTCTTCCTGGTCAACGATCGGCTGGACGTCGCCCGTGCGGTCGGCGCCGACGGCGTGCACCTGGGCCGCGAGAGCGTCTCTCCCGTCGACGCACGTCACGTCTGGCCCGCAGCTCACATCGGGGTGTCGTGTCACTCGCTCGAGGAGGCCGTCGAGGCGGTGCAGGGTGGGGCCGACCTCGTCGTCTTGGGCCCAATCTACGAGACGCCCAGCAAGCGCGCTCTGGGTCTGGAGCCGCGGGGCCCTGGGCTCATCGCCTCGGCCCGTGCCCGCGCGGGTGCGGCCGTGCCGATCATGGCCATCGGCGGCGTGACCGACGTGACCGCGCCGCAGCTGCGGGCCGCCGGTGCCTCCGGCCTGGCCGTCATTCGCGCCGTGTTCGCCGCGCTCGACCCGCCCTCGGCCGCGCGTCGGCTCGTCGACTCATGGCTCAACCTCGACCCTGCGTGAGCTTGGCCTGAATCCCGCAGAAATCCCGCGGGTTTCTGACGTGGCGCCAGCTTGACACCCCGACGCCCGTGCACGAAAATCGCCGCCCGAATCGGGTGCCGTGTCCGGTACGGCGGGGGAAAGGCGTTCGACCCATGCTCTACGTGACCATTCTCGAAAAGGGCGGTGGCGAGCGACGGCTCACGTTCGACAAGGACGAGGTGAGCCTGGGCCGCATCCAGGGCAACGACATCGTGCTGCCGAAGGGCAACATCTCGAAGCGCCACGCACGGATCGTGGTCAAAGAGCAGAAGTTCATCGTCATCGACCTCAAGAGCACCAACGGCACCTACGTCAACAAGGAGCGCATCAGCGCGCCGCGCGTCATCACGCCGAAGGACAAGGTCTACGTAGGCAATTTCATCATCCGGCTCGACCTCCAGGCGACCGACTCGTTCGAGGCCGCGGACCTGCTGGACATGCCCACGACCTCCGATCCCGCGCCGTCGCCGGACGTCCTGGCGCGCGGCACGGAGCAAGCGCCTGAGCAGCTCCCTGGCGCGATCGAGTTCGAGATCGACCCGCTGGAGGGCCTGGCCGAGCCGCAGTCCTCCGAGGAGAGCACCCGCGCCATCGACGGCGACGCCCTGGCCGCGCTGCTGGGAGACGACACCGCGGCGCCCGAGCCCGAGTGGCCCGAACCGCTCGCGGCCGGGGGACCTGCGGCTGCGGCCGACGTGGCGGCCATGTCGTTTGAGCCAATGCCGCTGGTCGCCGCACGGGCACCCGCTTCGGAGGCACCCGCATTTGCCACGGCGCCGACGCCCGCGGCGCGTTACACGCCTGCTGCGCCCGAGCCCGTCCTGCCGGAGCCGATCGTCTTCGATGACGAGCCCCTCGACGATGGCCCGACGATCGCGGTGCACAACCCCGTCGTCGTCGCTCCGACTCCCATTCCGCCGGCCGTCTCGGCGCCCACTCCGGTCATCCATCGGGGAGTTCAGACCACCGTGAACCCGGCGGCCCGACCGGCGCCCATCCCTGCGACCGTCCAGATGCCCGTGGCCGAGCCGACTCCGCTCTCGCTTGCGGCCACCGCGCAGTACGAGTCCATTCCGGCCGCGCCGCGCCCCCTCGCCTCGCAGACCATCGCCTACGGAGAGCGGCCGCTCGCGGCGCCCGTCGAGTTCGAGCCCATCGAGGCCCCGGAGCCCGCGCCGGAGCCCAACCCCATTGACTTCGACGGCGGCGGCGAGGCGGTCGAGGAGCCCGAGGACGCCGGTGAGGTGGTCGAGGCCGGCGCATCTGAGACGAGCGTGCTCGACGCCGATCCCTCGGTCCCGTTCGACGCCTACGTTGCCGCGCTCCACGAGGTGCGGCTGCGCATCGAGCAGACCGTCGTGGCGGAGCTCGATCTCGCGCATGCGGCGATCGACGAGCAGCGGTGGCAGGAGCTCGAGTCGGCCGTCACCGCGGCGGTCCAGCTGGCCCTTGCCGAAGGTGCGATCCCGGCCGGGCTCGAGTCTGCGGGCCTGGTCCAGGACCTGCTCTACGAGATCACCGCACTGGGACCCATCGAGCACTTCCTCGGCGACGACTCGGTCGTCTCCATCCACGTCAACGACTACAGCCAGCTCTTTGTCTCGCGCGATGGCGGGAGCGGCCCGGCGGAGGTCGCGTGGAAGTCCTTCTCGAGCCCCGCGGGGCTCGACGGCGCCGTCGACCGGCTCGCTCGCGCCAGCGGCTTTGGCCGGGAAGACCGCCCGCCCATCATCAACGGCGCGCTCGCCGACGGCACGCGCTACCACATCGTGCTGCCGCCGATCTCGGCCCAAGGGCCCATGCTCACGTTCCGCCGTCCGCGACGGCACCCGCAGACCGCCGCGGCCTTGCTGGCGCACGGCACGGTGACCGAGCCGATGATCGAGCGACTCGCCGCGCTCATCGCGTCGCGTACGAGCATCGTCGTCGTCGGGCGTCGTGGCAGCGGTCGCAGCACGGTGCTCAACGCGCTGGGGTACTTCGTTCCCGAGGGCGAGCGCCTTGCGCTCTTCGAGGACGTCCCCGAGCTCGACTTGCCGCACAAGAACATCGTCCGAGCGCGCCTCCCCGCGCTGCGCGAGGAGCGGGCCCGTCTCTTCGAGCTGGCACCGGCCATGCTGGCCGACCGCCTCATCGTCGGGGAGTCGAGCCCCGCCGACCTCGTGCGCCTCATGGAGCTCGCGCTCGGGGGAGTCGAGGGGTTGCTCACCACGGCGTATGCGACGTCACCCGACGACCTCGTCGCGCGCCTCGTCACGCAGGCGCTGTTGCTTGGTGTGGCGCCGGATCGCGATGCGGCGGTCGATCTGGTCGAGCGCGGCCTGGGCGCCATCGTGCACGTCGAGCTGACGGAGGCGGGCGTACATCAGGTGATCGACATCGCTACGGTTCGTCCCCGCCAATCGCCGTCGGGCCTGCTCGACTACGCCCGGCATGAGGACTGAGTGGCGCTGGACCCGATAACGAATGTACACCGTCATAATCGAGGACAAGGACGGCGGTCAGGCGACCCGGACGACGTGCGAAGAGGGCCAGGCCCTCATCGTCGGGCGCAGCAACCAGTGCGACATCATCCTTCCGTCAGACAACGTCTCGCGACGCCATGCGAGGCTGTATGTCCAGGACGGACGGTGCTACGCCGAAGACCTCGGCTCATCGAATGGCGTCTATGTGAACGGCAAGCGCATCCACCGCGTCACGGAGCTGGGTCGATCCGCCCACGTCAAGGTCGGCGACTTCTTCCTGCACGTGGAGGGCGGCGAACCCGCGTGGAGCGGGTCGGCAGGGTCCGAACCCGCGGCTTCGAGTCAACAAGGAAGGCTGGCTTACGACATGAGTGACGATTTCGAGTCTGGCGCGACCGACATCCTGGGTCGCCTCATCGGCACGAACCACCCCGTTCAGGGGCGGCCGTTCGACCTGACCAAAGACGTGAACCTCGTTGGACGCGACCCGACCTGCGTCGTGTCGGTCGTCGATGCCAGCATGTCGCGCACCCACGCCAAGGTGAGTCGCGGCGAGGACGGCCGCTTGCACGTGCAGGACCTCAAGAGCTCCAACGGCACCTACGTCAACGACGAGCGCGTCGAGGCGGGTGACTTCGGCCATGGCGACAAGATCCGCTTCGGCAACGTGGAGTTCATCTGCGAGCTGCCGGGCTTCGGCGAGGCCGAGGTCATCACGAAGTCCTCGGGCGGGCGAAAGTTCGCCATCGTCATGCTGATCATCGGCGTGCTCGCGCTCGGCGGAGGCGGCTTCGCCGTCTACTATTTTCAGGAGGACCTCTTCAACCCCCACAAGGAGGACGTCGAGAAGAAGAAGGCCGAGATCGAAGAGGCCAACAAGAAGAAGCAAGAGGAGCAGCAGGAGAAGGTCGACGAGGTACAGGGCAAGGTCAAGAGCCTGATGTCCGAGGCCAAGAAGCTGGCGGGCGAGGGCAAGTGGCCTGACGCGGAGAAGAAGCTCAAGGACGCCGCTTCGGAGCTCAAGGAGCTCATCAAGCTCGACCCCAAGAACGCCTACGCGGGTGAGAGCGCCAAGATCGAAGAGGCGCTGCGTGCCGGCTACGCGGATTTCAAGAAGCTGTCGGATGCCCTGGATGGGCGCGAGTACGCCAAGGCGGCGGGCCTCGTCGAGGCGGCGACCAAGAACGAGACGTTCAAGAAGCTCGCCGAGGACAAGATCGCCGCCGAGAAGGCCAAGCTCGCCAAGGCGGCCGGAGACGAGTGCGGCAAGGACGCCTTCGACAAGTGCGCCGAGCTGTACGGCAAGCTCGCGGAGCTCGATCCCAACGACGCCGAGGCCAAGACCAAGATAGAAGAGGCCAAGAAGAAGGCCGCGGACAAGGCGGCTGCCGGTGCCGGAGGCGGCGGCGCTGTCAACTGCGAGGCTGCGTGCAAGAAGCAGCTCGAGTGCGCCAAGGCAGCGGGCGGTCCCGACGTGAGCGACGCAACCGTAAGTGCGTGCAAGACGGGCTGCGAGCTCGCGGTCAAGTCAGGGCAGCCACAGGCGGCGGCCGCGTTCGTCGCGACGGGCAAGTGCGCTGACAAGGCCTGCGGTCCGGACTTTGCGATGTGCCTGGCGGCCGAGACGCAAAAGGCGATGCAGGCCCCACCCGCGGGCGGTCCCGTCCCTCCGGCAGGCGCGGGCGACGTGAACTGCGAGGCTGGATGCAAGAAGCAGCTCGAGTGTGCCAAGGCGGCGGGCGGTCCCGACGTCTCGGATGCCACTGTCGGCGCGTGCAAGACCGGCTGCGAGATGGCGGTCAAGGCCGGGCAGCCGCAGGCCGTCGCCGCGTTTGCAGGTGCGGCCAAGTGCGCCGACAAGGCGTGCGGTCCCGACTTTGCGCTGTGTCTCGCCGCGGAGATTCAGAAGGCCGGCTCTGGAGGAGCCGCCGCCCCCACGGGCGCCGCGGCTCCGACGGGGGACACGGCCCCAGCGGCTCCGACTGGGGCTGCGGCTCCGACTGGGGCTGCGGCTCCGACGGGCGCTGCAGCTCCGACGGGCGCTGCAGCTCCGACGGGCGCTGCGGCTCCGACGGGCGCTGCGGCTCCGACGGGCGCTGCGGCTCCGACGGGTGCTGCGGCTCCGGCGGGCGATCTCAACTGCGAGGCCGTTTGCAAGAAGCAGCTCGAGTGCGCCAAGGCGGCTGGCGGACCGGACGTCACCGACGCGGCGGTCGGTGCCTGCAAGATGGGCTGTGAGATGGCCGTCAAGTCGGGGCAGCCCCAGGCCAGCGCGAGCTTCCGGGCAATGTCGAAGTGCACCGACAAGGCCTGCGGCATCGACTTCGCGACCTGCCTCGCCAAGGAGATGCAGGCCAAGTAGCCGTCACCTTTGCGCCGCGAGGTCGGTCACGGCTACACTGCCCCTCGCCATGCGCGCAACACTCCTCTCGCTCCTGCTATTGCTGGCGCGCCCCGCGGCTGCGACCCAGGTTCTCGCGATGTCCGTCGAAGAGACGACCGACGCGGCCGAGCTCGTCGTGCGCGGCACGGTCGAGGGCGTCCGCACGGTGCGACCGGACACGGCACCCGGACGGATCGTCACGCTCGCGACGGTGCGTGTGTCGGCGACCCTCAAAGGTCACGCCGCAGCGTCCACGCTCGTGGTGACGGTGCCCGGGGGTCAGGACGGTCGCTTCGCCCAGGTCGTCGCCGGCGCGCCGCAGCTCTCGCCGGGCGACGAGGTCGTGCTCTTCCTCGAGCGCGTGACGCGACCCGACGGCGCGTTGGTCGTCACCGGGCTCGCGGTCGGGTGCTGGCATGTCGGGCCGCCACCAGCGGCTGGGCCCACCCACGCGGTCAGCCGACGGCGCGGTCTCACGCTCGTCCAGCCTGATCTTGCCGGGGTGCGTGCGCCTTCGCTCATCCCGGCCATCGACGTGCAGCTCCCGCTGCCCGAGCTTCTCTCGCGGATCGCGGGTCAGGCCACCAAAGGCAACCGATGAGGGCGCTCTCGGGCGTCATGGCGCTCGCGAGCGTGCTCGTGAGCGTGCTCGCGAGCGTGCCGGCCGACGCATTCGTGCTCTATCGCGCAGACGCCAAGGACCCGAAGTCCGCCCCCTTGCGCTGGTTCTCGCTGCGCGCGACGCTCGTCTTCGACGTCGGCGCGCCCGAGGAGATCGAGGCGGTCCCGGCACGCGCGGCCATCGAGAAGAGCTTTCGCCAGTGGGCGACGCTGAAGTGCGACGGAGAGGCCACGCCCTTCGAGCTCACTTTTGGTGGCACGGTCTCGGGACGTGAGGTGGGCTACCTCCAGGACGCGGGCCCGTCGGGCAACGAGAACCTTGTCATCTGGGTTCCGGCGGGCTGGGCGCACGGCAAGAAGGTGCTCGCGCTCACGTCGCTGACCTACGACACCAAGTCCGGTGAGATCGTCGACGGCGACCTCGAGCTCAACGACGCGGACTACGAGTTCACGCTCGACGCGGCGCTCGACAAGACGGCGATCGACCTCCGCAATACGGTCACGCACGAGGCTGGCCACTTCCTGGGCCTCGATCACAGCCTGGAGTCCGAGGCGACCATGTTCAATACGGCGCCTCCGGGCGAGATCCTCAAGCGGGATCTTCTGGAGGATGACGTCAACGGTTATTGTGCCCTGTACGGACCAGACGCGCCGCTCAAGGTCATCACGGGAGGCACGACGGCCGTCCCTGGAACGCGAACCAGCAACCCCGCGTGTTCGCTGGGTACCCGCCCATCCGCCTCGGCGTGGCTCCTGGTCGTGCTCTTCGCGCTGGCGCTACAGGCGCGCCGTGAGCCACGCGTCGATCGCCGGTAGGATCGTCGCCTTCTCGGGCTCGTTCAGGATCTCGTGAAACAGCCCCGGGTAGCTCACGAACGCCTTGTCGCGTGAGCCCACGGCCGCAAGGAAGTTCTCCGAGCGCGCGGCGTCCACGATGCGATCGTCTCCGGCCTGCAGGACCAGCATCGGCAGCCGCAGCCGATGGGCATCCGCGAGCGCGAGCGCCTGCGCCGCGACGCACTCCGTGTACCAGCGCGCCGTGGCGATCTTGGAGTTGAGCGGATCGGCCGCATAGGCCCGGATGATTTCGGGATCGTGAGAGACGTGCTCCGGAGGAATCCCGCTCGGGATCGCGAGGCTCGGCCACAGGACCGACATGGAGCGACCCAGGATGCGCTTCCACGCGGGCACCTCGACCTTGAAACCGAACAGCGGCGAGGTGAGCACGGCACCGTCGACGCCTTCGGGATGCTGCTCGAGGTAGCGCGCCGTAATCAGGCCGCCGTGCGAGTGGGCCAGCAGGAACAGCTTGCGCGCGCCACGCGTCGCCACGTGGTTGAGCGCGGCGTCGACGTCGTCGAGGTACTCGTCGAACCGCTCGACGAAGCAGCGCCGACCGCCCGAGCTGCCGTGGCCGCGCACGTCGAGGCCAGCGACCTCGTAGCCCCGCTCGTGCAGAAACCGCACGACGTGATCGTAGCGTCGGATGTGCTCGGCGAAGCCATGCACGATGAGCACGGTCGCCCGTGGCGCGGCGTGCGGGACATGCACGAGGTTCAGCGCCGTCCCGTCGCGCGATCGGACCGTGGTCGTGGTGATGTCGGTCATGTCTCCCCCGCCTTTTCTTCCGGTGCCGCTGGGCTATTCTCCGCGAGCCCAAACACCCGGCGCATGCTTCCACAGCCGGTCAGTGAAGGAAAGGGCATGCTCCGAACGCTCCGCATCCGCAACCTCGCCATCATCGACGACGTCGAGCTCGTCCTCGAGCCGGGCATGACCGTGCTCACGGGCGAGACGGGCGCGGGCAAGAGCATCATCGTGTCTGCGTTCGGGCTCGTCTTTGGCGACCGCGCGGACACGGACCTCGTGCGTCAAGGCAGCGCCGAGGCAGAGGTCGAGGCCCTCTTCGACGTGCCGCCTGGCCACGCGACGCACGTCGCGCTCGATGAGCGCGGGCTGCTCGGTGACGATGGCGCGTTCGTCGTCAGGCGCGTCGTGAGCCGGTCGGGCAAGGGCCGCGTCTACGCCAATGGCCGCCTCGCGGCCGTGTCGGATCTGCGCACGCTCGTTGGGCCGCTGGTCGACCTGTCGAGCCAGCATGCGCACACGAGCCTCCTCGACGTGACCACGCACCGGACGCTGCTGGATGGACACGGGTCGCTCGACTCGGACGTAGCCGCCTACGGCCTGGCCTTTCAAGAGTGGCGCGCCGCGCGTGAGCAGCTTCGTGAGGCCGAGCGCGCATTGCGTGAGCGGGCCGAGCGCGAGGAGGTCGTCCGCCAGAACCTCGCGGAGCTGGACGAGGCTGCCGTCCGGCCGGGCGAAGAGCTCGAGCTCGGCATCGAGCGCGATCGGCTGCGCCACGCCGAGACGCTGCTCGAGGCCAGCAGCCAGGCGGAGCGTCTCCTCTATGGCGAGCGCAACGCCATCGTCGATCGGCTGACGGAGGCCTGGCGGGCGCTGCGCCAGGCGGCCACACACGATCCCGCGCGCCTCGGGCCGCTCGTCGAGCGCGTCGAGTCCGCTCGCATCGAGCTGCGCGACGTCGCCGATGAGCTGCGGCACTACCGCGACCATGTGGCCCTCGATCCGTCCCGCCTCGAGCACCTCGAGGAGCGACTCCAGCTACTGCGCCGCCTCATGCGGAAGTACGGGGCCACGCTCGAGGCCGTGGTCGCGCGTCAGGAGGCCCTGCGCGCGGAGCTCGAGGGACTGGCCGAGATCGAGGCGACCACGACGCGCCTTCAGGCGGCCGAGCAGCGGGCGCGCGTCGAGGTGGATCGCCGCGCAGCGACCCTGTCGGAGGCGCGGCAGCGGCTGGCGCGCGAGGTCGACGCGGCCGTCGCGCTGGAGCTGAACGCGCTCGGGATGGGCGGCTCACGGCTGCGCTTCGAGGTGCGTCGGCTCACGGGCGACCCCGGACCGCATGGCATCGACGACGTCGAGATGCTGCTCTCGCCCAATGTCGGCGAGCCGCTCATGCCACTCGCCAAGATCGCCTCCGGTGGCGAGCTCTCGCGCGTCATGCTGGCGCTCAAGCACGTACTGGCCGCGAGCGATGGCGTGCAGACGTACGTCTTCGACGAGGTGGACACGGGCGTCTCCGGCGCGGTCGCCGAGCGCGTCGGTCAGAAGCTGCGGGAGACCGCCCGCCATCGCCAGGTGCTGTGCATCACGCACCTGCCGCAGGTCGCGTGCCAGGCCGAGCATCACGTGCAGGTGTCGAAGCGGGTCGTCGACGGGCGCACGCTCACGACCGTCGCCGAGCTTCACGGCGACGCGCGCCGCGACGAGATCGCGCGCCTGCTTGCGGGGGTCGAGGTCACCGAGCACGCGCGTGTCCACGCCGCGGAGCTCCTGCGTCTCGCGAATCGATAAAAAGATCCCAAGAAAGTGAAAATTTCTAGTTGACCTGAGGATGCGGACGGAATATTCATTCCGCATGAACTGGCCTGACTCCAACAGCGACCTCAAGTCCGGTAAGCGCGAGCAGGTGCTCGACGCGGCGCTGGCGCTGATGGCCGAGCGCGGGTTTCACGGCACGACGATGCCGGAGGTCGCGGAGCGCGCGAATGTGGGTGCGGGTACGCTGTACCGCTACTTCACGAACAAGGAGGCGCTCGTCAACGCCGTCTTTCGCGGCTGCAAGTCCGAGATGGGTCGGGTCCTGATGACGGACTTCCCGCTCGGTCAGCCGCTCCGCGCGCAGTTTGCCGAGATGTGGCGGCGGCTGTGGCTGTTCGCGGAGCGTGAGCCCCATGCGCTGTCGTTTCTGGAGCTGCATCATCACGCCACGTATCTGGACGCCGAGAGCCTGGCCGTGGACCTCGCCGTCCTCGGGCCGCTCGTCGCGTTCGTTCGGATGGGTCAGGACGCGCAGATCCTGAAGGCGGGTCCGCCGGAGCTCATCCTGACCATCGTGTGGGGCGTGTTCTCGGGCACCATGCGCGCGGGCCAGCTCGGCCATCTCGTCATCGATCCACAGGTCATCGCCCTCGCGGAAGCGTGGGTATGGGAGGCGATCCGGCGGTAGGTCCGTCGGGTCAAAAAAATTTCAACCAAACAGGAATGAATATTCATTCCCAGGCAAGGAGCCAAGACCATGAGCAACCACGGAACCAGCAGCAAGACCTTCCTCATCACCGGCGCGACGGCGGGCATCGGCCGCGCTACGGCGCTGTACTTGGCCAAGCGCGGCTACCGCGTCATCGCGTCGGGTCGAAACCAGGTCGCGCTCGACGAGCTCGCCCGCGAAGGGCAGGGCCTCGACCTGCACATCGTGCGACTCGACGTCACGGACGTGGCCTCCATCGCCTCCGCGCGGGTCGAGGTCGATCGCATCACGCAGGGCCGCGGGCTCGACGGCCTGGTGAACAACGCGGGCTACGGCCTCGCCGCCGCTGTGCTGGAGGTCACCGACGCCGATCTCCGCGCCCAGATGGAGGTCAACGTCTTCGGGCTCATGGCCGTCACGCGCGCCTTCGCCGCGCAGATGATCGACCGGCGTGCGGGTCGCATCGTGAACATCTCGAGCGTCGGAGGTCGGGTCACCTTCCCGATGTTTGGCGCCTACCACGCCAGCAAGTACGCTGTAGAGGCCCTCTCGAACGCGCTGCGGATGGAGCTTGCCCCCTTTGGGGTCGGCGTCACGGTCGTCGAGCCTGGGCCGATTCGGTCGGACTTTGGCGCGCGGTCGGTGCAGGAGCTGTCCAAGTATCGCCGCCCCGAGTCGCCGTACGTGGCCGTCTACGACCGCGCCGAGGCCGTCGAGGCGATGGCGGCGAAGATGTCGGCCGACCCCGTCGTCGTCTGCAAGGTCATCGAGCGCGGTCTGGTCGCCCGTCGGCCCGCGGCGCGCTACGTCGTGCCCTTCTCGTCGAGCGTCATGCTGTGGTTCATGGAGCGCATGCCGACGCGCGTGCTGGACTTCGTGAACGCCCGTTTCCTCGGCCTCACGCGCTCGCGGCTGCTGGGCGGCGCGCCGACTCCCGCCGCGCTGCCGCAGAACGGCTAGCTCAACAGCAGATCTTGCGGATCATGCGCTCGTAGAACGCACGCGCGCGCTCGACGTGGAGCATGAGCGTGAGCTCGTTCGGACGGTGCGCGTGGGCAAGCGTGTCTCCGGGGCCAAAGACCAGCGTCTCGATGCCCGCGCCCGCGGTGGCGAACGCCTCGGTGTGACCCGCATAGGTGCCCACGACGGGCGGGACGTCGATCTCGACGAGCGCCGAGCGCGCCCACTGCGCGAGTGGCCCGGTGACGTCGCCCTGGAACGGCAGGAGGGAGCGCTCGACCTCGACCAGCACGGTGGCCGGAGCCATGCCCGGCTGTCGGGCGAGCGCCTCGACGTCCCGCACCAGCGTCTCGACGGCCTCGCCCGGTGCCGGGCGGTGGTCGAGGTGCACGCGAATGGAGCCGTCCGGATGCGTGACGATGCGCGTCAGCGCCACCAACGGCCGCGTTGGGCAGAACTCGCCGATGGACTCCGGGCTGGCCCAGCGCAGCAGCTCCCACAGCCGCGGAGCGAGGCGGAACCACGCGTCGAGCGCCGCGTCGATGGACGGGCCGACGAGCGACGGCGCGGCGATGGCCTCGACCTCCAGCGCACGGCCGAGCGGTGTGAAGCCCGGCTCCGTCGTCGCGACGTAGAGCTCCGTACGCCGCGCGATGCGGCCGATGGCCTCACCCCCGGACAGCGCGTGGACGCTGAAGCGATGGCCCGCGGCGCGCCAGGCCACGATGAGCCCCAGGGCGCGTCCGAGCGCGTTCTCTCCGAGCGTCGGCGCCGCGGACGACGCGGGCTGACCCGCGATGCGCACGCGAAACCATCGCGCGTCCGACGGTGTCGGCGTTGACGGCGCATGCAGCTCCAGCGCGAGCGACAGCAGGCCGCGATGCGCGCTGACGAGCTCGAGCCGCGTGCCCTCGCCCACCAGGGCCGCGCGTGGGCTCGCGACCCCGGAGTCCAGCACAGGCGTGGCACCCGAGGCGCGCGCGTCGTCGCCTAGCAGGGCCCCGATGATGATCGGTCGCTTGAGCAGCTTGGCGTCGATGGAAGCCGCCGCAACGACCTGACAGGCCAGCGCGATCTTGGCCGACGCCGCGCCCGCCCCGAACATCATGCCGTCGCGCAGCGTCGCGTTGAACGGGTCCTCCTCGGTCTCGGTCCACTCGAGCGGATCGAGCGCGGTGGCGCCCTCGAGAGCAGACGACAGCAGGAGGCCGCCTCCCGCTTCGGCGGGCCCCCGCAGGCCGACGAGGTTGGTCTGGTCCTGCTCGGACCACGCCGTGACCTGCTCGACGATCTGAAACTCACCATAGTAGAGCAAATCCATCACGTGACCGACGAGATCGCGCGATCCGGCGCGTCGATGCAGGTCGCACCGGAGGAGGTCGCGCACGACGCGCTCGATGTCGAAGGCCAACGCCACGTCGCGATGATTGCACGCGGGAGATGACTGCGGCAACGTGTGGCCCGTGAGAGCCGTCGTCCAGCGCGTGAGCCAGGCGAGCGTCACCGTCGCCGGTCAGGTCACAGGCCAGATCCGGCAGGGGCTGCTCGTGCTCGTGGGCGTCGGCGCCGAGGACGGGCCGGCCGATGCCGATGCGCTGGCCGAGAAGATCGCGACGCTCCGCATCTTCGAGGACGACGGCGGGAAGATGAACCGCTCGGTCCAGGACCTTCCCGGGGCGGGCGTGCTCGCTGTCAGTCAGTTCACGCTGTTTGGAGATTGTCGCAAGGGGCGACGTCCGAGCTTTACTGCGGCAATGGCGCCAGACGCGGCCCGGGCGCTGTTCGACCGCACCGTCGAGCGTCTGCGTGCGCTGGGCCTGCCGGTCGGAACCGGCGTCTTCGGCGCCCACATGGATGTCGCGCTCATCAACGACGGCCC
>SXGT01671933.1_pt1 | contig 21934 bp, 8 predicted proteins | sample 3176221 | NCBI WGS metagenome assembly SXGT01 (sample SAMN11356862, study PRJNA531348) | freshwater metagenome | isolation source: freshwater sample F1-120 | place: China: Fuxian Lake, Yuxi | collected 2017-12-25
GCACGTCCGAGTTCTTGACATGAATACCGACGTGCAGCATGTGATCGGAGATCCGCTTGGCGGAAAGCGCCTTGCCCAGATACTTGCTATGGATCGAACCTTTCAGGTACTCGACAAACTCGACGCTGTGGCCTTCCGGATCCTTCACTACGAAGCTGTAGTTGCCGTCAAGATCCTTTTTCACCTTCGCCGGCGCGGTCACGCCTTTCCCGGCGAGATAAGCACGCAGCTTGCGCGCGTCCTTGGTTTCAAAGCCGATCTGAATCATCTTGTCGTCGGCCTCGTTGGCCAACGTCTGAGTTACTTCGATGTACTGCTGGTCATTGACCTTGAAAACGGCGAGATCGGCCGCCACGCCGGCGCGTTTGTGGGTGAACACCTCGTCATAGCCGAGCACGCCCGTATAAAACTTGCGCGCGTCGTCGAGACTGTCCGTCTTCACCACAAAATTGGCGATGCCGACGATGGGCGGCCGCTCGGTACCAAAGGCGGGAGGCAGCAGCAGCAGCAGCAGCGGAAACAGGAACAGAAGCCGTTTCAAGCGATGATCTCCTTGAGGACCCGCGCCGGATAGACGCCAATCAGCGTCTCGACGCGGCCATCGTAGTCGTAGGTCAGCTTTCGCACGTCGACCCCGAGCAGGTGCAGGATGGTGGCGTGCATGTCGCTGTGCGACACGGGATTCTCCGCGGCCGCGTAGCCGATCTCGTCGGTGGCGCCATAGATGGTTCCGCCTTTGATGCCGCCGCCAGCCATCCAGACGCTGAAGCCTCGCGGGTTGTGGTCGCGCCCGTCGGCGCGCTCGGCGGTGGGCAGACGCCCGAACTCGCCGCCGCATACGATGAGAGTGGAATCGAGCAGGCCGCGATTCCTGAGGTCTTTAATCAGCCCGGCGATGGGGATGTCGACTTTCCCTACGCTCTTGGTCAGGCTCTCAGTGAGCTTGGCGTGATGGTCCCACCCGCCGCTGGTGATCTGCACGAAACGCACGCCGCTTTCCACCAGACGCCGCGCGACGATGCATCGCTTGCCGAAGCCCTTGGTCTCGTTCTTGTCGAGCCCGTACAGCCTTTGCGTCGCTTCGCTTTCGGCCGCCAGGTCCACCGTCTGCATCGCCTCCAATTGCATTCGCGCCGCCATTTCGTAGTTGGCGATCCGCGTGTCGAGTTCAAGCAATTCCGGGTGTTTGGCGCGATGCAGCCGGTTCAAGCCGTTCACCATGCCGATGATGCCGCGCTCATCGGCTTGTGTCATCGAAGCCGGGCGCTTCAGGTCCGGGATCGGCACGCCGTCCACTTCCATCAGCGTGCCGGCAAAAGTCGGCGGGAGCCAGCCGCCAGTCCACGCACGCGGGCCAATCAGCGCATCGCCATCATGCAGGGCAATGTAGCCCGGCATGTTTTGATTTTCCGATCCCAATGCGTAGGCCGCCCACGCGCCAATGGCCGGATAGCCGGTCACATTGCGGCCGCTCATGTAGTGGTACTGGGCGGTGTCGTGGTCGATCCTTTCGGTCACCCCGGAACGAATGACAGCGATCTCGTCCACCACCGTTGCGAGCCCGGGCAGGAGTTCCGAGACTTCGATGCCAGACTGGCCGTGCCTGGCGAATTTGAACGGACTGCCGAACAGCTTCGGCTGCGCGACGTCTTTCCGCGAGATTACTTTGATGGGCGGGCCCTGGCCATTGTACTTGGTGAGTACCGGTTTGGGATCGAACAGGTCAACCTGGCTCGGGCCGCCGGACAGGAATATAAAGATCACCGACTTCGCTTTGGCCGGAAAATGCGAGGCGCGAGGGAGCAGGTCATGGACGGGATTGGCCGAAGAGGCGGCCCCCAGCATGGAACTGCACACCACCGCACCCCAGCCGCCCATGCTGCGGATCAAGGCTTCGCGCCGGGTCAGGACTGGTTTGATCATGGTTGGGTCACTCCTCCTCCACTGTCAGTCTATGTAAAGAAAATCATTCGAGCCAAGTAGCGCTTGGCAGAACATTCGCAGGCCCGCTTCGGAATCCTGCTGTTTGCGCACTTCAGCAAACGCGAAGCCGATTTCGTCTTCAGCCGCGGGCCGCGAGTACGCAAGTTCGATCGCGCGGCGGAGGCGGGCCACCATGTCCTCACCGCCCGTGTCCTGCCTGGTCCGCGCTGCCAACGCGGCGGCGGCGTCCAGCATCAATGGATCATGCAGCGCGGCCAGGGCCTGCTGCGGAAGAGCCGAGCGGAAGCGCACTGAGACGTTGTTGTCCATGAGCGGCGCGTCGTAGGCAGCCAGGAAACCGTTGGCGGCGACACGCCGGATCTGCAGATAGATGCTGCGCCGATTGGGATTGCGATCCTCCGCCAACGGTTGGCTCGCGGCCTTACAGGGCGGCGGCGTGAAGTTGAACCCGCGCAAACGCTCGCCGTCAATGCGGCCAGTTGCGTCAGGCAGGTAGTTGCCGTCGGGCGCCGAACATAGTGCCACCGGGTCGCCATACATGACGCGGCTTAGCTGGCCGCTGGCGCTGAGCACGGCGTCACGCACCGCTTCGGCTTCGAGCCGTCGCGCGGGCCAGCGCGACAGCAGCTTGTTCGGTTCGTCGGCGTTCAGATGACTCGGTGAGGCGCCGGACGATTGCCGGTACGTGGCCGACATAAGGATCTCACGGTGGAGCCACTTCAAGCTCCAGCCGTGCTCTACGAGGCCGACTGCCATCCAGTCGAGCAATTCCGGATGGGTGGGGCGCGCGCCCTGCGAACCGAAGTCGTCGGGCGTGCTCACAATACCCGTGCCGAAATGATGCTGCCAGATGCGGTTGACGATCACGCGCGCGGTGAGCGGGTGATCAGGCTTGGTGAGCCATTTGGCGAAGGCCAGACGGCGACCGGTGTGGGGCGCATCCGGCGCGGGCATGGCCGGCTGGAAGGGATTGGAAGGGTCATCGAGGATCAGCGGCACGCCGGGCTCAACCACATCACCGGGGCTCTCGAAATCGCCGCGCATCAGCACGCGCGTGACGGCGTTTTTTGAAACATCCCAGGCCGCCCAGATCATGTCCGGCCGGATCGCCTTGAGTTTAGCGGTGATCTCATTCTGCTGCTCGCGTGCTTGCTGGAGGGAAGGGTCGAACTTTTCGAGCTCGCCATCCTCGATCTTCAGCTTCTCGGTGTACTCGCGCATGAGGAGCTTCTGTTCCGGGCTGCGCTTGTCCTCATCAAGGCGGGCCGCGGCGAGCGCTTTGCCGCGCTCGGGCTCGGGCAGTTTCTCCAGTTGCGCCTCGCGCCACTTGTCTCGCGCTGCCTGCAAGAGAACGGCCATCGGCCTGAGTTTGCCGGCCTCCTTCTGCAGCCGCACGTACTCGTCCATCTGCGCCTGGGTGGTGTTGGGAACGAATCGCGAGGGCCATTCGCCAGACCCGATGTTCGCCGCGAGCCATTTGGTATTTTTGGGCGGGAAAACGTCGTCGGGATCGTAAACAGTCCGAATGGCCGCCAAGATGCGGTAATAATCCTTCTGCGGAATCGGATCGAACTTGTGGTCATGGCAGCGGGCGCATCCGAGGCTCAACCCCATCACCGCCTTCATGGGAACCTCCACGGCAGCGTGCAATGCGTCGTATTGCTTGTCGATTTCGTAGATCGCCTGGTTGTCAGTGCCATCCGGCGTAAGGCGTAGAAAACCTGTAGCCGTGAGTTTCTCCACGGCATCGGCGGAGAGCTTCTCACCCATCTTCCACTCGGCCATCTGATCGCCCGCCAGTTGCTGCGTCACAAACTGGTCGTAGGGCATGTCGCGATTCAAGGCGCGAATCACCCAGTCGCGGTACTTCCATGCGTGGGTGCGGGGCTCGTCGCCGAGAAAACCGTTGCCGTCGGCATATCCTGCGGCATCCAGCCAGTGGCGCGCCCAACGCTCGCCGTAGTGCTGGGAACTGAGCAGCCGGCCAACCAGCGCTTCGTAGGAGCCCGGCGAGGAATCGGCGGCGAACGCCTTCACTTCTTCCGGTGACGGCGGAAGTCCCGTCACGTCGAAGTAGGCGCGCCGGATGAGCTTCTCTCGCGAGGCCTCCGGGTTGAGCCGCAGGTTTTTGGCCTCGAGTTTTTGCAGGATGAAGGCATCGATGGGATTGCGCACCTGCGCCCGGTTCTTCACCAGCGGTGGAGTGTGCTTCGCCGGTTTCCGGTACGACCAATGGCGGCGCGCCCGGTCGCTGAACTTCCCGTCCTCTGACTTTGGCGAGCTGCTGCTGCCCGGAAACTGGCCGGACTCGATCCAGCGGCGCACCAGTTCCTTCTCATCCGGCGTCAGTTGCTTGCCTCCCAGCGGCATCGCGTCCGACGCGATCTTTTTCCAAAGGAAACTAGCATCGGGACGGCCAGGCTGAATGACCGATCCACTGGCGCCGCCCTTCATCAACGCCGCCAGCGTCCGCATGTCCAGGTCCGCCGTCTTCGCGGCGCCGTGGCAGGAAATGCAACGCCGCTCGAACATCGGCAGCACGTCGTGCTGGAACGTGGGAACCTGGGCCGCCAACGCGCTCGCCATTAAGGCCCCGCCAAAGACTAAGTTCACAAACCTGCACATTTCCGGCCCGGAATCATTATATGATAGTGAATTCGCTATATGATAATGAATTCGCTGATGCGAGAGTCTTTCCGAGGTTTTCCCATGTCGATTTGCGATCGTTTCTTCGCTTTGCCGCGTGCGCTGCGTTTCTCCAAGCTCCGGCTCGCGCTTGTCGCGGCCGCCGCCTTAACAGCTCCACTCTTTGGCCAGAGCTTTTATGGCTCCGTGGTGGGAACCGTTAGCGATGCGAGCAAAGCAACGATCCCACAGGTCAATGTCACGCTCGTGAACGCTGGTACCGCCGAGCGGCGCGTGGCCCAGACCGATGGAGACGGCGCTTATCGTTTCGTCAATCTCGTGCCCGGCTCCTATAAGGTGGACTTCGAGCATGCCGGATTCCGGCGGCACGCGGTGGACAATGTCATTGTCGCGGTCGAGTCTACTTTTCGGCTTGATGTGTCTCTTCAAGTGGGCGAGGTGACGCAAACCTTGGAGGTGAGTTCGCAGGCGCCGCTCCTGCAGACCGAGACGGGCTCGCTCAGCCAGGTCATCTCGGGCCGCGCGGTACAGGAGTTGCCGCTCAACGGCCGCAACGTATTGAACCTCGTTGCGCTGTCGCCGGGCGTGGTGCCGCAAGGGAGCTCCGAAGGGAGTCTCACCGGCAAAAACGTATTCGCGGGCGGCAACTATCAGATTGGCGGAGGCATGGCCAACCAGAGCGCCACGTACTTTGACGGCGTGCCGGTCAACGATTCATACGGCAACATTGTTGCGCTGATTCCCAGTCAGGATGCGGTGGCCGAGTTCCGGGTGCAGACCAACGCCAACAGCGCGGAATTTGGCCGCTATACCGGAGGCGTCATCAACATGGCCTCCAAGTCCGGGACGAATGAGGTTCACGGCAGCGCCTACGAGTTTCTCCGCAACAAGGTGCTCAACGCTGGAAGCTTTTTCTCCAACCGAACGGGCGCGGACAAGGCGTCTTTCGTGCAGAATCAGTACGGCGCTTCGGTTGGCGCGCCGGTTCGCAAGGACAAGATTTTCGCGTTCGGCAGCTTTGAAGGCTTCCGGCAGCGCCAGGGCGCGCCGTTCCTGCGGACCGTTCCCACCGAAGCGATGTCGCAGGGTGACTTCTCCAACTACCGGAATGCCGCGGGCGCCTTGGTGCCGATCTACGATCCCCTGACGCAGTGCGGCACCCAGGGCAACGCGCCATGCGCGGCGGGCGTAGTGGAACAAAGGACGGTCTTCCCCGGCAATCGGATTCCGGCCAGCCGCATCAACCCGGTGGCGCAGAAGTTTGTCGCCTTCCCGGCCTTCGCCAAACCGAATCTTCCCGGGAATGCGGCCGGAAACTTCAACTTCTTCCGCAACGCCTCCACCGGCGGAGACAACGATCAAGGCAACATCCGGGGAGACTTCAATGTCAGCGAGAAGCAACGCGTCTTTGTCCGCTACTCGCGCTGGAAGTCGGTGAACGCGAAAGTGGATGTATATGGGAACAAGCAGCTCAACGGCGATCCCTTCTCACCGGAAGCATTCATCACCGACCATGCCGTGCTGGCCGATACCTACTCGATCAGCCCGACCACGATTCTCGACGTGCGCCTTGGTTTCATGCGCTGGTTCTACGAGCGCACGCCCGGTAACCTGGGCATCAATATCTCGCAAACGTTTGGCCTGCCCTCTTACTTCAACGATATTCCGGCGAAGAACGGCGTTACTCCTTCAACGATCATGCCGCAGATCGCCGCGGCGGGCTACGACTTCATCACCACCGGCCTGCTGGCCGCGCGCGACAACACTTATGTCATTACACCGACGCTGACCAAGATCATCGGCGGCCATACCTTGAAGTTCGGCGCCGAGCTCCGCCGCGCCGACAACAACTACTATCAGAACAATCAGCCGGGCGGTATCTTCAACTTCGACAATCTTTTCACCTCCCGCAATGCCCTGAACTCGGGCGGCACCGGCAACAGCTTTGCCTCCATGCTGCTGGGCTACCCCTCGGCGGGAAGCGTGTCGACCTCGCCGTTTACGGCGGCCAGCCAGCGATATCAGGCGTACTTCGTCAACGACTTGTGGCAGGTAAACAACAAACTGACGGTGAACCTCGGTCTGCGCTGGGAAATTCCTGGCGTCTTCACCGAACGCTTTGACCGCCAGGTTACTTTCAACCGCGATCTACCCAATCCGGAGTTGACGGGTGTCACCGTGCCGGGACGCTCCGGTCCGGTGCCGGGGACTTTCGTGCTGGTGAACAGTCCTAATCAACCGGAAAGGGGCCTGCGGCCCGAGAAGTTCCGGCTGTTCGCTCCGCGCGCCGGTATCGCCTATCGCCTGAGCGAACGCACCGTAATCCGCACGGGCGCCGGCATCTACTACATCCCGGCTAATGTGATCTTCTTCGAAGGGCCTTACGGGAATCCGGTCAACTTCCTGGCACACAACATGGTGAACTCGCTCGACGGCCAGGTGACGCCTGCCGACACGCTGAGCAACCCCTTCCCGAACGGCTTCAATCCGCCTCCGGGCCGCGATCCGAGTTTCCAGCGGTTGCTATTGGGCGGCACGGGCCGCGCGATTTCGCGAAATACCGACTATGGCTACAGCGCGCAATGGAACTTCACTGTACAACATCAGTTGCCTGGCAACTTAGCCGTGGAAGCGGCTTATGCGGCGCTCAAAGGCGTTCACTTGGCCTGGGGCGGCCGTCAGCAGAACCAACTCAATCCTCAGGACATGGCGCTCGGGTCAGCCTTGACACAGCAGGTGCCGAATCCGTTTCTCGGTAGAGTTGCGCTTGGTCCGCTGACGCGTAACACTGTGGCGCGCGGCCAGCTCCTACTGCCGTTTCCGCACTACGTGTCGTCTTCCGACTCCGGCGTCTATACGGGTAACAGCAGTTATCACTCGTTGCAGATGAAGGCCGAAAAGCGATTCGGCGGCGGCGGCAACGTCCTGGCTGCTTTTACCTTCTCCAAAGTCATCTCCGACACCGAGACGGTAACCGGCTGGCTGGAGGGTACCTTGGGCGGCGTGGCCGGCATTCAGAACGCGTATGACCTGCGCAGTGAAAAGTCGCTGTCCAGCTATGATTCGCGCCGCCGATTGACGGTGGCCTACGTTAACGATCTTCCTTTCGGAAAAGGGAAGCGGTTCCTGTCTGGCGTCACCGGGTTTGCCGACAAGATCGTATCCGGCTGGGGCGTGAACGGGATCAGCACGTTTCAAGATGGCTTCCCGCTGTTTTTTACGGCTGCTCCGAATGTCACGGGCTTCAACACGGGCTTGCGGCCCAACGTAGCGGCCGGTTGCGATCGCGAGCTCGAGGGCTCGGCGCAGTCGCGGATAAATCGATGGTTCAATACCAGTTGCTTCACCGTGCCCGCCAGTTACACCTTCGGCAACGCGTCGCGCACCGACCCGCGACTGCGCGGCCACGGCATCAACAACTTCAACTTTGCGCTGTTCAAGCGAACCGGACTTACCGAACGCTTCAATCTTGAGTTCCGCGCCGAGACGTTCAATACGTTCAACCGGGTGCAATTCGGACGGCCGAACCAGCAAGCAACGACGGCGGCCAACAACACCTTCGGCCAGGTGAGCACACAGATAAACGACCCGCGGCTGATTCAGTTCGGCCTGCGGCTTTTCTACTAGTTGCCTCGCCTCCTATACTGGACCGGTGGTGCGAACGAACGTTTGGCCGGGAGCGGTGGCTGTCCTCACGGTTGCCTGCGGTGGCGCAGGTTCGGGTCCCGGCAAGCAGCCCGTTGCGGCTTACGCGGATCCTAAGGCTTGCGCGGGTTGCCACTCGGAGATTGCCAGGAGCTACCAGTTGACGGGCATGGGCCGGTCCATCGGCCGGCCCTCGCCCGACAAGCGTGGTGTGTTCACTCATCTTCCTTCCGAGACCACCTACACGGTATTCCTGCGTGACGGGGAAGTGTACCAGCGGCGTCAACGGGAATCGTATGTGGCCGAGCGGCGCGCGGATTTCACAATTGGCTCCGGCAATCATGCGCAGTCCCTGCTCTCAAGGAACAAGGAAGGAAAATTCGTCGAGCTGCCCTTGACTTGGTATGCCGCCAAAGGAGGCTACTGGGAGATGAGCCCGGGCTATGATCGCGCCGATCATGAGGACTTCCGCCGGGTTGTGCCGGATGAATGCCTGTTCTGTCACAGCTCCTACGCTCAGCCTCTACAGGCGATCGATTGCCAGCGCTGCCACGGCCCGGGACGCGCGCATGCGGAATCGAGCGGGCGCGAGCCGATCGTGAATCCGAAGAAGCTAAACCGCGAGCGTCAGATCGAGGTCTGCATGCAATGCCATCTCGAGACCACCAGCAGCCCGCTGCCGAACGCCATCCGCCGGTTCGACCGCGGAGTGTTTTCGTATCGGCCCGGTGAGCCGCTGGCGGACTTCATGCTCCACTTCGATCACGCGCCCGGGGCCGGGCGCGACGATAAGTTCGAGATTGCGGGAGCAGCGTACCGGCTGCGAAAATCGGCGTGCTACCAGAAGAGCCAGATGACATGCAGCACCTGCCATGATCCGCATTCGGTGCGCCGGGGGGCCGAGGCCGCCGGGTGTCAGCAGTGCCACGCCACGGCTCACAACCCCGGCGCCGCTTGCACCGAATGTCACATGCCGAAGCGGCGCACCGATGACGCGGTGCACGTGATAATGACGGACCATTTCATCCAACGGCGCCTGGTAGATCGTCCGCCGCCGAAGAAGCAGACAGTGTATCGGGGTGAGGTGTCGCTCTACTATCCCGAGCGCCTGCCCGCCGCGCCGGAGAGCGAAGCATATCTTGCCATCGCGCAGGTGCAGCACGGCTCCAATCTCGAGGCGGGAATCCCGCGCATGGAAGCCGCACTGGCGAAACTCGCGCCGTCCCAGCCCGAATTCTATTTCGAACTTGCCAAGGCATATTCGAAAAAAGGCAGCGAGGAAACGGCCGTCCGGTGGTATGAAGAGGCACTGCGGAGGAAGAGCGATTTCCGTCTGGCGGTGAAGGGGCTCGCCGCCTCGCTCCTGGCGCTGCGGCGGTTTGATGGGGCGGTGGAGTTGCTAGCGGCTGTGCGGGATCCGGATGCGCGCATGCTGACAAATCATGGTCAGGCGCTGCTTGAACTGGGGCGGGTGGATGAGGCCGCGCAAGTGCTGAATCGAGCGGTGGACGCCAATCCCGACTTACCGGAACCGCACGATTTGCTGGGCTTACTCTGGCTGCGCCGGGGCGACCAGAAGCAGGCCGAGAGCAGGTTCAGTGACGCGCTGGCTGTACAGCCCGATCTGGCCAGCGCTCATGCCAATCTGGCGAGTCTGCTGGCCGGGCGCAAGGACCTGGCGAAGGCACAATCCCATTTTCTCAAGGCTCTCGCCTATGATCCGGGAGCCGCCGAAACTCATCGCAACTACGCTTTCCTGCTGATCCTCATGCACAACTACGATCGCGCGCGGAGCGAGTTTGAGGCTGCGGCGCGGCTCTCGCCCACACGGTCGCAAGCGCGCCTTGATCTTGCCGAACTCGAGCAAGCCGCCGGCCGCCCCGACGCGGCAGCCGCACAGTATCGCCTGGCCTTGCAGCAGTCCCCCGATTTCGCCGAGGCGCACTACGGCCTGGGAAAACTCCTGGTTGAGCGGAATAAGCTCGATGATGGGCTGGCGGCGTTGCGCGCGGCGGTGCGGGTTAATCCGCGGTATCACGCGGCGAACTTGGCGCTCGGGGTTCTCCTGCTTCGGAGCGGCAACGCCGCCGAGGCCCGGGTGCATCTCGAGCAGGCAGCGAGCGGCGGCGACCCCGCCATTCGCCAGCTTGCCACCAGGGCGCTCGGCTCAGTTCGCTAGTACGGCATGGCGCCGGTTTCTCACTCGAGCGCTCCGGGAACAACTCGGCGGCGAGAGTCGCAAAGTTCGCAAAGTCGCAAAGTATCCCGGCGATTGATTTGATCGGTTTGAGTGTATACTGAGCCCATGCCGGGAGCCGAGATGGAAATTCCGGATGACTCATCAAGCCACTGGGAGGTGCCTATGCGTATTATTCTGGCCCTGCTGTTTCTTGCGACCTCAGCATTCGGTCAACAATCGACGGCCCGGCTGCTGGGCACCGTGAAGGATCCGACCGGCGCTGTCGTGATCGGCGTTTCGGTGAAAGCCGTCAACTCAGCTAATGGATTGGAACGCGCCGCCGTGTCCAACGAATCGGGCGAGTTCTCCCTCTCAATGCTCCCCATCGGCGAATACACCGTCACCGCCGAGGCCGCCGGCTTCAAGACGTCCACCATGCGTGGCATTGCGCTGCAGGTCAACCAGGACGCGCGCGTCGATGTAACGCTCGCTGTCGGTTCCACGGCCGAGACGATTTCCGTGGAAGCGAGTTCCCCGCTGCTGGTAACCGATAGCTCATCGGTCGGCCAGGTGATCGAGAACAAATCGATCCAAAACATGCCTTTGAATGGACGCGCATTCTGGCAGTTGGCGCAACTCACGCCCGGCGTCGTGTTCACTCCTGGCGGCTCCGATATCACCGCTGGAGGGCAAGGCATTCGCGCCACACGCATCGGCCTGCGGATCTCAGGCTCTTCGCGCCTTGCCGGCGGCTGGTTCCTCGATGGCTTCGATATTACCGAGTACGAACTTGGCGCGACGTCCATCACACCTTCCACCGACGCCATCGAGGAGTTCAAAGTGCAATCCGGTGGCATGAGCGCCGAGTATGCGCTGCCTTCGGTGATCAACGCAGCTCTGAAATCGGGGTCGAACAGTCTGCACGGCAGTTTCTACCACTACCTGCGCAATCAAAAACTGGAGGCGCGCAACTTCTTCGCCAATCAGAAGACGCCGCTCAAACGCAATCAGTTCGGGGCCACGCTTGGCGGCCCCATCAAACGCAACCACACGTTCTTCTTCGTCGATTACGAAGGCAGCCGCACGCGCCAGGGCACCACGTTCAACAATGTGGTGCCAACCGCGGGTGAATTGGCCGGCAACTTCTCCGGCGGACGCCCGATCTTCGATCCGTTGACGACGCGCGCAAATCCGGCGGTCACGGGACAGTTCATTCGCGACGCTTTTCCGGGCAACGTGATTCCCTCCGCGCGCCACAACCCTCAGGCACTCTACTTCAAGCCGATTTTCCCCACGCCCAACAGCGGCGCCAACCGCTTCATCTTCTCGCCGGCCCTGGCGCTCGACACCGACAAGTTCGACGTCAAGATCACGCCTCGTATTGGCGAGCACGACAACTTGGTCAGCCGCTATTCCTTCGCTAACAACACGGAGAGTGATCCGGCGGCCTACCCGGGTCTCGGCTTCTATCCTCTTCGTAGCCGCGCCCAGAACGCGGGCATCAGCCACTACCACACCTTCCGGCCGAACCTGACCAGCGAACTCACGTTCAACTACTACCGTATGTTTTTCTATTTCCTGAATGCCAGCAATTTCAACGATCAGGACGTAGTGACAAAGGCTGGCATCCGGGGGTTTGAAGGTGTTTCCAGCCTGCAGCCCGCCCACCCGCAGTTGAATCTTTCCGGGTTCCGCTCGGTGGAAGGATCCACCGACAACCGGCCCAAGGCGAACCGCATCCGCACCTATCAATACCGCGCATCGCTTTCCTGGAACCACGGCAAACACGACACCAAGTTCGGAGCGCAATTGAGTCACCAGGCGCATGCGTTCCTCAACGGCAACGCCTCGCAGGGAACGTTCAACTTCGATGGCCGCTATTCGCAGAATCCGCTTTCGGCCGGCAACACGGGCAACTCCGTCGCCGATTTCCTGCTGGGCTATCCAAACTCGGTGCAGCGGGCCTTCCCCATGCAGATCTTCGGCAACACGGGCGATTTCTGGTCATTCTATGCACAGGATAACTACCGCGTAACCCGGAATCTGACCTTGAATCTGGGATTGCGCTGGGAGCTCAACTCATTCTTCAACGGCATCCGCGGCCAAACCAACGCCTTCAACTTCGACACCGGCAAGGTAATCATTCCGACGAAGAACGGCCAGCCCGATCTGGACGTTCAGCCCGGCGTGCGGCAGATTCTGCCTGTGTTCCGCGACATCCTGGAAACCAGCGAAGAACGAGGGCTGCCGTGGTCGATCCGTTCACCCAGCCATCGCGACGTGGCGCCCCGCTTCGGTTTCGCCTGGCGGCCCAAGGGAAGCGACCGCACGGTGATCCGCGCCGCTTACGGCATCTTCTACGTGTATCCGGATTCCAACATCACTCTCGGACAGGTGCATACGCCGCCGTTCATCATTCTGCAGGTCATTAACAACGATGTGCCGACGGCCGCCACCCTCACGCCGCGGCGCAACTTGACCAATTACTTCCTCGGCCAGCCGCTTGTCGATCGCAACGCGACGCCTAACATCACCACCGGCGGCACCGAATACCGCACTACCTATTCTCAGACCTGGAACCTGCTGGTGCAGCGCCAATTTTCCAAGCACTGGGCCGCCGAAGCGGGCTACGTCGCCAACAAGGGAACGCGCACCCAGCATTCCAGCAACTACAACGTGCCGTTCCCCGGCGCGGGAAACATCCAGCAGCGGCGTCCTTACAGGGACTGGGGTGTGCTCGACTACAAGATCTGGGGCGGATCGTCGACTTATCACAGTCTGCAGGCCAAGTTGGAAAAGCGATTCTCGCATGGTTTCTCGACGCTTGCTTCCTATGCGTGGTCGAAATGCCTTGACGGACCGGGAACCGAGCAGGGTAGTTCGCCGGTCTTCTACCGGGACAACGAGAACCGGGGCCCGTGCGGCTTTGACGTGCCGCACAATTTCGTCAGTAACTACATCTTCGAATTGCCATTCGGCAAGGGCCGCAAATACCTTTCTTCGGCGCCCAAGGCCGTCGATTTCGTGCTGGGCGGCTGGCAGTGGCAGGGCATCAACACGTTCCAGTCGGGCGTACCTTTTTCGGTTGGCATCAATGGGGACCGCGCCAATACCGGCACCGGCGGACAGCGCCCCGATTCCATCGCGCCTACGGTGCAGCCTCGCGACTTGAGCTGCTGGTTCTATACGTCGGCGAATCCGGCTTGCCGCAGCCTGCTTCCCAACCAGACCGATACTTTCGTTCTGCCCGCCAATTTCACCTACGGCAATGCGGGCCGCAACACGCTGCGCTCCGACGGATTGGTGCAGTTCGACATGTCGGTGATCAAGAACTTCCGGCTCAGTGAATCAAAGAATTTCGAGTTCCGGGCGCAGGTATTCAACCTGACCAACTCGACCAGCTTCGGCGCACCGGGTGGAACCACGAATCTGAATACGGGCGGTCTAGTCACGTCGACTCGCAACAAGGCGCGCGTATTCGAATTCGCGCTACGCTTTAGCTACTAGGGGATTGTCCGTTCAGTTCTGTCAATCCACTCCGCGGCTACGCATTGGCAGAGATTGAGCGTGTGCAAGAGATCCCGATCTGCGGAACAGGTCGGAAACTCCACGTAGGGCAATTCCGATGTTGATCTTGGCATCGCTACACGCAGAACGTACCCGTGCTGTCTTCGCGGCGGCGAACGCGCACGGCATGACCCGTGTCGTTCATTCCAGGGCGAACATCGATCACAACCGGCCACACGGGGAGAAACAGGCGCGCGTGTTCCTCGAACGCCTGCTCCCGGCGGGGCCGGACGTGCGGCTGCCGGTTGGGTCTAGAAGAAGAACCGGAAAGCGAACTGCACCTGGCGGGGGCTGCCCGCCTGAAGGTTATTGGTATCGTAATTCCCATTCGCCAGGCGCAGCCGCATGAAGCGGGCGTCGACGGGAGCTACCTGGCCGGTAGCGGCCAGCACCCCCGCACCGTAAATGTTGGTGCCGCCGGCGAAGATAACGTTGTCGGCGTTTAATATGTTGAACAACTCCACCGAGAACTGGGCGCGGACGTTTTCTTTCACCAGCTTGAAGTTCTTCATGAAACGCATGTCCATGTTGGAAGTGCCGCGGTTGCGAAAGGCGTTACGAGCCAACGGTACGCCGGCGGTGAGGTAAGGCCGGTCGTTGTTGTTGCCGTCGCGATTCAGATCGGAGCCGGCAATGGCGTTCCAAGGCAGGCCGGAGCGGGCGCGAAAGATTCCGCTCACTTCAAAACCGAGGGGCAGGCTGAAGGTGCCGTTGGAGGTGAACTGATGGCGGATGTCGAGGTTGGAGTAGTTGTACTCCGGGATCAGGTTGAACGAGTTCTCGTAAACGAACCCGCCGGCGTCGCGTTCGTTGTCATCGTCGGAGTAGGCGCTGGCCAGGGTATAGAAGGCCTGGAACTGGAAGCGCTTCGAACGGTACTGCGTGTTGAAGGTCCCCGCGCGATAGAGGCTGCGCGAGGAGCTTTCGCGGACGGTGAACTGGTTCAGCGTGGGAACCGGGCGGGCGCCAAAGGTGGGCCGCTTTGAGAGATCGGTCGCTGCAACCGTCGGGATCCCGAGATTGAAGTTCCGGTTGCGGAGCAGGTTGGATGTGTTGACGTAGTGGAACTGGCCGCCAACCGTAAGTCCGCGCACCACTTCCGATTCGAACCCGATGCCGCCCTGGAAGGCGTGCGGATTCTTAAAGTCGGCGCCCATGGTAAGGACGTTGGCGTTGGCGAATGGATTGCGTGCGGCGCCCCCCGCGGCGAAGGTTGCGGCCGTGGTCAATTGCGCCACCGTCAGGACGGGCAGTTTGTCGAGCGAGACCGTATTAAGGTCGATTCCCGCCGCCCGGAAGGACTGGTAAATCGTCGGCTGGCCGGTGAGGTTGCCGATAGCGAGCGAAACGTCACCGGGAGGCGTACGGAAGTTGTTCACCGCGCCGGCTACGCTGAGCATCGGCGTGGCGCCGTAGAAGAGGCCGCTGAAGCCGCGCACCACAAGTTTGGAGGCATTGGTGAAGGGCGAGTAGGCAAACCCGAAACGGGGCATCACCTGATTGAGCGCATTGGGGATCGACTTCACGTTGGCCACCGAGCCGAGCGGGAAGGTCACGCCATGGACAAGATTGATGACCGGGTCGTTGTTGGCTTCAACCTTCGGATTGTACTGGCCTTCCCAGCGGAGACCGAGATCGATCTTGAATTTGCGGGTGACGTTCCAGGAATCCTGGGCGAAAAAGGATATCTGTTTGATGTCCAGTTCCGCGATGCCGTTGCCAATGGCGCGGGCGTAAGTGGCTTGTGGGATATCGAAGCGGTTGACGCCGCCGGAACCATTGGCGCTCAGGGTGCGGAGCAGGGCGGCGATGTCGCTCGTCGCGAAGCCAAAAGCGCCGAACTGGTTGAAGGCGAAGAACTGGCCGGCCTTCAGGAAGTTCAAGTCCGCGCCGAGTTTGATGTTGTGGTGGCCGCGGGCAATCGAGAGCGAATCGGTAAACTGCCAGCGCTTGTCGTCCTGGGTGGTCGAAAGGAAGCTGCGGGTGCCGAAGGTGCCAATGGTATTGGTAACCGACGGGGCATCGGTGTTGGCGATGCGCGGCCGCACTTCCGCCGAACCGGTGAAACGGAAGTCGTTTACCATGTTCGCCGAGAGCAGTTTGGTGTACTGCATCGTGCCATTGTGGATGCCGTCTTTTTCAGTACCTTCGTTGGATACAGCGCTGGTGGTGAAGGGATTCACCGAGCCGCCTGTGCTGACGGCGTTCACTTCGTTCGAACGGGAGTGGTTGTAGCGGAAGGTGAGGCGGTCGCCGTTGTTCATCTGGTAGTCGGCCTTGGTGGTCAGGCCAGTGGCGCGGTTGGTCTGGGTGAACGGCTTTTCCAGACTCTTATAGAAGTCATAAGCAACGCGGGTGTCGGCGGTGGGGGTGAAGTTCGCCAGCTGGGCGAAGACGGTCTGGCGCGGCACGTCCGAGTTTTGGCTTTCGATCGCGCCGAAGTAGAACAGCTTGTTCTTGACGATCGGCCCGCCAATGCCGCCGCCGTACTGGTGCAGCGTTTCGGAGGGCTTGACGCGGAAGATCGGGTGCTCGGCGCTCAGATCTCGGTGGCGGATCTGGTAGAACGCTTCGCCGTGGATGTCGTTGCCGCCGGACTTGGTGATCGTGTTCATCACGCCGCCGGTCGAACGGCCATACTCTGCCGTGTACCCGGTCGGGACCACTTGAAACTCCTGAATCGCCGACTGCGGAACGGTGATGATTGACCCGGACCGCTCGCCGCCCCGGATGCCGCCGAAGAAGGGCTGGTTATAGTCGGCGCCGTCCAACATAATGTTGGAATAAATGGCGCGCTGGCCGGCGAAAGAGATTTGGCCGCGCGTGCCGTTTTCCACCTGCACGGTCGGCGTGAGAAGCGCGAAGTCATGAAAGCGGCGGCCATTAATAGGCAGATTCGTAATGGCGAGGTTATTCACCGTCGCCGACTGGGAGGTCGTCTGCACGTCGACCAGCCCGGCGCCCACTTCAATCACGGTGGCGGTCGATTGGATCGACAGAGAGACGTCGATACGGGTGGCGGAACCGACCGTCAGCGTGACGCCCGCGATCTTCGACTCGGCAAAGGCGGGGCTGGTCACCGAAATGTTGTAAACGCCGGGGTCAAGGAGGGGGATGCGATATTCACCTGCGTAATTCGCTTTCACTTCCCGCAGCAGGCCTGTGGCGACGTTCAGCGCTTTCACGGTCGCGTCGGCAATGAAGGCGCCTCTGGGGTCGGTGACGACGCCGTTAATCTGCGATTTGTTCGCGTCGATCTGGGCCAGAAGAGAGCAAAAAGATAGGACGGAAAGCGCCAGTATGCGCACCGTATGGGACATGATAGTGTAGCCTCTGATGGTAGTATAACCTCTGAATGTCATAGGATGCACCCAGAATTGCGTTTACGAATTTCAATTCGATGAACCCAGGCAGGCAAGACAGAGCACTTCTTTTTGAGCCGCCGACGGGATGTCAATGCGAGTGCCTGCCAAAGTGACCGGGATGCGTGCGCGGCGTCCCATCGGCCGCGGCCGATCTGAAGGTGAGTGGCGAGTTGCCGCAGCGGATGATCGTGCGCAGCAGCAAGTAATTAAGCAACTTGATCGAGCAGGACCATCGAAGGATCAGGCAGCGGCTGCGGCTTGCTGCTGGAAACCAGCGGGCCGTTCTCGAAGAACTCCTTCTGCCGTCAGCTTGGTCTGGAGTCCCGGTTTGTCACACAAGCTCCGAGATCGCCGCTTGAGGCAGCAGATGCGTTCTCAGTATGGTGACATTCTCTTCCGGCGGCTTATCTCCATTTCCAGACTGAACCGGAACAGCGCCCCTGGCATCGCCAATCCTCTTCTCGGCTGTTTGCTTATACACCTAGCTGAAAACAAAATACTTACATCGCAAGCGCTTGACTCGGTGGTGTACCCTATTAGGCGGGATAGGAATCCCTGATGATCCTTGGGTTCGCCGCGGGTGCTGCTCCCAGGCTTTGATTGAAAACAAAAAGTGCGAAACGACGCTAACGTCCCATTTTGGGAAAGCGCGCCTGCCGTACAACCTGGGAACACGCGACTCGAAGCTCCGCCGCGCTTAAGTAAAGTGCAAAACGACCTCAACCTTTTTTCGGAACACCGAAGGGATGCCCGCCGAGGCTGGCGCGCACGCGGGCTGTCTTGCCCTCGCAGTCGCCCTCACCGGAACCCTCAATGGCCTGGATTCGCGTTCCACGAGCGCTACAACACTATAAAAAAGCGAGGCTTGTTTGTCGAAGCGTACCCGTTAGTGCTGGTCCCGCCCCACTGCCCGGTACCGCGTGAACAAAAAATTGCGAAACGACCTTAATCCCATTTCCGGACACCCCGTCGAGAGGTCAGGACCGCGAAATCGAACCCCCCGGTGCGCCGGGAACGAAAACGGCGAAACGACCCTAAGCCACCTCCCCGCTCCTTCCCCTGTCCCTCGATCAAGGCGCTACTATGTATATTCCCCGAGGTGACGAAGTGACGAACCTACGATGGATAGACCTGCTGATTGTCATCGCGTACATGGGCGTACTGGCTGGAGTCGGCATCCGCTTCTCGCGGCGCCAAACCTCGACCGAAGCCTACTTCATCGCCAAGCGGTCAATCCCCCCATGGGCGATGGGCATGTCTCTTCTCGCGACTCTTGTCAGCAGCATCGCGTTCGTCGCCTACCCTGGGTCGGCCTACGCCAACGACTGGTCGCTGCTCGTGCCCGGATTCATGGTCGTGGCCGTCCTCGCCCTCGTCGGAACCGTGATCATTCCCTTCTATCGCGAGGCTGTAGGCATGAGCGCTTACGAGTACTTCGGCCGCCGGTTCGGCCGCCCCACGCGCATCTACGCTTCCATCGCCTTCACGCTCGCGCACTTTTCGAAGCTCGGCTTCGTCGTCTACCTTCTCGGATTGACCATCAACAGCATGACCGGGTGGTCCGTCGATCTGGTCATCCTCGCCGTTGCGGCTGTCACCGTTTTCTACGCCGTCATCGGCGGGTTTGAAGCCGTCGTCTGGACGGATGTCATCCAGGGCTTCGTCGTCTGGGCAGGCGCGTTCGTGGCGCTCGGACATCTTCTCTTTCTACCGCCGGGCGGGCCTGCGGCAGTGCTCCGGATAGCCGCTCAAAATCATAAGTTCACGTTCGGCGTCATCAGTTGGGACTTCTCGAAGCCCGTGGTGCCCGTGCTCCTGATCTACGGCTTCTTCTGGTACCTTCAGCGCTACGTCGCGGATCAGACCGTCGTGCAACGATACATGGCGGCCAAGTCCGATCGCGCGGCGTTGAAGGGAGTCGCGTTCGGCGCGGTGCTGTGCCTGCCGGTGTGGGCCGTGTTCATGCTTATTGGAACCTGCACGTGGTCCTTCTACCGTCTTACGGGAGAGCCTCTGCCCGCGTTCATCACCAAGGGCGATCAGGTGTTCCCTTACTTCCTTGCGACCCATCTGCCCGTGGGTATGGCCGGCTTGTTCATGGCGTCGTTGACGGGCGCGGCGATGTCGATGCTCGCGAGCGACCTGAATTCACTCGCTCTCGTGGGGGTCGAGGACCTGTACCGTATTCTACGGCCGCACGCCTCCGACCACCGGAAACTCGGCATGGGGAAAGCGATTGTAGCCGTGTTCGGCGCCCTCGCGGCGGGCACGGCGATTCTGCTCGCGCACTCGACGGGAGGCGCGCTTTCGATGTGGTTCTCCGTTTCAGCCATTGCTTCCGGAGGCCTCGCCGGCCTGTTCCTTTTGGCGTTCTTCAGCCATCGTGCGAACAGCCGCGGAGTCTACGCCGGAATCCTCGCGAGCGTTCTCTTCACGGCGTGGGCAACGCTGACGCTCGGCACGAAGCCGGCGCTTGACCTTGGCCGGTACAATTTTCCCTGGCACGATTACATGATCGGAGCCGTCGCCCACGTCGTTCTGTTCGTGGTTGGATACGCCGCAAGTCTGGTTTTTGGAGACGCCCATGAAGATAGCGCGCTCCGCGAAGCAACACTCTGGGCATGGCTTCGCCGCAGGCGAGCCCGAACCAAACCGGAGCCGGCGTGGAACTGATTGCTATCGCCGACGACGCGACGGGCGCACTCGAGATCGGCGCGCAACTCGCGAACGCGGGAATCATCTCCAGAGTTGTATTCGGAAGCGCCATTTCGGGAAGCGACGCGCGCGGCACGGCGCTCGTCGTCGACACCGAGACTCGCCACATCGACGGGCCGATTGCGGCGCGTCGCGTCGCCCGGATCGCTGCGCGCGCGCTCGCGTTCGGAGTTCGACACGTCTACAAAAAGACCGATTCAACGCTGCGGGGCAACATCGGAGCCGAGTTTGCTGCGCTGTTGCGTGTGTTCCCCGAGCGTACACTGGTCTACGTTCCGGCCTATCCGAAGCTTGGGCGAACGGTTACCGGCGGCGTCCTGCGAATCGACGGCAAGCCGCTCTCCGAGACCGCATTCGCAGCCGACCGGCGCAATCCTTCTCAGGAGAGTTCGATACCGCGCCTGCTTCGCGAATCTGTCGAAGATATTGCGCGTGTCACCGTCTGCGACGGTGAATCCGATGCTGATCTTGAGCGAATCGCCGCCGTCCTCGCGCGCGACGAGCGTCCCGCTATTGTGGCCGGCGCCGGCGGCTTCGCGGGCTATTGGGCACAGGCGATCTCCATCACGCGCGGTTTCCACCCACCGGCTCCCGCCCCATCGAGTCGAGTCCTGATTTGCAGCGGCAGCCTCCACCCGGTCTCGGCGCGGCAACTCGAATGCGCCCGCCGCGCCGGACTTGGGGTGCATTGTCTCGAGACCGATTCACGCGCCGATGAGAGTGTCGCGCAATCGCTTGTCGAATCGATCGCCGGAATTGGATACGCCGCGCTCACCGTTTCGCGGACCGCGCGGGGAGATCCCGCGGAAATCGCCGCCAGGCTCGGCCTCGTCGCCAGCCGGGCGGTGAAACTTGCCGGGGCCGACGCGCTGGTGGTCTTCGGAGGAGATACGGTCTTCGCGATCCTCAACGCCCTCCGCGTGAAGGCAATCGAACCATGTGGAGAGGTCTTGCCCGGAGTGCCCGTGTCAGGCATCCTTCTTCGGGGCCGGAAAGTCCAACTCGTCACAAAGGCCGGTGGATTCGGCGAACCGGATATCCTTGAAGTAATTCGACGGCACCTGGAGAAAGCGGCATGATTTTTGGAATCACGATGGGCGACTCAAGCGGGGTTGGCCCGGAAATACTACTGAAGGCTTATCGAAACGATGAGTTACGGCCGCATCGCGTGATTGCTTTCGGAGACCTTTCCGTTCTCGAATGGTGCAACGAAAAACTCAGACTTGGCGTGCCGCTGCACTCCGCGGCAAGCCCTGCCGCCTGCCGCGACGGATTTCTAAACGTCCTCGATGCCGGACTGCTGGGCGCGGAAGACCTGACTCCAGGAGCGATCAGCCGTGCGAGCGGCGCGGCCGCGCGAGCATACGTGGTCTCCGCCGCCGAAGCCGCGCTTCGGGGAGATATCGCCGCGATGGTGACGCTTCCCATGAACAAAGAGGCGACGCAGCTTTCCGACCCTGGTTTCGTGGGCCACACGGAACTGATCGGCGCGGTTTGCGGCGCGGGAGACGTCACCATCATGCTCGCCTCCGAGCAGTTGCTCGTCACCCACGTCAGCACGCATGTTTCTCTGCGCGGCGCCATCGAGCAGGCGAAGAAGGAGCGGATCTCGCGCATCATTCGGCTTACCTGGGATGCGGTGAGCAGGCTCAAGGCGCAGCCTCGCATCGCGGTCGCGGGATTGAATCCGCACGCGGGTGAGCACGGGCTCTTCGGACGGGAAGAGATTGAAGAGATCGCTCCGGCGGTCGAGTGGGCGCGCGCGAATGGAATGCCGGTGGAAGGTCCGCTGCCGCCCGATACGCTGTTCTATCTCGCTGTGCACAGGAAGAAGTACGACGCGATCGTTTGCATGTATCACGACCAGGGGCAC
>SXGT01870279.1_pt1 | contig 21925 bp, 19 predicted proteins | sample 3176221 | NCBI WGS metagenome assembly SXGT01 (sample SAMN11356862, study PRJNA531348) | freshwater metagenome | isolation source: freshwater sample F1-120 | place: China: Fuxian Lake, Yuxi | collected 2017-12-25
CGAGGGCCGGTTGGTGCTCGCCGATGCGCTCGTGCTGGCCTCGGAGGAGTCGCCGGCGGCGATCGTCGACCTGGCCACCCTGACCGGCGCCTGCCTGGTTGCGCTCGGCGAACGGATCGCCGGCCTGATGGCGAACGACGACGCGTTCCGTGACCGGGTGTTGGCGGCCGCTGCCCGCGCCGGTGAGCGGGTGTGGCCGCTACCCCTGCCGGCCGACTACCGGCCCCGGCTGGACTCGCGGATCGCCGACATCGCCAACATCGGTGGCGGTCGGTACGGCGGGACGCTGACCGCCGGGCTGTTCCTGAAGGAGTTCGTCGGCGAGGGGATCCCGTGGGCGCACCTCGACATCGCCGGGCCGGCCCACCTCGACGAACCCGACGGCGAGCAGGGGCCGGGCGGGACCGGTTTCGGCGTGCGCACCCTGGTGTCGCTGGTGACCGGGTGGGGCGACGACCCGACCGCCGATCAGGACGACGACGCCCCGGCGTGAGCGGCGTGCTCGGCGAGCCAGGCGGCGTGGGCGCGCTGCAGCGGCTCGGGCAGACGCTGCACGTGGCGACGGGGCAGGGTCGGGACGGAGGTCCGAACGGCCAGGTCGCCATCGGGCAGCTCCCGGGCCAGGCCGAACGCCCGGGCCCGGTCGATGGTGCGGACCATCGGCGAGTTCCGACCCGTGCCCGTCCCGAGTCCCAGCGCCCGGGCGGTGTCGACCAGGCCGACCCGGAAGCCGGACGGATGGACCTCGAGGCCGCGGGCGAACCGCCGCAGGAGCAGGATCGTCGACGGTCCGACGACCCCCAACCAGAAGCGCTCGACGTAGTCGCCCCGGGGGTCGTGGCCACGGTCGGCGAGCGTCGGGTCCCACCAGGCTCGGATCGTGAGGGTCGGTGCGGTCCGCTCCGTCGGGGCGGGTCCGGTGGTCCGATGATCGTCGGTGAGGATGGCGTCGGGCACGGTCGTGTCTCCTCCTGCGTGGGTGGCGTGGGTGGGCTGGGGTCGTCCCGGGTGTGCGGTCGTCCCGGTGGCGGGACGGTACGGCGCCCGGGTCGCGTCGTCAGCGGGGACCGGGACCCGCGCGCGGGGGTCCGGCCGTGACCGACGGAGGGTTCGACGCCGCGCAGGAGCTGGTGACGGCGGCCCGGCGCATCGTCGTGCTGACCGGGGCCGGGATCTCGACCGACTCGGGGATCCCCGACTTCCGCGGCCCCGACGGGGTCTGGACGAGGGACCCCGAGGCCGAGAAGTACTCGACGATCGGGTACTACCTGGCCGACCCGACGGTGCGTGAGCGGGCCTGGCGGCTCCGGATGGACGCCCCGGTGTGGCGGGCCGAGCCGAACCCCGGCCACCTGGCACTCGTCGACCTGGAGCGCAGCGGCCGGCTCGACCTGCTCGTCACGCAGAACATCGACGGCCTCCACCAGGCGGCCGGTTCGGACCCGTCGTCGGTGGTGGAGATGCACGGCAGCATGCGCACCGCCCGTTGCGTCGCCTGCGGGTGGTCGGCGCCGATCGGCGAGCTCTTCGACCGCGTCCGGTCCGGCGAGCCGGACCCGGCGTGTCCGGAGTGCGGCGGGATCGTGAAGTCCGACGTGGTGTTCTTCGGTGAGCAGCTGCGCCCGGAACGGGTGGAGCGGGCCTTCGAGGCCGTGGCGCGCTGCGACTTGCTGCTGGCCGTCGGCACGACGCTCGCGGTGACGCCGGTCGCCCACCTGGCGCCGGCGGCCGTGGAGGCGGGTGCGGCGCTCGTGATCGTGAACGGCTCGCCGACCGAGTACGACTGGCTGGCCGACGCGACCGTGCAGGGGTCGATCAGCGAGTTGCTGCCGGGGTTGGTCGGGGTCTGAGTCCGACGATCAGCTCGATCACCCGGGAACGATCACCCGGGAACGATCACGCGGGGAACCCCGCCTCCAGCGTGCGTTGGCCCGGGGGCGGTGTCCAGAGGATGGCGGTGACGCCGTCCCGGTCGACGAGGACCTCCGACTCACCGGTCGTGAGCAACTCCTGCACGACGGCGTCCTGTTCGGCCGGACTGAGGAGCTGGAGCGCGTTGATCCGGTCGATCACCACGGCGACCTGTTCCTCCTCGATGGGGATCTCCCGCACACCGCCGAGCTGGCCCCGGGCCAGGACGAACACCCACTCGTGCTCGGCGAAGCGTCCGATGGTCGGCACGGAAGCGATCACCTGCGCCCCATCGGGGATTCCCTCGAGTGCGGTCTGCAGCGCGTCGGTCTGCTCGGGGGTGACGAGGCCAGCGACGCCGTTGCGCGTGAACGTCGACGGGACGAGGCGCCATGCGTTGCCGATGCCCAGGACCACGGCCACGACGAGCGTGCCGGCGGCCAGGACCCGGAGGGTCTGCGATCGCCGGGTCGCCAGCCAGGTCGCAAGCCACGCCGTGCCGAACGCGATGAACGGCGTCACCACGAAGTTCTGGAAGGGGTGGTGGATGAAGATCGGACTGGCCTGCAGCGCCGCGATGAGCAGCGCGACCACGGGGACGCCGAGACCCCAGGGTGAGAACAACCCGAACCCGCCGCCGGCGGCGAGGTACTCGAGGATCGGTACGTGTCGCTCGCCCACCGTCGAGATCGGCGTCGCCGGATCCGACACCACCCCCAGTGCGAGCTGGAGCATCCCGGGTGCGCCGTCATCGAGTCGCGGGACGTCCGCCAGGTACGCGTAGCCGAGGTCGACGTGCGACGCGTTGTTGTGCCCGGTGGCGGCGATGAACATCACCCAACCGAGCCCGACGGCCATGAGGGCCAGCCCCCACCGGCGGGTCGCCCGCGACGACAGCACCGCCGAGGCCCCGACGCCGAAGATGAAGACACCGGCGACGTCGCCGCACAACAGGCACAGCACGACCCAGATCCACATCCGACGGGTCCGCCCGGCGGTGAGGTCGCGGGCGGCGAGCACGGCGAAGCAGGTCGCCAGCGCCCAGAAGTGGAAGTCCTGGGCCGCGGTCGCGTAGGCGATCGGATTGATCGCCATCAGGACCAGCACCACGATCGGAATGGCCCGTCGCCACCAGGTGGTGAGGTCGCTCCTCCGGACGTGGTCCGCGGACCAGGCCGTCGTGGTGTAGCCGACCATGGCGAGTGCGGCCGCCTGGATGACGAGCAGCACGAAGCCGGTCCCGAAGATCGGGTAGAGGAGCGCGATCGGCCACATGATCAGCTCGAAGTGGCTGCTCAGGTAGGCGGTGTCGCTGAGCGTCGACTCGGGCAGCAGGTTGCCGGAGCCGATCTGGCTCAGCGCCTGGGCGAAGATCCCGTAGTCGATGCTGATCGTGAAGGTCCGGTACACCGTCCAGGAGACGACGAGCAACACCACGAACTGCGCGGCGAACACGGCCATCGCCACCCGGTCGATCCCGATGAGGGCGGGGTCCTCGGGATCTCGCCGCCGCTGCCGGCGGACCACTCGGGGAACGTCCGGGTCCGGCTCCGGCACCAGAGTGCGCCCGCGTGCCGAGTTGGTGGCCGGGGCCTGCAGGGTGGCCGTGCTGCGCCGACGAGCGGATTCCTCCACGCCGGGATTCTCGCACGGTCCGACCGCACGACCGGGCACATGGCGGGAATGTTGACCACTTTGGTAGGGTTTCATTCGGTGAGATCAACGAGCGATCAGTCGCCCCGCTACCGCTGATCGTCGAGCCCACGACCGGAGACGAGCATGCCCACCTTCCGAGACCTCCTCAGCGCCGCCAAGTCCGAGATCACCGAGGTCGACACCGCCACCGCTGAGCAACTCCTGAGTGACGGGGCGGTCCTGCTCGACGTCCGCGAGGCGGACGAGTTCGAGCAGGGCGCTGTGCCGGGCTCGCTGTTCCTGCCCCGTGGTCACCTCGAGGCCCAGGTCGAGAGCCGACTCACGGACAAGACCGCCGCGGTGGTGGTCATGTGCGCCGGTGGCGTCCGCTCGGCGTTCGCGGCCCGGACGCTCCAGGAACTCGGCTACACCGACGTCGTGTCCATGGCCGGCGGGTTCAACCGCTGGAAGGACGAGGGGCGCGACTGGCGTGTGCCCGAGACGCTGAGTGCCGAGCAGCGCAACCGCTACCAGCGGCACCTGCTGCTCCCCGAGGTCGGCGAGGAGGGCCAGCAGCGCCTGCTCGACGCCAAGGTGCTCCTGCTCGGCGCCGGGGGCCTTGGTTCACCCGCGGCGCTCTACCTGGCCGCAGCCGGCGTGGGCACGATCGGCATCGTGGACATGGACGTCGTCGACGACTCCAACCTGCAGCGCCAGATCCTCCACAACGTGGACCGCGTCGGTGACCGCAAGGTCGACTCGGCCAAGAAGACGCTCACGGCGCTGAACCCCGACGTGAACGTGATCACCTACGACGTCCGGCTCGACGCCTCCAACATGGAGGAGGTGATCAGCGGCTTCGACCTGGTCGTGGACGGCGCCGACAACTTCCCGGTCCGCTACATGCTCAACGACGCGTCGGTGAAGCTGGGCATCCCGGTGGTGCACGGCTCGATCTTCCGCTTCGAGGGGCACGTCACCGTGTTCGACCCGAAGCGGGGCCCGACCTACCGGGACATGCTGCCCGAGCCGCCGCCGGCCGAGCTCGCACCGAGCTGCGCCGAGGCGGGCGTGCTGGGTGTGCTCCCGGGCATCGTCGGCTCGATCCAGGCGCTCGAGGCGATCAAGTTGATCCTCGACCTGGGCGACCCGCTGATCGGGCGGTACCTCACCTTCGATGCGCTCGAGATGGGCTTCCGGGAGTACCGGATCCGACGTGATCCGTCCAACCCCGTCACCTGGGAGAACCGGGAGCTGATCCAGGTCGTCGAGCTCGACGGTCACTGCTCGCCGGCGCCGCTCCAGGCCCCGGTGGGCTGACGGCGCAGGTCGCCGATCTCGCGGCGCAGCAACCAGGCGACCACCAGCAACGTCGCGGCGGCCGAGGCCACCATCGCCCCCTCGACCCGGGGGAGCAGCTCGGCACCCGCGTTCGCCAGCGCAACCACGAACACCACCAGTCCGGCGGCCCAGGGCCACCACGACTGGTGCTGACGGCGCAGCGCGATCTGGGCCTGGTTGAAGGTCAGCGTGGCCGTCATCAGCATGCTGGCGAGCGTGAGCATCCCCATGTCCCAGCCGTCGATCCGGTCGAACTCGTCACCGAAGAGCACGCGCACGACCAGCGACCCGGCCACGATCGACCCGGCCACGGCCACGGCGGTCGCACCGGCGATCACCAGGCCGAGCACGCGGACGTCGCGGGTGAATCCGACGGCGTCGCCCTCGGCGGCGCGAGCCGAGAGCCGCGGGAGCACGACGGCCTGCACTGCCTGGAAGAGGAACAGGGGGATCCGGGCGATGACCAGTGCCGAGAGGAACACCCCGGCGGCCGCCTCCTCGGCCGGTCCGCTCAGCACCTCGACGGCGATCGTGCTCAGGTTCATCAGCGTGAGGCTGGTCAGGGAGGTGAGGAGCAGGAACCCGAGCGATGTCAGCAGCGGTCGCCAGTCGGGCGGGTCGCCGCCCGCCCGGACCGCCAGCGGTCGCGCCGCCACGAGCGCTACGGCGCAGCCCACCCAGCCGCTCAACGCCATGACCCAGGCGTAGGGGAGTGGGTCGTCCACCCCGGCGGCGGCGAGCATCAGCACGGGCACGGCCTTGGCGATGGCGTCCGCGATGAACAGCACGCCGTAGGACCGGTAGTCGCCCGTGCCCGCCAGCACGCCGCGGACCGCGAACATCAGGGCGAGCCCGGCCACGCCCACGAGCAGCACGACCGCGAACGCGGCCCGGTTGCGGAACAGGGACGAACCGATCCACCCGGAGCCGGCGAGGATGATCACTCCCACCACGCCGACCGCCGCGGCCGCCACCGCCGCGATGCGGCGGAGCGCCGCGCCACTGCCGACGCCGGCCGCGATCGCCCGGGCGAGCTCCTGGTCGACGGGAATGAACAGTCCGTTGCCGATCAGGAACATGACGGCCCAGAGCACCGACACGACGGCGAACTGGTCCGGGCCGAGAGCCCGACCGCTGGCGCTCAGGTAGATGTACGACCCGATGCCGTCGGCGATCAGGCCGAGGACGAGGACGCCGCGACCGCCGGCGCCGAGCGAGCCGAGCCGACGCAGGCCCGGACGGTCTGCTCGCAGGGAGGCGGACACCACGGCGTCGATCCTACGGTCGGCCCGATCCGCTCCGGCCGATCCTGCGTCACCGGGCCGTGCGACCCGGCGCGTAGCCTCGCGGCGTGTCCGATCCGATCGTCGTCATCGTCGACGTCACCGACACGATGTCCTCGCCGTGGTCCGCCGGGATCCAGCGGGTCGTGCGGGGCGTCACCGCGGCACTCGCAGCCCGATCCGACGTGGAGCTGGTGCCGGTCGTTCGGGTCGAGGGGTCGCAACGGGTCCGGACGCTCGTCGGCGACGAGCCGGCCCGGTTGGCGCACCCTCCCGCCGGCGAACCGGCTGCGATGCCCACGGTGGCGCCGCGCCCCTGGCTCGAGGCGCTCGACCGGTCGGTACCGGCCGGAGCGATGCGGGCCGCACGCGCCGTGGTCCGACCGCTCCGAGCCCTGCAGTACCGGGCGCGCGACGAGCGTCGCCGGCTGAGCGCCGAGCGCCGCCACCACGAGGTGATCCTGGGCCGGGTCGCGCCGGGCACCGTCGTGCTCGAGCTCGATGCCGTGTGGAACCAGGTCGGTGTGGACCGGCGGCGCTGGTACCGGGACCTGCAGCGGCAGGGGGCCAGGATCGTGCCGTTCGTGCACGACCTGCTCCCGATCGAGCACCCGGACTGGTTCGTGCCGTCGCTCGTGGCCGTGTTCACCGACACCCTGGACACCCAGCTCGCGGCCGCCGACCTGGTGGTCACGAACTCGTCGGCGACCGCCGACTCGGTCCGCCGGTTGGCCGCGTCGCTCGACCGCTCCGAGGTGCCCGTGGTGCCGGTCGTGCTGGGCGCCGACCGTGCTGACCGGGCCGATGCGAGTCGGGTGCCGGGTCCCGCCGACACTGCCGAGGTGGCCCGCGTCGTCCTGGTGGTGGGCACGATCGAACCGAGGAAGAACCACCGGACGCTGCTGCAGGCCTGGGACCGACTCCGGGCCGACGGCACCGCCACCGATGCCGAGCTGGTCGTGGTGGGTCGGCCCGGCTGGCGTGCCGACGACGTCGTGGAGCAGCTCGAGGCCGGGGCCGACCACGGGATCCGGTGGTTGTCCGGCGCCGACGACGAGGAACTGGTCCGCTGCTACCAGCAGGCCGATCTGGTGGTGGTCCCGTCCCTGACCGAGGGCTACGGGCTCCCCGTCGTCGAGGCGCTCCGGGCCGGCGTCCCGGTGGTCAGCTCGAGCGGCGGCGCCCTGGCGGCGCTCGGGGAACGGGCTCCCGTGGCGGTGGAGCTCGTCGAGCCCACCGACGTGGACGGCTGGGTCGATGCGATCCGCCGCCACCTGGTCGACCCGGCGCACCGCGTGCGGGCGCTGGCGGCGGTGGCGGATGCCGATGTGCCGACCTGGAGCGACACCGCCGAGGAGCTGGTCGCCGCCCTCCGTGCCTCGACTGCGATCCGTGGGGAAATCCCCACGGGGGGTGCGAATCAGGAGTCGTCGTCCTAGACTCCCCTCGTGGCCTCCCCCAGCCCCACCCCCCGCCACGCGTCCGTTCACCTGCGCCACCGTGCGTTCCGGGCGCTCATCGTGGCCTGTGGTGCCGGTCTGCTCCTGGCGGCCCTCCCGCTTCCCGGCCTGTCCTTCGGGCTCCGGTCCGCGGCGGCGATCGAGGACGTCCCGGAGCTCGCACCCACGCCGGTGGGCACGTTGGCCGAGATCCGCTCCGAGACCGGGGTCGATCCCGGGACGAGCCGGCTGAACGCCACCGACGTCGACGTCGCCGACTTCACCACCATCGGGTTCCGGTTCGACCGGGCGCCGTCGGGCCCCGTCTACGTCCGGGTCCGGGGTGCCTCGGGGGCGTTCGGTGACTGGGAGGAGCTCCCGGTCAGCGACGAGGGCCCGGACGTCGGGTCCGCCGAGGCGGCCGGCGCCTCGATCACCACGGACCCGCTGTTCGTCGGTTCCGCCTCTGGCTACGAGGTCAGCCTGCCCGCCGCCGGCGGCGACGCCGAGGTTGTCACCGTCCACGACCGTCGGGAACGGGTGGCGGTCGAGGCCACACCGTTCGCCGACGCCGCTGCCCCGTTCGAGATCAAGTCCCGCTCCTCCTGGGGCGCCCGACCGGTGACCGGGTTGAACTCCGTCACGAAGCTGAAGCTGGGTGTCATCCACCACACGGCGGGGACGAACAACTACACGGCCGCCCAGGTGCCCGGGATCCTCCGGGGGATCCAGGCCTTCCACATGGACTCCCGGGGTTGGTCGGACGCCGGGTACAACTTCGCCGTCGACAAGTTCGGCACGATCTGGGAGATGCGGGCCGACAGCATCGCCAAGAACACGGTCGGCGCTCATGCGATCGGCTTCAACACCGGATCGGTGGGCGTCGCGGTCCTGGGCGACTACATCGCCAACCAGGCGCCCTCCGTGGCGGTCGAGGGTGCCGCCAAGCTCCTCGGCTGGAAGCTGGCCCTGAGCGGCGTGAACCCGCAGGGCACGGCGTCGGTCACCGCCGGGTCGGGATCGAACCTGTTCGCCCAGGGGACCGTCGCCAACCTGCCGGCGATCGTCGGGCACCAGCAGACCTCGTCGACGTCCTGCCCCGGCCGGATCATGGAGCAGCTGGCGGTCGTCCGCCAGCGGGCTGCGTTCTGGGCCAACCAGTCGGTCGGTGGCGCCGTGCCCGAGGGGGCGATCGACTCGGCCGTGCTCGACGGCAAGGAGATCGTGGTCTCCGGTTGGACCAAGGACGCCGACTCGCCGGAGCCGATCGATGTCTTCGTCGCCACCTCCAGTGTCTGGAAGCGCGTCCGGGCCGATCGACCGGGGAACCGCTTCGAGGTCAGGGTGCCGGCGAAGCCGGGCCCGAACGAGGTCTGCGCCGCCGGTCTGAACGTCTTCGCCGGTCGGGACACCGTCCTCGGCTGTCGCACCGTCGTCAAGTGACCGGGGGCCTCCGGAGCTGAGCTCGTCGGCACGGGGCCGTGCCCCGCCCAGCCGGTAGGCTCCGGCCCCGTGAAGGGCCTGATCCTCGCCGGGGGCTCCGGTACCCGCCTCCGGCCGATCACCCACACCAGCGCCAAGCAGTTGGTGCCGGTGGCGAACGTGCCCATTCTCTTCTACGGGATCCGACACCTGGTGGCCGCCGGGATCACCGAGATCGGCATCATCAGCGGCGAGACCGGTCCCGAGATCGTGGAAGCGGTCGGCGACGGTTCGCAGTTCGGGGCGGCCGTGACCTACGTGGTCCAGGAGCAGCCGCGGGGGCTGGCCGACTGCGTGCTGGTCGCCCGTGACTTCCTCGGTGACGACCCGTTCGTCGTCTACCTGGGCGACAACATGCTCCAGCACGGGGTCGCCGAGTTCGTGGAGCGCTTCGAGCGGACGGTGAGCGAGGGGACGCAGCCGCCGCTCGACGGCGCCGTCGACGCGCCGACGGCGCAGCTGCTCCTGAGCCCCGTGCCCGACCCGCAGCGCTTCGGCGTGGCGACGCTCGATGCCGTCGGCCGGGTGGTTCGACTCGTCGAGAAGCCGGTCGATCCCCCCTCCGACCTGGCCCTGGTCGGCGTCTACCTCTTCACCCCGGCCGTCCACGAGGCGGTGCGCTCCATCGTTCCGTCGGCCCGTGGCGAGCTCGAGATCACCGACGCGATCCAGTGGATGATCGACCGGGGCGACCGGGTCGACGCCGAGCTCCTCGAGGGGTGGTGGATCGACACCGGGAAGAAGGACCCGCTGCTCGAGGCGAACCGGCTGGTGCTCGAGACGCTCGAGCCCCGGGTCGACGGGTCGGTGGACGAGGCCTCGCGACTCGAGGGGCGTGTGGTCGTCGAGGCGGGCGCGACCGTCGTCGACTCTCATCTCCGCGGGCCCGTCGTGATCGGCCCCGGGGCCGAGGTGCGCAGCAGCTTCATCGGGCCGTCCACGGCGGTCGGAGCGGGGTGCCGGATCATCCGGACCGAGCTGGAGCACTCGGTGGTCCTCGAGGGGGCCAGCGTCGAGGGGGTGTCCCGACTCTGCGACTCGCTCGTCGGTCGGGACGCCGTCGTCCGGCGGTCCGAGGCCCGGCCGCTGGCGACGCGGTTGCTCGTCGGCGACGACAGCGTGGTGGAGCTCGCGTGAGCCGGGACGGGACTGAGGTGAGCAACGGCGAGGTGCTCCGCAGCGACGACCTGGCGGTCGTCCGCGCCACGGCGATCGACGGGGTGCTCGTGGTGGAGCCGCGGGTCTTCAGCGACGACCGCGGCTGCTTCGTCGAGACGTTCCGCCGGGAGTGGGTACCCGCCGGCCGCGAGATGCTCCAGTCCAACCGTGCGGACCGGATCGCCGGGTCGCTCGTTGGGTTCCACTACCACCTCCACCAGGCCGACTACTGGTACGTGCCGTCGGGTCTGGCCCGCGTCGTCCTGCACGACCTCCGCACCGACGGACCGACCGACGGCGTCACGATCGCCCTCGATCTGGGGTCGGCGCCCGGGGGGGAACCCGACCACCGCGGCGTGTACATCCCGCCCGGGGTGGCGCACGGATTCGCGGCGTTGAGCGACGTGACCATCACGTACCTCGTCGACGGCTACTACAACCCGGCCGACGAGCTCGGCGTGGCCTGGGACGATCCCGAGATCGGCGCGGACTGGGGGGTGTCCGCCCCGGTGCTGTCCGAGCGGGACCGGTCGAACCCGCGCCGCTCGGACCTCCCGTCCGACCGTCGGCCCCACGCCCGGCTCCGGAGCGGCAGCTGATGCACGTCCTCGTCACCGGGGGAGCTGGGTTCATCGGGTCGACGCTCGTCGCCCAGTTCCTCGCCAGCGGCGACCACCGGGTGACCGTGCTCGACGCGCTCACCTATGCCGGCGTCCGATCGAACCTGGCGCGCTTCGACGACCATCCGGGGTTCCGGTTCGTCCACGGTGACGTCTGTGACCGCGAGGCGGTGGCCGACGCGCTCGACGGCTGCGACGCGGTCGCCCACCTGGCTGCGGAGAGCCACGTCGATCGGTCGCTGCTGGGCCCCGACGTGTTCGTCCGCACCAACTGCCTGGGCACGAACGTCGTCTGCGACCTGGCGGCCCGCGCCGGGGTCGAGCGCTTCCTGCACGTGTCGACCGACGAGGTCTACGGGTCGATCGAGGTCGGGTCGTTCTCCGAGTCCGACATGCTCCGGCCCCGTTCGCCCTACGCCGCCGCCAAGGCCGGATCGGACCAGATCGCGCTGGCCCACTTCGAGACCCACGACCTGCCGGTGGTCGTCACCCGCTCGTCGAACCAGTACGGGCCCCGACAGTTCCCCGAGAAGCTCATCCCCCTGTTCACGACCAACCTCCTGCTCGGCGAGCGGGTCCCGCTCTACGGGGACGGGCTCAACGTGCGCGACTGGATGTACGTGGCCGACAACTGCGAGGCGCTGCGGCTGGTGCTCGAATCGGGGGAGCCCGGGTCGATCTACAACGTCGCGGCCGACAACGAGATGACCAACCTCCAGGTCACCGATGCGCTGCTCGACCTGCTCGGTGCCGACCCCGGCGTCGTGGACCGGGTCGAGGACCGGCTCGGCCACGACCGGCGCTACTCGGTGACCACCGAGCGGATCCGGGAGCTCGGGTGGCGGCCGGCCCACCGGTTCGAGGACGCGCTGGGCGAGACCGTCGAGTTCTACCGGTCGCACCGCGACTGGTGGGAGCCACTCCGGGAGCGGGTCCGCAACCGGTGAGGTTGCTCGTCACCGGCTCCGCCGGACAGCTCGGCAGCCACCTGGTCGAGGAGGCCGACCGCGCCGGGCACGCCGTGGTCGGGGTCGACCTGCAGCAGGGGGCGGACACCACCGTCCTCGACCTGTCCGACGCCGAGGCGGTCCGATCACTGCTGCTGGCCGAGCGGCCGGACGCGGTCGTCCACGCCGCAGCGTGGACCGCCGTCGATGACTGCGAGCTCGATCCCGACCGGGCGCGACGGGCGAACGTCGACGCCACGGCGGTCGTGGTCGAGGCCGCGGCGCTCGTCGACGCCCACGTCGTCGGGGTCTCGACCGACTACGTCTTCGACGGGACCAAGGACGGCCCCTACGGCGAGGACGACCCGCCCTCGCCGCGGTCCGTCTACGGCACGACGAAGCTCGCGGCCGAGCGGATCGTGCTCGGTGGCGGGGGGACCGTCGCCCGGACCAGCTGGCTCTGCAGCGCCCGCGGTCGCAACGTGGTCCGGACCGTCCTGGGGGCGCTCGACGCCGGGGCGCCGTTGCGGTTCGTCGACGACCAGCGGGGCCAGCCCACCTTCGCCGGCGACCTGGCCGGCATGCTCCTGCTGCTCGCCCGCGATCGTCCGGGCGGGGTGTTCCACACCACGAACGCCGGGCCGGTCACCTGGTACGGGTTCGTGCAGGAGATCCTGCGGGCCGACGGTCGGGACCCCGGACTGGTGGTGCCGATCCGGACCGCCGACCTGGACCCGCCCCGGCCGGCACCCCGTCCGGCCAACTCGGTCCTGTCCGACCGGGTCTGGCGCCGAGCGGGGTACCCGCCGGCGCGTGACTTCCGGGAGCCGCTCGCCGAGGTGGTCGCCGTCCTGCGGCACCGGTAGCGTGCCGTGCCGTGCAGGATGACGGGTCAGCGAGCGACGGGTCGCCCGACGAGGCCGGGACCGCAGCGGCCCGGGCCGACGACGAGCAGTTCGTCCGCGACTGCTACCGGGTGATCCTCCAGCGGGAGGTCGACCCGGGTGGTCTGGCCCACTGGGTCGAGTTCCTGGCGCAGGGCAACTGGCGCAAGCGGGTCGTGCAGGCGCTCGTCGCTGGCGAGGAGTTCGCCACGCTCGGGTCCGAGACGCTGCGGGTGCGGCTCCACCGGTCGCGCTGCGACTGGATCAGTTCGCTCCCCGATGCGGCCACCGTGCTCGACATCGGGGGGAGCAGCCCGACACACCCCGAGGGCGCCATGTTCCAGATGGGTTGGGAGCGTGCCCCCGGGCTCATGACGATCGTCGACCGCCCGCCCGACGACCAGTACCACGGCCGCCCCCGATACTCCCAGGACGCCCCCTTCCGCACCGAGTGGGGGGGCGAGGTCCGCTACGTCCACGCCGCCGCCGAGGACCTGGTCACCTCGGGTGTGCTCGACGATCAGCGGTTCGATGCCATCTTCATGGGTCAGGTGATCGAACACCTGGAGCCGTCCGCCATCCCGGGCATCCTCCGCTGGATCCGGGAGCGGCTCGCCCCCGGCGGCTGGTTCGCGCTCGACACGCCGAACCGGGCGGTGACGGTCCTGCAGACGCCTGCGGCGTTCACCGACCCGGACCACACCTGGGAGTTCCGGGCCAACGAGCTGGCGGCGCTGCTGCTCGACGCGGGCCTGAGGATCGAGTCCCGGGCCGGGCTCATGCCCATGCCCCGCTCGGTCGAGGTGGGGCGGTGGGAACCGGAGGAGACCTACCTGCTGCCCACGGTCTCCCGCGACCCCACGACCGGCTACTGCCTGGCGTTCCTCACCCGGGCCGGTTGACCAAGGCGCCGGGCCCGACCAGCGCGCTCCCGTACGGCTCCAGGGTCGCCGGGTCGACGCCGGGAGGAACGCCCTCGCTGTAGGGGTAGATGGCGTAGCGCACGCCGTCGCGGAGGTCCTCGGCGGTGCAGACCCGCTCGGCGGTGAACTTGACGCGCCACGGTTCCTGGACGAAGCAGATGTCGACCCCCTCGTCGAGCGCGACCGAGGCCAGCGCGGTGACGAGGTAGTAGGTCTCGGTGCTCTCGGGTTCGACGTCGAGCACCAGGGTCCGTCCGTCGAGGGTGGTCTCCAGCCGGTCGACCAGCCCGAAGGTCGGCTCGAACCGCAGCGTCCGGGTGCCGCCGGTGGCGGTGGACGGCGCGAGCAGGACGGCCAGCACCACCGCCGTGGTGCCGACGAAGCCGACGGCGACCCGACCGGCCGGTGCTGCGGGCGCCACGAGGCGGTCCGGGAGCGCGAGTGCCAGCGTCGAGCCGATGACGATCCCGGGGACGACGACCATCCAGAGGGCGACGTAGAGCGCTCGGATGTCATCGAGTCCGGTGAGCACGTAGACGAGCAGGCCGAACTCGGCGAGCAGCGTCGCAGCCAGCACCGTCCACCCGAAGCGGGAGCGCCGCCACCACGCCACGCCGGCCAGCGCCGCGAAGCTCGCCAGCGCCACGGCGAGCTGGCCCCAGCCGTTGCCGCCGGGCCAGAACTCGAGCACGAAGCGGACGGCGGCGTCCACGGGGTGCCCGCCGCTCTCGGGTCGCTGGGAGTACTCGAGGTACTCGGCCAGCTCACCGGGCCAGTCGAGCAGCGTGTAGCCGACGACGGGAGCGGCGAAGGCGACGGCCAGCAACCCCGTGGCGACCAGTGTCGGTCGGGCCTCGCGCCACAGTCGTGCCAGGTCGCCGGTGCGCCACATCACCACGAGCAGCACGAGGGTGCCCAGCCCCACGAACGACGAGAACACGACGTGGCCCTGCAGCAGGAGGCCGGCGGCCGCCGCGTAGGCGACGAGCGAGGGCAGCCGGCCGGCGGCGGCGCTGGACCCGGCCACGACCAGCAGGGCGAAGCTGCAGGCGAACATCTCGGGGAGCCAGGTCCCGACCAGGATGTAGGGCACCACGGACGAGCCGAGGACGATCGCCACGAGCACGATCAGTGCCCGCGGGATCGATCGCAGGTGGGACCGGACGATGGCGGTGAGCGCCCCGAGCTGGGCGGCGTTGAGCGCCAGCGCCGCCGCGATCATGACGTTGTGCTGGCCGACGAACGATCCGGTCGCCCGGCGCAGCAGGTCGGCCGCCCCCCAGATCCACAGGTAGCTCGGACCGGGGTGGTTGAAGCCGAGGCGGCTGCCGTTGCCCCGGAGCTCCCGGAACGAGATGGCGTCCCCCGCCGTGGCGAACTGGTGGGCCTCGTCGCCACCCAGGAGGATCGGGCTCCCGATGATCCAGCGCTGTCGGATGAGGAGCAGGGCGAACAGGCCCAGTGCGACGAGGGAGCCGACGGCGAGGTCGGACAGCACTCGGCGCTCCTCCCCGGTCGTGGGGGGCCGTTCGGCCGAGGGGTCGGCGCCGGGAGGGGGGAGGACGGAGGTGGTCACGGTTGGTCACGGGTGACCTGCGGCCGGGCGGCCGCCGGACGGTGCTCCGAGTGTAGGACTCCCATCGCCCGGCGGCGGGTTCTCCCGGTCCGGGTACGCTGCGGTCGTGGCGCTGAGGTTCGTGATCATCGGCGGCGGACCCGCCGGGGTGCAGGCGGCGACGACGGCCGCCCGGCTGGGCGCCGAGGTCACCCTGGTCGAGCGCGACGTGGTCGGGGGTGCCGCGCACCTGTGGGACTGCGTCCCGTCCAAGGCGGTGATCGCCACCGGGGAGCGCCTCCAGGACGTGGTCGGTGCCGGGTCGCTGGGCCTGCGGGTTGGCGAGGCCTCGGTCGACCTCGACGTGCTCCGCGACCGCGTGCAGGAGCTGAGCCGCCGGATCGAACGCCAGAACGTGCAGCTCCTCGAGAGCCAGGGCGTGCGGATCCTCCGGGGGACGGGTCGGCTGGTGGACGCGCACACAGTGGAGATCGACCTCGACGGGGGCACCGAGGCGCTGACGGCCGATGCCGTGCTCGTGTCGACCGGGAGCCGACCGCGTGTGCCGGACTGGGCCCGACCCGACGGTGTCCGCGTGCTGACCACCCGTGACGCCTACCCGCCGCCCGAGCTGCCGGGCCACCTGATCGTCGTGGGCTCCGGGGTCACCGGGGTCGAGTTCGTGCAGATGTTCTCGAGCTTCGGGTCCCGGGTCTCGCTGATCGTGTCGCGCCAGCAGGTGCTGCCGGCGAAGGACCCCGAGGTGGCTGCGGTCCTCGAGGACGACTTCCTCCGTCGCGGCGTGCAGCTGCTCAAGGGGGCCCGCGCCACCGGCGTCGACGTGACCGGCGACGGCGTGACGCTGCACTGCGACGACGGTCGGTCGATCAGCGGATCCCACTGCCTGCTGGCGATCGGATCGATGCCGAACGTCGAGGGGTTGGGTCTGGAGGCAGCCGGGGTCGAACTGGACGGCGGGTGGGTCCGCACGGTCGACCACCACATGCGCACCAACGTGTCGCACGTCTACGTGGCCGGTGATGTGTCCGGCAAGCTGCCGCTGTCGTCGGTGGCGACCATGCAGGGACGCAAGATCGCCGAGCACGTCATGGGGCTGCACCAGGTCGACCACCGGCACCTCGACTACGAGAAGGCGGCCTCGGCCATCTTCACCGACCCCGAGGTGGCCGATGTCGGCCTGGCCGAGGCGGACGCGTTCGCCGTGGGCCGCAAGGTCCGGGTCACCAAGGTCCCGTTCGCCTCCACCGCCCGCGCCCTGATCGACGGCGATCCGCGGGGGTTCGTGAAGATCGTCTCGGACCCGGCGACGGGGGTCATCCTGGGCGGGTCGATCGTCGGCCGGCACGCCGCCGAGTTGATCTCGGTGCTGGCCGTCGCCGTCACGAACGGACTGCGGGCCAGCGATCTGGCGGAGAGCATCTTCGTGCACCCGGCGTTGGCCGAGGCGCTGAGCGACGCCGCCGAGTGACCGTCCCCCGCGGGGCCGGTGGTCCCGGTGTCGACGGGTCGGACTGCTAGCGTCGGAGGCCTCCCGGAACTCCCGGCCCCCGAACGTCCACGAGGTTCGATTGTCCACCCCGGCCCAGGTCTGGTCCTACCGCACGCTGATCGCCAACCTGGCGCAGCGGGATCTGAAGGCCCGGTACAAGAAGAGCTTCCTCGGCTGGCTCTGGTCGCTCATCAACCCGGCGACCACCCTGGCCATCTACACGGTCGTCTTCGGTCTGATCCTGGGGGCGCAGGCCCCGGTCGCCGGCAACGGCCGGCTCGAGAGCTTCGCCCTCTACCTGTTCTGCGGTCTCGTGGCGTGGAACTTCTTCTCCGGCACGATCAACATCTGCATCGCCTCGTTCCAGAGCGCCGGGGGTCTGCTCACGCGGACCTACTTCCCGCCCGAGTGCCCCATGGTGGCCGGACTGGTGACCGTGGCCATCCAGGCGGTGCTCGAGCTCATGATCCTGTTCGGCTTCATGATCGTGCTCGGCAACGTGTCCTGGACGTTCGTGATGGTGGTGCCGATCTTCATGCTGCTGGCGTGCCTGTCGTTCGGCGTCGGTCTCGTGCTCGGTCTCGGCAACATCCGCTACCGGGACGTCAGCTACCTGGTCGGCATCGGGCTGCAGGTGCTCTTCTACCTGACGCCGATCGTCTACACCGTCGACCTGGCGACCTCGAAGTCCGCCGTCCTCGGTCGGATCCTCCAGGCGAACCCGCTCACCTCGTTCGTCTACGGCATCCGACAGGCCGTCTACAGCCTGGACCTGCCGACCACCTCGAACTGGCTCATGATGGGTGCGTCGGCGACGGTGAGCCTGGTCGTCGGCTGGTGGATCTTCGGCCGGTACGCCCCGAGCGTCATCGAGGAGCTCTGAGTGAGCGCGATCATCGTCGACGGCGTGTCCAAGAAGTTCCGGCTGCAGTCGGACCGGGCCCACTCGGTGAAGGAGCTCATCACCCGCAGGGACCGCGACGCCGGCGAGGACGCCTTCTGGGCGCTGCAGGACGTGTCGCTCGAGATCCCGCAGGGCTCCATGTACGCGCTCGTCGGCCACCACGGCTCCGGCAAGTCGACGCTGTTGCGCTGCATCGCCGGGATCTACCGGCCGACCGCCGGTTCGGTGCGGGTCGACGGCCGCATCTCGACCCTGCTCGAGCTCGGCGCCGGGTTCCACCCGGACCTGACGGGCCGGGAGAACGTGTACATGAACGCCACCATCCTCGGGATGTCGAAGAAGCAGATCGACGCCGCGTTCGACGACATCGTCGGCTTCGCCGGGGTCGAGGAGTTCATCGACTCGCCGGTGAAGATCTACTCGAGCGGGATGTACGTCCGGCTGGGGTTCTCCGTCGCGGTGCACGTGGACCCGGAGATCCTGATCGTCGACGAGGTGATCGCGGTCGGCGACGCCGAGTTCCAGCGGAAGTGCTTCGACTACCTCTACGACCTGCGGCGCCGCGGCGTCACGATCGTGGTCGTCACGCACAGCACGGGCACGGTTGAGGCGATGTGCGACGGGGCCGCCTGGCTCGACCACGGCGTGCTGCAGCTGACTGGCACGGGGCCGGAGGTCGCGGCCGCTTACATGGAGCAGGTCAACGCCGCCGAGCGTGCGGCTCGCGACGAGGTGCAGGCCGCTGCGGTCGCGCCCGCGGCCGGCGCCGGCGGGGGTGAGGACGTGACCATTGCCGGTGTGGAGTTCATCGACGCCGGCGGCGCCGCGACGACGGCGGTCGTCCACCGGGACCCGTGCACCATCCGGATCCACTACGAGGCCGTCCGCCCGGTGCGGGCCGCCGTCGTCGGGGTTGCGGTCCACTCGGCGAGCGGCGTCCACCTGACCGGGACGAACACCCGCATCGACGGCGTCGACACCGGTGAGCTCCGCGGCACCGGTCACCTGGACCTCACGATCGACTCGTTGCCGCTCACGCCGGGGGAGTACGAGTTCACGGTCGCCATCTCGGACGAGTACGTCCAGCACGACTTCGACCGGCGGGACCGGGCCTGGCGGCTCGCCGTCCGGGAGGGCGAGCGGATGGCCCCCGAGGGCCTGGTCGACCTCCGCGGCCGGTGGTCCGTGAGCGGTCGCGACTGAGCGCGTAGCCTCGGGGGACCGGCGAGGCCGGCCACTCCAGCCCCCCAGCGAGAATCAGGAGCGGATCGAACGTGGAACCCAGTGGATCGCTCCGTTCCGGCGGACCAACCGACCCGGCCGAGGCCCAGGCGCTGGAGGCCCTCCTGGGTTCCGGCGACCCCGTCGCCTCGGCCCTGAGCGCAGACCCCGTGCTGGGGGTCGTCGACCGGGTTCGCGCCGACCTGGCGGCCCGTCGCGCCCGGGGCGAGCTGCCGTCGCTGCCCGCCGACGAGCTCGTCAGCCACTTCGAGGGCGTGGTCGAGGCGGTGGACGCCGGCCTGGTGGAACAGCCCCCGCTCGAGGTCGACGAACTCGTTGCCGCCGCGGCGCTGCCCGCCTGGCGGCCCGTTCCGACCGGCGGCCCCCTCAAGCGCATCGCCGTGGTGCTGATCCAGCTGCCCGCCCGAGTGATCGGGCTCCTCGTCCGCCGTCAGGTCGGCGAGTTCGCCACCCGCACCGCCGAGGTCGCCGCCCAGATCGCCGACCGCCAGACACGGACCTCGCGGTTCCTGGCCCGGGCCCACCTGGAGCGGATCCGTTCGCTCGAGTACCGGGTCGCGCAGCTCGAGGACGAGCTCCGGCGGGCCCGCGACGGCGAACCGGCCGACATCGACGGCTGATGTTCGACCAGCTCGTGGTGGGAGCCGCACCGGGCGACGCCATCACCCGGAACGCGCTCGTCATCCGTGAGGCCCTGTCGGTGCTGGGGCCGTCCGAGCTGTACGCCAACGTCATCGAGCCCGGCGTGGACCACATCGTGCGCCCCCTCGGGGAGCTGGCCCGGCGCCCGAACCGGGCCCGGCCGCTGGTGTTCCACGCCAGCATCGGGTGCTGGCCGGTGTTCCGGGAGCTGCAGGCACTCGAGCCGCGGCTGGCACTCGTGTACCACAACTTCTCGCCGGCGGAACCGTTCGCCCGGTTCGCTCCCGAGGTCGCCGACGACCTGATCCGCGGTCGGTGGGAGCTGGCGCGGCTCCGTGACCGGGTGGAGCTCGCCGTCGCCGACTCGGCCTACAACGCCGCCGAGCTCGACGAGCTCGGCTACACCGACATCCGGGTCGTGGCGCCGACCCCGGACGTGGACCGGCTCGACCGGGTGGTGCCGGACCCGGCCATGCTGCGTCGGCTGACGGGCTGGGGGCCCGGGCCGGTGGTGTTGTGCGTCGCCCAGATGCTGCCCCACAAGCGGATCGAACGGGTGCTGGCCGCCGTCGCGGTGCTGCAGCAGGAGTACCTGCCCTCGGCCCGACTGGCGCTCGTCGGCGTGGAGCGGTTCGGCGACTACTCCCGGGCGCTCCGGTCCTTCGCCCGGTCGGTGGGGCTGGCCGACCTGCAGCCGCTCGGCCGGGTCACCGACGAGGAGCTCGCTGCCCTGTACCTGCGGGCGGGCGTGTTCTGCACCCTCAGCGAGCACGAGGGGTTCTGCGTCCCGGCGGTGGAGGCCATGGCGCTCGGCGTCCCGGTCGTGGCCTCGGCCCGGGCCGCCATCCCCGACACGGTGCGCGACGCCGGGGTCCTCGTGGACGACCCCGACGACCCCGTGCTCGTGGCCGGGATCCTCCACCACGTCCTGACCGACCCGACCACCCGGCACGTCATGGTCGGCCGTGGCGTGTCCCGGGCCCGGGAGCTGTCGGCGGACCGCAGCCTGCCCCGGGTCGTCGACGCCCTGCTCGAGCTCGCCGGCCCGGTCGAACAGGTGGGGGCGTCGTGAGGCTCACCTTCGTCGTCCAGCGCTACGGCGAGGGCGTGGTCGGTGGTGCCGAGCGCTACGTCGAGCGCCTGGCGACCGGTCTGGCCGCAGACGGCCACGACGTCACGGTCGTCACCAGCTGCGCGGTCAGCTACGCCGACTTCGCCGACGTCTTCGAGCCCGGTGTGGAGCGGATCGACAGGGTGACGGTCCACCGGTTCCCGACCGGGACCCCGCGGCCGAACGACCGGTTCCTGCCGCTCCACGGTCGGGCCGTCGACTGGCGTCAGGAACCGTTGTGGCCCTGGGCCCAGGACCGGTGGTCCCAGATGATGGGCCCCGACCTCCGGGGGGTGGAGCCCACGCTCGAGGCGCTCGCCGCAGCCTCGGACGCCACGGTGCTCGTGGGCTACCACTACAGCCACGGCCAGCGACTGACCCGGGTGGCGTCGGCCTACGGTCCGACCATCGTCGTGCCGACGGCGCATCCCGAGGGGGCCTTCTACGTCGGGGCCGTGCGATCCATGTTCGACCACGCCGACCGGGTCGTGTGCCTGGCGCGGGAGGAGGGGGACCTGATCGCCTCGGTGTACGGCTGCGGGGACCGGGTCCGCTACGTGCCGTGCCCCGTTGATCCGCTCGAGGTGCCGTCGCCCGAGACGGTGTCGGCCGCAGCGCGGTCGGTCGGGGTCACCCCCGGCCGGTACGCCGTGGTGGTCGGACGGGTGGACCCGGCCAAGGGGAGCGACGACGCCGTACGGTTCGCGGCCGCATACCGACGCAGCCTCGACCCGGAGTTCTCGCTGGTGGTCGTCGGACCGGGGGACGAGCACCTGCGTGACGCGGACGGTGTCGTCGCCACGGGGTTCGTGGACGAGGGCACCAAGGAGGCCCTCGTCGCCGGTGCCGGTGTGCTGCTCCAGCCGTCCTACATGGAGAGCTTCTCGCTGGCCCTCGTCGAGGGATGGCTGCTCGGTCGTCCGGCGGTCGTGCAGCACCGGAGTCGCGTGCTGCGCGGCCACGTCGAGCGTTCCCACGGCGGGCTCACCTATGCCGACTACCCGTCCTTCGAGGCGGCGGTCGCCACCGTGTTCGACCACGCCGACGTGGCCGCCACACTCGCCCGCAACGGTCGGGCCTACTCGCTGGTCGAGTTCGACTGGGACCGTGTGGCCGAGGGCTGGGAACGGGTCGTCGCCGAGGCCGGGGCGTCGGCCCGGACGCGCCTCGGCGCGGCCGGTGTGGCCGGTGTGACCGGCGCGGCCGGCGCGGCTGGACACCCTGCGGACGGACGGACGAAGGTGGCGTCGTGACCGACCCGAACGCGTCCGCCGGCGCCTGGTCCCTGGCGCTCCGCGTCCTGCGGCGACTGGCCCGTCCGGTGCGGGACCTGCAGGA
>SXGT01448652.1_pt1 | contig 21916 bp, 20 predicted proteins | sample 3176221 | NCBI WGS metagenome assembly SXGT01 (sample SAMN11356862, study PRJNA531348) | freshwater metagenome | isolation source: freshwater sample F1-120 | place: China: Fuxian Lake, Yuxi | collected 2017-12-25
CTGCTATACCTTGTGGACCAACTGCACCAGTAAAGCCTTGTGCACCTTGAATACCAACTGCACCTTGTATGCCGTTGGCACCTTGTGAACCTGCTATACCTTGTGGACCAACTGCACCAGTAAAGCCTTGTGCACCTTGAATACCAACTGCACCTTGTATGCCGTTGGCACCTTGTGAACCTGCTATACCTTGTGGACCAACTGCACCAGTAAAGCCCTGTGCACCTTGAATACCAACTACACCCTGTGATCCCTGAGGTCCTACAATACCTTGTGGACCAACTGCACCAGTATAACCCTGTGCACCTTGAATGCCAACTGCACCTTGAGGACCAATAGCACCCGTAGCACCAGCACCTGTAGCACCCGTAGCACCAGCACTACCGGCACTACCAGCACCTGTAGGACCCACAGCACCCGTAGCACCTTGAATACCAACTGCACCTGCGATACCTTGAGGACCCGTAGCACCTGTAGCACCAGATGAACCTTTAATACCACCTGGCCCTCTAGCACCCGTTAATCCAGTTGCACCAGTTGCACCTGTACCTGATGTACCCGTTGGTCCTCTTGCACCAGTTGGACCCGTTGCACCAGATGAACCTTTAAGACCACCAGGTCCTCTAGCACCCGTTGGTCCTGTTGGTCCTTTAGCACATTTAGTACTAGATGTATCTTTAAGACCTGTTGAATCAATTGAATATTCAAGTTCTCTAAGATTATTTAAAACCCTACTATTTTCTTCTAATGAACTTGATTCCAAATCATCAATTTTAGAACTACTATTTTTCATGTATGTATATATCTATGCGTATAAATAATTTTTATTATAAATAAAATTGATATAGATTAATTTTATTTATATATTCATAATTAAAACTATAAACCATAATTATAAAATACATGAAATACTTGATAAGTATTCCTGCAGGTGGTTATAAATGTTGTGCTGGTATTGGTATAGCAATAGAAATAAGTAAATTATTAAGTAAAATAAAAAGTAATATTACCTATGCAGGTGTAAGTAGTGGTGCATGTATTGCATTTATTATGTGTCATAATAGTTCACACATATACAAACTTAAAATAATTAAGAAGTTGATTATGTTAGAAACAAGCAATAATAATATATTTATTCAATTGGATAAAATTAGAGTAATATTTCAACAAATGTTATTGCTAAATAAAAATGATTATTTACAATTTAATAACAGATTACATATTGGCTTGATGTTTAATTTTAGATTTACAATTATTAGTAATTTTAGTTCTAATGATAACTTACTTGATATTATTATTGCATCAATAACACTTTTTCCTTTAACTTATGATGTGTATCAATGGATTGACGTATGCCAAAATAGTAATAGAATTAACGGTATTGCTTTTGACGGTGGATATTCTACAAAACGCATTATAATAGATACCAACAGCACCAACAACGCCAACAACGCCAACGCCAACGCCAACAGAGGTGAATATATATATTATACATTTGATTATGATGAAATTGGTATTACTGATGAATATTTTCTAAATAAAAAAGATTATAATGTATATAAAAAGTTATTTTTATTTGGACAAAAGTATGTTAAAAATAATTATACTCTAATTAAAAAAAAGTTAAAATTAACATAATCAGTGAGATGTTAAAAAAATAAAAGTTAAATTAATTATATATATGGAGGATTTACCAGACGATGTGATAATAAGTAATATAGACACATTTAGAAATATAATTAAACAACAAAAAAATTATGTTGATGAAATGCAAATACATTTATCTAATAAAGATAAGGTTATAGAAGGTTTACAGCAAACAATAAGATTATTAGAATCTACAATAGAATCTAATCAAGAACTTATTGAAAAATTACGCACTGAAGAAAAAGAATCAAGTATAAATGATGTTCATCATGTATATGATATAACTAATGAATTACATATACTTGAACAACTTGATGAAAAAGAACAAATTATAAGTGAAATGCTTATTACTTATATACCACGGGAAAAACATGCTTTAGAACTTAGAACCCTTAAAGAACAACATGTATCTACTAATGAACAACTTGCAACAGCTAATGAACAACTTGCAACAGCTAATGAACAACTTGCAACAGCCAATGAACAACTAGCATCTACTAATGAACAACTAGCATCTACTAATGAACAACTAGCATCTACTAATGAACAACTAGCATCTACTAATGAACAACTAGCATCTACTAATGAACAAATTGCATCTACTAATGAACAAATTGCATCCATTAAGGAACAACATGTATTAGAACTTGCAACAGCCAATGAACAACTTGTATATATTAAAGAGCAAGACCTAAAAACTCTTAAGGAACAACATGTATTAGAACTTGCAATAGCCAATGAACAACTTGCCTTTATTGAAGAAAAATATAAAGAAAAATTATTTCCAAATAGTAGTTCAATAAAAGACAAAATTAAAAAAAAATATATTAAGAAAGAGTTGGAAATATATAAAAATGAAAATATTGCATTAAAAAATCAAATAGAATTTTTCAAAAATATGGTAATGATGGGCAGTTTGTATAACCTTCATCGTCCCCCTTATGACCCCAACTCCCATCACCTATATCAACACAACCCCCATCACCTATATCAACACAGTCAACTCAATCAACCCCATCAACCCAGTCAACACAGTCAACCCAGTCAACACAGTCAACCCAGTCAACCCAGTCAACCCCATCAACCCCATCAACCCCATCAACCCCCTTATAACCCACACGATCCTCATCCATACCAATCAGGGGAACCCCATAGATCAAATGTTAAAACAACAGAACAAAAAAAAAGCAATAATGAAAATCAACACAAAAATAAAATGGGGAATGTTTTAGAGCAATTACAACAATTACAAAAACAAAAACAGATACTGTAATGAAAATAAACACTGTAATGAAAATAAACACTACGATTAAAATGGTTGCAATTGTCCTGCAATAGCAATAGGCCCTGTAAAGGGAGTAAAGTCCCCAGGATAATCACCACCATCTTCCTGTTTCATAACAGAAAAAACGCTGTCTGTTGCACTCTTGCCTTCTTCAAGTGCAATGGTGATGTGATTCTGTTTGTCATTAGTCCATGGTACAATTGTATTGCTTCCATCTGTAGTAGTGATTGTGGGAGATACTTGCAATGCACAAGTTCCTTGGTGGTACCCAATACCTGTAACCATTAATGAAACGTCGGCCCCATGTTCTTCAATGAACTGCTTAAATGCATCAACTATCCCTTTTTTTACATCTTTGTCATCTTTCTTAAAAAATTTCAAGGTTGCGTGAAACTCATCTTTTTGAATCAATGCAGAATATTTGGCAAACAGTGCCTGTACTGCTTCTGTTGAGAATAGTGGTTGGAGTACAGATAGAAGAACTGATACACCCAAATACATCACAAATGCCTCTTTCGGTGCTTTTGGCTCTTTCGGCTCCCTCGGCTCTTTCGGCACTTTCGGCTCTCTCGGTACCTTTTGTGTTTGTGCTTTTGGCTCTTTCGGTGCTTTTGGCTCTTTCATAGCAATAAAGGCTTGAGAGTCTTGAGCATAGTTGATAGTTCTACGTCAACAGATGCCATATTCTTCTTGTTTGTAATGAAGATTAATTACTTCTAAATATGTAATGATAATTAATAACAATATTTTTTTCAATTTTTTTATTATTTACAAAAAAAGCAATGAAAGTGGTGAAAGCAATAAGATTAGTCAAGCATCGCCAAATTTTGGCACAACTTCTTCAAAGATGACCTTAAGAAGGGGATGTGGGGTACGTGAACGGAAGCCATGATAGAGGTAATAACAATCATCTATTTTAGACAATATTGCACCATCACTTCTTGTGCTACAAATACATTTTTCAATGCATTCTTCACGAAAGAGGTGTATAACTCCCTTATCACCAACATGGACGCTGTGAATATGCCACAACCTACACAGTAAATCCAATTCCTCTCTTGACCACTTTTTTCCATGGTTTCTACGGTTTCTACGACGTGAATATGCTCTTGCAATAGTTCCAGGCTTGTCCATGACTTTGGTGCTTTTATTTAAATATAGTACAAAAAAGTATATTTCATTTTTTTTTGACCCCTATGGTTATGAATTACAAAAAGGGGTTTTAAAGATGCGTGGGCTTTAAAGCCCTATTTTTGTCAACGCCTCGGTAAAATATCTGCTATCCAGACTCCCACAGTTGTCGTTCCCCGAATCGGTACGTGCGTAATTGACTTTGGTGTAACCACAAAAGCCACTTTGTTGTGGTTTTTTGGGTGCTCCTGGACATATACTCGAAGTAGAGGTAGGAGCAGGGGAGGCGGGTGCGAACATTGATTTTACAATGCAGATATAATCTTTACAATATAACACACCAAATATTTAAAGTTTTCAATTTTTATATATAGTAATTATAACACAAGTATACATGATAGACACTCATAAACATATTTATAGCATTATTGAACATGTTTGGAGTTTATAAGCCAGTAATATATATAAAACCATAATCATATATATACAAATAATATGAATTACATTGATAATTACATTGAACCATTAAAAAATGTTGCAAGTTATTTATCATGGACAAAAGATACTCCATCTTCACTTGTATGCAATAAAGAAATTATTAAAATCGCATCTATTCTTAATTCCACATATATTGACAATACATTGATTGAATTACCGAAGTTAGTCGTTGTTGGTACACAATCAAGTGGAAAAAGTTCATTATTAAATTCTCTGATTGGTATTGATATATTACCAATTGGAAAAAGTATGACAACAAGAACACCGCTACACCTAGATCTAATACCAACATCTACCGAAAATAGAATTGAATTTGGTAATTACAGTAATATGCAATGGAATGTTGAAAAGAAGATAAATATTACTTACCCTGCTATAACACAAGAGCAACGTAATCAAGTTATGAATGAAATTGAAAATCAAACTAACGTTAAAGCAGGTACAGATTTAAATATTTGTTCTAATCCCATAAACATTAAAATATATGCATTAGGTATACCAACGCTTAGTTTAATTGATTTACCTGGATTAACGAGTATTGCTATAACTGATAAAGGCCAACCAAAGGATATAAAGGATCAAATTATAAATTTAGTATCATCATATATAAAACAAAAAAATTCATTAATTATTGCAGTTATTGCAGCCCGTCCTGATATAGAAGCAGATATGGCAATGGAACTTATTAAAAATGCAGATCCACAAGGAAATAGAACAATTGGTATTTTAACAAAAGTAGATTTAATGAATGAAGATAGTGATATAACCAACTATTTGGAAAATAATGTTAGCAATGACTTGAAATTAAAATATGGTTATTTTGGTATACGCAATAAACCTATGGGCATTACAGGAGGTGCAGGAGGGGGCGGAGGGGGTAGTGGCGGTGCAGGAGGTGGCGGGAGCGGTGCAGGTGGTGCAGGGGGTAGTGGCGGTTCAAAGGGCGGTATTGAGGGAGAAAGGGTATATTTTGCAAATCATAGTGTATATCGTAATGAAAGATACAAATCAAGATTAGGAATACCTAATTTAACAACATGTTTAAGTAATATTTTAATTAGTAATATAAAGCAATGTTTACCAAATGTGTTAAATAGTATAAATAATAAGTTAAGTGAATTAGAAATAGTTATTAAATCGCTTGGAGAAAGTATTCCAAACAATAAGGAGACTAGGATAAATATATTAAATAATTTAATTTCACTATATGTTAACAATTTTATTCAGGCAATTGAACAACGTGGTTCACTCTACGCAACAGGACGTTTAATAAAAGAGCAATTTGATGAATATAGAGGTAAAATAGATAAATACAATCCATTTACAGAAATAGATGATAATGTATTAATAAGTATGTTAAAAAGTTATGATGGATTACATATGAATGTCCCCTACCTACCAATAGAAGCATTAGAATCAACAATTGTAGATAAAAAGTTGAGACCGATTTATAAATTGTATGAACCAAGTCAGAAATGTTTACAATCTATATTAAATTTACTTAATGATTTAAGCAAGAACATATTAGAAGATAAACCGTTATCTAAATATCCAAATTTAATTAAACATATTAACTTAATTATTGTAAATGATATACTTCTTCTCAAGTTTCAACAAGCAGATATTAAAATAAAGGAGTTAATTGAACAAGAAGAGTCATTAATATGGACAGATGATAAACAATTTCAACAAACTATATTAAATGAATTTTCTAAAATTGTTATGCCCGATGGTAGTTTTAATATTAATAAGTTTAAAATCGTTATGTATGAATATTATAAAACAATTATACGTAATGTAAGAGAAAATATACCAAAAGCAATAACTTACAATTTGATTAAAAAGAATAATATAGATATGACAAATATACTGTATGATAAAATTATTACATCAGGTAATGTTGATATTGCAACTATTTTAGACGAATTTCCAGAAATTGAAGAACAACGTAGAAATAGCAATACAATTTATAAAGAATTGCAAGAAATCAAAAAACTTATTGAAACCATATTGTGAACTTAATAATATTAACATGTTATTTTTTTTATTATATTGCACTTGTAAAAATTGATTTATTTTCATTAAACTTATAAACTTTGTATCTAAGCATATAGGAAATGAGTTCATGTTATGATATAATTGCAAATGATTTTAGTAAAACCAGAGCATATGTATGGAAGTGTGTTAGGCAATTTATTGATAACATCCATTTAGATGCATCTACAATAGTTATGGAGGTAGGTTGTGGTAATGGTAAAAATCTTGATTATTTATTTAAGCATGGATTTACTAAAGATGCAATACATTCATTAGATTCATGCCAAGTATTTGTAAATATGGTTAGAAATAAAGGATATAATTGCTCTTTAGAATTTGCACAAAATATTGACAGAATATATCCATCTAATCATTTTGATTATTTATTATGTATCGCAGTTATACATCATTTACCAACAGAAGAAGAACGTATTGATACTATAACCAAATGTATAACTCTACTTAAAAAAGGAGGACGTGTACTTTTTACAACTTGGGCTTTTGAACAAAGTTATACTGATGATTCTGGTACAGTATTTACAACTTCTAAACCACGCACTTTTCCCAATGCAGGTGATAACATTGTTTCATGGAATAAAAATAATAATAATAATAAAATTAATGATGATTCAAAAGATATAAACCATAAACAAATTATAAACCATAAAAACAAGAAGGTAGTTGCTGATAGATACTACTACATCTATACGTATGAGAAATGGTGTTTATTATGGGAAAATATCAAATTGAGGTTGCAAATGATTGATAACAATTTAGACATAAGCATAAAAATAGGATACGAAGAGCAGAATTGGGTTGCAAATGTTATTACTGGCTTAAGTTGACAATACCTTTACCTGGGTCAATAATAAAACAATCTTCATAATGAATGTATTTAATATTTTTTTTATCTCTATCTACCCATTGCAGAGGTAAATGTTTTTTAATGTATCCTTTAGTAATAAGAGACTTGATTATATATTTATCATATTTATCATGTATGCGATATTCATAAGGTAATCCTTTGGTTATAGTAGTAATATCTTTTAATACGTCCTCTCCTCCTTCCTTTAATCCCGTCGTTCCACATATTTCAATCAATTCGTCATCCAATTCATAATGTGTTATTAATAATTTATCATTTTGCATCATATAGCCATTTGTTTTTTTATTTGGTATAAATACTTCAATTGCAAACATTTCACCTTCAACAAGTTCATCATTTGGATTTATAAATGATTTACATTGTTCAGGTAAATGGGTTAATGGTTTATTAAGAATTAACTTTTTACCATGCACTTTACCATGTTCTATTGTATGACCTCCTAAAAAATCTAATGCATGATAACCATTGGCAATTATATTATTATAAATTTCATTTGATATCTTTTGTATATTAATTTTTTTATTATTAGAATATTCATTTTTAATAAATATTTCTACATTTTTAACAATTTCACGGCATATCCCTACTGCCTTTATATCTTCTTCCTTATAGGCCCCATCGGCATTGGTGCTTATGCTGGTTGGAAGGGTGGAGGTAGTGGAGGTAGTGGCGGTCGTGGCGGTCGTGGCGGTCATGGATACAGTAGGGGCAGTGGAGGCAGGAGGGGTCGGGGTGTATATAAAGGTTCTTGCACTATCAATTATATTTCCATCTTCTTCCAATCCAATATCTACTTTTATTAAATCACCGTCATTAAACTTAATCTTGTTATCTTTATGATATGAATCGTGAGCAATAATTTCATTAATAGAAATACCGATTGGAAATGCTTTATTTATAGAATGTTTTATTAAATAGTTGTTTACAAAATTATATAATTCTTTATTTGTATTCATATTATTAATATTACTTCTAAGCATTTCCATAATTTTTTTATGATGTGTACCTAACTTTGTTAATATATCCAAATTAAATTTCTTATTATCCATAATTGCTATATGTGTATGTGTATGTGTATAACTATAATTTTAACTATAATTTTAACTATAGCAGGTATATATGCCAAAAAAAATGAATATATATAAAAATGTATTACTATAACTAAATTATAACAACAACCATAACTATAACCATGGAAATAAAGGATATTAGTAAAGCAAGAAAAGACTTTATAAACAATTTGCAAAAGTTAGCACAACAAAAGGAAACTAGTATGGATTCGGAACCATTAAATGAATTAGTTGTAGAAGTTGCAAATGAATATATTGATAAATATACAATGATTCAATATTCATCAACTTTTACTGTTCCTGTATCTGGTATTGAACTGGTAAACCAAGTAAATAGTCATTGTAAAAAGATATTAGTTGATGATTATGACTATTCTGGCTTTGTTAGAATTGGTGAGTGGAATGTACGCGTTGATGATTTTGAACGTGTTATGTATAATTTGTATAAACTTGCTATGACTATACCTACAGACCTACCAAAAGTTAGAAAAATACATTCATTAGACAACAAAGTATAGTAGTAAAAATAGATTTATTATATGCCTTAATATATCATACATACAACCACCCCTCATTGTTGCTTCTCCCTTCAGAGAGGAATGGAACAACCACCGCTTATGTTAAAAGCGGTTCGTGAATCAGTGGGCGTTTTTATGACATGTACCCTACAACTGCTCAATGGAAATACATCAAAAAGGCTTATCACGTTCTTGTCCATTTGATGTTTGAAAAGTCAGGGATCAATGTTGCCGATCTAACGCCTGAACAAATAAGGAGCAGGTACTTGAGCAATGTACGTCATAAACACTTGACTGAGGAAGACTTTGATGTGATAGAACGCGTACTTTCTAACATTGTTTCTTTTTTGTCAAACTCTTATATACAGATGTAACTATAATGGTTGTATTTATTATAATCAAAAACAATCTTAATTATAGTACAAACAAAAAATTAGAATGTATGTTCCTCATTAAATCCCTGCATCAATGCTTTTTGTTTAACACGGTCCATTTCACATGCAATTTCTGAAGGAACAATATGTTGGTCATATGTAAATTTAATTTTTTTTATCAAGAAGCACTGAGCAAATGGATGATTATACTTATCATTTATTTGTCGCGCTAATGATGCATAATTTTTATAACGACATCCCTCATCTGCCTTTCCAAAAAACACACCAGTCTTAAACTTTACCAGTATATCATCTTTCAACTCATTTACCAGTACATATTCTTTCAACTCCTTTACACAACATCGGCGTTCAATCATCAATGTACACATCATAGCCAAATCTCCATAGAGACATCCTCTACTCAAAGCCAATAAATGTGCATTTACTATAACAGAATCCTTCCAACAAGGTGTGTATTTTACGGGGTTCAATTTACGAAGTAAATATAGTAAGCCAAGTAAATTTGGGTCATGGCATTGTATGCGTAGATTCAAAAGAATGGTCCTATCAATTTCTGTGCTATTATCAATACCAAACCTTTGATACAACAACTGTTCACATTTGACAATGTTACGTGGAATACCTTGTCTACCAAACAATAAGATGTCTATGTACAGTATGAATGCAAAGTGGTTCACATGAATAACAGGTTCCAAAAGCATCATGGCTTCTTGGTTCTTTCCAATACGCATCAACTTCATTGCACGAATATGTGATCCATGTACAGTTTTCATGTGTAATGATTTTTCAACATAATCCCGTATTATCACGCACATTTGTTGTGCAGGGTGGGGCATGATTGTATAACATGACGTGTTCCTAGTTCCGCCAAGTCTTCGTATTAAATCATTTTGCATACTTCCGAACATAACTTAGTACCCACAATATATGTATTTATACAACATAAATGTAATCATAATTATATATCAATATTTCAATTTTTTAATTTATACATATTATAAATATATATGAATAATATGATAGGTTCATAACATTGTAAAAGTATTAGTTATAGTAGTTGTAAATAAGTTTATATTTAATATTATTAAACAGATTGTGCTATACGAAGAGTAAATACAGTTGAATCTAATGGACTCTGAGAATTTTTATAAGTTTTAGCAACATATTCTAAATTATTTTGTATTATAGTACTATTGCGTTTAGCCAATCCATAACCTTTATATACCATACATCTAAGATAATGTGGATAAAAATCTGTATTTTTAACAGGATTACCCCATGCATTATTAACTGTAGTCATAATTTCTGGACGAGTATTGTGATTTTCAGTAGTTATAACATCTGCAATTGATTGATTATTTGCATAATAATAAGAACCATCGCTTTTAATAATATTAACACGATATTTAAGAGATGATATACCTAATGATATCAATAATGCTGAAATTTGATTAAAAGTAGCAATATATTCTGGTGTACCTTTATTTAGAACAATTAATTGTTGAGCAAATGAAATAAAAGTTGAATTTTTAAATAATTTTTTAATAATATTTTTTGAGTTTATGTATGTTGATTGCATTTATATATTTTATATAGAAAATAATATTTACAGTAGATACAAATTTTCAGTAGATACAAATTTAAGTTTTCATATTACACATAAAATGTATTTCTTCACACTTGCTTTAGACAAATTTTGATGATATAGATACAGTGCTTCATGAAATTATATTTTTTGTCGAATTTGTATATTTTAATGTAACTATAATACAAAACATTTTTATAAATATTAGTTATATATATGAACAATACCAATACAAAATATAGTGTAAATAAAATTGGTGTAAACAATATAGATATAAACAATATAGATATTTTTATAAGTAAAACAGGTAAAAAACATAAAACAAAATATGGATTACCTTTTCAATGCGTTGAATTGATTAGACGATTCTTTTCAATAATTAAGAATGTTTCATTTCCATCAGTTGTAGATGCGGTTGAATTCTTTAATGTAATAGAAACATTAGAAAATAGTGAAGATATATACAGATTAAGAACATATTCATATCCATATACAAAATCATATTCTTATTACCTTAAACCTGGTTCCATTATTTTTTGGAAATATAAAAAAACGTATTTTCCATATGGACATGTTGCACTTATTGTAGACAGTAATGATAAAGAGACTACAATTATACAACAAAACTTGAATCCACCTATTAAGAAATATGATACTAAAACATTATTTGATAAAATGAATAATAGTAATAGTAAATTTGCTGGTATAAAAACTATTCCAAAAATACTATCTAAAGGTATAAATAAGGTTATTTTTGACATGGTTTATGTATAACTTTTATAATTTATAAGGAGTAATAAAAGCAATATAATCATAATAATACATAAACCATATAATCCCCTTGATATGATGTACATTGTACTATATCCTGGTTCAACATGTACATCTAATTTAAGTTTATTTATTGCATATTTTTGTGTTTTTACGCCAATATCATTTTCCCAATATTTTTGATTTTCAGTTTCTGGAAATAGTTGATAACATAATGGTTCATTATACATATATTTTGTAAATTTTGTTGCTATATACAGGTCCCAATCCTTAATACTTCTTTTATCATCTTGTAATACTTTATCAATACACTCCCGAGAATATATAACAGAATGCGTACCACCACCAAGTAAACATATGCTTGTTGTATTATTATATGCACTTTGTAAAAACGGTAAAAGTCCTAATGAATATATATCATATTTTGTGTTATTTACAAAATTCATAATATGTTGTTGTACTATTTTATCTTTTATTTTATCATTAAACATAAAATCATCCTCTAAAATTAATATGTGTTTATAATCTTTTTGTTGTGCATCTTTAAAAATGTGCCAAAATGCATCTATAAGGTCTAATGGTGGTGTATTTATATATTCTTCCTTCTTACACTTTTTATAACCTTTATTGTATAGTATGTAAACCTCTTTAGTAGGATGAAACTTGTTTAATTGTGCTTTTACACTATCTATACGTCCATTATTTTCCAAATGGATAATATACGTTGCATCTATATCTAATAAAGCACTATGTTCATCAAATACTAATTTTTCAAATCTATAACAGGAACTATCATCAGTGCTTTCAATATGCATTACACTTTCCATATCTATCAATTTATATTTATAATCTATATCTATAAATTATAAATTACATTATACCTTAAAAATAGTTATAAAAAGCCATACACATAAAAGAATACATAAACCGTATACTGCTCTTGATGCTATGTACGCAAAACTATATCCTGGTTCTACTTGTACATCTAATTTTAACAGTTTTATTAATATAACTACATTTTTACCCCAATATTTTTGATTTTCTGTTTCTGGAAATAGTTGATAACATAATGGTTCATTATACATATATATTCTAAATGTTTGTCTAGTAAAATAATCCCAATCCTTAATACTTCTCTTATCATATTGCAATGTTTTATCAATACAATCACGAGAATATATCATAGCATGAGTTGCTCCTCCATATAAACTTATACTTACATTATTATTATAGGCTTTTTGTAAAGCAGGTATGCGTCCAAGTGCATATATATCATATTTCTTATTATTTATAAAATTCATAATATTTTGACGCACTTTTTTATCTTTTATCTTTTTATTAAATATAAAATCATCTTCTAAAATCAGTATATGTTTATAGTCTTTCTTTTGAGCATCCTTAAAAATATATAAAAATGCATCCACAAGATCTAATGCAGGTTTATTTATAATTGCATCTTTATCACACTGTTTATAACCTTTGTTGTGAAGTATAAACACTTCTTTAGTAGGCCTAAACTCATTTAATTGTGCTCTTACACTATCTAAACGCCCATTGTTCTCCAAATGGATTACATACGTTGCATCTATATCTAATAAAATACTGTCTCTATTACTAAATTCTAACTTTTCAAAATGGTAGCATGACCCATTATCTTTATGATTGTGTCTGTTGTTTGTATATATCAATTCTGGGTTTATATTAATCAATTCTGGGTTTATATTAATCAATTTTGGGTTTACATTATAATTTTTACTTTCCATATACCTTATACTTTTTATAAACTATACTTACAAATTATTTTAATTCAAATTATACTATATATAATGAAAAATATGAAAAATAGATAAAAATTTATAAATTATACAAATTATATAAAAAACTACATTATTAGCAATGACGACATCATCAATTGATTTTGAAACAGAATTAAACATGAGTGTAAGCAAGAGTTGGATTATGGAAGAAACAGTATCAAATGTATTTGCAAATATATCAAAATTATCTAAAAATAAAAAGAAACAAGTTGCAAGAGAAAATTCATTAAAACTATTTAATCTGTTTTTATCTGTTTATAATGATGATAAAAATTATGAATATATTTTAGATAATCTACACATTGTTTTAACATTAGCCAGTGAAAGACAAAATGAAATTATTAATTTAGTTAAAACAATTTTAATAAATACTGTAAATAAGTTTAAGAGTAATAATATTACAGCATATTTATTATTTATTAAATTATTAGAATTTGTTGATTGTAATTACAAGTTAGAAACAAAAAAATTAGCGTATGTGCATCTCACAGAATTGGTAGATTATTGTTCAAATGAAGTAAGAATTAATCTTTATCACATTATTCCTAAAATTGCAGAAAGTTTTTGTGATTTACAAACTGATATAATTGAATTTGCTACATCAAGTCTTATTAAGTTATGTGAAATAATTAAAAATGTTGATATTGAACCATTTATACCAAGATTAATTGCTGTTTTTAAGGATAATGAAGAATCAACTGAAGTAATTCATAGTTTAGCAGCCGTAACATTTGTTCAAGAGGTTGACCAAGCAACATTATCTATTATTGTTCCAGTATTACTTTTAGGTTTTAATTCAAAATTAGATTCAACAAAAAGATTATCTGCAGTAATTATTGCTAATATGACAAAGTTAGTAAATAATCCAGTAGAAGTAGAGCAATATTTAATAAATTTAATGCCTGTTTTAGAAAATGCATCACAAAATGTATCTGAACCAGAAGCAAGAAGCATTTGTACTAAAGCATACGAGCAAATTAAAAAGTTAGAAGGATTTATTAAAAATACACCAAGACCTAATATGAATGAGATATACAGTAAATTGGATGTATACAGTAAATTGGATGCACAGTTAAAAGAACCATTATTAATACATATTAAAAATATTATTGATATTTTGGTTAAAACAAATAATTATGATAGACCTAATTGGTCTAAACATCTTAATGCATTGGATAATGTGCTTATAGATGATATTTACAATACATTAGAAGGTGGAAATAGGGAAGGGAAAGTAGAAGCAGTAGTAGCAGTAGAAGACACAGCAGAATTATTATGCAATTGCAAGTTTACATTAGCATATGGTTCAAAGATTTTATTACATAATACATTTCTAACACTTAAAAGAGGTTATAGATATGGTTTATTAGGAGGTAATGAATGTGGTAAATCAACATTATTAAGAGCAATTGCAAATGAGCAGGTTGAAGGATTTCCACCAAGTACTGAATTAAAAACAGTATTTGTAGAAGCAGATATTTTAAGTGAATTGTCACATTTAAGTTGTATAGATTATATTTTTGCAGATGAAAGAATTAGGAGATATAATGTACCAAGAGAAGATGTTAAAAAAGTTATGACTGATATAGGATTTACAGAAAAGATGTGTGATGATACAGTATCTACATTATCAGGTGGATGGAGAATGAAATTAGCACTTTGTAGAGCAATGTTGCAAAAAGCAGATATATTACTATTAGATGAACCAACTAATCATTTAGATGTAATAAATGTAGCATGGGTTGAAAATTATTTATGTTCATTAAAGAATGTAACAAGTATTATAGTTAGTCATAATAAGAATGTATTAAATAATTGTTGCACACATATTTTACACATTGATAATTACAAGTTAACATCATATAAAGGTAATTTAAGTGAATTTGTAAAAGTTGAGCCAAAAGCATCAAGTTATTTTCAAATGAAGTCAAATAGTGGATTCAAATACAAGTTTCCACAACCTGGATTTTTAGATGGTGTTAAGGCGGCAGGAACTCCACTAATGAAAATGGAAGGTGTAAGTTTCAAATATCCAACAGGATTAGCAAATGTTCTAAATGATGTAAATGTTAAAGTAAGTATGGCATCAAGAGTTGCATGTGTTGGTAGAAATGGACAAGGTAAATCAACAATGATTAAATTATTAACTGGTGAAATTGAACCAACAATAGGAACAATATGGAAAAAGAATAATGTACGTTTTGCATATGTTGCTCAACATGCATTTCATCATATTGAAAACCATCTTACAAAAACAGCAACAGAATATATTTGTTGGCGTTATGAAAATGGATTAGATAAGGAAACATTTGAAAAAGATACATTTGTATTATCAGATGAAGAACGTGAAAAACTAAAAGAACCATTTGAAGTATCTGTTCCTGATGAAAAAGGTAATTTCAAAAAAGTTAAAAGAGTTATAGAAAGATTAACAGGTGAGAGAAAAGTAATATCTAAAGATGTTTATGAATTTGAAGTTAAATTAGAAAGTGTTCCAGAGACTATATGGTTAGCATCAAGTAAATTAGAATTGATGGGATATGGAAAAATAATTAAGCAATTAAATACTAAAATAGAAGCAAATAATGGATTGCATAAGAGAAATCTTACTCAAAAATCAGTTGAAGAAATCTTAAGCGATTTTGGTTTAGATCCTGAATATTCATCTCATACAAGAATGAGTGCATTATCATCATCACAAAGATTAAAAGTAGTTTTAGCGGCGGCAGTATGGCAAAGTCCACATATAATTATATTAGATGAACCCACAAATTATTTTGATAGAGAAAGTATGATAGCATTAGCAGAAGGATTAAAAGATTTTACAGGTGGTTTTATAGTTATAAGTCATAATGATGAATTTGTTCAAGATATATGCAAAGAACATTGGACACTTGAAAATGGTATGTTAAATGTTCATGGTGATGCAGAATGGATGAAGAATGCATTAAAAACAAATATTGAAGTTAAAATAGTAGATGAAATAGTAGATTCTTATGGAAATATTATAAAAGTAAAAGTTAAAAAGGAACTTACTAATAAAGAACGTAAGGCACGTGAAAAACGTATATTATCAAAAGTTAAAAACAATGAACAATTAGATACAGATGAAGAAGAAGATTATTATGCACTAACTTCTGCATGTTAAAAATGTGTATATACAATACATGACACAAAAACAAAAAGTATATATTATTGGTGCATTAAAAAACGATAATATTCCAGATATAGCACAACAACTTAGACCAAAATATGATGCATTTGACCAATGGATAACACCAGGTCCTGTAGCGGACCAATATCTTTTTGATTATGCTAAACATAGAGGTTGGAATTATAAAGAAGCGTTAACATGTTATGCTGCCAGAAATAATTTTGAATTTGATAAAAGACATATTGATTCATCTGATATTGTTATTATAGTAATGCCATGTGGTAAAGAGGCGCATATATTATTTGATAAAGAACCAGAACGTTTTGATTTAATGTATAATTTTGTACCAGTTGATAATATACACTTTTCTATAGATTCACTTAAGAAAAGGTTGCTTGTAGATTAGGAATGTTTGTAGGTTGATATTGTTTATAAATATAATAATTTTATTTATAAATATAATCTTTTTTTATGTGCATTTGTTATAGATGGGTGATAATATTGTTATTGTTGATATTGTTGATGCTGATAATAATCCTATTGAATTAAAACGTTGTATGGTTGATGATGATATAAACATTCGTTATGAAGGCATTGGTAAAATAGCAGATGAAAAAGATATAAGTAGTTTTATTCCAGATACAGATGAAGGTCATTTGCCAATGGAATGTAGGAAAAAGATTATTCAATATCGTTTTTACAAAGATATATATAACACTATGCATAACAAATTTGGTTATAATGATGGTAAATTATCATCTGCATTAAATATTATTTCATTATATCTTAAAGGACAAAAATTACTATATTTAGAATCAAAAGCATATTGTGAACATTATTTATATAGAATGATGTTACCTGCTATAGTTATTTCATCAATATCATCAGTAATTAGTGGTGTTTATAGTGATAATAGCACTGCATCAAAAGTGGTAGCAGGTGCAACAGCATTAAATACTTTAATATTATCACTCATAAATTATTTTAATTTGGATGCTAAAGCAGAAGCACATAAAATGACAGCATATTCATTTGAACAGTTAATATCAGAATGTGAATTTACATCGGGTAAAATATTATTGTGTAACTTAAGTGAAAATGATAATTATAATAGAACCAATAAACATAATAAAGAAGAAGACAAAGAGCAAGATGTAAAAAATAAAAGAGATGCTATTAAATATGATATTTATTATATTCAAAATTTTATAAATGAAATTGAAAAAAAAGTAAGAGAAATAAAAGAAAAAAATCAATTTATAATTCCTGAAAAGATTAGAAATAGATATCCATATATTTATAATACAAACATTTTTATGGAGGTTAAAAATATAAATATAGACGAAATGATATTATGTAATCAATTAAAAATGATAGGTATTGATGAAACAGATTTTAATAATAGGATTATTCTTGGTGATAGAACACCTGAAGTATATGAACAACGTAAAAAAATTTACATAGAAAAAAATAAAAAAATAGAAGAAATTATGGCACTTAGAAAACAACAAACTGAATTTGATAGGGAAGTAAAAAAAGAGTTAGATAATAAAAAATATAAACATTCTGGATGGATTTTTTATTAACCTTCTAAATTATATCCACTAATTTTTGGTGTTTTGGTTGTATAGTTATATTATTGTTTATAACATATTGATATAATAGCAATAGACTTGAAATTCCAAGAAATATTAATGATAGTATTACATAGATATCAACATGGTCATTAAAGAATAGAAATGAAAATAGTAATTGTATAATTCTACGTAATAAATCTAAACTACTCATTAAAATATTTGCAGGTACAATTTCATTTTTATTATTTAATATGTAAATCTTATTATACATATACAATTGTAATCCAAAAGCAATTAAAAAATAAAGAAATAAGGTTAATGAATTTATTGGTGGGGGATCAATTATAGTATAATGTATTGATGGTATTATAATAATAAAAAAATAAACAATTTGAAAAAATATTTGATAATCAATATTTGTAATGTTATACTTTTTTACTGAATATTCAATAAGATTATTATAAGTTGCATTTATAAAACATGATATGTAAACAATTAAGGTATTATTTATTATCTCTCCTACTTTATCTTGTTCACCTATTGTATTTGTTGCAGTATATAAATAATTTGTAATAATTATACTATGAGATATTATCAATAGGAGGCAACTAACTAAATAAATATTTGTTATTTTTTTGTGTAATAAATATTTAAAATATGGTAGATTGAATAATATAAATCCTGAGCGTAGTATAGTATAATAACTAAGCGTCATCGTATTTAGTGCATAAAATAATAAAACTGTTTCAATTGTGTATAGTATTCCAGTTATAAATGGAAAAAGTAATTTAATTCTATTTCCAAATTTAAAATATTCTTTTACAGTTGTTCTATTTTCTTTTTTATATAAAAGTACAAAATAAGTTGGTGTTAATGAAATACTTAATAAAATATTAAACCATGCATTTTTGTAATTATATTCATAATTTATATACTTCATGCATATTAAATATTCTGATAATGTAAAAACAAAAAATATGCTGTTTATTATTAGACCCCAATTCATATTTTTAATAAGTTTATATACACATACAATCTTATATTCCTCAAATTTATATTCCTAAAATTTATATACCAAGTTTATATTCCTCAAGTTTATATACCTCAAGTTTATATTCCTCAAGTTTATATTCCTAAAATTTATATACCAAGTTTATATTCCTCAAGTTTATAAATAGGTTAAATTCGTAGTTTTTTTAATCCAGTTTCTAAAATAACTTACATATGTATAAACACCTGGATAACCAGTTAAAGCACATCCTTTACCCCAACTAACTAATCCAATTAATTGATATCTTCCATTAAATTTATGAAGTAATGGTCCACCAGAATCACCGAAACAAGAATCAACATTATCATTTGGATTAATATAAACATTAAATTTACCTGCTAATATCATACGTGATGTTATTTTTTCTGATGAGTATAAATTATATTTTGATGGAGTTTTACTAACCATATTTATAAGACCTTTACGCATTATTTGAGGATAAACAGGTGTTGATTTATTTTTTCTATGATTAAAATTTTCAATTATATCATCGGCTGATATGCCATTTTTAGGATTTAATAAATTGTTTTGTGAAAATGTTTTTATATTACAATTTACACATGTTAATCCAAATCCTATTATTTCAGCAGGTTTAGAAGGTTTAACAAATTCAAGTGATTGTTCTCTAGAAGGTATTTTAAGAGGTTTTACTGCTACATCAGGTTTAGTACTTAAATATAATATTGCAATATCATAATCAAATGTACTATAATCATAATAGGGATGAATTATCACTTTACTAACTGTATACATTAAATTTGGTATAGATACACGTGATTGTAAAAATCCAACTTTTAATTGTGATTTATCTAATGGAAAACCATTTTCATCTACCAAACAATGCGCAGCAGTTATAACTGCATTATATGGACCACCAATATAGGAACAACCACAAGAACTAAAATTATCTATATATAAAATACCAAAGAATGGATAGTCTCTATAATCTGCAATTATTCCATTTATAACTTTTGTATTTATCATATATCTATATATTATCAACATTATTATTTTTACATGCTTGAACCTTTTTATGGATATAATCTTTTATCAGGCGAATATGCTACAGAAATAAGTTTAATGTGTATTTTAGATGGGTGTAAAGCATTGTTTATGTTTGACATGTTGGTGGTGCTGGTCTTATTGCTTTTATTAGACGCATTGATGTTGGTTGTGTTGGTTGCGGTATATAATGGCAAATTTAATTTTTTAATTTTTTGTAATTGCTCTTTAATAACCTTATTTCTATATGAATAATAATCATAACCATCTGGTCTATCTTTAATAACTGGAATATATTGTAATTTATATGGTGTTTTAACTTTTTTATAAATAGATAAAAATGTATTATCCTTATCACTATATTTACTCACAACACTTATAGGTAAAAATTCATAATTATCTTCTTTTTTAGTTTTATATTCTAATAACCACTTTTTATATATTTTCATTGCCTCTTTCATATCACTTGTTTGATGTGGATGATATTTTGCTCTATTATACATTGTATTTACAACATCATATTGATATTTACTACTCCTTTTCTTAATTAATTTTAATGTTTTTGTTGCAGTTTCAGCATCCTTAAAACCTGTACCTTGTAATGAAGTAGTGGGATGGTCATCTGCATATAATTTAGAATCTGCCATATATCTATATATACTGCTTATAAAAAAAGTATAAATTAAAAAAATAGAAGTGTGAGGTGGAGGTGGTTGGTCATATATACTGCTTATAAAAAAAGTATAAATTAAAAAAAATAGGGTCGTAAATAGTCATTATCATATGTACCGTTACTGATACTAATACCAGTCCTATTAACATTTTTAGGTTCACAGCAACCACAATGATCCATATTAGTTAAATAAACCTTTCTATCTTGGACACGTTGGTCATAATCAAGGTTCCATCGTCCATACATAACCTTATTATTATGTGTAAATAATTTACGACGTATTAAATTGATAATATTTTTCATACTGTATGTATATATTAGTTCTATAAATATATTTGTTTATACATAATCATTATCAATTTTTAATTCCAAGTCATTTTAGTGCCTCCTTCATATTTATAGGCATATTTTTTATTAACAAGATATTGATTAAGGTTAATACTATCAATAAATATATTTCCAAGTAATCGGCCATACTTATCTTCACCGTCTATTTCTAAATATACTATCTTGTTTAATATTTTCTCCTCAACAACTTTTTTAGCAGCCAATGCTTTAACTACTTCCTTACTATTTTTAGAATTAAGTTCAGGTGTATCTATATGTGCTAATCTTATTTTATATTTATAAATTTTAGATGTTCCAGGATGCTTAAAAACTGCATGAACTGTATCACCATCATATACATGAACAATTTTTGCCCACACCTTAACATTTTTCATTGTAAAGAAACTTGTTTTTTGATTACAATTGCGATACTTCCAGCGATAATACAACTTTTTAAAAATACCAAACATGGTGTATATATGTATATGTATA